>Ga0307374_10006135_pt1 | contig 19066 bp, 18 predicted proteins | sample OX3MG_FD_202532 | JGI IMG/M metagenome (GOLD analysis project Ga0307374, IMG submission 202532) | Soil microbial communities from Risofladan, Vaasa, Finland - OX-3 | ecosystem: Environmental > Terrestrial > Soil > Coastal area > Acid sulfate soil | place: Finland: Risofladan, Vaasa | collected...
ACTAGTGGACCTGCGCCCCGAATCTCCGACCAAGGGGATGACCCAGGTGATCATCGCTGGCGAGAACGCCCCCAAGATGATCGCGATTCCGCCGTTGGTGGCCCACGGCTACCAGGTGCTCGACCTCCGGGACGTACTGCTCTGCTACTACGTCACCGAGCCTTACGATCTGGAGCATCCCGACGAGGGGAGGATTGCCTGGAACGACCCCCGAATCGCGTTCGACTGGTCGATCGAGAATATCTGAGTGACCAAGCAGGCGCTGCTGCCATCGGTCGGCGTGGGGATTCCGCCCCGACTGCTAGTAGCAGGTGGCGCCGGGTTCATCGGCTCTGCGTTTGTGCGTCAGCTCCTCAGAGATGGTGAGGGCTTCTCGATCACAGTTCTCGACAAGCTCACCTACGCAGGCAACTTGGCCAACCTCAAGGAGGTCGAAGCGCAGGCGGGCTTGCGGTTCGTGCAGGGAGACATCTGCGATGCGGAGCTGGTCGGCAAGCTGGCGCCCGAGGTGGACTGCATTGTCAATTTTGCCGCGGAAACGCACGTGGATCGCTCGATTTTGGATCCGAGCGGGTTCATTCGTACCGACGTCCTGGGGACCCATCGGTTACTGGAGGCTGCTCGCCAGTCGGGGCACGTTAGGTTCCTGCAGGTTTCCACCGATGAGGTGTACGGAGACGTGGAGGCGCCGCAGCGGTCAACCGAGACCGACCTCATCCGGCCCCGCTCGCCATACTCCGCGAGCAAGGCCAGCGGCGACCTGCTGTGTTTCGCGTACCACGCCACTTATGGTCTGCCGGTACTGGTGACACGGGGCTCCAACACCTACGGACCGTATCAATATCCTGAGAAAATCGTGCCGCTTTTCATCACCCAGGCCTTGGATCAACTGCCCTTGCCCATCTACGGTGATGGCGCTGCGGTCCGCGACTATCTGCACGTGGATGACCACGCTCGCGGTATCGCCGCCGTGCTGGCCCGGGGGGAGGTGGGGGAGGCCTACAACCTGGGCCGCGGCGAGGAGCCCATCAGCGGCCGGTTGGTCGCCCAGACGGTGCTGCGGCTGGCTGGGGGCGCGGAAACGTTGATCCAGCCAGTACGGGACCGTCCCGGCCACGACCGCCGCTATGCCCTGAACAGCGACAAGGCGCAGAGGCTTGGGTGGCGCCCGACGATTGACTTCGAGGGTGGCATGGTCCGGACTGTGAGGTGGTACCAGGAGAATCGGGGGTGGTGGGGGCCGATCAAGTCCGGGGAGTTCCTTGACTTCTACCGCCGCAACTACCATCCGTTGGCCGGCTCCGCTTCTGCCCCCTAGGGGAGCGACCAGCTTGAGGATTCTGGTCTTGGGTGCTGGCGGCCAACTGGGCCGGGAGCTCACCGGCTGCTTGGGTCGGTCCGGCCACGAGGTCACCGCCTTGGACCGTCGCTCCCTGGACATCACCGACCAACCGGGGGTGGTCGAGGCGATCGCCCGAGGCCGATATGAGCGGGTGGTCAACTGCGCCGCCTACACCAGAGTCGACCAGGCGGAGGCGGAGCCTGAGCTGGCCTTCGCCATCAACTGTGACGGGGCCCGGAACGTGGGACTCGCCTGTGCTCGGGCAGGCATCCCGCTCTGCCACATCAGTACCGATTTCGTCTTCACTCAAGAGCCGGCTGAGCCCGCCCGGCCCTGGGCCGAGCAGGCGAATCCCGAGCCCCGGGGGATCTACGCCTCCAGCAAGCGGGCGGGGGAGCTGGCGTGTCTCGCGGTGGGCGGGCCGCTATTTCTGGTCCGAACGTCGTGGCTCTACGGCATGACCGGTCCCAATTTTCCGCTGGCGATTTGCCGAGCCGCGAAGGCTCGGGGCCGGATACGGGTCGTGGCGGACCAGCTGGGCGGCCCGACTTGGACCGGGAATTTGGCGCCTGCCCTGGGCCTGCTGCTCGAAGGCGAGCACTACGGCATCTATCACCTGACCGGGTCCGGGGCCACGACCTGGTTCCACTTTGCCCAGGCGGTTATTCGCGAGGTCGGCATGGACGCGGAGGTACAGCCCACCACCACCGCGGAGTGGGGAGCGGCCGCGCCGCGACCGCGCTACTCCGTACTGGATAACGGCCACTGGCTCCAACTGGGAATGGCGCCGCTGCCCGCCTGGGAACAGGGCCTGCGCGGCTATGTCCGGTCGGAACGGGACGGTGCGCTGGCCGAGTATTTCGCCCCGCGGGGCTCTGCTTGAGCCCAGGACTCGAGCTCTCCGAGGTCGAGGTGGTGATCTGCACCTACCGCTCCCGCGGGGAGGTGGAGGCGGCGGTCAGCTCCTGCCTGGAGTCCGGGCTAACCGAGGCTCAGCTGACGGTGGTCGACAACGCCTCCGAGGACGGGACCGCGGAGCTGGTGGCGGATCGGTTTCCCCAGCTGCGCCTGCTCCGACTTGACCACAACCTGGGGTTCGGGGCGGCCAACAACCTGGCTGCGGAGGACCTCCCGGGCCGAGCTCTGCTGCTGCTGAACCCAGACGCCGTCTTGGTCGGTGACGCTCTGAAGGTGATGCTTCAGGCGCTGGCGGTGAATCCTCGTCGGGGCGCGATCTCTCCTCGGATAAGCCGCCCCGACGGTCGACTCGATGCCGCCTGTCGACGGAGCTTTCCGACCCCGGTGACCGCGCTCTGGCGGTTGGGCGGCCTTAGCCGGCTTCGTCCGGGGAGCTCGCGCTTCGGCGTGTACAACCTCAGTCATCTGGCGGTCGACCAGGGGTCTGAGATCGACAGCGGGAGTGGAGCGTGCCTATTGATTCGCCGCGAGATCTGGGACCGGCTAGGCGGATTCGACCGGCGCTTCTATATGTATGGAGAGGATCTCGACCTCTGCTGGCGCCTGCAGGAGCTGGGATTCACCGTGTGGTATGAGCCCTCCGCGCGGGTGGTCCATCGCAAGGGAAGCAGCTCTCGCCAGGTCGCGATCCCGATGCTAGTCGCCTTTCATGGCTCGATGTGGCGCTTCTACCGGCTCCATTACCTGCGCGGCTGGAATGCCCTTTGGGCGCCGCTCGTGGCCCTAGGGATCCTGCTCCGCCTCAGCTGGCTGCTCTTTATCAACTCGTGGCGGCGGCACCCCACGGTGAGCCCATGAGCTCCAGTGCGGCGAGCGGGAGTCCCCCGGTGGCCGTGGCGGTGGTGGCGGTGAACTGGAACGGTCGCCGGGACTGTAAGGCGATGCTCGCTTCACTTCGGTCCCAGACCCTGGCGCCGTCCGAGATGGTGGTGGTGGACAACGACTCTAAGGATGGTTCCCGGGAGTGGTTTCAGGCCCAACCGGAGATCCAGCTCCTGGTCAACTCCAGGAACCTCGGTTTCGCGGCCGCGGTCAACCAAGGGTTGCGGGCGACCAGCGCTGCCTGGGTACTGCTCTGCAATCTGGACGTCGAGTTGGATCCCGGTTTCCTGGCGGCCGCGGTCGCGCGGGCCGAGACGGCAGCCGACATCGGCAGTGTCGGAGGGCGACTCAGGAGCGCTCGGGGGGACCCGGCGCGACTTGACTCCACCGGGCATGTCCTGTATCGCAACGGGTGGGTTGCCAATCGGGATCAGGGCGCGCCCGACGACGGCCGTCGGGTAGAGGCGGACGAGGTCTTCGGCGTCTCGGCCGCTGCAGCCCTGTACCGGCGCCAGATGCTCGACGATGTCGCGCTCGACGGCGAGGTTCTCTGCGAGGACTTCTTCGCCTATCTTGAGGACGTCGATCTAGACTGGCGGGCACGCTGGCGAGGCTGGCGATCCTGGTATGAGCCGACCGCCACCGCCAGCCATCGGCGGGGCGGCACCGGGCTGCACGCCACCGCCCGGATCGAGCGCCACGTGGTGGCCAACCGGATCTCGGTTTGGGTTCGCAACGCCCCTTCAAATTGGACCAGAGACGGTCACCTGGCCAGCGCCGGCACCCTCTTTGCCCTGCGCATCGGGCGGGCGGCGCTGCGTCACCCCACGGCGGTTCAGGGGGCCGTCGATGCACTCCGGCGGCTGCCGCAGTCCCGCCGCGAGCGGCGCGTGATCATGGAGCGGCGAACGGTCTCACCCGAGGCGGTCGCCACCTGGGCCGAACGGACCCCCTGGCGACGGATGTCCGGGGGGCGCCGGTAGCGCCGCCGCAGTGCTGTCTCTTGTAGCCTTCGTGCGTCGTGCCCGAGCTGCATGTCTTCACCGAACCACAAAATGGCGCTTCCTACGCGCGGCTAGCCCGGTTTGCCCGCGCCACCGAGGAGTGCGGATTCGCCGGATTCTTCCGCTCTGACCACTACCTCACTATTCACCGTCGCGGTGGACTGCCCGGGCCTACCGACTCCTGGGTCACCCTGGCCGGGCTGGCACTCGAGACCAAGCGGATCCGTCTCGGCACCCTGATGACCTGCGCCACCTTCCGGCTACCTGGCCCCCTGGCCATCGCTGTCGCCCAGGTCGACCAGATGAGCCAGGGCCGGGTGGACTTGGGCATCGGAGCCGGCTGGTACGCCGCCGAGCACGCGGCGTACGGCGTTCCCTTCCCCAACCCAGCTGAGCGGTTCGAGCGGCTGGCGGAGCAGCTGGAGATCCTTACCTCGCTCTGGGCGACGCCGGAAGGGTCCACCTACTCGTTTGTGGGTCGGCATTACCAGCTGAAGGCGTCCCCTGCGCTGCCCAAGCCGTGGCAGCGTCCCGGACCGCCGATCCTGATTGGCGGCATGGGAAAGCGTAGAACGCCCGAGCTAGCGGCGCGGTTCGCAGCTGAGTTCAATGTCGCCTTCGTCTCGGTAGCCGACGCCGGAGCCCAGTTCGAGGTGGTTCGCCACGCCTGCCGCGCGCTGGGTCGGGATGCGGGCCAGCTGCGCCTATCTGCGGCCCTCACCGTCGCCTGTGGCGACGACCGGGGAGAGGCCAACAGTCGGTCCCGGAACATCGGCCAGGATCCCGAGCGGCTGGAGGTGATAGGGGCGGTGGGGAGCCCGGCTCAGGTCGTGGAGCGGATCGAGGCCTATGCCCGCCTCGGCTGTCAGCGGATCTACCTGCAACTGCTGGACCTGGGTGACTTGGACCACCTGGAACTCCTGGCCGGCCAAGTGCTTCCGGCCTTCGCCTGAGTTGATGGCAAGCCGTCCTGGCGAACCCGACCGGCAGGGGCCAGACCGGGGGCCGGTCTACACGGTGGCTCAGGCCAACCGACTCCTGCCGAGCCTGATTCCGGTGCTGCGATCGCTGGTGGTTCAGCTCGGTGCCGCGACGGATGCGGAGGCGCTGGGCCGGGTGCGGAGTGCCGAGGGACATAACGGGGGAGGGGCGGCCGCCTCGGCGATGCTGCAAGCTGGCGACCGAGTGGAACGGGAGATGGAGTTCCTGAAGCAGCATGGGATCCTGCTGCGGGACGCCCGGTCGGGGTTGGTCGACTTTCCCGCCGAGCGCGAGGGCAGACCGGCGTACCTCTGCTGGCAGCTTGGTGAGTCAGCTGTTGAGTACTGGCACCAACGCGACGAAGGGTACGTCAACCGTCAGCCGCTCTGAGCCAGGCGACCCCGCCGAGCACGGACCAGTAGCCGGGATCGAACGTCCTGACTTCCTGTAGTAGGATTCCCCGGTGCCGGAGGCCGTCCCCGTTCCTGAGGTCGATCTGCGGTCGTTCATCCGGACTGTCCCCGACTACCCCAAGCCCGGGATCTTATTTCGCGACATCACCCCACTCCTGGGCGACGGAGCGGCGTTCCGCTCCGCCTGCGAGAGGATGACCGAGCTATTCCGATCTGCTGACGTGGGGGCGGTGGCCAGCATCGAGTCGCGCGGGTTCACCTTTGGTGCCGTGATCGCATTCGAACTCGGAGTCGGCGTGGTCCCGGTCCGCAAGGCCGGTCGGCTGCCGGCCGCCCGGATCAGCTCTAGCTATGAGCTGGAATACGGAGAGGCTGTTCTGGAGATGCACCAGGACGCCATCGCCGGCGGCACCAGGGTTCTGGTGGTCGACGATCTGCTAGCGACCGGGGGTACCGCCCTGGCAACTTTGGACCTGATCAACAGGCTCGGCGGCGTGGCGGTCGGCTTCGCATTTGTGGTCGAGTTACTGGCGCTTCAGGGCCGGGAGCGGTTGGGGGAGAACCGTGTGGAGGCGCTGTTGGCGCTTTGAGAGGAGAGAGCGGTGGCTGAAACCGGGACGGCGCTGGCCGCCGACTACGACGTCGCCGACATCAAGCTGGCTGAGGTGGGAACCCAGCGAGTTGCGTGGGCGGCTCGGGATATGCCGGTGTTGGCCCAGATCAAGGCCCGCTTCGAAGCTGATCAGCCGTTTCGGGGCCTGCGGCTCGGCGGCTGCTTGCACATCACGGCCGAGACCGCGAACCTGGCTCTTGCTCTGGCCGCTGGGGGGGCGCGGGTGGCGCTATGCGCCAGCAACCCACTCTCCACCCAGGACCCGGTGGCGGCGAGCTTGGTGGCGCACGGGATCTCGGTTTTCGCCCGGCGCGGGGAGGACCGTGGCGTCTACTACGCGCACCTCGAGGCGGTGCTGGCGACCAATCCTCAGATCACGATGGACGATGGCGCCGACCTGGTCGGGCTATTGCACCAACGGGACCCGGGAGAATGCGCGAACGTGATCGGCGGCACTGAGGAAACCACCACCGGGGTGATCCGGTTGCGGGCCATGGCCAAGGCCGGGGTCCTGCGCTTCCCGGTGATCGCGGTCAACGAGGCCCTTACCAAGCATCTCTTCGACAACCGATATGGGACGGGCCAGTCCACGATTGACGGTCTGGTCCGGGCCACCAACATCCTGCTGGCCGGGCGCACCTTCGTCGTCTGCGGATACGGATGGTGCGGTCGCGGCTTGGCAGCCCGGGCGCGGGGCATGGGGGCCCAGGTCATCGTCACCGAGGTCGACCCCACCCGGGCCCTGGAGGCGGTCATGGAAGGCTTCCAGGTGATGACGCTGTTGGAGGCCGCCCCTCGGGCGGACGTGGTGATCACCGTCACCGGCGATTGCAACGTGGTGGACCGGCAGCACTTCCAGGCGCTCAAGGACCGTTGCATCGTCGCCAACAGTGGCCACTTCAACTCGGAGATCAACTTGGCGGCTCTGGACGAGCTGACCACGGAGGTCACGGAGGCCCGACCCTTGGTGGCTCAGCACTCCTTGATCAACGGGCGGCGGGTCTATCTCCTGGCTGAGGGCCGGTTGTTGAACCTCTCGGCTGCCGAAGGTCACCCGGCCTCAGTGATGGACATGTCCTTCGCTAACCAGGCGCTGGCCGCTGCCTACCTGGCCGCCCACGCCGGCGAGCTCAGCCCCAGCGTCCACGATGTCCCCCTCGACATCGACCAGGAGGTCGCCAAGCTGAAGCTGGCCGCTCTGGGGGTGGAGATCGACGTCTTGACCGACCAGCAGCAGGCCTACCTCACTTCCTGGGAGCAGGGCACCGACTGACCACCTTCTGGAAGGGATCTCTGGCCTGACTAAGATGACCGTGACCCTCGGACAGGAGAAGGTCCGTTCCAGCCAACGGATGGCTTCCGGTGAGGGTGAGAGGAGAGCCGCGTGACACATGGACACAACCGCCGACTGTTCACCTCGGAGTCGGTGACCGAGGGTCATCCCGACAAACTGGCCGACCAGATCTCGGACGCCATCCTGGATGCCATCCTGGCCCAGGATCCCCTGGCCCGGGTGGCCTGCGAGACGGCCCTCACCACCGGCACCGCGATCCTGCTCGGCGAGATCTCCACTGATTGCTACATCGATATGCCCAAGGTGGTCAGGAAGACCATCCGGGACGTCGGGTACGTGCGCGCCAAGTACGGCTTCGACTACGAGACCTGCGGGGTCTTGGTGTGCATCGAGGGCCAGTCGCCGGACATTGCCCGAGGGGTTGACGGAGGTGGCGCCGGGGACCAGGGAATGATGTTCGGCTTCGCCTGCGACGAGACTCCCGAGTTGATGCCGGCCCCCATTCAGTACGCCCATGGGATCAGTCGCCGGCTGGCGGAGATGCGCAAGAACGGCACCCTCAAGTGGGCTCGGCCCGACGGCAAGAGCCAGGTCACCGTCGAGTACGACGAGGCGGGGGTGCCTTTTCACATCGACACGGTGGTGGTCAGCGCCCAGCACTCCGAGGAGGCGTCGCACGAGGAGATCGAGGCGGGTATCCGTGAGCACGTCATCCGTCCCTCACTCCCGGTCCATCTCTTCGATGACGAGACCAGGGTGTTGGTGAACCCCACCGGGCGCTTCGTCATCGGGGGACCCCAAGGGGATGCGGGGCTGACCGGACGCAAGATCATCGTGGACTCGTACGGCGGCCTGGGCCGCCACGGGGGTGGCGCCTTCTCGGGCAAGGACCCCACCAAGGTCGACCGCTCCGCCGCCTACGGAGCTCGGTACGTCGCCAAACACCTGGTGGCGGCCGGGCTGGCCCGGCGGGCGGAGGTTCATCTGGCCTACGCCATTGGAGTCGCCAAGCCGGTCTCGGTGGGGGTCGAGACCTTCGGTACCGAAGCGGTTCCGCTGGAACAGATCGAGGCGCTGATCGATGAGTACTTCGACCTCTCGCCGTCGGGGATCATCAAGGAACTCTCGCTCCGTCGCCCCATCTACCAACAGGTGGCGGCCTACGGGCACTTCGGGCGCTCTGACCTGGACCTTCCCTGGGAGCGCACTCCCTACCGGGACGACCTGGCCAGGGACGCCGGACTGGCGCCTCCGGTGCCCATCGGCTCCGAGGCGGCCAGCTGACCCTGGGGGACGATCCTGAGGAGGGAGTTCCGGCGGCTCCCCCAGAGTTGGTCTCCGTGGTGCTCGCGGGCGGCTCCGGCACGAGGCTCTGGCCCCGCTCCCGCTCGCGGGCACCGAAGCACCTGAGCCCCTTGGCACCGGACGGCCGCAGCTTGTTGCGCCATGCCTACGACCGGGCGGCTCGGCTGGGTGGTGCCGTGCTGGTGGTCACGGCGGTCCAGCAGGCAGCCCAGGTGCTGGCCGAGCTCCCCGAGCTGGAACCGGACCGGCTTCTGCTGGAACCTGAGCCTCGGGGGACCGGACCGGCACTGGCCTGGGCGGCCCTGAGTGCCCTCCAGCTTCATCCCCGGGCAGTACTCGTCTCACTCCACGCCGACCACTACATGCCGGATGTGGCCGCCACCACCAGGGCGCTGCTCTCCGCGGCCGCCTGGGCCAGTCACTCGGAGGTCCTGATCACCATCGGCCTCAAACCATCCTGGGGAGCCCCGGGCTTCGGCTACGTCGAGGTCGGCCCAGAACTGGCCCGTCCGGGGCGGCTGGAATGGGCGTTGCCCCTTTTCCAGAGCCGGGGCTTCGTGGAGAAACCCGACCCGGAGCGAGCTCAGGAGATGCTGGCGAGTGGTGGCTACTTCTGGAACACCGGTCTCTTCGCCTGGCAGGCCCAACTATTTCTGAACGAGATGGACGCTCACGCTCCCGAGGTCGTCGGCGCGGTTCGAGCGGCCGTCTTGAGCCAGCCACAGGGAAGCGAGGCGTTCGCTGGCGCTTGGGGCAAGGTCCCATCCGGGGTGGTCGACCGGTTGGTGCTGGAGCGCAGCTCCAGGGTCGCGATCTTGCCTGTGGGGCTGACCTGGAGCGACCTCGGTTCGTTCCTCGACCTCTATCAGGCGGCGCTCGATGCCGGTGAGGGCGACTCTCTGGAGAACGTGGTTCGGGGGGATGCCCTGGTGCTGGCGAGCGACCGGAGCTACGTGGACTCGGCCGGGAAACGGTTGGTGGTAGTGCTGGGAGCAGAGCAACTGGCCGTGATCGACACCGAGGACGCCCTACTGGTCTGCCCCCTGTCCCGGGTCCAGGAAGTGACCCGGGTGGTCGACGAGCTGCGCCAGCGAGGGCGAACCGAGCTCCTATAGACGATCGGGGTGGGATCCTGGCCTGAGCCGGGAGGTCAAGCAGCTACCCATACAATTACCCTGCTCCGCGTTCCCCAGCGTTCCAGGGAGGTCAAAGCTGACACAGCCCAAGATCAGTTTCGGCACCGACGGTTGGCGGGCGGTGGTGGCCGACGACTTCACCTACGCCAACGTCCGCGCGGTGACCCAGGCGGTGGCACAGTATCTGGCCGGGGCACCCGCCGAGGGCAAGGTGGTGGTCGGCCATGACACCAGATTCTCGGCGGAGCTGTTCGCGCGAGAGGTGTCGCGGGTGCTGGCCGCCAACTCCCGCCCGGTTTTGCTCACCGACCGCCCCAGCCCGACTCAGGTCTCGGCCTGGTTGGTCGTTGACCGGGGGGCCCTGGGCGCCGTGGTGGTCACTGCCAGCCATAACCCTCCGGAGTTCAACGGCCTCAAGTACAAGCCGGACTACGGGGGCTCCGCATCTCCCGAGGTCATCTCCCGGCTGGAGGAAGCGCTGGCCCAGGTGATGGACGACGACTCAGTCCGCACCATGTCCATCGAGGAGGCGATCTCTCAGGGCCTGGTCGAGCTGGTGGATCCCAGGCCCTCGTACCGGACCCAAATCGCTCGGTTGGTGCGGCTGGACGAGATCAAGCGGGCCGGACTTCACCTCCTGCACGATCCCATGTACGGCTCCGGAGCTGGCTATGTCAGCGACCTGGTGTCCGGAGGCACGACCCGGGTAACTGAGCTGCATTCCGACCGCAACCCCGGATTTGGGGGATTGCATCCGGAGCCGATCCCGCCCAACACCGACGAGGCCGCCCGGGTACTGCGGGGCGGTGGCTTCGATCTCGGGATCATCAACGATGGCGATGCGGACCGGGTCGGGATCTTCGACGAGAAAGGGAACTTCGTTGACCAGCTGGAGGTCGCCACCCTGCTGCTCTGGCACCTCTGCGAGAACCGCAAGCTGCAAGGCCCGGTGGTGCGCTCGCTGACAATGACCCGTCGCCTCGACATCCTGGGCCAGCGCTATTCCTGCCCAGTGGAGGAGCTGCCGGTCGGCTTCAAGTACCTGGGGACCAGGATGCGAGAGGTGGACGCCCTCTTCGCCGCGGAGGAGTCGGGTGGCTTCGGTTTCCGGGGCCACATTCCCGAGCGGGATGGGATTTTGAGCGGGCTGTTCTTCGCCGAGATGATCGTTATGACTGGCAGCCCCCTCAGCAAGATCCGCCAGCAGGTGGCCGAGCTGGTCGGGCCGCACGCCTATGCCCGCCGGGATCACCGCTTTTCCCGGGAGGGCTACCCCGCTGCCCGGGAGAAGCTGGTGCATCGGATGCAGGTGAGCCCTCCCCAGGCGGTGGGCGCGGAGCAGGTCACCGCCACCCGAAAGGACGACGGCTACAAGTACTGGATGGGCGAGGATTCCTGGGTCCTGGTGCGGATGTCAGGGACCGAGCCCTTGATGAGGGTCTACTGCGAGTCCACCTCTCCCGAGCGGGTCCAGCAGCTGCTTAACGACTTCGAGAGTGAGCTGGGCGTCATCGGGGATGACGGCGGGCATGGTGGCTGACCCCGACGCCGCCAACCTGCCCGAGCGGCGGGTCGAGAAGCCCTGGGGCTACGAGATCTGGTTCGCGGTCACCGACCGTTACGCCGGGAAGATCATCCACATCGCCGCCGGCCACGAGCTGAGCCTGCAATACCACGAGCGCAAGGACGAATCCATCTACGTGCTCTCTGGAGCCATGGAGCTGGAGCTCGACGATGACAAAGGCGAGCTCCAAACCCGGCGGCTCCTCCCTGGCCAGTGCCAGCGAATCCAGGTGGGACGCCGCCACCGAATGCGGGCACTGGAGGACACCGAAGTCTGCGAGGTGTCCTCCCCCGACCTGGATGACGTGGTCCGGTTGGAGGATCGGTATGGGCGGGCCGATCCGCCTGGCAGCTGATCCCCAGCGTCTCCTCGGGGGCCGCCCACCACGGTCACCGACCGGGAGCAGGCAGCGGCCCCGAGATTGAGGTTTCCCCCACTATCCACAGGTGAACGTGGAAAACATTAAAGCGCAGGTGGGGCCATGAGCTGGCGACCCGGGGGAGCGGCGGCACTCCGCCAGGATGCCGAGTCCGGTCTGGGAGTGGCTCCGGTCGACCACTCTTCTGACCTCCATCTATCGCCACCTCGAATCGTGCCGTTCTCCCTGACCGCGGCGGCAGTGTGTGCCCTCACCGGGCTCGGGCTTCTGCCAGTGCCCGCCGCAGTCCTGCTCGATCTCGGGGCCGTGGTCTGCTATCTGGTGGCCCTGCGCGCCGCGCTGCCGCGCTGGCCCGAACTTCCCTGGCCCAGGCTTCATTTCCTCAGCGGAATGCAGCCGGCCGTGCTGCCCTTGGCAGGCTTCGTCTCCGCCTCAGTGGCCCTCGCGGAGCAGCCGGGGCTGCCGGGCGAGGTGGTACTGCCTCTGGCGGCGCTCTTGCTGCTGACCCTGGGGCCCTGGCTGGAAGTGGCGGAGGAGCGGCGGTCCTCCGCTCGCTGGGGGCCGACGGTCCTGGCGCTGTTGACCCTGGCAGTCCCTCTGCCAATCTTCATCCTGGCGATGAGCCCCTCGGTCGCCGCTCCCGTGCGGGCGGTCACCGTGGCGGCAGTGGTAGTGGTGCCCACCTGGCGGCTGATCAGCCTCAGCCGGCGCAGCTGGTCCCAGGCTTGGAAGCGGGCTCTGCTGGTGGCGGCTCTGCTGGGCGTGGCGGCGGGGTTGTCGGTGCTGCTCACGGTGCCCACTCCCTTGCTGCCCGTGGCCATGCTGCTCGGCTGGTACGGGGTGGCTGGGGTGGCGAGCCAGCCCAACGGTCGCTCCACCGGCGCCTTCGCGGTCTTCGTGGTCCTGGCGGCAGTGATGCTGGCGGTTGCCCACCCTCTCTGACCGGGGCCAATCGGGCCGCAAACGATGTACCGTGGGGCGCCTATGGGAACCGATTCCTTGGGGCGGTGGTGGGATGCGGATGGGTTGCCGCCGCCGTCGGCGAGCTGGCAGTCCTAGCGGGTCGGCGCGCTGGGGCCGGCCTAGCTCCCCGCTTCGCGAACCCCAGAATTGAACATCCGCGTCGCAAGCCCGAGGAGGCTTCCCATGGCCACTACCGTCTCCCAGTCTGACCTGAACACCCACGCCCAGGAGGGCGGCACCTCGGAGCAGTGGCGCGAGCGCGACCGGCGCTCGGTGGCCGCTGTCTGGTCGCGCTACACCGACTTGGTGGTCAGCTCGGCCGAAGGGTCGTTCCTGATCGACGTCGAGGGCCGACGGTACCTGGACTTCGCGTGCGGAATCGCGGTGACCAGCCTGGGTCACCGCCATCCCGACGTGACCGAGGCGGTCCACCGCCAGCTCGATCGCTACTGGCACACCAGCATCGTCACTCAGAGTGTGGTCATGACCGAGGCGGCCGAGCGGGTCGCGGCGATCTGCCCGGACCCCCTGGATGTGGTCTTCTTCGCCAACTCCGGAGCGGAGGTGGTGGACGGAGCGCTCAAGTTAGCCCGGCGGGCGACGGGCCGCCCGGGGATCATCTCCTTCCGGGGCGCCTTTCACGGGCGCACCTTCGGAGCGCTGAGCGTGACTACCAGCAAGGCCATGTACCGCGCCAAGTACGGACCGCTGCTGCCCGGGGTTTACGTCACCCCGTATCCCTACTGCTTTAGGGTCTGCGATCACGGTCGGGGCGAGCCCTGTCCCATCGCGGCGGGGGAGGAGCTGGAGCGGCTCTTCCATCAGGTGGTTCCGGCCAACGAGGTGGCCGCCATCTTGGTCGAGCCAATCCAGGGGGAGGGCGGGTACGTGGTGCCGCCGGCCGGATTCCTCGCCACCCTGCGGCGGATCTGCGACGAGCACGGCATCCTGCTGATCTGCGACGAGATCCAGTCCGGAGTCGCCAGATCCGGGCGCTGGTTGGCGGTGGACCACGAACAGGTCGTGCCGGACATCGTCACCCTGGCCAAGGCCCTCGGGAGCGGCCTGCCGGTGGGGGCCATCGTCGCCAGCCACCAGTTGATGGATCGCTGGGAATCTGGCAGTCACGGGAGCACCTTCGGGGGCAACCCGGTGGCCGGGGCGGCGGTCATCGCCACGTTGAAGGTGATCGAGCGCGACCATCTCATGGCGCGGGCCACCAATCTGGGCGAGACCATCTGGACGAGGGTCGAGGGCTGGCAGAGGGCCGGTTACGGCCCTGCCGACCTGCGAGGCAGGGGGGCATTGATCGGCCTGGAGTTCCTGGATCCAGTGGGAGGCCCGGACCACGACCGGGTGACCGAGATCAAGCACTTCGCTCTGGAAGCGGGGTTGGTCCTTCTCTCCTGCGGCATCGATGACAACGTCATCCGGCTGCTGCCGCCACTGACTGTGAGCGACTACGAGCTCGCCCAGGGGCTCGACATTCTGGAGTCGGCGGTTCAGGAAACAGGGAGAGCGGGATGACCACTGCCGAGGCTGTTGAGGCTCGCAGCTACGGCAACCTGATCGCCGGGGAGTGGCGCGATGCCCAGGGAGATCAGACGTTCGACTCGGTCAACCCGGCACGCCGATCGGAGGTGATCGGACACTTCGCCCGCGGCACTGCCCAAGACGTCGAGCTGGCGGTCAAAGCGGCCGTCGAGGCCCAGCCAAATTGGGCACGAACTCCCGTCCCCGCCAGAGCCGAGATCCTAGCTCGCACGGGCCGCCTCCTCGAGGAGCGTAAAGAGGAGTTGGCGCAGCTCATGACCCGCGAGATGGGCAAGGTGCTTACCGAGGCCCGCGGCGATGTCCAGGAGGGCATCGACATGGCCAAGTACATGGCCGGTCAGGGCCGTAATCCGATCGGCGAGGTGGTCCCGAGCGAACTCCGCCAGAAGCGCGCCTTCGCGGAGCGCGTTCCGATCGGGGTGGTCGGCTGCATCACCCCCTGGAACTTCCCAATGGCGATTCCCTGCTGGAAGCTGATGCCCGCTCTCCTGGCTGGCAACGCGGTGGTCTTCAAGCCGGCCGAGGACACGCCGTTGGTCGCGATCAAGCTGGCCGAGGTGCTCCTCGAGGCGGGGCTGCCCAAGGGAGTGCTCGGACTGGTGACCGGGTTTGGTGAGGAGGCGGGGGCCGCCCTGGTCGAGCATCCGGCCGTCAGGGCCATCTCGTTCACCGGCTCCGTCAGCGTTGGGCAGGCGATCGCCTCCACCTGCGGTCGCCTGGGTAAGCGGGTCTCCCTTGAACTGGGCGGCAAGAATGCCATGCTGGTCTGCGCTGACGCCGATCTGGAGCTGGCCCTGGAGGGAGCCATCTGGGGCGCCTTCGGCACCACCGGACAGCGCTGCACCGCCACCTCTAGATTGATCGTGCAGGATAAGGTGCTGCAGGACTTCACCGAGAGGCTGGTCAGTCGGGTCGCTGAGCTGCGCCTGGGGGACGGGCTCGATCCCCGGACTGACGTGGGGCCGGTGATCAACGAGGCTCAGCTGCGGAGGATTCACGGCTACACCGAGGTCGGCCGGCAGGAGTCGGCGCGACTGCTGATCGGAGGCAGGGTCGCCACCAAGGGGGCACTCGCAGAGGGCAACTTCTACGAGCCGACCGTCTTCGCCGACGTCGGTGAGCGGATGCGGATCGCCCAGGAGGAGATCTTCGGCCCCACGGCAGTGATCATTGCGGCCGCTGACGTGGAGGAGGCGATCAAGATCGCCAACGGCACGGCCTTCGGGCTCTCGGTGGCGATCTACACCAAGGACATCGACCAGGCCCTGCAGGCGGTGGACCGTCTCGAAGCGGGAATCGTCTACGTCAACGCTCCGACCATCGGGGCCGAGATCCAGCTTCCCTTCGGCGGGGTCAAGGCGACCGGCAACGGCCATCGGGCGGCCGGCACTACCGCGCTCGACGAATTCACCGAGTGGAAGACGGTATACATCGACTACTCGGGCCGTCTGCAGCGAGCGCAGATCGACACCGACGCCGGCTGACCGAGCGGAGCTTTGCTCGACCTCAGTCTCGGCGAAGAACTGCTCCAGTTCCAGGAGATGATCCGCGAGTTCGCCGGTCGGGAGCTGGCTCCGGAGGTGCCGCGGCGCGACCGGGACGCCGACCCCGACCCCGAGCTCTTCGCCAAGCTGGCCAGCGTGGGGATCCCCGGGGTGGTGACCCCCAGGAGGTACGGGGGAGCGGGCCTGGACTGGATCGCCCTGGGACTTGCTTGCGAAGAGCTGGAGTACGTGGACGCTTCCTGCCGCACCGCGCTGTCCGTGCACGCCGGACTCTGCATGACCGGGATCTACCAGTGGGGCACGGAGGAGCAACGCCAGCGGCTGCTCCGGCCGCTGGCCGAGGGTCGGCGTCAGGGCTGCTTCGCGCTCACCGAGCCGGACGCCGGCAGTGATGTCCGGGCGCTTCGGACCAGCGCCAAGAGGGAGGGCGACCTGTACCGGATTAGGGGCCAGAAAGTCTGGATCTCGATGGGTGACTTTGCCGACATCTTGCTGGTCTTTGCCACTGTCGATCCGGACCGAGGTGCCGCTGGAATCACGGCCTTCGCCGTCGACCGCGAGCTGGCGGGGGAGGGGCTGCTGACCCAGCCGATCCACGACAAGTACGGCCTCCGGGCGAGCGACACGGCGGTGGTCTACCTGGACGACGCGGTGGTTCCGGAAGCCAACCGGATCGGGGAAGAGGGCGACGGCTTCAAGGTGGCCATGAGTTGCTTGGACAGCGGACGGTACTGCGTCGCCAGCGGGGCGGCCGGCACCATCCGCGCCTGTCTCGACTTGAGCGTCAGCTATGCCCGATCGCGCACGGTGCAGGGACAGGAGATCGGACGGCTCCAGTTGGTCCAACAGATGATCGGGGGGATGCAGCGTGACTACGACATTGGCCGGCTTCTCTGGCTCCGGGCCGGCTGGCTCAAGAATCAGGGTGAGCGCAGCTCGCGAGAATCGGCCCTCGCAAAGTGGGTGAACTCCGAGCGGGCCAACCACGCGGCCGACGATGCGCTCCAGGTGCACGGGGCCACTGGGTTCAGTGAGGAGTGCCCGGCGGCGCGCTACCTCCGTAACAGCCGGGCCACCCTGATCTACGAGGGCACCAGGGAGGTTCAGACCCAACTTGCCGCCGAATACGCCCTCGGCTATCGACTGGACCGACCCCTGGCCCACCCCCTGCCGGCTTGGCCGGACGAAGGCGATGCTCCGGCACCGGACGAGAGGCTCGTGCCCTGACTGGCTGGCAGTCGGTAGCGCCTCAGCCGGAGTCCCTGGCGGCGGGGTGGCGGGAGGGCTCTATCGATCGACCGCAGGGTAGATTGCGCTACGTCACAGCGGGCGAGGGGATCCCCCTAGTGTTGTGCCACGGCTTCATCGGCTCGGCTGAGAACTTCGAGAGTTGGGTGCCGAGGCTGGCCCGGCACCGGAAACTGGTGATCCCCGACCTTCCCGGGTTCGGGAGTTCGGCGCCGCTTTCGACCGAACACACCAGCCGAGCCCTGGCGGCGGAGCTGTTGGTGCTTTTGGACCAGCTGGCCCTTCCCCGATACGAGCTGGGAGGGCTCTGTCTGGGGGCGGCCGTCGCACTTGAGCTTCTGGCCATGGCCCCGAGCCGTCCCATGCGCATGATCCTGCACACTCCGCTGCTCGATTCGACCTGCATCTCGCGCAGCTTTCAGCTGCAGGTTCGTCTCGGCACCGCTCCCGGCGTCTTCAGCCTGATCTCATTTCTCGGGCGCCAGCGGATGCTGGCCGACTTCTACCGGCGAGTGGCGGTGGAGGGTAAGGCTGAGGTTGACCGCCGGTCTGCCGACCTCAACTTCGCCAACCAGATCAGAGCTGATCCCAGGGCTGCGCGAGAATGGCTCCGAGACGGAATGGTGGCGGACTTCCGGCCGCTGCTGGATGGCTGGCCCGGCGCACTGGCGGTCCTCGCCGCCGCCGACGACCGGCTCTTGGAGCTCGACCGAGTGCAGGAGTACTGCGCGCACCGGCCGCGTACCGAGATCTCCATCATCAGTTCGGCCGGTCACGGCTGGGACGCGGAGCTGATCCGGCGCCAGCTCGAAGTTCTGGAGAGCTTTCTGGCCGCCGATGACCCCACCCCCGCGCCGGTCCCCTCCGCCAGGTGAGCGCCTCTCTGAGGCTCTTCCTGGCCGCGGAGGTGCCCCAGGCCCTGCGCCAGCAGCTGGTCCCACGGCTCGACCAGCTGGCCGCGCTGGACCCGAGCGTTCGACCCGTGAGGGCAGAAGGACTGCACTTGACCCTTCGCTTTCTGGGAGCGGTGGCGCCCGAAAAGGAAGTTGCCGTCCGGCGGGTCGCCGCCCGAGTCGCTCTGGAGACCGCGGCCTTTCCGATCGAGCTTCAAGGTCTCAGCGTCTTTGCCACGGCGAGCAGGCCCCAGGTGATCTGGGCCGGCGTTGGGGCGGGCGAGGCGGAGCTGGGTCGGCTGGCGGAGCTGCTCGGTGCCGGGCTCACGAAGGAGGGCTGGTCCCTGGAGCGGCGTTCCTTCCATCCTCACTGCTCCCTCGCCCGGCTGCCCACGGCCCTCGAGGCAAGTTCGCGAGCCGCTCTTACCGAACTCTGCGAGCGAAGTCGGGGGGATCCGCCTCTGTTCATGCAAGCTCAGCACTTGGCCCTTCTGGAATCGGTCGCGGTGCCCGGCGGCCCCAATCGCTATCCCCTCCGCGCCAGCTGGCCGTTGCAGGAGCTCTAGGTAAGCTCACCACTCGAAGGGTCGGCCATGCCACTGATGCAGCTCGGGGTAGGTCCCCTGGGCAAGCAGTGCCCGGGCGCGCCGTTCGAACGCCTTAACCTCGGCGGGTTGAAGCAGCGGAGCCAGCGCGACCCGGAGGGTGGACAACCGCGCTCGGTCACCGAGCAGCTCCGAGACGTCCTGGAGCCAGGTCGGGGGCACCGGGGTCCCCCCCAGTTCGATCAGCGCCGTGCGTAGCTTGAAATCAGTGTGGAACGTGACCCCGTGGTCGATCCCGCGCAGGCCTCCCTGGGGGTCCACCAGAAGATGGGCCTGCTTGCGGTCAGCGTTGTTGATCAGCACGTCCAGGGCGGCGAGCCCTCGCAGGCTACTCTCCATCTGATCGGGGTTCAGCTCCAGCTCGGGCGGTGGGTCGGGGATGTATTCTTGGATCGAACCTTCGCCGTAGGGCGCCTCCTCGCGGAGAACGGTCGTGGGAGTGAAGTTCCATCCAAGCGCGCGATCGA
>Ga0307374_10006136_pt1 | contig 19063 bp, 18 predicted proteins | sample OX3MG_FD_202532 | JGI IMG/M metagenome (GOLD analysis project Ga0307374, IMG submission 202532) | Soil microbial communities from Risofladan, Vaasa, Finland - OX-3 | ecosystem: Environmental > Terrestrial > Soil > Coastal area > Acid sulfate soil | place: Finland: Risofladan, Vaasa | collected...
TCCCCACCCCGGCCCATGGGAGTACAAGGAAGCTTCAAGACAATCACATATCATCAGCCGCAATCCTTGACCAGCGATCAGGGTCGGAATCTCTTTGGGCTGACCCGTGCCGGCTTCGGCCGGAACCCAGCCGAGCTCCAGGGAAAGCCGGACACCGCGGCCCACTCCTCCGGAGTGGCGTCCTGCCACACCCAGAAGGACGCGCCGAGCACGTGCGCCCGCCGGCTGGTGCTCAAGAACTCGGTGATCTCTGCCCCGCTCGGGGAGAAGGTCCGACCGCCGACATCAGCGAAGTTGAAGGCCTGTCCGATGACGTGCACGGGTCGGAGTGTCGAGAGTCGAGCGACGTCGAGCGTGACGTCGCTGCCAGGATCGGTGCACTCCCAGTACACCATCGGGGCGAAGGCGTCGACGTAAGGTGCCATCGCGTGGTAGGGGTATCCGCCGTCCCAGTTGGCGGCAGTCGGAGGGTAGACGGTCGCCACGACCAGCCGGCTGCCGGCGGCTTGCCGAACGAGCTGAAGGTATACGGCCGCCCGCGGGGCACTCAGCATGACACCCTCGGTCGCCTCCTCAATGTCGGCGCTGTAGCCGTCGACCTGCTGGCCGTCGGGGGCGCGCCAGTCGAGGATCTGCGCGGTCCACGTGGCGTCACCGACGGGGTCCCACAAGTACGGAAAACCCCATGCGATTACGGCAAGGCCGTGGGCATGAGCGACGGGCACGAGCGCGTCGAGCTCCTTGACACCATAGAACCCGTTCATTGAGTCACCCACCCGGACCCAAAGCTGGTGCAGCCCCGCCGAAACGGCCTGTTTCACAATTCCGCCAGCATCGCCACCATCAGTGCTGTCCCACTCCCAGATCCACATGCCCTTGCCGGTGAGCGCCGCCACGTGCGAGGTCCACTTCGCCGGCGCCTTCACCGGCGGAAGAGAGGTCACCAGGACCGCTGGGTGCCACGGCGGTGGTGAGGGCGGGGGTGGCGGGTGCGGGGGCACGGGGCAGCCGGCGAGCGCGACTTGGCCGGAAGTCGTTGGCACCGTCGCGATGGTCGGCGCGGGCTGGGCGGCCGGGTGCGCCGCCCGTCCTCGTGGCTGTGACGAAGCGAGTCCCGGTCGCAGGGGACGCGAGGGAGTCGAGTTGGCGACGCGGCCCGAGCCACTGGAGCCCTTGGGGGGAGTGGAGCCGAAAGTGGCGGCGAACGTTGCCGCAGCGATCACTGCGGTGCCGCCGAGCACGACCGATAGGGCGGTCCACGAACGCTTCACCCGGCCGGACAAGAGCATGCTTCATTGTCGCGTGCCCCCTGATCACGCGCTTGGCAGCCGTGCACCGCCGATACCCGGAGGTCCGTGGGCCCGGGGAGGGAAAGGGACCACTCGCCTCCGGCCCACGCTTCGGGACAGGGTGACCATCCGAGTGCCGCTGACCTGTAGGGGCACTTCTTGACTCCTGATTGGTATCAGACTCCGGACAACCTCGGTCCTGCTCGGTATCGGCCCGTGCCGGATCGCCGTTGGCGGTTGGGAAATGGCTGATGTCGTGGTTTGGCAAATCACCCAAGTCGCGCACCGTTGGTGGAGAGCTGCTTGGGCCCGGTCAAGCCTCCACCAGGGTCGCGCCACGGTAGGTTCTGAACATGGCCCCCAGAAGCGACGCTCCCGTCGCCGTGCTTCTCGACGCTGGCGGTGTGTTCGTCCTCCCCGACCCTGATCGGATCCTGGGAGCCTTCACCCGAGCCGAGTGCTCCGTTCCCCGGGGGGTGCTGGCCGACGCGCACTACCGGGCCGCAGCAAGGTTCCACGTCGGCCGCGACGTCGAGACGTGCTGGACCGAGGCATGGCTGGAGTATCTCCAGACCTATGTCGATGAGTGTGGCGTGCCGCCAGACCGGCGTGACGAGGCCCATCTCCACCTTGACAGCGAGTTCGCCGATGCGGCACTTTGGATCGATCCGGTTCCCGGAAGCCGCGAGGGCCTGCAGGCCCTCGCCGAAACCGGGGTTCGTCTCGGCATCATCTCGAACGCAGACGGCATGATGGGTTCTCGGCTCGCACAACTCGAACTATGCCAGGTGGGTCCCGGCATCGGTGTCGAAATTGAGTGCGTCGTCGACTCGGGCAACGTCGGCGTCATGAAGCCCGATCCCCGGATCTTCCACGCCGCCATCGACCTTCTCGGGCTCGACCCGGACCAGGTCTGGTACGTCGGTGATATGCCTGCCATCGACGTCGTCGGCGCCCGTCGGGCCGGGATCCGGCCATATCTCATGGATCCACTCAGCCTTCACCTCGACGCCGGTTTCGAACGGATCTCATCTTTGGCGGCGCTGGCCGAGCTGATCGCGACAACGCCTGAGTGAGCGATGACCAGAAGTTCTCACTCGCCTCGGCCCAGCGCGCCGCAGACGGGGGCCGGCTGGCGGATTGGGTGGTCGACTTCCTCTCCAGCCCGGGCAGCAGCAACCCCGTGCTGGCCGCCGCTTTGGCGATGAAGGGCACGATCTACCTGGGCCCGATCCGATTTGCACTCGATCGACTCACGCCGATGGCCGGTCCCGACGGGGACGACGTGGTCGTCCCCGTCGCCAAGGGGGAATGGGAGTTTGACGTCGAGGGCATGGAGCACAGCCTGGAAGAGGGATGGCACCCCCCGCCCTTGCTGGTGTCACATCACGACGGCAAATACCTCCTCGAGGACGGTAACCACCGTTGCGAAACGCTGCGCCGAACGGGCGCCACCGACACCTGGGCGATCCTCCTCTTCGCCGACGAGGTGGAGCGAGATCGCTTCTTGAATGAAGTTTGAGGCCTGGTATCCCCGCAGCTGCTGTGGATCAGTGCCCTCACCATGGTTCAGTTAACCGCAGAGGTGTGAAAATTCCCCAGGGTTGCGTGGTCACCGAGTCATCACATTGCTGGGCAGATCCATGATGTTGACAACGAACGAAAGGGTTTCCTCATGACTGCGACCGAAACGACTACACCGACCAAACATCCGACCCATGGCTGGACGAAGCGCGGCACTGCCGTCCACGGACGTGTACTCGACCACATGCCCGAGGAGAGCGCCTACCAACGGTTCAACAAGCGGGTGGCACTGGCTCTCACGAAATACGTGGGGACGATGACGTGCTTCTGGGTCTTCTGTGTCCTTGCCCTCTGCTCGTTGCCCGCCGTGCTGTCAGGATTCAGCGTGATAGACGGGTTCTTCCCGGCCATAATCATCAAGGCCAGCATCATCGCCCTGGTGTCATGGGTTGCCCAGACCTTCCTCCAGTTGGTCCTCCTCCCATCGCTGATGGTTGGGCAGAACCTGCAGAACGAAGCTGCCGACGCACGGTCGTCCAAGACTTTTGAGGATGTCGAGAGGCTCATGGGGCTCCTTGACCTGAAGGCCGCGGGCGGAATCACCGATCTGCGCGACGACCTCCATGCCTACATCGACAGCAAGTTCCCATCGCCGAATTCACAATAAGAACAACATGTCGTGCGTCACGCCACCTCTGCCGGGGATTGCGCGCGCATGCACCGGATACCGAATGGTCTGCCGCCACCCCCCGACCGCCCCCATGGTTACTGGACAGGGTAACCGCAGGCCGGGGAAGCGGATCCTTGAGGGCTCCGTCGGGAGTCCACGTCAAGTTCCACACCGGAGTAGGCCGGACACCAGGCTCCCGGCCTGGGTGCGAATTGACTCCGGGACAGTGGGGCCAGACAGGAGCGGGACTACGAGTGGCGGTCAGGCAACCTTCCATTGGCGATATTCAGCCACAAGTTTGCTCATGGCGTCGGCAACCATGGGTCGGGCCAGGAAGTACCCCTGCGCCTGCTGGCACGTCAGTCCTTGGAGAATGGCCAGCTGATCCTCGGTCTCCACGCCTTCCGCGATCACTTCGAGTCCCAATGAACCGGCCATGGCGATGATGGCTGCGACCAGGTTGGTGTCGCTCGTGTCCGTGCCCAACCCTTCTACGAATGCTTGGTCCACCTTTACGACGTCGAAGGGGAAGCGCTTGAGGTAGTTCAGGGATGAGTAGCCCGTCCCGAAGTCGTCCATCGCCAACTGGACTCCGAGAGCCTTGAGGTTGCGGAGCGTGCTTCCGGTGCGGTCGATGTCGTCGGCAAACACACTCTCCGTGAGCTCAAGGCAGACGTCTTCTGGGCGAACCCCGGTACGCCCCAGAATGTCCTTCATCTGATCGATGATCTCAAGTTCGGCCATTTGGCGCACCGAGAGGTTCACGGCCACGGACATGGCCGGGTCGATGCTCTGCCAGTGGACCAACTGTTGACAGGCTTGCTCCATGACCCAGATTCCGATGGGGACGATGAGGCCCGTCTCCTCAGCCACGGGTATGAATTCAGCCGGGCTGACCTGGCCACGATCGGGGTGCTCCCAGCGCAAGAGTGCCTCGGCGCTCACCATCGAACCCGTCGAAAGGTCCACAACGGGTTGATAATGGACGGCGAATTCTGCGCGTTCGAGGGCGCCGTGGAGTGCCGTCGCAGCAACCAACTGTCGCTCCGCATTTGATCGCAACGCGTCATTGAACAGCTCGAAGTGACCCCGATTTCGCTTCTTGGCGCGGTACATCGCTGTCTCGCAGTCCCGCAGCAGGCTTTCGGGCGTGGCGTACTCTTCGGCGATGGCAATGCCGAGGCTTGCCCTCACGTTGATCTCATGCCGTCCGATCATGGTCGGCTGACGCAGGGCTTCGAGGATCCTCTCGGCGATCTCCTCAATCACCATCACCGACACGTCGTCGCACATCACCACGAACTCGTCACCGCCGAACCGAGCCACCGTGTCTCCTGGCCGGATGGCTCCCGCGATCCGCTCGGCGGAGATCTTCAACACAGTGTCGCCCCCACCATGACCCAGTGAGTCGTTCACCATCTTGAAGTGGTCAAAGTCGAGGAACATCAAGGCAAGTTGCGAGCCTCGCCGTCGTGAGGTGGCGAGGGTTTGGACCAGACGGTCTATCAGGAGCATGCGATTTGGCAGGCCGGTGAGCAGGTCATGCAGAACCAGGTGGGAGAGCTGTTGCTCCATCTGTTTGCGCTCGGTGATGTCGCGAATGGTGCTCAAGACAAGGGCGCCTTCTTCACTCTGCAGGGGGCTGATGGAAATGTCAGCCGGGAACTCGCTGCCATCCTTGCGAAGGGCAAATAATTCGACGCCGGTGCCCATGTGACGCGTATGGGGGTCAGCGGAGTAGCCCGCACGGTGATCAGAGTGGACGTCACGGAATCGGTCAGGCACCAGGATCTCAATGAGTTGGCCCTCCAGTTCTTCCGGCTCGTAGCCCAGCATTGTTTCCGTCTGCACATTGACCATCACGATTCTGCCTTGGGCGTCGACGATCACCATCCCGTCAGGCGCCGACTCGAACATCCCTTGGAACTTCACTTCGACCCGATTGCGGTCTACGTTCTTGCTTGGTCGATTGCCGGCTGCTTCTCTAAGTGAACCTTTCCCTTGGTTCCGCACGGAAGCCGTCTTCACCGCAACTTTGCCGACATTCACCGGGCGGATCTGGGCACTCGTGACCCCTTCCTGAGTCTTCGAATCAACCCCTTGCGCGGTCTCGTCCCGGTCCGTCGTCCGCCGCCTGGGAAGAGCCGGCCGCTTCGGACCGGCCCGATCCCCAACCTCAGTCATTTTGCAATCATGCCTCACTTGGCCTGCTGGTTGATGCATCTCTGGCGACCACCGCCAATAGGCAGATACCTGGTGTTCCGGGACCGGATGGGCGAAAGAAGGGGTCCGATCGGCCATCTTTGGGGACGATCCCTCAAAGTGCCGGTGGGTGGGCCGACCACGCGCCGATGCCCCCGCCGCGATGGAGGGCGCGGGGTGAGGGGGTTCGGACTTCCCCGAAGGCCTATTCGTGCCTGACGCGGTGTGACGAAGGCACGCCAACCTTGCCGGGGTCGGTAATTTCCGGCTCGGGGGAATTTTCGAGGTTCGAAGACAATCCCCGCAGGCGTGGCAATCCGGTGAAGAGGTCGGGCCTGGTCACCGTACCCAGACCACGGGTTTGCGCATTCACCGGTTCACGCGCACGACCAACTCCCTACCGACACGACATGGCAACGGACAACCGCCAGGATCGGCCTCAGGATCACGCTGCTCGTCGGCACGACGCTTGCCTGCTCCCTGTTGGCCATCATCGTCGGGCAGAACATCCGGACCAAGATGGCTGATGCGCGCCCTGAGGGCACCTCACAGCAAGTTGGTTCGAGTCCTTGGTGAGCGTCTGGTGCCGCGTAGCGAGTGCGCGACCGCTGAGCCCCGCCAGACGGCAATTGGTGATGCGATCAGGTGGGCGGCGCGGGCGGACCTCCGGGCGCGAACCGTCCCATTTCGGCCCCGACCTTCTTGCCGATGTTGGACACGTGCAGATGTAGCTCTTCGAGAAGATCCGTGTTCTTCTTCACAAGATTCGTGAGTACGGTGTTCTCCTCAATCAGGGTCTTGATTTCGTCGGTGTTATTTGCCGTGTGGAGGGCCACCTCGGAGGAGATTGCGTCAGCCCTCTTGGCGGCGATGAGGAGGGCGGCGGCCTGCACTCCGGCCAGCATGGAGAGAAAGAGGTTCAGCAGTATGTACGGGTAGGGGTCGAACGCCTTGTGGTGAAGGACGTGCTCGAAGAAGAGCGTGTTGACGAGGGCCCACGCAATCATGATCCCGAAGAAGGAGAACACGAAGGGCCACGATCCCATCATGTTGCGCATCCGGTCTGCCGACCGCTCCCCCAGTGAGAGATCGCTCCCGGTACGCACACCCGGATGCTTGTGCCAGTGACTCTGCCAGGCTGCGCTGTCCATGGCGCCCATCGTCGCGTACGAAAGTGCGAAAGTGGCGGATCATGAGCGGACCTTTAGGGCGGGTGGACGCCCCGCTCCCCGACATTGTGGCGACCTGCGGGAACAGAGAGGGGTCTGGGCAGCGACCGGAACCAAGGATCCCTAACGCCGCCGCGGGCCGAGACCGAGTGCACGCACAAGATGGTTGATCTGCCGATTGCCCTCCCGGTAGATGACACGCCGAACCTGACGTTGTGCAGCACCTCCGGCGGCACCGGAAAGTCCTCCACGCTTGTACCCATGCTCAACGGCCTCGACGTTTCCGAGGTCTCTGGCCAGACGGTACAGCTGCGACCGTGTGGTGCTCATCGGGAAGATCCTTCTTTGGACGCCCGGTCGGCCAGGATTATCCGCTCCACGGCGACCAGAAGCTCCGCCGGATCCCCTGTCCCCTCCATGGCCCTCAGGTCCGGCGCCGGAACGCCCACACAGCCCATCCCACCATCCTCAAGCTCGCAACGCCACGCCAGCCATTCCGCTCCGTCGGGATCCTCACCGCTTTCCTCGACCGCATTGATGAGGGCGACCAACTCAATCACACCCTCTTCCGTGACGTCATACTCAATGAAGAGCACCAAATCTCCCTCCGTAGGTGGTCGCCACTGGCCAATCTACGCCGCGTACCCCCGTTTGTCCCACATCTGATGCTCCAAACTCGGCTTCATTGGTGTCGGGTGAAACGCGGGCGGAGGTCAATGGCGGATGACACCTTGAGTCACTACTGTCACAGCAGTCGCTGCACTTATGAGAATTCGAAAGGCAATGACTATGACGATTTCCCGCACTCGACACTTCATCGGAGACCTGTTTGCATTTGCACTGATCGTGGCCCCACTTGGCGTCGGAATGAGCGCCGTTCCGGCAAGCGCCACCACCGGCCATGCCTTGCGGCCTGCCCTGGCGGTCGCACCGCGCACCTTTCCCCCGTCGGCCGTGACGTTCAACGTCACCACCACCGCCGACACTCATGATGCGACCCCGTCCAACCCCACCTGCGCCGACTCGTCGGGTCAGTGTTCCCTGCGGGCTGCCCTCGAAGAGGCCAATGCTTCGGGCAAGACGACCACCATCAACCTCACGGCCACGAACTACCCTCTCACCATCGGCGTACTTTCTGCGACCGATCCGCAAGGTGTGCAGATCGTCGGCGCCGGGTCCAGCGCGACCTCCGTCACGGCCAAGGCCACAGTCGGCGTCCTCACGCTGGCCCACGGAGCGTCCAACGCAGGTGCATTCGTCTCCCTCACCAACCTGACCGTCAAGGGAGCCTCCATGGCAGGCAACGGTGGCGGAATCAATGTGGCCGACTCGAATGACACTCTTGAGTTGACCGGTGCCACGATTGCAGGGAACACCGCCGCCAACGGCGGGGGCGTCTACAACGAGGGGGAACTCTGGGCCACCAATTCTTCTTTTACCGGCAACACATCCACCGGTAGTGGCAGTGTTGCCACCACTGGTGGTGGTGCCATCTACAACGACTATGGATCTGCCCGTCTGACCAACGACTCGTTCTCTGGGAACTCTGCGGTTACGGGCGGAGGTGCCATTCACAACTTCAACGGCCCGGCCTCCATCGATTCGTCGAGCTTCACCTCCAACACGGTGAACGATGCCGGGTCGGCAGCTGGAGGGGCGGTCTACGCCGACGATGCGACGGAGCTTACGAACGACACCTTCACCAACAACACCGCTACTGCTACCGGCACCAATTCGGCCGTCGGGGGGGCCGTTTACGGCGCCTACGGACTGGACAGGGTCATTGGCTCCACGTTCAACGGAAACCAATCGATCAGCCCATCTGCTCAAGGCGGCAGCGCAGGTGCCTTTTACGACGGCAACGCAGTCACCATCTCGCAATCGACCTTCACCGGCAACACGGCGGTGAACGGTGTGGGCGGAGCCATTGACGAAGAGAGCGACGGACTGATCCTGAATGGGGACACCCTCAGTGCAAACTTCGCCACCGGAACAGGCGGAAATGGCTTGGGCGGAGCCCTCTACGGCAACAACATCGCGAACGTCAACGACTCCACCTTTGACGGTAATCACGCCGACGCCGCCGGTGGAGGGATTGCCACCTTCGACGGCATGATCATGAACAACTCCACGGTGTCGAGAAACACGTCGACCCTTGGCGCCGGGATCGACGTCGGTTGGATCCTGCAGGCAACCAGCGATGCCTTCGTGGACAACACGGCCAGTGGGCCCGCCAACGCCGGAGGGGGTATCTACCTCACTCCGTCGGTCTCCGGCAGCAACGCGGTGCACGTCGATCTGCAATCGGACACCATCGCGGGCAACGTGTCTGACACGGGTGCCGGAATCGCTCTCGGCGGCGGCGTCAACCTGAGTGGCGGCGGCGGCCTCAGCAACAACACCATTGCCGGCAACTGGACATCGGCCGGGGCGGAGCAGGATTGCGGGTTCGCCGGAACGCCCACGTCCTACCCTCTGGGCTCGGCCGGCGGCAACGTTGTCGGTGACGCCACGTGCGCCTTCGCGACCGGATCGGACCGCCAGGGTGCCAGCGCCCAGGGATACTGGGAGGTCGCCTCCGACGGCGGGATGTTCACCTTCAACGGCGGTTTCTTCGGCTCCATGGGTGGCAAGCCCCTCAACAAGCCCATCGTCGGGCTGGCCCACACCCCGGGCAACCAGGGCTACTGGGAGGTCGCCTCCGACGGTGGGATCTTCACGTTCGGCGATGCCTCTTTCCTCGGCTCCATGGGTGGCAAGCCCTTGAATGCCCCCGTGGTCGGCATGGCGGCGACCCCCGATGGACGGGGCTACCTTCAGGTGGCTTCGGACGGCGGGATCTTCACGTTCGGCAGCGCCAAGTTCTACGGCTCCATGGGCGGTCAGCACCTCAACAAGCCGATTGTGGGGATCGCCGTCACACCCGACGGGCGAGGCTATTGGGAAGCGGCCTCCGACGGAGGGATCTTCGCCTTCGGAGACGCCGGGTACTTCGGCTCCATGGGCGGCACGGTGCTCAACAAGCCGGTGGTGGGGATCGCTCCGGCAACTGACGGTCTCGGCTACTACGAGGTGGCCTCCGACGGCGGGATCTTCACCTTCGGGACGGCTAAGTTCGCCGGTTCCACGGGCGCCATCCACCTCAATGCTCCAATGGTCGGGCTCGCAGTGTCGCCCGACAACCACGGCTACTCGGAATTCGCATCCGATGGTGGAGTCTTCACCTGGGGCAGCTCGCTGTTCCACGGATCGGCCGGGGGTACCCGCCTCAACCAGCCGGTCCATGAAGCGATGCGTCCCGTGCGGGTTCCCCAAGGTGTCTGCAGTGGACGCAAGCCGCCCGAGACGTCGACTCAGCTCACCCCGTGAGGCACGGCGCCCTTGACGCTCGTGCGGTACATCTCCCGGCGAACGCCTGCATAGTCGTTCAGGGCGTTGTGCATGGTGCAGCGGTTGTCCCAGATAGCCAACGTCTTGACCGCCCAGCGCAATCGACAGGTGAAGTTCTCGTTGATGCTGTGGCGGTTCAGATGAGCCAAGAGGGTCTCCGACTCCGCCGGTGTCCATCCTTCGAACCGCGTGGTGTAGACCGGATTGACGTAGAGAGCGCGGCGTCCTGTGACCGGGTGCGAAATCACGACCGGGTGCACCTGCTCCTTATACGCGTCGGGCGAGGGGGCGATCGCCATGGACGTGTAGTCCTTGAACTTGTCCAGAAGACCCCCCGTGCCATACGCCATGCCGGCCGAATGAACTGCATTCAACCCGTCCAGAGCGCTCTTCAATCCGCTTGAAAGGGTCTCATAGGCCAGGTACTGGTTCGACCACACCGTGTCGCCGCCATGATCGGGCACGTCCCAGGCGTGCAACAATGTGTATGACGGTGGAGACGGCAGGTAGCTCAAGTCGCTGTGCCAGGCATTGGCGAAGTTGAGCACGTCAGTGGGTTCCTTTATGACCCGTATCACGAAGGGACGGTCCTCCAGCGGTTCGACGAAGGGCGTCACGTCCCGTCCACCGAGCAGGTCTGTGATGCTTTCCAGATCATTGAGACTCAGGTGCTGTTCGGGGAGGAACACGACCAGGTGGTCGGCCAGCGCCTGATGGACACCTTCGAGCTGTTCAGCGTCGGTGACCCGTGACAGGTCGATCCCCCTGACCGTGGCACCGAGGGCGCCGGCCACGGGCTCCACAGTCAGCTGGTTGGTTCGCATGGTGCCGGTCACGGTACCCCCCGGTCTTTCGTGCGTGGTCGGATCGTGTCAGCGTAGACCCAAGGCCCTGCCGCCCGACCTGTGGCACCTCCGCAATCCCCGGGAACCGGACTCATGGCATCGGCACAGACAACACTTATCCGGCTCATAGGTTTCTCTGACCTGGCTGACAGTTGGCAGGTGTCCAATGGTTGGGTACCTCAGCCCCCAGGATGGGGGCTTGGATGGAGGAGACCGAATGACCGATGAACCCGGGCCGAGCACCGGCCCATCTGACACCCCCTCGGAATCGGGACCGCCAATACCTGTACCCGCTGGGGCGCCCGACCTTCCGGCCCCACTGGGTGAGGCGGGCCCAAGCTCAGCTCCTGGTGCGATTCCCGGTGCGGACTACCACGAGAACCCCATCCATCTCGGAGGATCAGCCTGGCCCGGAGCGCCGGTGGCCGGCACTTCCGCGCCCGCAAGCCATCGTCTCCGGGTCGCCGCTCTGATGGGAGGCGCCCTGGTGCTGCTGGCGGCCGGTGTCGGCATAGGCCACACGGCGTGGAAGAACAGCCCGCCGGTCACCTCAGCCTCGTCGTCGGCCAATGCAGGCCACCCGTCGTTCGGGTCCCTACCACCGTTCGGCTCGGCAGGCGGATCGGGACCCGGCGACGTCTCCTCCATCGCGGCCAAGGTCGATCCCGGGCTGGTGGACATCAACACCTCACTCGGATATCAAAGCGTTCAGGCGGCAGGAACGGGAATTGTGCTGTCGCCGTCCGGGGAGATCCTGACCAACAACCATGTGATCGACGGCGCGACCTCCATCAGCGTCACCGACGTCGGCAACCAGCAGACCTACACGGCCAGCGTGGTCGGCTACGACCGCACCCATGACATAGCGGTCCTGCAGCTTCACAATGCATCGGGGCTCCAAACGGCGAGCATCGGCAACTCCTCCAACGTCGCGGTCGGTGAAGCCGTTGTCGGCATCGGCAACGCTGGAGGCACCGGCGGCACTCCGAGTGCAGCAGGTGGAACCGTGGACGCTCTCAACCAGTCCATCAGCGCCAGCGATAGAGGCGACGGTAGTTCGGAACAATTGACCGGCCTTATTTCGACGAACGCCGCCATTGAGGCCGGAGACTCGGGCGGGCCACTGGTCAACACCTCAGGTGCGGTGATCGGCATGGACACGGCGGCGTCGGCCGGTTTTTCGTTCCAGGCACCCGACCAGTCCTCTGGCAATCAGGGCTTTGCCATTCCCATCAACGAGGCAATTTCCACAGCGCGAGAGATTGCGTCAGGGAACGCAACGGCAACCGTGCACATCGGAGCTACCGCCTTCCTGGGAATTGAGATCCAAGCCACTTCGTTCGGAGACGGTGGCGGTCCGTTCGGTGGTGGCACTGGCGGAGGCTCTTCTGGCTCGGGAGCAGCCGTGTCCGGCGTGGTGACGAGTTCACCGGCACAAGAGGCAGGCTTGGCCCAGGGGGACGTCATCACCTCGGTGAACAACACGGCCACCGGCTCACCGAGTGCTCTGACCGATGCGCTGTCGCCCTTCCATCCGGGCGACACCGTGAAGATCGGCTGGGTGGACAGCACGGGAGTCGCACACAGCGCGAACGTGCAATTGTCCTCGGGTCCACCGCAGTAGCCGGGGTCCCCCGTGCCTGCGTCGTGCCCGGGGACGCTCCGGGGCCGCGGATACGATGGCACCGTTGCCTGGTCTGTTTTCCCGCAGGCCAGGCAACAAGATTGCCCGCCGGGGGGCTCGGGGGCTCCCACACATGCTGCCGGCCGCCATGCTCGTGTGCGCGACGACGCGTCTCCGCAGCGCCCGCGAGCCGCCTATTCGACCCGGGACTCGATACTCTCTCCGCTGACCATCCTTCATTGTTCGGTTGGGAGGAACACGTGACCGATCCGCAAGGCGGCAAGTCAGTAGCCGGCATCACCATTGACCAGGAAACGCCCTATGGCTTCTCCCGCCAGCCCGCGCTGCAGGAGCAATTCGAACAGGCGGCCGAGCAACTCCGGACTTCCGATGGCTGGTCCGGTGGAGGGCCCAAGGAGCTCGTGGCCGACTTGGCGCTCGAAGGAGGGGGCGTCAAGGGCATCGGCATCGTGGGAGCCGTGTCGGTGCTGGCCGAGGCCGGGTATCGGTTCCAGCGCGTGGCCGGGACAAGCGCCGGGGCCATTGCGGCGACCCTCATCGCATCGATCTCCAAGGCTGACAAACCAATGACCTCGCTCAAGGGGTATCTCGACGGACTTTCCTTTGAGAATTTCATGCCCGAGGGCATCGTCCATCGCTTCATGGATCACCACCTCGGAAAACCCGGGGCCGTGCTCGCCGATGCCGAGATCCTGACGCACAGAACAGGCCTGTACTCGGGCGACTACCTGGGGAAATGGTTGGGGCCGATCCTTCATGACGACCTCGGGGTGCGCACGTTCGCCGACCTCAAGATCACCCAGGATGACGACCCGGGAATGAGCCTGCCGGAAAGCCGTCAGTACCGCCTGGTCGTGCACACCTCCGACATCACCCGAGGTGAACTCGTCCACCTCCCATGGGATTTCAACTACTACGGGCATGACCGGGACAGCCAAGATGTCGTGCAGGCAGTCCGGGCGTCAATGTCGATTCCGTTCTTCTTCGAACCGGTGACCTTCGCAGCACTGGCTGCAGATGTGGACGTCCCTCAACCTGGTGGCGGCGTGGTCACTTGTCACTACGAAAGCGGCACGGTGACCTGGGTGGACGGAGGAATGCTGCGTAATTTCCCCATCAATGCCTTCGACCGCGTTGACGGGCAAGAGCCCCGCTGGCCGACCATCGGCATCAAGCTTTCGTCCATGGAGACGTCATTCCCGGCCACAGTGGCCTCGCAGAGCTCCTTCGGCTTAGCAAGAGGTTGCCTGAGCACCATGATGAACGAGTGGGATGCCTACGATGTCGAGGCTTCGACGGCGGCCCGCACGATCTTCGTGCAGAACTCGGGAATCAAGGCGACCGACTTCAACCTGACCCCCGATCAGCAGGATGAACTCTTCCTGAACGGCGTGCAGGCCGCCACGGACTTCGTCATAAAGATGGGAGTCAGAGGCCGGATCCCCCGATCCACCCAGGAGGGCCAACGGGCGGCCCGGTGAAGATTCCAGCGCGGGGAACGCCTGGGCCCTCCGCGAGGGAATTGGCGTCAGGGCTTTCCGGCCGCCATCCAGCCCTTGACACGGACGTCGCTGATCCGGCGGGCCGTTGGCATGTTGGCCCATGCCCGGAAACTTTGCTTGTCCTCGCTGCTCAACTGGGAGAACAGTGTCTTCCCCCCATTCGAAAGGGACGGCCGTGCAGACTTGGCCCGCGGTGACCGGTTGGTGGCGCGTCCCTTTTCGATGAAGGGCTTGAGCACAGCACGCAGTTTCTCGGCGTTTGGCCCATTGACGTCGATCTCATAGTGCTTTCCATCCAGTGAGAAGCACACCGTCTCCTCGGCGTCGCCGCCATCGATGTCGTCGGTCAGCTTCACTACCACTGTCTTGGCCATGGGGCCATAGTGTCAGAGGATTGCCCCACCGGCCAACGAGCCCCCCGGATCCCGGGTGGATCGGCGGCGCCAGAAGTGCCGGGGTGACCGAATTTGCCGACAGAATGGTGCCGTGGCTCGTCGCAACAGTCCCCGGAACGGCCGGCACCGTCTCCCCCCGGCCGGTCGACCGATGAATCTCGGATCCCATTGGCGCGCTGACGGTGGGCCCAAGACCACCTATCGAAACCAGAGTGAGGCACTGGCTGTCGCCGCCGAGCGGCGGCAGGATGCCGGAATAGACCTGAGCGTGTACCAATGCGAATTCTGCTCGCACTGGCACATGGGCAACAATGCCGGCCGTGAGGGGTGAAGGGGCGCCGATGACCCCGGATAACGCCACTGGCACGTTCCGCGCCTGGGAACACCATGAGGGGAACTGTGTCGAATGTGGCTTTGATTGGGACCAGACCGACTACGAGGACCTGATCGGGCAGTGCGTCACTGGTGTGGCCGTGTTCGGAGGGGTCCTCTCGAAGATCGATCCCGCGGCCGCCGTGGAGCCGGGATTGTGGTCGGCCAGCCGCTATGTGTGGCACACCGTCGACGTATTGCGCTTCGGCACCGAGCGGCTCTGGACGATCAGTGCCGACCCCGCGTTCGGCGTGCCGTCATGGGATGAGAATGTCATCGCCGAGACCCGCTCTTATGACCAACTCTCGCCGGTCGTGGGCTTGATCGCGCTTATTGCCGCCGCACGGGCCTGGCGGATCGCCGCCATAGAGGCCCCCCACGATGTCAGCACACCTCACCCCGAGGCGGGGGCGATCTGTTCCTTCGACATCGTCCAGCGGAACGCGCACGAAGTGTGTCATCACCTGTGGGATGTCCAACGAGCACTGCCTTCGCACGTTGGGCCAAAGTGAGCGCGGCGCCACTGATCCGCAGACCCGGGCGAGCGCCGCGGAGGGTCCAATGGTGCGAACATGGGCCATCGAACCCATTGACCCCGCGGTCGGACCTGACGAGGAAGCGTGCACGCCGGCTCCCGGGGCGCCGCCCGCGGGGCGCTTCGGCGCCTGGCGCAGGCGGTCGGCGATCGGAGGGGTTGCCACCGGCGTGGCGCTGGGTCTGCAGGAGATCTTCTACCCGACCGAGAACAAACCGGTCATCACGGCTGAAGCGCCCGGAGATCCGCCGGATGCCGGGGAGCGCATGCGGGTGGTCCTGCATCCCGAGGATCCCACCAGGTCAGTCGCCATCTTCCCGAGCACCCCGGAGGTGCCCCCGCCTCCTGTTGACCGTCACCCCCCCGTTGAGTGACTTGGTGGTGCGCTGGACATAGCATCCTATGGATCGGACATAATGTCCGATTCCTACGAGGAGCTGTCCCACCATGAGCGGCACCATCGCTGACGTGACCCCCGTTGATCTCTCCGACTCCCGGTCGTTCGTGCCTGGTGTCCCCCACGCCTGGCTGGCTCACCTACGACGCCACGATCCCGTCCACTGGCAGGAGGAACCGGGGGGGCCGGGCTACTGGGCCGTCACGAAGTACGAGGACTGTGTCACGGTCAACCGGGACTACGAGCGCTTCAGCTCTTCGTCGAAGGGGACGATGCCCTTTGAGCTGACCGAGGAGGAAGTGGCCCAACAGAGCCTCATGATGCTCAACATGGACCCTCCGCTCCACACCCGCTACCGGCGTCTGGTCAACAAGGGGTTCACGCCGCGAATGGTGCGGGACCTGGAGGAGAACATCCACCGCGCCGCCGACTCCATCATCGACCAGGTGATCGAGGCGGGTGAAGCCGACTTCGTGACCGACCTCTCGGCCGAGCTTCCCCTGCAAGTGATCGCCGACCTCCTCGGCGTCCCCCAGAGCGATCGCCACAAGATGTTCGAGTGGTCCAACAAAATGGTCGGCAACGAGGACCCGGAGTACCAGGAAGTGGCCGAAATGGCGCTCAACGCGGCCATGGAGCTCTACGCGTACGCCTCCGCGCTCTTCGGCCAGAAACGGGTCGATCCCCACGCCGACCTCATGAGCGTCCTGACGTCGGTCGAAGTCGAAGGGGAGCACCTGAGCGACCTGGAACTCGAACTGTTCTTCCTGCTCCTCACGGTGGCCGGCAACGAGACCACGCGCAACCTCATGTCGGGCGCCATGTACACCTTCTTCCAGTTCCCCGACCAGTGGCAACGCCTGCGCGACGACCCCAGCCTCCTGCCCAGCGCCGTTGAGGAGATGCTCCGCTACGTCTCGCCCGTGATGAACTTCCGGCGCACCGCCATGTGTGACGCCACCCTGAGCGGGACCACGGTTTCGGCGGGCGACAAGGTGGTCTTCTACCACTGCTCGGGAAACCGGGACGAGGACATTTTCGAGAATCCTGACCTCTTTGACATAGGCCGCGATCCCAACCCGCACATCGCCTTCGGAGGCGGGGGTCCCCATTTCTGCCTCGGCGCCAACCTGGCCCGGATGGAGATCCGGGTGATGTTCGAGCACCTGCTCCATCGCATGCCCGACATCCACCCGAACGGCGACGTGCAGCGTCTGCGCTCGCAGTTCATCAACGGCGTCAAGCACCTTCCCGTGGCCTTCACGCCGACGGCACGGCTCACTCACTGAGCAACCCGACGGGAAGAGGATCCACCATGCCCCGGCGCGCCCCCGGCACCTTGAAGGACGTCATCAGGGACTTCCGGCGGGAACAGATCATTGAGACATCACGCCGGCTATTCGGTGAGCGCGGCAGCACCGAGGTCTCCATGGACGAGATCGCCGGCCAAGCCGGCGTCGCCCGTTCAACCGTCTACGTCTACTTCGCCAACCGCGATGAGCTCCTTCAGGCTTGTATCCAGTCGATGTACGACCAGCTCCAGGACACCATCGGGGTCATGTTCGCGCAAAGTGCCTCGCCCACCGAGCGGCTGCGGGGATTGATACGGGGGCTGCTGGAGCGCATCGATGAGAGCCCGGCCTTCTTCCGCCTCGCGATGGCCACCCAGGCCACCTCGGATGCCGCCGGCTCAGCCGCCGTCGGTGGTGCGCTCATGATGATCGGGCTCGACATGATGCGGTTGCTCCAAGACGTCGTGGTGGCCTCCGTGGAGTCCGGGGACTTCCGGGACGACCTGAATCATGAGCGCGCCGTGGTGCTCATCGGCCAGCAGATCTACGGAGCCCTCTCCATCCGGGCCGGGGAGCCCGACCCGGTGCCGGTGGATCAGGCCACCGACGAGATCTGCCGATTCGTGCTGCACGGATTGGGGGCATGAGATGAAGTTCGACCTGTGGATGCCCACGGCCAGCCCCATGACCACCTTCGAACTTCTGAATGCCGTGGCCACCGAGTCCGAGGACCGGGGCATCGCCACAATTTGGGTGGGCGAGCACGTCGTGCTGTTCGAGGACTACGCCAGCGCGTACCCCTATGCGGAAGACGGCAGGATCCCCGCACCATCCGGCTCAGGCTTGTTGGATCCGATCGTGACCCTTTCGTACCTGGCTGCCCGCACCCAAACGGTCCGCCTCGGGACGGCCATGCTGCTCCTCCCCCAGCGCAACCCCGTGTACACGGCGAAAGAGGTCTCGTCCCTGGACTGGCTGTCCGGCGGCCGCGTCGACCTGGGCGTCGGCGTGGGGTGGCTCAAAGAGGAGTTCGAGGCCCTCAACGTCCCCTGGGAGCGGCGTGGCGCGCGGACCGACGAGTACATCGAGGTACTGAGGACCTTGTGGTGCGATGACACGTCCTCCTTCGACGGTACCCTGTACCGCCTTCCCGAGTGTGAGATGTTCCCCAAGCCCATTCAGCGACCGCATCCACCCATCCATATCGGCGGCGAGTCCGGAGCCGCCCTGCGGCGGGCGGCGCGCCTGGGCCAGGGATGGCACACTTTCAATCGCACTCCGACCGAGTTGGCCGCCGGGCTGCGGGAGCTCGACGTGCAGCTGGAAGAGGCCGAGCGCAACCGTGACGAGGTGCGGGTCACCGTCTGCCCCTACTTCCAGCAGCTCACCCCCGACGACATTGCACGGTACGCCGAGGTGGGAGCTGACGCCGTCGCCGCCCTCTTTTTCTGCTTCAGCGCGGGCGATGTGAGCCAGACCTTCGACAATCTTGAGGCCTGCCGGGAGGCCGCTTCCAGGACCGAGGCCTGAGTTTCGACGCCACCGGGTGGTCGTACACTCCGTTGGGTGGCCTCAGTTGACACCCGGTTCGGCGCATTCACCGACGAGGGACCATGGGTGCTCGACCCCGACGCCCTGGTCTGGAAGGACGACCTGAGCAGACTCCGGGCTGACCTCCATTCCTCGTTGCCCCACCTGATCCGGCCGCGGAGGTTCCCACCCGGGGCCCGGGTGGGAACCACGGTGCGCCATCTCGGCGGCGCGTTGTGCCTCTGGATTCTCATTGAGCGGCGGCACGGTGGCGCCGAGAAACTGGCCGGCATATCGCACCGCCTC
>Ga0307374_10006138_pt1 | contig 19056 bp, 15 predicted proteins | sample OX3MG_FD_202532 | JGI IMG/M metagenome (GOLD analysis project Ga0307374, IMG submission 202532) | Soil microbial communities from Risofladan, Vaasa, Finland - OX-3 | ecosystem: Environmental > Terrestrial > Soil > Coastal area > Acid sulfate soil | place: Finland: Risofladan, Vaasa | collected...
GTGTCGACCGTGACCGTTGCAGCCAGCCCCATTCAATGGGAGACCTTACTAATACCACTCTGGCCGCCGCTCAAACCCAAGACACAGGACCTTACTTGGCCGCCCCAACACAACTTTGCTCTGATTGAAAATCCGAATCTTGGCAACGTACATTACGCACGTTTAATAGACAGGTGGAATGTAAAGGATGGACACGCGATCACCTTGCCCCACGCTTTGTCTCGCAAAGGCGGGTGGCAAAGGCTTTGAGTCGTATTTGAATTTTCGGGTGCCCGAGCCCTCGCGGTTTTCGAGGGTTGGTGAGCCTGATTTCGTTTCTTGAGGATGATCTGGATTCATTCTTCACATCGCGCCACTTACTCCCGTCGCGCTACAGGGCCCGAAGCAGAACCCCACACAGGCTGAAGCCTGTGCTACCTGAACCCGCCGGGTGCCCCATGGTTTGCGAAGCAAAGCGTGGGGTTCTTATGTAGTAAAACTTCAGACAGCTAATAAATATCGTACTGTTCCCAGTGTAGCGTGGGATCGGATTGGATGATGATGCTCTTGCGTGTGGCCTGTTCGAGCTCATCGATCAGGGAAGATTCGCGCGTCTTGAGCGCCTTGGCGATTTCGGGGTTGACGCGCAGCGTGAGGCTGCGCGCGTCCATGTCCACGGACATTTTTCGCGCTTCGGCTTGGATCTCGTAGCAGATGGTGGGAATGGATTTGACCATGCCGGAGCCGGTGCAGTAGGGGCACGGCTGGCACAGCACGCGCTCCAGGGCCTGCTTGGTGCGTTTGCGCGTGATGCATACCAGCCCGAATTCGTTGAAGGAAAGCGCTTTCGACGGAGCGCGATCCTGGTTCAGGGTCTGATCGAGCGCGGCCATCACTTTGTCGCGGTTGCGGCGCTCTTCCATGTCGATGAAATCGCAGACGATGATGCCGCCGAGGTCGCGCAGGCGAATCTGCCGCACGATTTCCTTCACCGCTTCGAGGTTGGTTTTGACGATGGTGTCCTCGAGGCGTGTCGAGCCGCGGCCCACGTATTTGCCGGTGTTGACGTCGATGGCCACCAGCGCTTCGGTGTGGTTGATGACGATGTAGCCGCCCGACTTCAGCCACACTTTCGGGCGCAGCGCCTTGTCCAGTTCCTGCTGAATGCCGAATTCCTCGAAGATCGGCGCTTCCTTCGTGTATAGCTTCACGCGCGGAACCATCTTCGGCTGGAAGCGGCTCACGAATTCCACTACCTTTGTGAATTCCTCTTCATTGTCCAGCCAGATGGCCACGTAATCGTCGCTCAAATAGTCGCGCAGGATGCGCTCGACCAGGTTCAGGTCGCGGTGCAGCAGGGAAGGCGCGCGGCGCTGTTCGGATACGCCGCGAATCGTGTCCCAGGTGCGTCCCAGAAACTCCACGTCGGCGCGAATTTCATCGTCGCTGGCTTCTGCGGCCGCGGTTCGAACGATGAATCCGCCAGGAAAAGTTCCCTTGGCTTCGGTGACCACCCTCCTAAGGCGCGAGCGGTCTTCGGCGGAGCCGATGCGGCGCGACACGCCGATATGATCCACCGTCGGCATGTAGACCAGATAGCGGCCCGGCAAGGCCACGTGGCTGGTGATGCGCGCGCCCTTCTTGCCCAGCGGTTCCTTGGCGATCTGGACGATGATTTCCTCGCCCGCCTTCAGCATTTCGGAAATCAATTGCGGGCGTTTGTGCTGTTCGTGCCTGGGATGGCCGTGCGATGGCTGCTGGTGCGGCCGGTGATCGTTCGGGCGTCCGCCGCGGCGTCCTCCGCCGCGCTGGTTGCGTCCTCCGCGGCGCATGGGCCGCTGGAACCGGGCGCGAGGCCGATCGGAAATGCGGGCGCTGGTGGGCTGCTGTTCCCCGGAAGCCTGCGTTGTTTCCACTGCATCATGGGCGCCTTCCTGCTCCGCGTCGCGAACTTCAGACTGATCCTCCGCGTGTTCGGAAGATTCCTCGGCGGCCAGCGCTTCTTCGTGCATCTCGTCGGCCACGGATTCGGCTTCCGCCGCTGCGTCTTCATGATCGTCTTCACGATCATTTTCCTGATCGTCTTCGTGATCTTGATGGAGGGCTTCCTGCAAATCCTCAATTTCCGAGGCATCGACGAACGGCTCAAGGGCCGTATCGGCCGACTCTTCCCGGTCCTCGGCCTCGGCTTGCGCCTCTTCGTGCTTGGCTTCGGCCAGCTGTTCGGCAAGGTTGCTCACTTCCTCGTCGGACATGCTTGCGCCATTGTTGGTTTGTTTTTCCCGATGTTCGGCAATGCCGGATTCGGGTCCAGCCGCCGCGGGGATGGTTTCCGGCTCCGGCGTAATCGGTGGAGCGGCAAACTGCGGCACGGCAATGGATTTTTCCGCGACTTCTTCCGTAACTTTTTCAGAAAGAGCGGGGGCTGCGGGGGCCGGCTGCAAAGGCTCTTGCGGAACAGCGGGCGAGACGGCAGCGTAAAGCGAACTCGGCAAGCCGGATTCAAATCGTTCGCGCGTGGATTCACCGGCCGGGTGTTGCGCCTCGTTTTGCGTGAGTGGCTGCACAGCCGGGGTTGCGGCCGTGCCCGTTTCCTGCTGCGGGGCGGACGGCGCGGAGGGCGCGCGATCCTTATATTTTGCGAGCGACTCGCCGGGAAGAATAATGGGCTCAAAATCAGCGGGAAGGGGTTCTACCGGTTCCGCTTCGCGAGGTTTTGACTCGAATGATTGCGGCGCAGCGTACTTGGAAGACGGCAAGTCGCGGCGTGGTCCGCGGTCGCGTCCTCCCCCACCCTGGCGTCCCCAGCGGCGATTGCGCCCGCCGCGACCTCCGCGATCACCGCGATCGCGACCCCGATCGTGCCTCGGCTCAAACGGGCGTTGGTTGTGTTGAGATGGCGGCGCGGTTTGCGCAATGGATTCAGATGGAGCGGTCGCGCCTGCTCCCTTGGAGTGCAGGACTTCGCCTTCCAGTGGAATGATGGGAGACGCGGGTTCGGCAACCGGTTCGGTTGCCGGCAAATCTGCCGGAACGCTTGCCGCTGCTTCCGCCGGTTCGTGAACCCCGCCATTCGTCGTGGACGGTGGAAACACTTCGCTGTCCTGATGCTCCGTCTTTTGGGTTTGAACTTTGTGTTCCACCGGAGCAGCGACGTGGTCGTATTCTTCCAGGTGCTCCAGGAAATCGCTGACGTAGAGGAAGGCGTCGCTATCCAGGCCGATGTCCACGAACGCCGATTGCATGCCCGGCAGCACGCGTGTGACGCGTCCTTTGTAAAGGCTGCCGACTAACGCAAATTCTTTTTCCCGTTCGATGTAAATTTCACAAAGCTGTCCATCTTCCACAATCGCGACCCGGGTTTCGTGCGGGGTCGCGGAAATCACAAGCTCCTTCGACATGAAAACTCCTCGGAGGGCATCGCCGCAATGCGGCTGGTGGCGCAAAATAGCGCTCGATCCCGCAACGCGGGATGGCCGGGGAAGCTGATCTTAAGATTGATCTTCCGCTGGGCACGCGATGCTTGCCTCGTCATCAAATTTAATTTCGACGTTAATTGCGATCCGGCGGCCGCTCGCCTGATGCACAGAGCGGTGCGAGCCGGAAAGTCTTGCCACCGGCTAGTTGACGAAACGCCGGATGCGGACGTTCATCACCAGCCCTAATGCCAGAAATACAAACAATGTGGTCGAGCCGCCGTAACTCATCAGCGGCAGCGGTATTCCGGTTACCGGCATGAACCCGATCACCATCGCCACATTCACCAAAACGTGAAAGCCTAAGACTGCTGCCACGCCCATGACCAGAAACATCCCCGCTCGATCGTGCGCGCGCTGGGCATTCTGAACCAATCGCAGCAGCAGGAACATATACAGCAGCAGCGTAACAAAGACTCCCGCAAAGCCTAATTCTTCCGCAAGCGCCGCCAGAATAAAATCCGAATACCGGACCGGCACGAAGCCTAATTGATTTTGGCTCCCGTTGCCAAGCCCTTTGCCCCAAAACCCGCCGGAACCCACGGCGATCTTCGATTGCAGTATCTGATAGCCCGCGCCGCGAGGGTCATCTTCCGGCCGCAGGAATGTTGTAACACGTTCCTTCTGGTAAGGCTTTAGAAAATGATAGCCCACCGGCACCATGATGGAAGCCAGGGCCAAAATTGCCAGCGCATGTTTCCATTGCAGTCCGGCGAGAAATGCACCCACGGCCACCAGCGGCACCAGCACCAGCGCGGTTCCCAGGTCCGGCTGCAGCATGATCAATGCCAGGGGAAATCCTGCCAGGGCCGCCGCTTTGAGCAAATCCGCCAGCCCCAGTTTTTCGGTGCGTACCTCCGAAAAGAAGCGCGCCATGACTATAATTATAATCAACTTGACCAGTTCCGACACCTGCAAAAATCCGCCGAGGATCGGAAGCCACCGCTTCGCTCCGTACCGGGAGTGACCCATCACCAGCACCGCAATCAGCGCGATGATCGCGATCAGATACAGCAGAGGCGCCTGATCCAGAATTAAATGGTAGTCCAGGCGGGACAACAGCATCATCAGGACAAGCCCCAGCCCGATCCATTCGAGCTGGTGGATATGCATTCCCGCGAGGCGGCTGGCGTGCGTCGCCGACCAGATCTCCACAACGCCCAGGCCGCAAATGGCCATCATCGTGGCCAGCAGCCACCAATCATAATCATCACGAATGCGTGTGGTGTTTTGCATCGAATTTTAATGTTCGGGCTGTGCCTGCGCCACGCGCGCAACGCTTGCCCCAGCCGATGGGACTTTGGCCGGGCCGCTTTTCGCCGTGATCTGGTCATCCTGCAGATGCCCATTTTTTTTATCGTAATACGCCTTGACCAGATCGCGCACCACTGGCCCCGCCGTCGTTCCTCCATGTTCGCTGGTGCCCTGGATCACGGCCGCGACCACAATGTCCGGGTTGCGCCGCGGCGCATAGCCGACGAACCATCCGTTTGTTTCTTTCCCTTTCTGGCCCAGGTGGCTGCCCGCCTTGTAGCTCATTAATTGTGCGGTTCCGGACTTGCCGGAAAAATCGATATTCGCAAGTTTCAGCCTCGATCCGGTACCGCCTTCATTGATCACGCCGTACATTCCCTGCGTGACCTGCTCGACGGTGGAATCGGCAAGAGGAAAATGTTCCGATTTGGCGGGAAAGTTTTTGAGCAGGTGCGGCTGGAGCAGGGTGCCGCCGTTGGCCACCGCCGCGATCATTCGCACCATTTGAACCGGAGTGACCGTAACGGCGCCCTGGCCGATGGAGACGGAGATGGTTTCCCCCGGGTACCATTTCTGGTGGTAGACGCGCTCCTTCCACGCTTCCGAAGGCACCAGTCCGGTTTCTTCCGACGGCAGATCGATGCCCGTGCGGCGGCCTAGGCCCAGCCCTTTGGCGTATTTATCGATCTCATCAATGCCCAGCCGCTGCCCAATCGTGTAGAAGAAAACGTCGCAGGAATCCACGATCGCTTTGTGCAGATCGACGATGCCATGTCCCGCCGCCCGCCAGCAGTGGAACGTTCGTCCGTAAAAAACCGCGTACCCCGGACAGTACGCCGTATAATTCGCGGGAAACAGCTTGGACTCAAGCATCGCCGTGGCCATGACGATCTTAAAGACCGAACCCGGAGCCAGTTGCCCCTGGATGGCGCGGTTGAGCAATGGCGTGCGGGGGTCCGAATTCAGGGACCTCCACTCGGCGGTGGGAATGCGGATGGCAAAATCGTTGGGATCGAAGGTGGGCCGGCTGACCATCGCCAGAATGCCACCTGTTTTCGCATCCATGGCGACGACGGCACCTTCCTTATCGGCCATGTAGGCGTCCGCAATGGATTGCAGATCGTAGTCAATCGTCAGCTGGATGGGCTTGCCCGGGATGGCGTCCTGCTGTTCGAGGTGGCCCACTTCCTTGCCAACGCTGTTCACAATCACTCGGCGCATCCCATCGGTACCCATCAAAATGTTGTTGTACTGCCGTTCCAGGCCGGCTTTTCCGACAATGTCTCCCGGCCTGAGTTTGGAATCCGAGTCTTCCACTTGCTGGGCGCTTACTTCACCGACGTAGCCGATCGTGTTGGCGAGCATTTCTCCGTGTGGATAGCGGCGCCGGTGGACCATCAGCATTTCCAGCACGGGAATGTCGGCGCGATGCGATTCGATGAACGCGATGTCGGCGGGACTCGCTTCCGGCTTGATCACGATGGGCTGAAAGTTCGGCAAGGACTGGGCCGCTTCGATCTGCTGCTTGATTTCATCCTGTGTCATGCCCAGGCCATCGGCGATTCGGGGAAGAAGTTTGTCGACCTCCGAGGGATCGTCGCGCAACAGCAAAACGCTGAACGAAGGATAGTTGTCCACCAGTACGCGGCCGTCGCGATCGAGCATGGCGCCGCGGGGGGCAATGATTGGAATCGACCGCACGCGATTGCGTTCGGCCATTTGCACGTAGTGATCCGATTCTGTAATCTGCAGATTCCAGAAACCGAGGAGAAGCAGCGCGATCATCCCCACGATGACGTAGGAAGTGACGGCCAGCCGCTCTTGCGGCAGCTGTTTTTCATTTTGAAATGAGATTCCCAAATCCGCTCCGCGCGGCCCCTGCGGCCCCTCCGGCAAATAACGCCGCCTTGTCCTAAATCGCCGACTTTACCTAACCACCGTTCAAGCTAGCACTTGCACCAAGGGTGTGCAAGACGATGCGCATCGTATCGTATAACCCTGGGTTAGACCGCCTGTGTTACTCCTGGATCACGATGGTTTGCGGAATCGGTCGAGCAGGGGGAAAAGCCCCATGGCGATGACGCCATTGACGACCGACGCGATCAGAATCGGCCCGGTAATATAGCTCTGGTCACGCTGGGCGAGCAGCCAGTGGCTGGAAAGCGTGAACACGGCGTGATGAAACAAGTAGAATCCGATCGTCAGCAGGAAGCGCGCAATGGGGTGTTCGACGTCAATGCGCGCTCCGATCGATGAGGCGATGAATCCGACCAGCGTTTTTGCAATGCCGTAAAGCCCAATCGGCGTGCGGCTCAAGCTGTCCTGCAGCAGCCCGATCACCATGCCCAGCAACAGGCCCGTCGAGGGATTGCGCTTGCTGAGCGCGAAATACACCGTCACCAGCAGCGGCAACTCCAGGTAATTCGCCCACCGGAAATGAACGGGCAGGAATGCCTGCAACAGCAGCGCCAGCACCACGGCAACGGATACAACCCCGCCGTAATACTTGTGCACTTCAATGTGCGGTTCCGGTCCGATATAGGCTTCGGAGCTTTCCATAGTTCTGGCGCCTAAATCCCTCTTTCAAAATCTGTCAACAAACTCATTGCGTGGCGGCCGGCGCTTTTGCAGGCGCTTTGGGCGCAATCGGCCTGGTGATAGCAGGCGCAGTGCTGGCGTCCTTGCCGGACCCTTTTTGCGTGTCCAACTCTTGCCGCGTGAGCAGAACCAATACTTCCTCGAGGCGGTCCAGGTGCGCGGACGGTTTCACGATGATATCCAGGAAAGGCGTCTTGGGGTCCTTTGTGGCCTGCACGACCGTGCCAACCGGAAGATCCTTCGGAAAGATGCGATCCTGGCCGGACGTCAGCACGGTCTCTCCGGAGTGCACTTTTTCATCGTTGCTGATGTAATCGAGAATAAGTTGTGGCTCGCCGGTTCCTTTCACGACGCCCTGCGTGCGCGTATCGGCCAGCAGCGCGCCGACTCCGCTTTCCTTATCGCCGAGCAGCAGGACTTCTGAAATGTCCGGGAAAACGGCAAGAAGTTTTCCGACCACGCCGTCGGGTGTGATGACGCCCATATCGCGGCGCAGGCCGCTGCGCGAGCCGTGGTTGATGTACACCAGAAGGCTGCCGGAATCCGGGCTTCCGCCGATCACCTGTGCGGCGAGCATGGGCACTTCGGCATGCGCGGTGCGAAAATCAAGCAGCCGTTCCAGGCGGTCCGCTTCGCGCGCGCGGCCCTCGAGTTCCGCGTTGCGTATTTTTAATTGATCCAGTTCGGCGCGCAGAGCTAAATTTTGCTGCCGGGTGTGGCGCAGGCCGATATAGCCGCCCCATCCGTTTTCGACGCCATCGATGGCCCAGGTCGCCGCGCGCTGCAGGGGTGAAATCAGCTCCACCGCCCAGACGCGGATGAGCCGTACGTCGCGCTCCTGCTTGATCTGCACCGCGAGCAGCAGGACCTGCGCGACGATTACGCCAGCCAGTAGCGTTAAGGACCTATGTCGTGAGGGAATCGCGGTCATCGCAGGAATCGCCGGTTAATCAATCGAGACCATGCGCAGCAACCGGAAATCACTGAGCATTTTGCCGGTGCCGAGCACGACCGATGCCAGCGGATCGTCCGCGATGGAAACCGGCAAACCGGTCTCTTCGCGGATGCGCTTATCGAGATTTTTGAGCAGCGCGCCTCCGCCGGTCAGCACGATGCCGCGATCGCTGATGTCGGCGGAAAGTTCGGGCGGGGTGCGTTCCAGCGCCACGCGGCACGCGTTCAGGATCGTCGCGACGCATTCGGAAAGCGCCTCGCGAATTTCGCTATCATCGATCGTGACGGTTCGCGGCACGCCCTCGATCAGGTTGCGCCCCTTGACTTCCATGGTCAGCGGCTTTTCCAGTGGATAGGCCGAGCCGATTCCCATTTTAATCTGTTCCGCGGTGCGTTCGCCGACCAGCAGGTTGTACTTGCGCTTCAGGTAGTGCATGACGGCTTCGTCCATTTCGTTGCCCGCCACGCGCACCGACCGCGAATACACGATGCCGCTCATGGAAATGACGGCGATATCCGTGGTGCCTCCGCCGATGTCCACCACCATGTTGCCCGAAGGTTCCTCGATCGGAAGTCCCGCGCCGATGGCGGCCGCCATGGCCTGTTCCACCAGATAGACTTCGCTGGCGCGCGCCCGGTAGGCCGAATCCTGTACGGCGCGTTTTTCCACCGGCGTGATTTCGCTGGGCACGCCGATCACGATGCGCGGATGCACGAGCATGCGCCGGTTGTGCGCCTTCTGGATGAAGTAGGTGAGCATTTTTTCGGTCACCTTGAAGTCGGCGATCACGCCGTCCTTCATGGGCTTGATGGCCACCACGTTGCCCGGCGTGCGGCCGAGCATTTCCTTGGCTTCCTTGCCCACCGCCACGACTTCGCCGCTGTTCTTATTGATGGCCACGATGGATGGCTCGTTCACCACGATGCCTTTGCCCTTGGCATAGACCAGCGTGTTAGCTGTGCCCAGATCGATCGCGAGATCGGAAGAAAATAAACTAAAGACCGAGCGAAGGTTGTAGCCGTTCTTGGTCATGTTTCCCTCAGTTCCGGGCTGCTCCCGCGGCTTGCGGAGACCGCGTTTGGGAGGGCGCCGCCCGGCTGCCCCGTCCCTGCCGATTATTCTTCAATTTCTGCAAAATCCAAATATCGAGTCCGCACCCGTCGTGCCCGCTCTGCCAGAAACGGCCTGCTACGGAATCACAATTTCAACGCGTTTGATGGCTGTGCCACCCCGGCGATTCTGTCCGGTGATCACAATCGTCTGGCTGCCGCGCGCCAAGGGTGACGTAAAATATTTAAATGATCCATCGGGGCGAATATCCGCCACCGCTTCTCCGTTGATGATCAGCGCCGCACCCGGTTCGGTGCGCCCGCTGATCTCTACCACGTTACCATGTAATTCGGGATTCCCGATTTCCAGCATCATCTCCTGGCCCTTGCCTTGTGTCGCGAGCGTAAACTTGAACGTATCGCTCGGCGCGCTCACCCGTTTCTGCGCGTCGGTGGCCAGAACGTCCCAGAAGTAGTCGCCGGGATCGAGTTTACCCAGCTCTACCGAGGTCTGCGTCAGCTTTCGGTCCTGCACAATGCGCGAGAACATGGACGTCGTGCTGATTCGCAACTCGTAGCTGACCGCCCCCGGCACCGGTTTCCATTCGAAATGCACCGAAGCCCGTTTGGGATCCGGAACGATCACAGGCTGCAGGTTCAATGGCTCGATCAAATTCGGCGGCGCCAGCATATTGGTTTTTACGAACGTTCCCCCTTTGGGAGGCACGGTCACGCGTTGCCAGCGCCCGATATCGACGTGCTGCCGGCCGTCGTCCGTGGAGAGTTCGGCCCCACCGGCGGACACGGTAATTTCCGCTACTTTCGTTTTTGGATCGCTGCGCACGGCGGCGCGGCTATTTTCTTTCACCGATGCCACCGCATTCGAAAATGAAACTTCCGCCTTGGACTGCGGAGAAGCCCATGTGCCGGTGGCAAGATCCACGGCGCCCGAGGTGATGTGCATCCCCACGCGCGTCTCGCTGTTCCGCCCAACGGAATTTTCTTCCACGGTCACCAGAGTGTCCGACTGCACTGTATAGGTTGTGCCGTCGGCAAAGGTGATGCGCGCCGCGCCGTCGCTGCTAGTCTGTATCAAATCGCCTTTGTCGAGGCCCGTGCGATAATCGGCGTTGACCCATTGCACGGAATTCACTTTTTTGACCTGCACCTTGCCATCCAGATTCACAAACCTTGCCTGCCGCGACGTTAGCGCCGCTCCGGAGTTTGCCCCCGCGCCAACGGCGCGGGAAATCCTGGCGACTATTCCGCTGTAGGAATCCGGATAAATCAAATACAAGCCCGCCATCACAACCGCCAAAATCAGCAGCAGATAAAATACAACGGTGCGGTAAGTAACAGTCTTCCAATAGACCTCCATGTGTGAGGTCTTTGGCCGCGGGGCATACGGTGGTTTATGATTCGGCATCGCGTAATTGCTGAAAAATCGCCAACCTCAAAATTATCATGCAGATCACCCCCTGCAAACGGCCAGGGGGCGGCCAGTTTCCCTCCAAGCAATACGTTGCGCAATCCGCCCGGCCCTGGCGCATCGGACGAAAAGGGAATCACAAGCCTCCACTTCTGAAATTCCCGGCGGCTCGCCGCCCTGCAAACCCGGCCAGACGGTCCTTGACCCTGAACTTCGGCTGTCATATCTTCGTGCGCAAAGTATCGTGAATTATGAAAACGAAAAGCCATAACCGCGCTTCAGGAACGAAGGCATCATCCAAGCTCGCTTTATACATCCTCCAGTGTGCGGCGCCATTTGATTCGAAAACTATTGGAATGCACGACAAAAGGAGTGAACCACGATGAGTGCGAAATCGAAAGTCAGCAGAAGAGATTTGATGAAGGGCGGGCTCGCTGCGGCAGGGCTTCCTGTTGTCTCAAGCCTGCTCGGTTCGACGACGGCCGCTGTGGCTAAACCAGCGCCTGACAATGCCACGTTTGCGGCAATTCCGGGACTGAAAGGCGGTCAAGACATCTTCGGTGCGTACGATGCGGACCCGACCTGGCCGCAACCCATTTCGGCGTTGCCGGGGAACGAGCATTGGACCTGGGGATCCGGCGAAGGCATTTTCGCTGAGAATCCCGACCGCGTCTTCATCCTGCAGCGCGGCGAACTGCCGAATATCACACGGCCGAAAACAATTGACCTGCCGCAAGAGGGCCCCAGCATCCACTTTCCCATCGGCCGCTTGCCCTGGCGCGACGCCACCGCCTCCAGCCCCCCGGGCCGCCTGAATGGCCCCAACCACGGCACCGAAAATGTCGACTGGCGCTGGCAACACTGCATCGTGGGGGTCAATGCCAAGGGGGAAATCAAGGAGACCTGGCCGGAGTGGGACAGCATGTTGCGCCGCCCACACGCCATTTACATCAGCCCGTACGACCGGGAAAAGCACATCTACCTGGTCGACGATTACCGGCAGGCGATCTTCAAGTTCACCCATGATTTGAAAAAGCTGGTCATGACCTACGGAACGCCCAACGTGCCCGGTACCGACGCCACGCACTTTTACCGCCCCACCTACCTCGCCTGGCTTCCCGACGGCACCATGTTTGTGGCCGACGGCTATGTCAACACGCGCGTGGTGAAGTTCGACAAAAACGGCAAGTACCTCATGGCCTGGGGCAAAAAAGGCACCCCGCCAAACGAAACGCGCCCCGGCTACTTCAACGGCGTGCATGGAGTCGCCGTGGACGTTCCCTCCGGGCGTGTCTTCGTCAATGACCGCTACAACCACCGCGTCCAGGTCTTCGACGTGAACGGTAAATTTCTCAATCAATGGCGCGTCGGCGATCCTCCCTCCGACGTGCATTGCCTCCACCTGGCCGCCGCCGACCGGCATTTGTGGCTTTTCGATCGCGGCACAAACAAAATGATCAAGTACGACCTGGAAGGAAACTTCGTGTACGCCTGGGGAACCTTCGGCGCTTTTCCCGGAGGCTTCTGGGGAGTTCATGGAATGGACGTGGACCAGCAGGGCAACCTGTACGTCGCCGAAGTCGACAACGGGCGCGCGCAGAAGCTCACCCCGAGAAAAGGAGCAAACCCGGCCATGCTGATTGGCCCGGACGTCAAGCCCGACTGGCTGTAACGGCCAGCGCGTGCCTTTTTTCGTCGGAGTAAAAAACAGGTCCGTGAGAATTGAGGCCGCCGCGATTCCCCATCGCAGCGGCCTCCATTCACGAAGGCCCGCGCCCCTGCGTTGCATGATTTTGAACCGGCCGGTGTCCCTAAGCGCCTGCAAACAGCGTGCTCACCCGCCGGGTGAATGATCGTCCAACAAGTTAGAGATTGAGTGTATGCTCTCGGGTCCACTATAATAACTCGATTTGCTATGGGTGCGGGGACGCCTTGTTTTCCTGAAAATTGGAAAACACAAGTGGAGCCGTGCGGGAGGCCTTCCGAACGTGTTTGACGCTATGCATGGAAAGAAAATGGGTGTGCGGATCCTGCTGGGTATCATGGTTGGATTCCTGGGTATCGGTATGTTGCTGTATCTGGTGCCGCAGAATGCGGGCACCGAACTTACCGGCACCGATGTTGTCGCGCAGGTCGGGGATCAGAGCATCTCCATCTCCGATGTCCAGGCCGAACTGACCCGCATATCGCGCAACGGCCAGATCCCGCCAGCCATGCTCCCGCTCTACACGCAGCAGGTGCTCGATCAGCTCATCTTTGATAAGAGCCTGGCGCTGGAGGCGACCCAGCTGGGTCTGAGCGTCACCAACCAGGAGCAGGCCGATCTTCTTCGCAAACTCGTGCCCACCGCGTACGTGGGAGACAATTTCATCGGTATGGACCGCTACGCCGCCGAAGTGCAGGCGCGATTTCAGATGGGCGTCCCGGAATTCGAAACCGCGGTGAAAAACGAGCTGCTCGAACAGAAATTCCAGCAGCTTGTGACCGACGGCATCGCCGTCAGCGACGATGAAGTGCGCGCGGAATTCCGCCGCGAGAACGAAAAGGTGAAGCTCGACTATGTGTTGATCCGGCCCGAAGCCCTGCTGACCAAGATCAAGGTTTCCGACGCCGATCTGGCGGCGTATTTCCAAAAGAACAAGGCCCATTACATCGTTCCGGAACGCAGGGACGTGGATTACGCCCTGCTGAGCCTCGATCAACTCAAGCAGCGCGCTCAAGTGACCGAAGCCGAGGAAAAGGCCTACTACCAGAGCCACATCGATCAGTACAAGCTGGTAGACCGCGCGCATGTCGCGCATATTCTGTTCAAGACCGTTGGCAAGACCGATGCCGAAATCGCCGAAATCAAGAAAAAGGCCGAGGCGGTCCTCTACAAGGCCAAGCATGGCGCGAATTTTGCCGACCTTGCCAAGCAATACTCCGAAGACACGAGCAAGGACGCGGGTGGAGATCTGGGCTGGATCGTTCGAGGTCAAACGGTGCCGGCATTTGAGGCTGCGGCATTCAGCCTGCCCAAAGGTTCCATTTCGGACCTGGTTAAGACGCAGTATGGTTTCCACATCATCAAAGTGTTTGACCGCCAGATGGCTCGCACGCAAACTTTTGACGAGGTCAAAGCCTCCATCCTGTCGGAATTGCAGACGGAAAAGGCCGAGCAGTTGGGCGAAACCCTTTCCAGTCAAATTGCCGAGGAAATCCGCCGTAGTGGGCGCGTTCCCATCGCAAACCTGGCCAAGCAGTTCAACATGACGACCGGGGAGGCGAAATTGGTTCAGGTGAACCAGCCGCTGCCTGAGTTGGGCACATCGCCGGAACTGCTCGACACCATTTTCGGCCAGCGCGTGGGCGACGTGAGCGCCCCCATTCGCACCGACCGCGGCTATGTAGTTGTGAGCGTTAAAGATATCAAGCCGACACATCCGGCGACGCTGGCCGAGGTTCACGACCAGGTGGTCGACGATTTCCGCCGTGAGAAGTCCGTGGAATTGGCGAAGACGCAAGCGGAGGAGCTTGCCAAACGCGTGAAGTCGGGAGAAAACTTTGCCGCCGCGGCCAAGTCCCTCGGTTTGGAGATGAAAACAACCGATCCCATCACGCGAACCGGTTCAATCCCCGATGTGGGCAGCGCAAAACAATTCGCCGATGCGTTCAATCTGCCGGTGGGAAAAGCCGGCGATCCGGTTTCCCTGGGAAACAACTGGGCCGTTTATCGCGTCGCGCAGCATGATGCCGTCAATCCTGCCGATTTTGAAAAGCAAAAATCGAAGCTCGAAGAGCAAGTCTTGCAGCAGAAACGCCAGGCCGCCTTCGATTTGTTTCGAACCGCTCTCAGGACGCGCCTTCAGCAAGAGGGCAAGTTGCGCATCAACGCAGACAACTTGAAGCGCCTGACGTCGCCTGCGTAATCTGAGCAGGACAGGCTTCAGCCTGTCTGTTGTTGGAACTTGCAAAATAGAACAGCAGGCAGGCAGCGCTTCGTTTCACGCCCGATAAAAAGCCCGATATGCTTCTAACTCTAATAAAATAAGCTATTTACAATAGCATTGGACGGCCTTGCTTTAGCGCTTGCCGTGCGCTAGCCTATTTAGGCATGCAGGACTAGGTTCCGCGCCAAGGGGGTGCAGCATTTAGGCTGGCACCTTCCCAGGGTTCAACGTCACTTTAGACATTCGGTTTTCCGGTCTCGATTTCGGCTTTCAAAATAGAGCAATCGTCTCTACAGGCGCCATTGAACTGATCGGCGGGGTTTCCTATTTATTCTGCAGGCCTCGACCCGGGTAAAAATGCGAGGAACGCAGGGAGCGCAGGACTTAGCGAGGTGTACGATGCCAGTGAAAATGAATCATCGCAATGAATACCAATGCGCGATTGAAGTGAATCAGAACGGGAAATATTGCGTCCGTGTGCGCGCAATGTTTGCGCGAAAAGCCTGGATCCTGCCCGTCTATTTTTTGGCATCCACCTTTGACCGCGCTATGAAGAAGCTGGAAGCCACCTTGCAGTTCCTGCAGCGGAAGGAAGAGGGCCTGCGGTTCTGGGGCGTGGAATACTCCGACGATCCAATTTTTTCCGGGGAATTGATCCGTGATGCCGGATTGCGCCTGGACCGCCGCGGCGAATTTCCACGCCGGGCGTCCCGTGTTGCGCTCTTTCCGGAAAAGCCCGTTCCGGCAATTTTGCTGGCGCCGGTGCGACGGGGCTTGGCGGATTCGATCGATGGCGGGCGTGTCGGCGCCGCCAGTTGAACATCATTTCCGCCTATTTTCCCCTACTTTTCCCTGAGGATGACTTCACCGTGGCCAACCTGCTGGTCGTTCATCCACAGGCGATACCGGTAGCCGCCGGGGTTTGTGCCCGGGCGCGGCGGACCGCTTTGCAGTTGACGTCCCTGTGGGGCTTGAAAGACGTTTGACTGAAAGGGGCACCGGTTGGGATCGAACTCGATCTTGAGATTTGCAGTGTCCGAAAGCCAGACCACCTGATCGGACGGTCCGATTACGACAATTTCGGGAATTACGCCTACCAGAACCAGTTTCTCCGACATCGATTCGCCTTCCTCCAGCGCTCCGCGAAGATAACACAGCCAGCCGTATCCCTGCTTGAAGAATGCGGGCGGGATTCAAAGTAACGGCGCACCGCGGGCCCGGCGTCGGAGAGAAATATCCGCGCCGGTGAGTGACGGGTGTATGGCGATCGGTTCGACCGGGACCATATTGGCGGTTGCACGCGCGGGCGGAATCGAGGAAACTAGATCGAGCGCCGGGATTCATTGTAACCGAAGGATTCTGTTGCCTGTTCGGGCACGGTACCGGCCGGCGGCCTGATTCGCCATATTTTTACGGCCCCAAATATGAGATTGTTTGCACCAGCCAGACAATATATCGCATGAGAATTGAGGAATGAGGTCATGATGAACCCGATGGATGAATTGCGACCGCCGACACGGCTGATGCTCACGCCCGGCCCCTCCAGCATCAGCCCGCGCGTTTACCGCGCGCTGGCTTCTCCCTTGGTGGGACACGTCGATCCGTGGTTTACCGAATTTATGGGTGGCGTGCAGGATCTGATGCGCCGCGTTTTCCAGACACAGAACCACACGACCTATCCGATTTCCGCATCGGGGTCGGGTGGCATTGAAACAGCCGTCGTCAATGTGATCGAGCCGGGCGACGAGGCGATTGTGTGCGTCAACGGCATATTTTCCGCGCGCATGGCGGATGTGGCCGAGTGCGTGGGCGCCAAGGTGCATCGCGTTTCCGCGCCGTTTGGTCGGACCGTGGATCCGGAAGATGTGCGCCGCGCTGGCAAAGGGCGCAAGATCAAGTTTGTGGGGCTCGCGCATGGGGAAACCTCGACCGGCGTAGTGACCAGGATCGAGGCGTTCCGCACCGTTGCCGACGAACTCGGCGCGCTGCTGATCGTGGATAGCGTGGCCACGCTGGCCGGCGTGCCTCTGGACGTGGATCGCGAGCGCATCGACATCTGCTTCAGCGGCTCCCAGAAGGCCATCAGCGCGCCGCCGGGAATGTCTCCCATCACGGTGAATGCCTCGACGGAAAAACTGATCCGCGCTCGAAAGACGAAAGTGCAGAGCTGGTATTTCGATCTGACAACGGTAATGAATTACTGGGGCAACAGCCGGATGTACCATCATACGCCGCCGATTTCGCTGATCTATGCGATCCATGAGGCCATGCGAATCGTTCTGGAAGAAGGGCTGGAGGCAAGCTGGGCGCGCCACCGGCAAAACCAGTTGGCCTTGATCGCGGGGCTGGAAGCGATGGGCATCGGACTGTTCGTTCAGAACCCGGCGGATCGCCTGCCGACGGTAACCGCAGTCACGGTCCCCAATGGCATTGATAGCGTGAAAGTGCGCGCGCGCCTGCTCAACGATTTCAATATCGAAATCTCCGGCGGATTGGGAGATTATAAAGCCACAATGTGGCGCGTCGGCTTGATGGGCTATTCGAGCCAGCGCGCCAACGTGCTGCTGTTTCTCGATGTGCTGGAGCGGATTCTGCTCGACGAAGGCATGAAGCTTCCGGTTGGCGCCGGGATCGCCGCGGCGGCCGGAAGTTTCGCGCACGCCGAACCGGTGGCGGCAGGCCAGGGAAAATAGGGCCCGCGGCGGCAAGCCGCGGAAAGCAGTGCAAGCGGCGGCAAGCCGCGGAAAGCAGCGAATGTCCATGAGTACTTCGATTGGAATTCCAAATCTCGGCGCGATGAGCGCGTTCGTCGGCGCCTTTGACGTGACCTCGCGCTTGACAGAGCACGCCTACCACTGCCAGTTTTCGCACATGTGGAACGGCATTGCCACGCGCCACAGCGACACCGTGGACACGAAATTCCTGGTGGACGGCAAGCGATCGATTGTGGGCCTGGCGCACACGGCGTTCATCAGCTTCAAGGATAAACACGGCCGCGACCTGAGCGATCGGGAAGCAAGCTATATTGCCGCAGAGTATCTGCGCGAACAGCTCGAACAGGAAGATGAGCGCCCGCTGTACGATGTTTCCGCGGCGGATGTGACGCGCATTATCGGCCTGCTCGGCCTGGAGTGATTGGAAATTGTGATGGCTGTGCCTTTGCCTGGCGGGCTGGGTCCCTGCAAGGTTTGCCGGTCGATTTCGCTTTTATCCCCTCCGTAACCTGAACGCGGGAACGCGCCGCGTGGCGCAGGCTTCGGCCTGCGCTGCGGGATCGATTCCTTCGACTGGGTTGACGTAAAACGTTGACGCAAATCGTTCACGCGACAGGTTCACGCAAAACGATCATCATGGAATTATCGCAGGATTTCTTGTTTTTACCGGCAGTGAGGGCTAGGCGTCGGAAAGTGATTCGTCAAAGCCGGCGGTTTTTTCCTGGCGTTCTGCGGCCTCGATAATGGCACCGCAATCCAGGCATTCGACGTATTCCGCATCGGAATCCCTGGCGATCAGTTGCGTGCGGCAATGGGGGCAGTGCTCTGGGTCATTCACGGATTTTCGTCCTCGTTCCGGCGGGTTTCCCTTCGAGAGACATAAGAAACTAGTGGGCCCCGGTCGAAGTCCAGCGGTTCGAATCATAACACGGGTGCAACAACCGGTGTTTGCAGTTGCTTTTCGAACGAAAAGCGGCAAATGGCCGTGACCTGAGTTATAAGGAGAGGTCGCTCGAATCGGCTCGGCAAGGCGGAAGGAGGCCGCAACGCCCGTGGCGCAGGATACACAAAATCCGAAAGACCGTTTCGGCAACGTCCTGTTTTACGGCGTGGTGCTTTGTCTTGCCTACTTCGTTTTCCGGGTGTTTCAACCGTTTCTAGTGCCGCTGGGGTGGGCGGCCGTCTTCGCGGTCATTTTTTACTCCCTGAACAAACGATTCGAGCGGAGATGGGGGCGCACGGTCGCGGCTTCGGTGAGCACTGCCGGAGTGATGTTAATTCTGATCGTGCCCGTACTTTTGCTCTCCATGTTGTTTGTCCGTGAGGGGATTCAAGCGACACGCAGCGTGCAGGCCTGGGTGGTTGCGGGGGATTACGGCTGGTTCGGGCGTGCGTGGGAATGGATCGCCGCGCATCTTGCGGCGCAAGGCGCCGGGATTGACCTGCCGGGCCTGATCCGCCAGAGCGTCAGCCGTTTCGGGCAATTCCTGGCCTCAGAACTGGGCGCGGTGGTGCGCAACGTTGTCGTCTTTATATTCGGAATCTTCGTGATGCTGTTTGCGTTATTTTATTTTCTCCGCGATGGCGACGCCATTTTGAGCCGCTTCCGGCTTTTCCTGCCGTTCGAGGAATCCATGCGCGAAAGAATGCTGCATGGTGCGCGCGACCTGATT
>Ga0307374_10006140_pt1 | contig 19053 bp, 14 predicted proteins | sample OX3MG_FD_202532 | JGI IMG/M metagenome (GOLD analysis project Ga0307374, IMG submission 202532) | Soil microbial communities from Risofladan, Vaasa, Finland - OX-3 | ecosystem: Environmental > Terrestrial > Soil > Coastal area > Acid sulfate soil | place: Finland: Risofladan, Vaasa | collected...
GCCAGCAGCACAGCCCTTCGACCTCAGCGTCGATTACAGCGCGGAGTTCGGTTCCCCGCCGCCGCAGGGCGTGAGCGAGTTCGTCACCGCCGGCGGCGTCGCGGTGACCAGGACCGTCACTCCGTTCGAGCCCGGCCTGCTCGCCGAGGTCACCAGGCAGGCCGACGAGCGGCGAGGCGGCACGTTCAGCTCGGGAATGGAGTACCCGGGGCGCTACAGCCGCTGGCATATGGGCTACGTCGACCCGTGCGTCGAGCTTGTCGCCCGCGGCCGGGAGGTCACGGCGACCGCGCTGAACGACCGCGGCGCGGTGATCCTGCCCGCGATCGGGGCCGCCCTCGAGCGGGCGGGCCGGCCAGCCAGTCCGGCCGGGCCAGCCAGTCCGGCCGGGCCAGCCAGTCCGGCCGAGCCAGCCAGTCCGGCCGGGCCGGCCACGGACGGCACCGGCCTCGTGCACGGCCGCGTCACCGTCGTCATCCCCGAGGCGGCCGGAGCGGTCCCCGAGGAGGAACGCAGCCGCCGGCCGACCGTGTTCAGCGCGATCAGGCAGATCATCGCGCTGTTCGCCGGGCCCGACGAGCACCTGGGGCTGTTCGGGGCGTTCGGCTATGACCTGGCGTTCCAGTTCGAGCCGCTGCGACTGCGTCCCGGCCGGCACGAGGCCGGCTCCCGGCCAGGCGCCGGCCGGCAGCGGGACCTGGTCCTGCACCTGCCGGACGAGCTGTACGTGATCGACAGGAAGCGCGAGACGGCCCTGCGGTACAGCTACGACTTCGCCTTCGGCGGCCGGTCCACCGAAGGCCTGGACCGCCGGACCGCGGCCGCGGCGCCGGCCAGCCTTGCCGGGGCTGACGCGAGCGCTCCCGTTAAGCAGGAAATCCTCCCCGACGATCCCGAGCCGGGAGCCTATGCCCGGGTGGTCGGGCGGGCCAGGGCGCGGTTCGCGGCCGGGGACCTGTTCGAGGTGGTGCCCAGCCATGAGTTCTGGGCCAGGTGCGGGTCACCGGCCGCGTTCTACGAGCGGCTGCGGCGGCGCAACCCGGCACCGTACGAGTTCTTCCTGAACCTGGGGCAGGGGGAGTACCTGGTCGGTGCGTCCCCGGAAATGTACGTGCGGGTGACTGGCGACCGGGTCGAGACGTGCCCGATCGCCGGAACGGTGCCGCGCGGCGCCAGCCCGCTGGCCGACGCCCAGAACATCCTGGCGCTGCTCTCCTCGGCCAAGGAGGAGTCCGAGCTCACGATGTGCACCGACGTCGACCGGAACGACAAGTCCAGGATCTGCGTTCCAGGCAGCATCCAGGTCATCGGGCGGCGGCAGATCGAGCTGTACAGCCGGGTGATCCACACCGTCGACCACGTCGAGGGCAGGCTGCGCCCGGAGTTCGACGCGCTCGACGCGTTCCTCAGCCACATGTGGGCGGTCACGGTCACCGGAGCTCCCAAGACCTGGGCCATGCAGTTCATCGAGGACCACGAGGCCAGCCCGCGGCGCTGGTACGGGGGCGCCGTCGGCGTGCTCGGCTTCGACGGCTCGATGAATACCGGGCTGACGCTCCGCACCGCGCATATCCGCGACGGCCTGGCGTCGGTCCGCACGGGGGCGACGCTGCTGTTCGACTCGGACCCGGCCGCCGAGGAACTCGAGACCAGGCTGAAGGCGAAGGCGCTGCTCGAGGTGCTCGCGGAGGCCAGTGTCGCTCCGGCCAGTCCCGCAGAAGACACCCATCGGCAACGAGATTCCACCGGCGGCTCGCCTGCCCGCTCGCCGGTCTCGTCCGCGGCTGGCCTGCCGGGCGACGGCCTGCGGGTGCTGCTGGTCGACCACCAGGACTCGTTCGTGCACACGCTGGCCGGTTACTTCAGGGAGCAGGGCGCGGCGGTGACGACGCTGCGCGCCGGCTTCCCGCCGGCCTGTCTCGACGACTATGCCCCCGACCTCGTGGTGCTCTCGCCGGGTCCCGGGCGCCCCGCGGACTTCGGCTGCGCGCGGCTGCTCGACGAGGTGCGGGCGAGGAAGATCGCCACGTTCGGCGTCTGTCTCGGGCTGCAGGCGATGGTCGAGCACTCCGGCGGGAACCTCAGCCTGCTCGCCACGCCGTCGCACGGCAAGCCGGGGACGGTGCGGGTCACCGGCGGCGGCCTGTTCGCCGGGCTGCCCGCTGAGTTCACGGCCGGCCGGTACCATTCGCTGCACGCGACCCCCGATCAGGTGAGCGGCGGGTTCACCGTGACGGCGGTGACAGCCGATCCGGCCGCGGGTCCTGACCGCCGTCCGCGTGAGATCGTGATGGCTATCGAGGACCCTGCCGCGGGCCGGTGGGGCGTTCAGTTCCACCCTGAGTCGATCCTGACCGCCTCCGGCGATGTCGGCCGCATGATCATCGCCAACGTGCTGCGGCTCTGCCGGGCCAGAAATGATCATGATAGTTATCTATCCGCTATTTAATAATGCGGAGGTCATCACCGAGGCGCCGTCATCGAGCAGGGGCGTCCTGCCGCTGGCCGACTTCGGCACTGTCAGCTAGTCCACCTCGTCGGCCAACGGGACCTCGCTCGGCTCCCAGAACCCGGTCGAGATCATCATCGTCGACAGCAGCGGCAGCGATAAGGACTCGACGAGCTCGATCAGCGGCGCAGGCGCGTTCAGCAACACCTGGCTCCGCTCCAGCTAACTGACTGAGCTGGCTGGCAGCCCGGCGACCCGAGGGCCGCCGGGCTGCTGCCGTTCCCGGCATCGCCAGGCGCGCGGTCAGCGGACCGGGCGCAGGCCGGTGGCGAAGCCGGCCAGCGTCGCCGATGACTCACCGAACGACGACGCGACGTAGTAAGTCCCGTGCCTGCTCCAGGTCAGGAACAGGAAGATCTTCGTCGACTTGCAGGACCTCAGGCCGGCCATGCCGCACTTCCCGGTCAGCTGCCCGATGGTCCCGTCGACCTTGACCTTGCCGAGGACCTTGACCTTGCCCATCGTGCTGCACGCGCGGCCCGAGTTGTTCTGGTACAGGGCCAGGGTCGAGAACGGCGTCAGGCCGTAATTGGCCACGACGACCCGGCTGGTGCTCTTCTTTACCTCGCACCTGACAACGGCGATCAGCCCGTTGCGCACGTGCCCGTAGGTCCTGGTCGGCCTCAGCAGCTTGAAGCCTGCCGCCGACTGCGCCGCCTTCCAGCTGCCGAACATGCCGAGCCCTGACGACTGGGCCTGCGCCGGGATGGCCATCGTCACGATGCTGGCTGCGGATACCGCGCCCGCGGTCACGACTGTTGCCACGATCTGGTTCCATCGCATGGTCACGTACTCCTTTGCCAAGAATGGCGACAGATGTCGCCGCGGGTCAGCTGCGGATAACGCGCAGCGATCCTAGGGCGGCGCGTAACAGAAAGTGATCACAACGAGAACTTGCCTGATTACTCACCGTTATGTAATCCGGCGCGGCCGGCAGTGTCACCGGCCGCCGGTAGGGTGCCGGCATGAGGAACGTGCATCCCGAGGTCTTCCTGGTCGCCCGGCCGCAGCTCGACTACGACGCGCTGGCCGCCTATCTGAGCGAGGTCGGCGGTGAGAGCTGGCTCGAGCGGCTGGACCGGGGGCACCTCGACGATGCCCAGAACCTCGCCGAGTTCGCTGGCAAGATCTGCTACCGGGCATGGGAGCCGGGGCTGAATCCGAACATCGTCCGGGTCCGCAATGACCAGCAGAAGTACCTGGAGAACATCCTGAACCAGGCGCACGGCTCCGTGCTCGAGCACGTCAGCTTCAGCTTCGCGCTGCACAACGTCAGCCGGGTGCTGACCCATGAGCTCGTCAGGCACCGGCCAGGAGTTGCGATCTCTCAGGAGTCGCTGCGGTTCGTGCGCCTGAACGACATCCCGTTCTGGTTCCCCGACTGGGCGACCGCCGATCCTGAGCTGATGGAGCGGGCGACCGCCATCCTGGGCCAGCTGGAGGAATTCCAGCTCTGGATGGCTGGCCACTTCGGTCTCGACGCCGCTGGCCTGCCCTTTCACGAGAAGAAGCACAAGACATCCTTCATGCGCAGGTTCGCCCCCGACGGAGTGGCGACCAGCCTGCTCTGGTCAGCCAATATCCGCACCTTGCGCCATGCCATCGAGGCGCGGACCGACCCGGGAGCCGAGGAGGAGATCCGACTGCTGTTCGGGAAGATCGGCGAGCTCATGCGGACCGAGGCACCGGCTCTGTTCAGTGACTACACAGTGCAGGACGGCGCCTGGATCCCGCGCTGGCGCAAGGTGTGACTCAGCTCGCCGGGGCTGACTGATCCAGGGCATCCGGCCCCGGCGGGCGGCGGGCCAGCTGCAGCGCCTCGAGCGGGTCATGGTGCAGCCGGTCGCTGGGCACCCGGCGGGACAGCGCCTTCGCGGTGGCGCTGACCATTCCGGCCGGCCCGGCGAGGTAGACGTCGCAGTCACGGAAGGACGGGTGCGCCCAGACCACGTCGGGCAGGCGGCCCACCCGGCCGGCGAAGTCGAGTTCATGCTCGGCGACCGGGATCACGGTCAGCGAGGGATAGGCCAGTCGCAGCGTCTCCAGATCCCGCATGTCGTACAGATCGCGGCTGCGCCGGGCCCCGACGTACAAGGTGATGGCGCGGCGTCTGCCCTGCCGCGCCGCCCCGACGACCTCCTCCGTGATCGCCTTGACCGGCGCGAGCCCGGTTCCGCCGCCGACGCACACCAGGTCCCGGCCCGGATCCGCGGGAACAGCCATGTCGCCGCGCGCCGAGCTGAGCAGGACGGCGTCGCCGGTGGCACAGTGACTGACCAGGGCGTTGCTGACCAGCCCGCCGGGGACGGCGCGGACGTGAAGATCGATCAGGCCGTTCTCCCGCGGGGCGTTCGCGATCGAGTACCGGCGCCAGATCCTCGGCCAGCGCGGCGCCTGCACCTCGATGTACTGGCCCGCCGCGTACCTCAGCGGCCGGTCGGGCCTGATCGTGAGCACGGCGACCGTATCGGTGCGCCGGTCGTGCTGCACGACCTCGCCGGTCCACCAGGCGGGCTGTGACTGGGCGTCGGCGGCAGCGGCAGCGCTCATCGCGGCCGCGAAGTAGTCGAGCGCCGACCGCCAGGCGACGGCCATGTCGGTGGTCCAGACCGGGCCGGCGACATACTCGGCCATCGCGAACAGCGCATCGAAGAACGGCTGGTAGTGCTTCTCCTTCACGCCGAACTTGCGATGATCCCTGGCTAGCTGGCCCAGGGCCGCCTGCGTTGCCTCCTCGTCGTCGAGATTCCAGACGAGCCTGGCGAGCATCCCGAAGACCGCGACGCGGGTCTGCGTCATCGTGTAGGGGAACAGGCCGCGCAGGCCGGGATTGTCGGTGAAGAGCCGGGCGTAGAAGTACTCCATCGCCACGTCGGGATCGGTGATCAGGTGCGCGAGCAAATCCCTGACCAGCGGGCGGTCGAAGCTGGCATCGGGTGACCCTGGCTGCGTCCCCGGCTGGCGGAGCCGCGCGGAACTCTCGGTATGGGCGAATTGAGGGGGAACGGCCGAGGTGGCGCGAACAGCGGATTCTGACCGATCCCGGTCTCGCGCAGTGGCCACGACATGCAGTCTCGCAGCTACATCTGGTATCTACCACTGATTCCGGACAAGGCATAACGACAAGCTCAGGAGGGGACTGATCACTCACCGTGATCTATCGTGCGCTCTGAGTTGCGACGCTGCCCGCCACTGGACGGGGCCGAACCGAAATGGCCGGGGCTCGGCTGATCTACGATGTTGCGGTGGCTGATTCCCGATACCTGCGCTACCCGAATCTTCGCGGAGACCTGCTGACGTTCGTCGCCGACGACGATGTCTGGCTGGCTCCCGCCGACGGCGGCCGTGCCTGGCGGATCTCCGCCGACCGGACCCAGGCCGCGGGGCCGAGGCTGTCCGCCACCGCCAGCCTGATCGCCTGGACCAGCTGGCGGGACGGCCTGCCCGAGATCTACCTGGCCAGCACCGACGGCGGCGGCGCGGCCCGGGTCAGCTACTGGTCGAATTCCGCCACCAGGCTGCGCGGCTGGAGCCCGGACGGCGACCTCCTCGCGACGACCGCCGCCGGCCAGCCGTTCCAGCACTACACGTGGGCGTACCAGATCCCGGTCACCGATGGCCAGGGCCGGTTCGCCGAGCTCCGCAGGCTGCCGTACGGGCCGGTCGGCGATGTCGCGATGGACGGCAGCGCCATCGCCTTGCTGACGGCGAGCTATCAGGATCCGGCATTCTGGAAGCGGTACCGTGGCGGCACGTCGGGCCGGCTGTGGGTTGCCCAGCCCGGCAGCGACGCGGACCGCCAGGCGGACGGCGCCCAGCCGGGATTCCGTCGGCTCCTCGCCGAACTGGCCGGCCAGTTCTCCAGCCCCATGCTGGTCGGCAGCCGGCTGGCCTTCATCAGCGACTTCGAGGGCACGGGCAATGTGTACTCGTGCGCGCTCGATGGCACCGATCTTCGCCGCCACACCGATCATGACGGGATGTACGCGCGGAACGCGAGCACCGACGGCACCAGGATCGTCTACCAGAACGCCGGCGATATCTGGACGATCGCCGACCTCAGCGCGGACAGCCAGCCGGCCAGGCTGGAGATCAGCCTCGGCTCGCCGGCCTCGGGCCGGGCGACGCGCCTGATGTCCGCCGACGACCACCTGGACGGCCTGTGCTGCGATGCGACCGGCCAGGCCAGCGCCGTGCAGGTGCGCGGTACCGTGCACTGGCTCACGCACCGGGAAGGACCCGCCCGGGCGCTCTCGGTGATCGGCGGCCCGGTCGCGCGGCTGCCGCGCGTGCTCGGCGACACGGGCCAGGTCATCTGGGTGGTCGAGGCCGATGGTGCCGACGCGCTCGAGATCGCGGCCGTCGAGGGGACCGCGCCGGGCGAGTCACCGCGCAGGCTGGCCGCCGGCGAGATCGGCTGGGTCGCTGACCTGGCGGCCGCGCCGAACGGGACGGTCGTCGCCGCGGCCGCGCGAGACGGCAGGCTGCTGCTCGTCGATGTCGCCTCCGGTCAGGTCACCGAGCTGGCCAGCTCCGATAACGGCCCGGTCACCGATCTGGCCTTCGCACCGGATTCCGCGTGGCTGGCCTGGTCGCAGCCCGGCGGCGGGGACCTCCGGCGGCTCCGCCTGGCCCGGCTCGACGACCGGCAGGTCACCGGCATCACCGATGGCCGGTTCGTCGACACCGATCCAGCGTTCACGGCGGATGGGCTCTACCTGGCGTTCTTGTCCAAGCGGACCTTCGACCCGGTCTATGACGCGCACATGTTCGACCTGAGCTTCCCCTACGGCAGCCGGCCGTACCTGCTGACCCTGGCGGCCAGCACGCCGTCGCCGTTCGGGCCCCTGGTCGGCGGCCGCCCGGTCGGGTCGGCCAAGGATGACGACCAGGACAAGGCCGGCGGCGAGCAGCACGGCAAGGACAAGCCGGCGAGCGCCGGGGACACGGACGGGAGCGCTGCCGGCGAGCCCGGCGACACCAAGGCGGCCGGCCAGGCCAGTGACGGCCAGGCCAGTAACGGCCAGGACTCGGCGAAGGTGAAGCCGGTCGTCATCGACCTGGACAGCCTCAGCGCCCGGATCGTGCAGGTGCCGGTGCCGGAGTCCAAGTACAGCTCGCTCAGCGCTGTCGAGGGCGGCCTGGTCTGGCTCAGGCAGCCGCTGACCGGGAACCTCGGCGAAAGCGGAGCCCGCCTCGACGAGGACAGCCCGCGGCCATCTCTCGAGTACTTCGAGATCAAGCGCGCTAAGTGCACCGAGCTCGACGACGAGGTCGACTGGTTCAATGCGAGCGGAGACGGCACCAGGCTGGTGATCAGAGATCGCGGCCAGCTTCTCGTTGTGCCTGCCAACCGGAAGGCTGACTCGGACAACACCGACGACCGGATCAGCGTCGACCTGTCCAGGGCCAGGTTCCTCGCCGATCCCGCCGCGCTGTGGCGCGCCGCGTATGCCGAGGCCGGCCGGGCCATGCGGCACGAGTTCTGGGTGTCCGACATGGCCGATGTCGACTGGGATGGCGCGCTCGCCCAGTACGAGCCGCTGCTCGACCGGATCGCGACGCCCGACGACTTCGCCGACGTGCTGCACGAGGCGGTCGCCGAGCTCGGCAGCTCGCACGCGTACATCATGCCGGCGGGCGGCTCGGACAGCACCGGGCACGTGGCTGGCCTGCTCGGCGCGGACCTGGAACCCAGCCAGGACGGCTGGCGGGTCACCAGGATCGTGCCAGGGGAATCGTCGGATCCGCGGGCCAGGTCGCCGCTCGCCGCGCCCGGCACCCAGATCCAGGCCGGAGACCTGATCGTCGCCGTCGACGGGCAGCCGGTGGAGGTCGCCAAGGGACCAGGCCCGCTGCTGGTCGGCGCGGCGGGCAAGCCGGTGGAGCTCATGCTGCTGCGCGACGGTGACAGCAAGCCGCGGCGTGCCGTAGTGGTCCCGCTCGGCGATGACGTCCGGCTGCGCTACCAGGACTGGGTCGCGGGCCGCCGCCAGCTGGTCCGAGACCTCAGCGGCGGCCGGGCCGGCTACCTGCACGTGCCCGACATGGTCAGCGAGGGCTGGTCGGACTTCCACCGGGACCTGCGCGGCGAGATGGAGTTCGAGGCGCTGATCGTCGACGTACGAGCCAACCGCGGTGGTCACACCTCGCAGCTCGTGGTCGAGAAGCTCGCGCGGCGGGTCATCGGCTGGGACACGGTCCGCTATGCCAGGGCGGAGAGCTATCCGTCCCAGGCACCGCTTGGCCCGGTGGTCGCGGTGACTGACGAGTGGGCGGGCTCCGACGGCGACATCGTCACCGCCGCCATCCGGATCCTCAGCATCGGCAAGGTGGTCGGATCGCGGACGTGGGGCGGCGTGATCGGCATCTTTGGCTGGCACGAGCTTGTCGACGGCACGCGCATGACCATGCCCAAGGCCTCGTTCTGGTTCAGCGAGTTCGGCTGGGGCGTCGAGAACCACGGCGTCGACCCCGACATCGAGATTGTGATGTCACCGGACGACTGGGCGTCGGGAACCGATGTCCAGCTCGAGCGCGCCGTCCAGCTGGCTATGGAGTCGCTGGCGGAGCGCCCGGCCGCCGCGCCGCCGAGTACCGACGGCCGGCCGTCCCGCCGTCGCCCGGCACTCCCAGGGCGCCCAGGCGCGGCCGGCTAGTAAGCACAGTCGGCGCGACCGGGACCGCCGGCCAGCAGGCCCCGGCGGCCGATCGTGGCTAGAGCGGCCGGCGGGCAGGGCTAGAACGGCGCGTTGTAGTTGCCCAGCCAGTGGATCTTCAGCCAGAGCATGGCGCTCGACCATGCTCCCGTGACCTCGAGCAGCCCGACCGCGATCAGGAGGAGCCCGCCGATCTTCGTGATGAGCCTGGCGTGCCGGCGAGCGAAGCCGAACAGGGTCATGCCGCGCTCGACTGCGAAGGCCACGATGAGGAACGGAATGCCCACGCCGAGGCCGTAGACGAACGCCAGGATGGCGCCTCTGGCCGCCGTGCCGGTCGTCAGGCCCAGGGTGAGCACGGCGCCGAGAGTCGGGCCGATGCACGGCGACCAGCCGAGCCCGAAGAGCACGCCGAGCAGCGGTGCGCTGGCCAGGCCCGCTTTCGGTCGCAGCGACGGCTTCACGATCCGGCCCGAGAAGCTGAACCGGTCGAAGGCTCCGGCGAAGAGCAGGCCGAGCAAGATCAGCACGACGCCGAGAATCTGGCTGAGACCGGCCGCGTGCCGCTGCTCAAGTGCTCCGAGACTGCCGAAGGCGGCGCCGTAGGTGGCGAACAGGGCGGAGAACCCGAGTACGAACAGCGCGGCTCCGGTGACCGCGCGGCGGCGGCTGGGGCCGGGCAGCGGCCGCGCCGCGGCCGGGACAGCGACCGCGGTGGCCGTCGTGCCGACGGACGTGCTGGCCGTCATGGTGGTGCCTGACCCGGTCGGCTCCGGCGGATCGGCCGGGCCGCCCGCAGCGGCTTCGCCGGTCGCGACAGACACGCCCGACATTCCCGTGATGTAGGACAGGTAACCGGGCACGAGCGGCAGGACGCACGGCGACAGGAACGTCACGGCTCCCGCTGCCGCAGCGACCGGGATCGCGAGCAGCAGCGGCCCAGAGGAGACCAGGCTGCCGACGCTCATCGGGCTCCTTCTGCCGTCATCGGTCAATGTCCGGATCTAACTTATCCGGCCCGCGGCCTGGCCGGCTCGCGGCCCGCGCACGGCCGTCCATCCAGGTTGCCCAGCCGGCGCCCGTCCCCGGACAACCCAGCTGCTCCTGGTCGTGGCCGTCCGGACCGGCGGCTGGGTCACTTCAGCTCGGCGAGCGCTGCCTCGACCGCGCGGTGGAACGTCGGGTACGCGTAGATCATCTCCCGCAGCCGCCGGGCCGGCACCCGTGCATGCACGGCGAGCGTCAGCATGCTCAGCACCTCGCCGCCCAGCGGGCCGGCCGAGGTCGCACCGACCAGCGCCCCGCTGGCCGCGTCCTGCACCAGCTTGATGAGCCCGTCGTTGCCGACCTTGTGGATCCAGCCGCGCGCCGAGGAGGGGACCTGCGTCAGGCCGGTCCGCACGTCGACGCCCTGCTCCCTGGCCTGTGCCTCGGACAGGCCGACCGAGCCGATCTCCGGGTCGGTGAACGTGACCCGCGGTACGGCGTGGTACTCGGCGGCGTGATGATCCTGCCCGAGTATGTCCGCGATCACGATGCCCGCGTGATACATCGACATATGCGTGAAGGCGCCGTGCCCGACGATGTCGCCGATCGCCCAGACCCCCGGAGCGGCCCGCATCCGGTCGTCGACCGGAACCGCGCGGGCCCTCTCGTCGATGCCGGCGGCGCCTGTGCCGACGGCGGCCAGATCGGTTCGCCGGCCGGTCGCGACGAGCAGCCGGCTGGCCGACAGGGGCTCCCCGCCAGCCAGTGTTACCTCGAACGACTCCCCGTCGTGGCTGATCTTGCTGGCCGCCACGCCGGTCCGCACCGCGATGCCCTCGGACTCGAAGACCCGCGCGAGCAGCTCGCCTGCCTCGGGCTCCTCGAGCGGCACCAGCTGGCCGAGCGCTTCCACCACGGTCACCTGCGCGCCGAACCTGGAGAACACCTGGGCGAGTTCCACGCCGATGGCACCGCCGCCCAGCACGATCAGTGACTCAGGCACCTCCGTCGCCCTGATCGCCTCCCGGTTGGTCCAGAACGCCGTCCCGGCCAGCCCGGGAATCGGCGGGACGGCGGGGGCAGTCCCGGTGTTGATCACGATGCCCCGTCTGGCCCGCAGCAGGTCGCTGGTCCCGTCCTGGTCGCCGGCTGCCCCTGAGCCACCGCCTGAGTCACGACCCGAGCCGCTGCCGCTGCCCGCCCCGGTCACCACCACCTCGCCTGGCGCGACGATCCGGCCGGTGCCGCGGAACAGGTGACCGCCCTTGGCGATGAACCTGTCCGCCGCGACAGTGTCGTCCCAGTTGTCGGTCGCCTCGTCCCTGATCCGGCGGGCGACCGGCTCCCAGCCTGCCTCGACCGAGGCCTGGCCGGCCATGCCGGACACCCTGCGTGCCTCGGCCAGCAGGTTCGCGGCCCGGATCATCATCTTGGACGGTACGCAGCCGAAGTACGGGCATTCGCCGCCGACCAGGCGAGACTCGACGCCGGCCACAGCGAGTCCAGCTTCGGCGAGCCGGCCAGCGACCTCCTCGCCGCCCGGGCCCATCCCGATGACGATCACGTCGAACTCATGCTCGCTCACGATGCCTCCGCGCTGATGATGTCAGACCGGCCTGCTAGGGATAGGACAAGCAGATCAGGGAATTACCATGCCCGGTCGGCAGTTTGCACACGCAGTGCCTGGTGCCGACCGCGATTCGCCTGGAAGATGGTGGTTGAGCTGCCCGCCGACACGACCAGCGCTGACCCGACCGATGCCGATCTGACCAGCGCGGATACGAGTGCAGACGGTGCCGACTCGCCGATATCCGAGACCGACGCCGAACGAATGATTCGAGCAATCTGTTTCAAAACCGGCCCGCCCGGGATCATCGGCGCCGAGCTCGAATGGCTGGTCCGCGACTCTGCTGATCCTTCGCTGACCGTGCCATTTGGCATGATTCGTGAAGTTCTTGATTACGTCGAGAAACCGGGCGTACTGCCCGGAGCCGGCCTCCTGACCCTGGAGCCAGGCGGCCAGGTCGAGCTCAGCACAGCTCCAGCGAAGGACCTGAGCGACTGCGTCGCCGCCGCGAGCGGCGACCTCGCCGTCCTGCACGAGGCGTTCGGCGACGCCGGCCTCGTTCTCACCGGTCACGGTATTGATCCGCTCCGCCGCCCGAGCCGGGTACTCCATCTGCCGCGGTACGCGGCCATGGAGGAGTACTTCGATCGCGACGGCCACTGGGGCAGGCTCATGATGTGCAGCACCGCCTCCGTCCAGGTCTGCGTCGACGCCGGCCTGGAGGACGACGGCACATCCGGGTACGCCTTCCGGTGGCGGCTGCTGCACGCGCTCGGTCCTGTCCTGGTCGGGGCCTTCGCCAACTCGCCGCTGAGCCGCGGGCAGCCGACCGGCTGGAAATGCACCCGCCAGTTCGTCTGGTCCCGGCTCGATCCTGGCCGTACCCGGCCGCCGGAGGGCGCCGAGCCGCGGGCCGAGCCGCGCCTGGCGGCCAGCCCGGTGCTGCCGGCGAGCGACACGGGCGATGCGCGCGAGCACTGGGTCAGGTACGCGATGGACGCCGACGTGCTGTGCGTCCGGCAGCCCGACGGCCAGCCGTGGACCGTGCCGGCCGGGCTGACTTTCCGGGACTGGCTACGCGGGACCGATCAGCCGCACCCGCCCGGGTCCCAGGGCCCGGCCGGGCCCACCGCCGATGACCTGATCTACCACCTGTCCACGCTGTTCCCGCCGGTCCGGCCGCGCGGTCACCTTGAACTGCGGATGATCGACGCCCAGCCGGGCGACGGCTGGATCATCCCGGTCGCCGTCGTGGCGGCGCTGACCGACGATCCCATCGCGGCTGACACCGCGATGGCCGCGGTCGAGCCGGTCTGGCATCAGCCCGACCCGCCCGACCCGCAGATCCCGGCCCCGCGGGGACCGAGCGCTGGTCCGGCCCGGCAGGCAACCGCCAGCCCGTGGCTCCGCGCGGCCAGGCTCGGCCTGGCCGACCCGGTTCTGGCGAAGGCAGCGCAGGAGTGCTTCGAGGCCGCCGATGCCGCACTCGCCCGGCTGGACGCGCCGCCGCAGGTGCGGAACGCAGTCGCGGATTTCGCCGAACGCTACGTGCGGCGGGGCCGGTGCCCCGCCGACGACATTCTCGACTCCATCGGCCATCTGGAGGGACAGTCGTGACCATCGCCGCCAACGCCAGCACGCTGCGCGACGAGATCGCGGCCCGGCTGATCACCGCCAGGCAGCGGACCCACGGGCTGACCGACTGCGTCGACGAGGCCGACCTGATCCGCCAGCACTCACCGCTGATGTCGCCGCTGGTGTGGGATCTCGCCCACGTCGCCAACCAGGAGGAACTCTGGCTGCTGCGCGGTGTCGGCGGCAGAGACCCGATCCACCCCGAGATCGACCCGCTCTACGACGCGTTCGAGCACCCGCGGGCACAGCGGCCCACGCTTCCGCTGCTGCCGCCCGCGCAGGCGCGCGGCTACGCCAGTGACGTCCGGGGCCGGGTTCTCGACCTGCTCGAGCGGGTCAGCTTCACCACCGGCCCGCTGGTCGACCAGGGGTTCGTCTTCGGGATGATCGCCCAGCACGAGCAGCAGCACGACGAGACGATGCTGGCCACCCACCAGCTCAGGCGGGGCAGCCCGGTCCTGACCGCGCCGCCGCCGGGATCCGCGCCGGCCGACGTGCTCAGGCTGCCAGCCGAGGTACTCGTGCCCGGCGGCCCGTTCACGATGGGCACCTCCGCCGAGCCATGGGCCCTGGACAACGAGCGGCCTGCCCACGACATCGACCTGCTGCCGTTCTACCTGGACATGACGCCGGTCACCAATGCCGCCTACGCCGAGTTCATCGCCGACGGCGGTTATTACGAGGAGCGGCTGTGGAACCCGGCCGGCTGGGATCACCGGCACCAGGCGGACCTGACCGCGCCGCTGTTCTGGGAGCAGGGCGGCGCCGGCCAGTGGCTGCGCCGCAGGTTCGGCGCCCTCGAGCCGGTGCCGCCGGCCGAGCCGGTCATGCACGTCTGCTGGCACGAGGCCGACGCCTACGCCCGGTGGGCGGGCCGGAGGCTGCCGACCGAGGCCGAGTGGGAGAAGGCAGCGAGATTCGACCCGGAGTCCGGCCGGTCCCGCCGCTATCCCTGGGGCGACGACGACCCGGCACCCGCCCTGGCCAACCTCGGCCAGCGGCACCTGCAGCCCGCGCCGGCCGGGTCGTACCCGGACGGTGCCGCGCCGTGCGGTGCCAGGCAGCTGATCGGCGATGTCTGGGAGTGGACGGCCAGCGACTTCCTGCCCTACCCGGGTTTCACCTCTTACCCGTACAGGGCGTACTCGGAGGTCTTCTTCGGCCCGGACTACAAGGTGCTGCGCGGCGGCGCCTTCTCCGCCGACCCGGTCGCCTGCCGCGGCACGTTCAGGAACTGGGACTACCCGATCAGGCGGCAGATCTTCGCGGGCTTCCGCACCGCCCGCGACGCGGATCTCGTCTGATGTGCCGGCACTTCGCCTATCTCGGCGACCAGGTCAGCATCAGGTCCGTGCTGTTCGACCCGCCGCACAGCCTGGTGGAGCAGGCGTGGGCGCCCCGCTGGCAGAAGCACGGCACCATGAACGTGGACGGCTTCGGCGTCGGCTGGTACTCCGACGACGATCCGCTTCCGGCGCGGTACCGGCGGACCGGACCGATCTGGTCCGACGACTGCCTGCCCGACCTCGCGCGGGTCACCCGCACTCACGCGATGCTGTGCGCGGTCCGCTCGGCTTCGGTCGGCACGGACACGGGCGCGGCGGCAGCCGCGCCCTACACCGACGGAAGATGGCTTTTCAGCCTTAACGGAGCGCTCGTGGGATGGTCGGCTGCGGCAGGCGGGTCAACCACGCCGCGCCGCCGGATGACCGCGTCGGCCAGGGCGGAGGCGGCGGGCGAGTCGATCACCGAGCCCGCCCCGGCGGTCACCGCGCCGGCCAGTCTCGCCGAGGCGTCGGCTGCCGTGCTGCGGCTGGCCGAGCGGCTGCCCGCGGCTGACCTGCTCCAGTTGCAGGCGCGCTGCGACACGGCGCTGCTGTGGGGGATGGTGCTGCCCAGGCTGCGGGCGGGGGAGCCGCCCGCTGACGCGCTGGCCGCCACCGTTACCGACATCTGGGCGGCCGGCGGCACCGGCCGGTTCAACCTGCTGCTCACCGACGGGGAGGTGATCGCGGCGACGGCGGCCGGGGACTCGCTCTGCTACCGGCACCGTCCCGACGGCGTGATCGTCGCGTCCGAGCCGTCGGACACCGACCCCGCCTGGCACAAGGTGCCCGACTGCAGCGTGGTCGAGGCGACCACAGCCGCGGTGACCGTCCGGCCGATAGCGGCGGCGACGTCGCAGGCCGGGCAGCTGAGACCGGCCGAGGCAGCCGGCCATCCGAACGGGAAGGCGGCACGTCCATGACGAGCATCCAGATCGACCGAAGACTGCCCGACCGCTTCTTCGAGGCCTCGCTGCGCGCCGACGCGCTGGCCGGGCTGACGGCCACGCCGAAGTCACTGCCGCCGAAGTGGTTCTACGACGAGCGCGGCAGCGAGCTGTTCGACAAGATCACCCGGCTCGATGAGTACTACCCGACCCGCGCCGAGCGGGAGATCCTCGTCGCCGCGGCCGCCGAGATAGCGACCGCGACCAGGGCTGCCACGCTGGTCGAGCTCGGATCGGGCACAGCCGACAAGACCAGGCTGCTGCTCGACGCGCTCCGTGATGGCGGCACCCTGGCCAGCTACGTTCCCGTCGACGTCAGCGAGTCGGCCCTGGTGACAGCGGCCAGCCGGATGCTGGAGCGCTATCCCGGCCTGCAGGTCCAGGCGGTCCTGTCCGACTTCCAGGAGCACCCCGGGCTGCCCGAGGCCGGCGGCGCCCGGCTGGTCGCCTTCCTCGGCGGAACGATCGGCAACCTGCTGCCTGCCGAGCGCGCCGAGTTCCTGGCCAGCCTGCGGGCGCGGCTGCGCCCCGGCGACGCGCTGCTGCTCGGCACCGACCTGGTCAAGGACCCGGCCGTGCTGGTCGCCGCCTACGACGACGACGCCGGGGTGACGGGCGAGTTCAACAAGAACATCCTGCGCGTACTCAACGCCGAGCTCGGCGGCAACTTCGACCTCGACGAGTTCGAGCATGTCGCGGTCTGGGACGCCGGGGCCGAGTGGATCGAGATGCGGCTGAGGTCCGCGGTCGACCAGACCGTGCTGCTGCCGGCGATCGGGCTGACCGTCCCGTTTAGCGCCGGAGAAGAGATGCGGACGGAGATCTCCGCGAAGTTCCGGCGGGACGGGGTAGCGGCCGAACTGGCAGCAGCCGGGCTTGAGCTGCGCTCCTGGTGGACCGACTCGCAGGCCAGGTTCGGCCTGTCGCTGTCGGTGCCAGTCTGAAATCCGGGAGCCTCCTGTCCAGCGGCCCGGCGCCGACCGCGCGGATCGCGCACTTTGCGCACAGCCTGCCTGACCCGCCCGATCGCTGCTTAGCGCCGGGCGGCGCAGCGGACGCAGGTCATGGCTGCTGGCCGGGCGGCTAGCCGCTCGTCGCCGATTGGCTGGCCGCACCGCTCGCACACGCCGTAGCTGCCCTCGTCCAGCCGGGCAAGCGCGGCGTCGATCTCGTCCAGCCGGTCCCTGGCCTGGCTGATCAGCGCCGCGACGTGCTGGCGCTCGAAGGCGACGGTCGCACCCTCGGGGTCGTGCTCGTCATCGGTGTTGGCCAGGCTTGCCGAATCGACCAGGTCGTCGAACTCGCGGCTCAGCCCGGCCAGCCGCTCCGTGGCTGCGGTCCGGTCGGCGGCGAGCCTGTCCCGCCAGCCGTCCATGGCTAGGGTTCCTCCGGGAGCGGCCCGGAGCCCGCGCCGGCCTGCGTGCCGACGACCGGGTCGGGAGCCTCGATCGCCCTGAACCGCCAACGCGCCAGTTCGGCACCGTTGACCTCGAGCAGCGCCGCGTAGTCACCCGGCCGGTCGAAGACGAAATTGGTGACGAATGCGGCGACTGGCATGACGGTGAAATCGCCGACTCGCATGTTCGGTGCCGTCCCGACCCGGAACTGGCCCTCGAACCGGGCCGTGAGCGGCCGTCCGTCGGCGTCTTCGAACGTCACGGTGAACGCATGGCCCTGGTGGTGCTTGCGCCACGGTATGTGCAGCACAGCGGCTAACCCGAAGGCCCTCGCGACCGGATACTCGGCGCTGTAGACCTGATTCCAGAATCCGCCGTTGACATAGAGCTTCCCGTTCTCCACCACCACATGGTCGGCGAGGAAGAACGCGAATGCCTGGATCTCCTCAGGCATCGGCTGCTCCGTCATAGGACTAACCTATGTCGCCAACCGGCGTAGCGACGACGGCCGTTCCGCTCGAAGGAGGACTCCGATGGCTGACCGGCTGACCGCCGACGGTCTCGAGCGGCTGCACGAGGCGGCTCAGCACCACGTCGGCGACGATCGCGTCCCCGGGCTCGTCGCCCTGGTCGCTCGCGGCGACCACGTCCATGTCGAGGCACTCGGGACGCTGTCGCTCGGCGGTGCGCCGGTCGCCCGCGACTCGCTGTTCCGGATCGCGTCCACGACCAAGCCGATCACGGCTGCCGCGACCCTTGCCCTCGCCGACGAGGGGCTGATCAACATCGACGAGCCCGTCGACAGGCTCCTGCCGGAACTGGCCGGCCAGCGAGTGCTCGCCCGGATGGACGGGCCGCTCGATGACACCGTGCCCGCGCACCGCGCGATCACGGCCAGGGACCTGCTGACGTTCACCTTCGGCTTCGGCGTGGCCGTGGAGATGTTCGCCTCGGCTGAGCCGTGGCCGGTGGTCACCGCGGCCGACGAGCTGCGGCTGGCGACCATCGGGCCGCCGGACCCGGACGTTCAGCCCGATCCCGACACCTGGATAGCGGGTCTCGGCTCACTGCCGCTGCTGGCGCAGCCGGGGGAGCGCTGGCTCTACAACACCGGGGCGTCCGTGCTCGGCGTCCTTCTGGCGCGGGCCGCGGGCCAGCCGCTCGCGGACGTGATCCGGACGCGCGTCTTCGAGCCGCTCGGCATGCGCGACACGGCCTTCTGGACCGCGCAGACCGACCGGCTGGCCACCTGCTACGCGCCCACTCCGGCCGGTCTCGTCGAACACGATGAGCCAGGCGGCGCGTGGAGCCGGCCGCCTGCGTTCGGCGACGGGGCCGCCGGCCTGATCTCGACCGCCGATGACCTGCTCGCCTTCGCCCGGATGCTGCTCCGGGGAGGTACCCCTGTGCTGTCGGCCGGCGCTGTCCGGGCGATGACGACCGATCAGCTCACCGCGGAGCAGAAGTCCCGCGGCGGCCTTGGCCCGGACTTCTTCACCGGCCGGTCCTGGGGGTTCTGCCAGGCGGTCCTGGACAGCGGCGCGTTCGGCTGGGACGGCGGCCTCGCACGTCCTGGCTCGTGGATCCGGGCCAGGACCTGACGGTAATCGTCCTGACCCAGCGCATGTTCGAATCGGCCGAGCCGCCCATCGTGCACCGCGACATCCAGGCCGCCGCCTACGCGGCACTCGCGAGCTAGCCTGATCCGGTGCCCGACAGCGACCGGATCGACCTGGACCTGGTGCGCCGGTTCGCGCTGGCGCTGCCCGAGGCGACCGAGGAACCGCATTTCGACATGACCTCGTTCCGGGTGCGCGGGAGAATCTTCGCGACCGCGACGCCCGACGAGGTACAACTGCATGTCTTCGTCGATGAGCCGAAGGTCAGTGCGTCGGTGGCGGAGAACCCTGCCGCGGCGGGGTCGGGACAGTCGAACCACATGGTGCATCCGGCCGATCAATGCAGCGCCCCTTCCGCCGGGCCGCCGGCCGGCGGCCCGGCCTCGAGCCGGTCGCGCATGGCGCGCA
>Ga0307374_10006142_pt1 | contig 19049 bp, 15 predicted proteins | sample OX3MG_FD_202532 | JGI IMG/M metagenome (GOLD analysis project Ga0307374, IMG submission 202532) | Soil microbial communities from Risofladan, Vaasa, Finland - OX-3 | ecosystem: Environmental > Terrestrial > Soil > Coastal area > Acid sulfate soil | place: Finland: Risofladan, Vaasa | collected...
AATACGGCTGCTGTGGCAAGCCGGTTGGACGCCCGCCCGGAAATGCTTTCTCCGCATCGAAGCACCTTGTGGGGCCGCGCGGGAGATTGTGTGCGCAGACCCCATCCCGCAAACCCGTAGATCTGCTTGCTAGTTGCTTCTCAGCGCTTTCACTTCCCAAACAACGGAGATTGTTTCTCCGCAACGCAAACGTGTCCGGCGAGGCCGGAACGCAAAGGATAAATTGGAATGACACATGAATCGAGCGTGGAAATTGGCGGCCGCCGCATGAGCTTTGAGACGGGCAAGATGGCCCGTCAGGCCAACGGGGCCGTGGTGCTTCGCTATGGCGATACGGTTATTTTGTCGACCGCGTGCATGGACAGCAAGCCGACCGAAAAAGATTTTCTTCCCCTGACCGTGGATTATCGCGAGTACACCTATTCCGCCGGGAAAATTCCCGGTGGTTTTTTCAAGCGCGAGGGGCGTCCCTCGGAACGCGAAATTTTGACTTCCCGGCTGATCGACCGGCCGCTGCGACCGCTGTTCCCGGAAGGATGGTCCACGGAGACGCAAATTTTCAGCATGGTGCTTTCCGCGGACAGTGAAAATGATCCCGACGTTCTGGGCGTCACGGCGGCGGCCGCGGCGCTCTATTGCTCGAACATACCGTTCACACGGCCCATTGCCGCAGTGCGCGTGGGATTGATCGACGGCCTGTTGACGGTCAACCCGACCGTCTCCCAGCAGAAGGCCAGCTTGCTGAATATCATCATCGCCGGCTCGGAAGATGCCATCGTGATGGTCGAGGCGGGCGCGCTGGAAGTTTCCGAAGAGAAAGTGGCGGACGCGCTGGCCTTCGGCCACGATGAAATCAAGAAAATCATTGGGGCGATTCGCAAGCTGCACGATTCCGTGAAGCCGCAGAAGGGAGCCGTTACGCCTCCGGCGTTCGACGAAGCGCTGGCGAAACAGATCGAATCGAAATACGGCGAGCGCCTGCACGAAGCCCTCGACACGGCAAAGTATCCGAAGCTGGAAAGCCAGGGCCGCGTTTCCGCAATCGAGAAAGAAATCATCGCGGCGATTCCCGAAGAGGAGAAGGATAAGCGCAAGCTGGCCGCGCGCGCTGTCGAGCGCCTTCGCGAACGGCTGTTCCGCGAGGACATCATCGACAAGCACCGCAGGCCGGATGCTCGCGCGTTCGACAAGATTCGCCAGATCACGTGCGAAACGGGCTTGCTGCCGCGCGTCCATGGCTCGGCGCTATTCACGCGCGGCGAGACGCAATCGCTCGCCACGGTGACGCTGGGCACGAAGGACGACATGCAGCGGCTCGATTTGCTTTTCGAGGACGACACGTTCAAACGCTTCATGCTGCATTACAACTTCCCGCCGTTCTCCGTCGGCGAAGTGAAAATGCTGCGCGGGCCGGGACGCCGCGAAGTGGGGCACGGCGCGCTTGCCGAACGCTCGCTTGCAAATCTTGTGCCGCCCGAGTCGGAGTTCCCGTACGCGATTCGCGTGGTTTCCGACATTCTCGAATCGAACGGCTCGTCGTCGATGGCTTCCGTTTGCGGGGGCTGTCTGGCGTTGATGGACGCCGGCGTGCCGATCAAGGCCCCGTGCGCGGGAATTGCGATGGGCTTGGTGGTCGAAGGAGACAAATACGCCATCCTCACGGACATTGCCGGCGCGGAAGATCATTACGGCGACATGGACTTCAAAGTCGCCGGGTCGCGTGAAGGCATTACCGCGTTGCAGATGGATATCAAGGTCGCGGGCGTGAGCATCGCGATGATGCGTGAGGCGCTCGCGCAGGCCCGCAAGGCCCGGCTCGAGATTCTCGACACGATGGAGGCCGCTCTTCCCGCGTCGCGCACCGAAATTTCCGCGTACGCGCCGCATCTTTCGATGCTCACGATTCCCACGGACAAGATTCGCGATTTGATCGGTCCCGGCGGAAAGAATATTCGCGCGATCACCGAATCGACGGGATGCAAGATCGACGTGAACGACGACGGGATGGTTCACATCTTCGGCGTCAACGGAAAAGCGGCGGAAGAGGCGCTTCGCCGCGTCCGCGAAATCACGGCGACGGCCGAAATCGGCAAGACGTATCTGGGCAAAGTGGTCCGCATCGCGGAATTCGGCGCGTTCGTCGAGATTTTCCCCGGCACGGATGGCCTGCTGCACATCAGCGAAATCGCCGAACAGCGCATCCGCGCGGTTCGCGACGCGCTGAAGGAAGGCGACCAAGTGATGGTGAAGGTCCTCGCCATCGAGGGAAACAAAATCCGCCTGAGTCGCAAAGCGCTGATCCGCGAAGCTCGCGACAAGCAGAAGCCAGCGGAAGGCGCGGAATCCGAACAAGCCTCAACAGCCGACGCGGGCAAGTAGGCAGCGCCAGCGTTTTCGAGTGTACTCAGCACTGTACAAGAAAAAAAGGGAGGCGATGTTCTCGCTTCCCTTTTTTTGTCGCAGATATTCCGACGAGAAGGAATTCCTGCCAGAGGGAACGCTTAACCGAGGCGTTCGATCTGCGCGCCGAGCGCGCGCAGTTTGTTTTCGATGCGCTCGTAGCCCCGATCGATGTGATAGACGCGGTCCACGTAGGTGGTGTTGTTGGCGACGAGGCCCGCCAGCACCAGCGAAGCGCTCGCGCGCAAGTCGGACGCGATGATCGTGGTGCCGCTGAGAGGCGTGGGTCCGTGCACAATCGCCTTTCGTCCGTCGACTTCGATATTCGCGCCCATGCGTATCATTTCACTGGCGTGCATAAAGCGATTCTCGAAGATTGTTTCGGTAATCACGGAAGTGCCTTCCGCCTGCGTCGCCAGCGTCATGTATTGCGCCTGCATGTCGGTCGCGAAGCCGGGATATTCTTCCGTGGTAATGTCAGCGGCGCGCAGTTTGCCGGGCACGCGAACGCGAAGTTTGCCTTCCCCTTCCTCGCGAATGTCCACGCCGCACGCGACAAGCTTTTCAATCACGGCGGTCAGGTGCTTCGGCTCGCAACCGGTAAGTAAAATGTCGCCGCGCGTGACGGCTCCCGCCACCAGGAACGTTCCCGCTTCAATTCTGTCGGGAATCACGCGATGCGTTGTTCCGTGCAGTTTCTCGACTCCGCCAATGCGAATCGTATCGCTGCCCGCGCCTTCGATCTTCGCTCCCATCTTGATCAGCAATTCAGCGAGGTCTGTTACTTCGGGTTCGCGCGCCGCATTCGTCAGCACGCTTTCGCCCTGGGCCAGCGCCGCGGCCATCAAAATATTTTCCGTGCCCGTTACGGTGATTTTCTCGAAATGGATTTCCGCTCCGCGCAGCCGTTCGGCCCGTGCTTCCACGTAACCGTGATCGATGGAAATCTCCGCGCCCATTTTTTCGAGCGCCTGAATGTGCAGATCGATCGGCCGGGCGCCAATCGCGCAGCCGCCCGGCAGCGACACTCGCGCGTATCCGAAGCGCGCCAGGAGCGGCCCAAGCGTCAGCACCGACGCGCGCATCGTTTTCACCAGCTCATAGGGCGCTTCCGTGTGCGAAATCACCTCCGTTTGAATTGTCATCGCTGAAGGCGGCAAATCCTGCGCGACGACGTGCGCCTTCATGTGCGCCAGCAGCTTCGCCATCGTGATGATGTCGCGGACGCGCGGTATGTTTTCGAGATGCACTTTCTCGGAAGTCAGCAGCGCCGCAGCCATAATCGGCAGCGCCGCATTTTTCGCGCCGCTAATCTGCACGGCACCCTCGAGCGGCCGTCCGCCCTGAATTTTGAATTTATCCATTCTATTTTTACTTCCTCGCGCCGGTCGCCGGCACTGTATTTCCACTTGCAAGGGCTTTGCGTAAGTTGCCATGTGCAGCCGCCAATCTGAGGCGTGCCCTCCGGGCGTCCAGGCCAGCCTTCAATATGATCAGCGCCACCTGCAGATCGTCTCCCGCCTGACGCAATGCGTGTTCCGCGGTCAACACCTGCGCTCCGGTGGCTTCTCTTAGATTCCTCACCGCCCGTTCACGTAACTTCTGATTCGTCTTCGTCATCTTGACCATCCAGTTGTCGTAAACGTGGCCGAGGCGAATCATCACGGTGGTTGAGAGCATGTTCAGCACCATTTTCTGGGCTGTGCCCGCTTTCATCCGCGTGGACCCGGCAATCACCTCGGGTCCAGTGGTCGGGGCGATGGTGACGTGCGCAAGGCGCGCAATCGCAGCGCGGCGATTCATCGTTACACCAATTGTGAAAGCGCCGCGTTTTCGCGCGTATTTCAGTGCGCCCAGCACATAGGGTGTCGAGCCGCTTGCCGCCAAACCGACCACCGCGTCACGAGACGTCATCCGGCGCGCCCGTAAATCACGCGCACCTTGCTTTTCATGATCCTCCGCGCCTTCCACTGATTCCGTCAGCGCCCGCTTGCCCCCGGCGATGACGCCTTGCACCAGCGTTTTCGGCACGCCAAATGTCGGAGGGCATTCGGACGCGTCGAGCACGCCCAGCCGTCCGCTCGTTCCCGCGCCAATGTAGAAAAGGCGGCCGCCTTTGCGAATCCGCGACGCGATTTCATCCGCGGCGCGAGCGATACGCGGAATTTCGGGCTGGACGGCGAGTGCAACCGTTGCGTCTTCCCGATTGATCACACGAAGGATTTCGCGCGTCGATTTCTGATCGAGATTCCGCGAACGCGGGTTTTGCCGCTCGGTGATGGCGGTTCTTGGCGCCGCTTTTCGCATCATCGAAGATTATAGCCGGACGCGAATAGGCGATAGCGCCAACGTGAAGAAGTGTGCGGGGATTGTGCCGTGCCAGTTATCGTGGGGCGGGGGGCTGAGTGGCGAGTCCCAGCGCTTCGACGATGGCGTCGTGCAGCGCGGGGCGTACTTGGCGGATTTTATCGTTCGCCGCTGAAGGGTAAGCGCGATTCGTCAGCAGAACGATGAAGAGATTTCTATCCGGGTCAATCCATATCGAAGTTCCGGTGAACCCGTTGTGGCCAAACGTCCGCTGCGATAGGTAGCGCCCGCTCGACGAGTTTTGGGTTGGTACGTCCCAGCCGAGCGCCCGCGCGGAATCTCCCAATGGCACTCGCGCCGTGAATTGGTCGACGATGGCCCGAGAAAAAATCCGCCGCTGCGCGTACATCCCGCCATTCAGCATCATTTGCGCGAATACGGAAACATCCTGCGCCGTGGAAAACATTCCCGCGTGGCCTGCAATCCCGCCCATCGCGAAGGCGTTTGCGTCGTCCACTTCGCCCTGCAATTGCCGCTTTCGAAATGCCGTGTCGTTTTCCGTCGGCGCAATCTGCGCGCGCAACGAGCGCGGCGGGTTGAAAAATGAATGATCCATGTCGAGCGGCGCGAAAATCCTCTCGCGTGCAAATTGCTCCAGCGTTTCGCCGGTCAGCCGCTCGACAATCTCGCCAAGCAGCATGAATCCCAGGTCGGAATATTCGACTTTCGTTCCCGGTGCCGCAAGCAACGGCTCCGCGTATGCACGTTTCAGAATCTTATCCGCGCCTTTGGCACTCTTATACAATTCGCGATGTCCCGGAAGGCCCGACGTGTGCAGCAGCAGCTCACGCACCGTGACCTTCTCTCGCCAATTTTGCTGTTGACTTGCATTTGGCCCGGCCAGCCAGCCCGGCAAATAGCGCGACACGGGTGCGTCCAAATCCACTTGTCCTTCCGCCACCAGCATCATGATCGCCGATGTGGTGACGATCGGTTTCGTCAGCGACGCCAAGTCATAAATCGTTGTGTCGCGAACCACATGCGATTTTGCGCCATACGTCAGCCGCCCAAACGCGTGCATGAGCAGTTGTCCGTTCTGGCCCACCGCGAGCACGCCGCCCGGAAACGCGCGGTCCGCAACAGCGCGGTCAAGCAGGCCAAACGCCGGCTTTAACTTTGCGGCGAACATTGACGGAGCAGGCGCAAGCTTCATCGGATTCGCCGGGACCCGCAATCCGTCGCCGAGCTTCGCAACTCCTGGGACGCTCACCGGAAGTTTTCCTCCAATCGCGATTTGGCCAAAAATCGCCCTGACCATGGCGCGCTGTACCACGTCCTGCGTGCCAAATGCCGCTACCCACGTTTTCGCGTTTGGGAACCGGCTCACCAGATAAGGGCTGCCGAGCGAGGCAACAATCGCGGGCTTTCCCGCCGCCAGCAATTGATTGAGCAGCGCCGCTTCATCCGTGGGCAAACCCACCGTGCCCTTGCGGTCAGCGACGCGCACAAACACAGCCGCGATTGCGACGTCGTAACTTTCCGGCGGAGGCAAGTGCACCATGCCTGCTTTCACGAAATTTGTATCCACGCGCGCAACTTGCACGGAATTCACGCGGCTGCGCAATTCATTCTCAATCAGAGACGCGGGATACGGATCAGGATCGCCCGAGATCGCGACCAGCAGCACGCGCAGTGGCTTGGCCGCATCAAGCGGGAGAATTTGTTGGTCATCGCGAATCAGCGTGATTCCGCGGTCGGCAATGTCCTGCGATGCCAGCTTGAATTTTGGCGAACCGAATACGCGATTCAGGCCGTTCAAATCTACGACACGGGTTTTTTCGAGCCCGAGCTGCGCTTTTCCGCGCAAAATCCGCCGCACCGCATCGTCCACTATTGCCATCGGCAACTCGCCGGACTTCACCGCATCCTCGAGCGCGTCAATTGCCGCATCGGGATTTGGAGGGATCAGCAGCACGTCAATGCCCGCATTCACGGCGCGCACCGCGACGTTCGGCGGCGAATCGATCGTCGTCACGCCGCCCATATCCAGCGCGTCCGTTACTTCGATGCCTTGGAAGCCCAGTTTCTTCCGTAGCAAATCCGTGAGCACGCGATGCGAAAGCGTCGCTGGCACATTCGCGTCCGGTTCGAGCGCCGGCACCACAAGATGTCCCGACATTACGGCGCCCACCCCCGCCGCAATCGCCGCGCGGAAGGGAACCAACTCAACGCGATTCAGCTCGGCCAAGTCGCCCGGCACAACCGGCACTGAAACGTGTGAATCCACATTCACGTCACCGTGCCCTGGGAAATGCTTCGCCGTCGCCAGGGCGCCATTTTCCTGCACGCCATGAATGAATTGCGTCACGAATTCCGCGACGCGCTGCGGATCTTCGCCAAACGAGCGCGTGTTAATGATCGGATTGTCCGGATTGTCGTTGACATCGGAGACCGGCGCAAAAATCCAATTCAGTCCCGCCGCGCGCGCCTCAATGGCCGTAATCTTTCCCATCGTGTACGCATCGTGCGGGTCACCCGTCGACGCTACGGCCATTGCCGAAGGAAACGCCGTACCCTCCACGAGTCGCATGGAAGTGCCCGTCTCGAAGTCCGCCGCCACGAGCAGCGGAATCTTCACCGCGCGTTGCAATTGATTCGCGAGCGCCGCGCTGGGATAAACCTGGCTGCGCTCGACGCCCGTGGGAGTCCGCTGCGCTTGCAAAATAATTCCGCCGATGTGTTTTTCTTTTACCTCACGCAGCAATTCCTGATACGCGGAGCTTTCCGTCGAGGTGAATCGCCCCCAGTAGTAAATCATCACGAGCTGCCCGAGCTTCTCCTCGAGCGTCATTTTCTTCAGCGTTTTTTCCACCCAGCGATTGTCGATTCGCGCGGGGCGAGGCTTCGCTGTGATTTTTTTTTGAGCCATGGCGGAAGGAGTCATCACGAGGAGCAGTACGATTGCCAGGATTCCGCGATCACGCATGTTCCCGCGGGGAATAATCAAGGGTTGACGCATTCATCTCGCGGCTGTATATATCACAGGGTTCGATGCCGCACAATCTTAGCGCGCCTCGCCTGTTTCTTACTCGTGCCGCCGCGACCGTCCTGCTCGTGGCGCTCGGCTTTGTACCTGCGATTGCACAGACCGCAAAGCGCCCGGCACCGCAAAATCCCGCTCGGCCCGATTTGTCGGTGCTCGATTCCATCGTCAAAGCCGCGGTCGCGGATGACGAAATTCCCGGCGGCGTTCTGCTCGTCAGCCATCGCGGCCATGTGATTTACCGCAAAGCAATCGGCGAACGCGCGCTGATTCCGCATCGCGAGCGCATGACCGTCGGCACGATTTTTGATCTCGCCTCGCTCACCAAGCTTTTCGCCACCACGCCATCCATCATGCGCCTCCTCGAACAGGGCAAAATTCGCCTCAACGATCCGCTTTCACGCTATATGCCGGAGTTCGCGTCTCACGGCAAGGATCAAATTACGATTCGTATGCTGATGACGCACACGTCCGGCCTCGCGCCTGACCCGCCGCTTTCCGCCGCGCTTGCCGGCGAAGCCGCGCTGATGAAGGAAATCGACAGCGAAAGGCTGATGTATCCTCCCGGTGATCGCTTTGTTTACAGCGACACGAATTTCATTTTGCTTGGCGAGCTGGTCAAGCGCCTCACCGGCAAACGCCTCGACGAATACGCAGAGGAGCATTTTTATCGCCCGCTAGGCATGAAGCACACGCGTTTTCTTCCGCCCGCGTCCTGGATTCCTGACATCGCTCCCACCGAGGAAATTGATTTGCCTCCCGGCGCGAAGCCTGGCTCGGGCCTTGGCCACGTCCTCCGCGGCGTGGTGCACGATCCACGCTCGCGCGCCATCGGCGGAGTCGCGGGTCACGCTGGACTTTTTTCCACCGCCGACGATATGGCGATTTATTGCCAGATGCTTCTCGACGGCGGCCGCATTCCGGGCAGCACGCGGCGGATTTTTTCCGCGGCCACGGTCCACAAAATGACTACGCCGCAAACGCCGCCCTGGAGCCCCAACATTCGCGGCCTCGGCTGGGACATCGACACTGCGTTTTCCGCGCCGCGCGGCGATTTGTTTCCTCTCGGCTCCTACGGGCACACGGGCTTCACCGGCACGTCCGTGTGGATCGACCCAGCCAGCCAGACGTTCATTATTTTTCTCACCAACAGCGTTCACCCCTACGTGCGGCCCGCGACTTCGAGCGTTCGCGCAAAAATTGCCAACGCCGTCGCCGCCGCCCTGAACGTAGGCGATACTACCGGCTTCACGTCTAAAGTCGAACGCAGCCTTTACGCCGACCGTCCCTACGACCTCGACGGCATTTATCATCGCAGGGATCACACGCTCGCCGGCATTGACGTCCTCGAGCAGGAGAATTTCGCTCCGCTTCAGGGCAAGCGCATCGGCCTGATTACGAATCAAACGGGCATGGACAGCGAAGGACGTCGGACGATCGACGTGCTCGCGCACGCGCCCGGCGTGAAACTCGTCGCGATTTTCAGCCCCGAGCACGGCATTGTCGGCAAGGAAGACACGAAAGTCGCATCGAGCACTGACGCCGCTACAGGTCTGCCGATTTACAGCTTGTATGGCCAAACGCGTCGTCCCACGGATCAAATGCTGCAGGGCATCGACGCTCTCGTGTACGACATTCAAGATGCCGGCGTGCGCTTCTACACTTTCATTACCACAATGGGCTATTCGATGGAAGCCGCCGCGCAGCATCACATTTCATTTTATGTTCTCGACCGTCCCGATCCCCTCGGCGGCATCACCATCGAAGGCCCCGTTCTCGACCGCGACAAGCTCAATTTCGTCGGGTATTTTCCGATGCCCACGCGCTACGCCATGACGCTTGGTGAGCTCGCGCAAATGTTCAACGCCGAAAATAAAATCGGCGTCGATCTGCACGTCATCCAAATGAAGAATTGGCATCGCGAAGATCCGTTCGAGGCGACCGGCCTCACGTGGCTCGCGCCCTCGCCGAATCTGCGTTCGCTTAACGCCGCGCTGCTCTATCCCGGCATCGAAATTCTGCAAGCCGCCGGGATTTCCGTTGGCCGCGGCACGGACACGCCCTTCGAGCTATTCGGCGCGCCGTGGATTGATGCGCCGCAACTCGCCGCCGAACTGAATCACCGCTTCGTTCCCGGCGTGCGCTTCGTCCCCACGCTCTTCACGCCCGATTCCGGCCTTTATAACGGCGAACTGTGTCACGGAATTTCGCTCGTCATCACGGACCGCGCCTCGCTCGACTCCATGCTGATGGGCCTTGAAATCGCGTCCGCGCTCAACAAACTTTATCCGGATCATTTTTCGTACGACAAAATGATCGAGCTTGTCGGCAACGCGGACACCATCGCAAAATTAAAATCCGGCGAATCCCCCTTGCGCATCGTCTGGGGCTGGCAGCCGGACCTCGACAATTTCCGCACGATGCGTGCAAAATACCTTATCTATCCTAAGTAGGCTTACAGCGGTGTTGTCGTGACGAGTGGCACAGGCTCTTAGCCTATGCAATCATGCTGCATGTTTTCCCGGACGGAACTCCCGTCTTGCGGACCGAAATGACCACCAAACCAAAAGCGTGGCTTTCCTGGAGCAGCGGCAAAGACAGCGCGTGGTCGCTTCACGTCATGCGCCAGCGCGGCGACGTTGAGATCACTGCGCTGCTCACGACCATCAATCGCACGCACGACCGCGTCGCCATGCACGCCGTCCGTGAATCGCTTCTCGACGCGCAGGCCGCCGCTGCGGGCCTGCCCCTCATCAAAGTTCCGATTCCTTCGCCGTGCCCCAACGAAGTGTACGAGCGCGCCATGGCCGAAGCGATGGCGCAGGCCAGCGCCGAAGGCGTCACGCACATGATTTTCGGGGATTTATTTCTCGAGGATATCCGCAAGTACCGTGAAGAAAACCTGGCGAAATGCGGCATGGCGCCCATATTTCCTCTTTGGGGCCTCGATACACGCATTCTCGCGCAAGAAATGCTCGCCGCAGGCCTCCGCGCCGTTCTCACCTGTGTCGATCCTAAAAAACTCGACGCCAGCTTTGCGGGCCGCGCCTTCGACGAGAAACTTCTCGCCGATCTTCCTGCCTCCGTCGATCCCTGCGGCGAAAATGGCGAGTTTCATACTTTCGCTTATGCCGGCCCCATGTTCGCATCGCCCATTCCCGCCGAGCCCGGCGAAATCGTCGCCCGCGACGGATTCGTCTTTGCCGATCTTCTCCCGTCCCGCCGCCACGACGCCGTATTAGCGCTTCGTCCTAACAATTATTTCGGAACTGGCTCATGAGCAAATCGTTTGCGCCAGTGGGCGTAAAGCGGAAGTCCTAGAATCATTACGCCGAGGCCAATCATCGAGCTAAAGGGCCTCTCCATCAACGAATTCGCCGTCAGCGCCAGCGCGCCCAGAATAAAAATCACCGGCACTACGGGATAGCCCCACGTGCGATACGGACGCGGCATATTGGGTTCTTTACGCCGCAGCACAAGCAGCCCGGCGGTCTGGGCTCCGTAGAAAATCCACACCAGGAAAACATAGAGCAGGGAGAGGCTTTCGAATGTGCCGGTAAGCGCCAGCACCGAGGCGAGGATTCCCTGAAAAACGAGCGCATTCGCTGGCGTGCGAAATCGCGGATGCACGCCGCGGACGACGCGAAAAAAAAGGCCATCGCGCGCCATGGCATAATCCACGCGCGCGTTGGTGAGAATCGAGGAATTGAGCGTTCCGAGCGCGCAGATCATCATCACAATTGTCAGCCAGGTCGCTGCGTTCGCTCCTGTTGCGCGCGCGATAACGTCAGAGGCAATGTGCTGCGACGCCGCGACCGTGGAAAATGGCAGCACGTAAAAACAGGCGGCGCTCATCGCAGTGTAAATCCCACAAACGACGAGGACGCCGAGAATCAGCGAGAGAGGAATGTTCCGTCCAGGATTCTGGATCTCGGAGCCGACAAACGTCAGATTAATCCATCCGTCATATGCCCACAGCGCGCTCGTGATCGCCGTCAGCAGCCCGGCGACGATCCCCAGGTGGCCTATCGAAGCGGAAACGGAACGAAAATTCGCCACGCTGCCTTTGCCGAAAAAAAATCCAATGATGATCACCGCTATAACAGCCCCAATCTTGATGATTGTCAGCCCCACCTGCACGCGCCCGCCCAATCGCACGCCAAAATAATTGACGAATGTTACCAGCGCGATTGCGGCCACGGCGAGCGGTTGCGCCCATGTAAAAGTAAAATGAATCGGTGCATGCAAGAAGGGAAGAGAAAAGTGGAGTACCCAGAGCGGCGTCGCTATCACGGGAAAGAGAAAACTCGCGAATACCAGCAAGCCGGCAGCGATGGTCGCGATGGAAGTAGGCGCGCCGATGATCGAGTACGTCCAGCCAAAGAGAAAAGCCCACACCGGTCCAAATGCACGATTCAGGTACGCATACGTTCCGCCGGCCTCCGGCAACGCTGCGCCAAGTTCCGCCGCGCTCAGTGCGCCAAAAAGCGAGAGCGTGCCGCCGATCACCCATGCCAGCGTCACCAAGCCCACAGTACCTGCCGCTTGCGCCATGCTGGCCGGCTTAATGAAAATTCCGGTGCCGACCATCGTTCCCACCACGATAGCGGCCGCGGCCCACGGCCCCAGCCCGCGAATCAGTCCCGGCGATTTTTTGTCAGCGGTGTTCATACGGAAGTTGTAGCGTTGAATTCCGGGCCGCCCGGCATTTTCGGCGCATCACGTTGCCCGGTCAAACTCACCAGCGATCCAACGGCAAAAGTAATAATCGTTCCCGCCAGCACATACCACGTCCACGCCAGCGGCGTGTAAAAATGAATTGCCGTCATTCCTACGAGGCCCGCGATCATACCCGCAATCGCTCCTCGCGCCGTAGCCCTCCGGTTCCAAATCACCAGCAAAAATGTTCCCAGCAAACTGCCGTACGTAATCGACGCGATCGTCAGTCCGGCCACCAGCACTGGCCCCCAGCGAATCATCCCAAATAATCCCAGCAGCACGCCCCAGAAAATTGTCCACTGTCGCGAACGCCGCAACTGCCCGGCGGAATCGTTCACATCCACGCCGCGCGCGCGCGAAAAATCAATCATGCTCGACGACGCCAGTGAATTGAGCGACCCGCTCGCATTCGACATAGCCATCGCGAAAATCGCCGCCAGCACAATCCCCACCAGCCCCGCTGGCATCTGCGTCACGATAAATTCGGGAAAAACGCGATCCGCGTCGCCTCCCGGAATCGCAAACGGAATGCGCAGCCGGTAAACGTACAGCATCACGCCAATCACCAGGAACAATGCGAATTGCACGAACACAATCACGCCGCTCGCCAGCAGTGCCTTTTTGCTGTCGCGTTCCGTACGCGCCGCCAGCAGCCGCTGCACCATCGTTTGATCCGTTCCGTGGCTCGCCATGGTCAGAAACGTTCCGCCGATCAGCCCCGACCAGAACGTATAACTTTGCGTCAGGCTGAAACGAAAATCGAATACGCGCAGCTTGTCGCCTCCCGCTGCCGCCGCATGAACCACGCCGGACCATCCCGCTGGAATTCTGTGCAGCAGCAGAAAAAACGCCACCACGGAGCCTGCGATGTACAAGCAGAATTGCATCACGTCCGTCCAAATGACGGCGCGCATCCCGCCCTGGAAGGTGTAAAACAGCGTCAGAAGCGTGATTACCGCCACCGACGCGCGGTCGCCCATCCCCAGCACAATGCCCACCACTTTTCCGATGGCTGCGAATCGCACGCCCTCCGCCAGCGCGCGTGTCACCACGAAAATGCTCGCCGCTGCTGATTTTGTCCGCGTGCCGAATCTTCTTTCGAGTAACTGATAAGCCGTATAAAATTCGCCACGGAAATATTGCGGGATTAAAATGATACACAGGATGACGCGCGCCACCACGTATCCTATCGCCAGTTGCAGGAATTCCATGTTTGTCGCGTACGCGATGGCAGGCGTGCCGATGATGGTCAGCGTGGACGTTTCCGTGGCGACGATCGAGCAGGCCAGCGCCCACCACGGCGCCGTGCGGTTCCCGAGGAAGTAATCGCGAATCGTCCGCTGGCCGCGCCCGTACATGGCGCCGAACAGCGTGACGCCCGCGAGGTACACAACAATGATTACGACGTCGATTGTGCCGATGCGCATCGAGTGGCATCCATTCGCGACGAACTCGCTCCATCCGCCGAAGCCGCGTGATGCTATCCGGCTTGTTCGCGCCGTGTCAACCGCTCGTCTCGTATGCCTGGCGTATGTAGCGCCCACCTTTAGGTGGGTACGTTATGCAGCGCGGCGTCGCCGCACGCACGCGCGCCGCATGGAGCACGAAGACACATGAGCGTCTTTCTTGGCTTTGACGCGGGCGGAACGAAAACACACTGTGTTGCTCTCAATAGCGCAGGGGACGTCATCGCCGAAACCACTGGTGGCGCGGCCAATCCCCTGCGCATCGGACTCGCCAAAGCCTGCGTCGCGCTAGAGGAAACGGCGCGCCGCACTCTCGCCGTCGCCCACGAGGAAGCAGGCGACGTTCGAGCCATCTGCGCAGGCGTCGCCGGAGCCGGACGTCCGCGCATCGCGCGGCGGCTCAACGCGCATCTCACTCGCGCATTTCCGCAGTCGTCCGTGCGTGTCACCACGGACATTGAAATCGCTCTCGAAGCCGCCATCGGCCCCATTGAAACGCATGAACAAGGAATCGTCCTCGTTGCTGGAACTGGCTCCGCCGCCTGCGGACGCAATTCCGCGGGGAAAACATCTCGCGCCGGAGGCTGGGGTCCGTGGATTGGCGATCCAGGCAGCGCATATGATATCGGCCGCCGCGCCGTCGAAGCTGCTCTTCGCGCCCGCGACCATCTCGGCGGTTCGACCGTGCTCGGCGAAAAAATTCTTCACGCGGCGGAGGCGCGCGACTGGGACGCGCTCCTGGAGCGCATCGCCAAGCATCCTGACGCCGTATTCCCGAAACTTTTTCCCGTTGTGGCGGAAGTTGCCACTGCGGGCGACGCTGTCGCGCAGGAAATCGTCGTCGCTGCCTCGAGATCTCTAGCCTGCCTCGCGAAAGCCCTGATTGATTCGCTGGGCCTCGCGGGCCAATCCTTCACGCTCGCGAAATCCGGCGGCGTTTTCGGCCACAGCGCGCATCTCGATGCAGCACTTGACCAGGAATTGTCGCGCATTGCTCCCACCGCGCGGATTGAGCCGCTTCGCATTTCCCCGGCGCGGGCCGCCGCCGAACTCGCGCACAGAAGTATTGCGAACGTCTCCCCAGATGAAGCCTGAACTTACCGAGCGCGTTGCGGAGGCGAGATCGGCGTCCGGAGACGCCCTTCGCGTATTTCTTCACGACCCTGCCGAGGAAGTTGTCGTTGCGGCTCTTGCTAATCCCAGCCTGACGGAAAGCGACGTCTGCATTTTGCTCGAGCGTCTCGATCTCCCCGCATCAATCCTCGGCGCGATTGCCGCGCATCCGTCATGGAAAAAAAACGAAGGCGTGCGCCTGCGCCTCGCGCGCCATCCGCAAACGCCACGGCGCGTCGCTCTCCAGTTTCTACGCCAGATTTTTCTCTTTGATCTTGTGCAAATCAGTTTGCTGCCGTCGGCGCCTGCGGAAATCCGCCGCGTGGCCGAGGAAATCATCCTTCAGCGCCTGCCGCAACTCGCCGTAGGAGAAAAACTCGCACTTGCTCGCCGCGGCTCCGCGCGCGTTGCCGGCGGAATCCTCGCGGAAGGCCATCCCCAGGCCTCATCTTTCGCGCTGAATAATCCGTTTCTGAACGAGGCGCAAATTCTGCGAGTCCTCGCAGATCCTGACGCCCACGAGCGCATCGTCCACAGCATCGCGCATCACCCGCGTTGGTCGCTCGATTACAACATCCGCATGGCCCTGGTTCGCCATCCCGCCGCGCCGCTCGCCGCTGTCCTGCATTTCTTGCCCGAAATTACCATGCGCGACCTTTACGAGCTTTCCGCGGCTGCATCGCTTCCGGAAAATCTCCGCGCCTACATTCAAAAAGAAGTCGCCCGCCGCGCCGCCACGAAAGCTTAAATGCACGATTGTTATTCGGCTGGCCCTGAGTGCAGTAACGGAGGGAAGAGCGACGCGACGAGCCCGCCTGCCGCAGGCAGGTAATCTGTTTTAAAGGCTTTCTATCTGTGACGCACGTTTCTCTCTGAGGAATTGACAGAGATTTCGTATATTCATTTCACTCTGTTGGCAATCGTGATAAAAACGTAGTCCATGTCGCTGCAGCCCAAGCGCGTCAACATGACGTGGTACATCGTTATCGCGGGAATCATTTTTATCGCGGGTCTCGCCTACTCCTCATTTCACCAGAGCGTTTATCATTATGAAGTCTGCATGAATTTTCACGGCCGCAGCCATTGCGCGCAAGCCTCCGGCAGCAAACGCAATGACGCCGTGCGCACCGCGCAGGAAATCGATTGCGAGCTCGTCGCCAACGGACGCGACGAAAACATGTCCTGCCTCGACCAGCAGCCTTCGAGCGTCCGCGCCGTTCCGGCGAAATAGCGCGTCAATCGTGCCACATCCTGCGCGCACGGGCTCTTCTCTTATATTCCTGAGCGCCAATCGATGTTATTGAGTCAGCGTGGAGAGTCTGCGAACGCGCGCGGCGTGGGAGGTGATCGCCCTAATTGTTTATGCCGGGCGCGGTGCCGGGATTCCGGTTCTTTCCGGTGTTGATGGCTTCGAGGAAGCTACCGCTCTCTTTGTCAATTTTGCGCTGGAGCTGCATCAGGGCGTAGAGAAGCATTTCGGGGCGCGGCGGGCAGCCGGGAACGTAGACGTCGACGGGAATCACTTGATTCACGCCCTGCACGATGGCGTAATTATTGAAAACGCCGCCGGAAGTGGCGCAAACGCCCATCGAAATCACCCACTTCGGCTCGGGCATTTGGTCGTAGAGCTGCTTGATCACCGGCGCCATTTTCTGGGAGACGCGCCCGGCGATGATCATCAGATCCGACTGGCGAGGCGAGCCGCGAAAAACTTCGGCGCCGAAACGCGCCACGTCGAATCGCGACGCCGCAAAGCACATCATCTCGATCGCGCAGCAGGCGAGGCCGAATGACATGGGCCAAATCGAGCTGCGGCGCGCCCAGTTGACCAGCCGGTCAAGCTGCGCGAACAAAATCCCTTCTTTTTTCAGGAAATTTGTCGCCTCTTCGGGCGTTTCGAGCGTTACGCCCTTTGCCAGTTGCACTGACATTCGATTCTCCTGAGCCTTTCGTTTCCGCTTCGTTTCCGCCGTTTCCCGTAAACACTGAATCTTCAAAATTATGGATAATTGTCGATTAGACTAGGGCGCCTTCCTTTGCTTTCAGCGATTTACGGGCAATTCTAATCGCGGCACTGTCGATTAGAAATGCGCGCGAAGAGCTCATTATAAACTGGTTAACTCCCACAGGCGTTCCTCCCAGCGAGTGGCCGGAACGCGCGGCAAGCCGTGCGGCGCCGTGTCCCTGTTCCGCGATTTTGCGATTGGCGTCATCGTCAAGTTGCTGTTTCCCATTCGAGCCCATTTTCTCACTTTCGTACGGTAAGAGCAAATCGATCTGATAGTGTTTTGGACGCTGGAGGCTAGAGGGTTGGAGGCGGAAAAAAAATGAACCGGCTTTGCCAGACGAAGATCGCGGGAAGCGGGCACAATTCACCCAAAGGGTAAACACGATATGGGCGTGCGCCAGCGGCCGCGTTCAGCCGCGCGCGAAGCGCCTGCGAATCAACGGGCCGAGGCCCAACAGCCCGGTGCCAAACAGCAACAGCGACGATGGCTCCGGCGTCGGAGTGGCTGTGAGGCTCCCTTCGAACTCAATTTCAGGCATTCCGCCGTTCGTATCCGCAATACACTGGTCACTGACGCATTCCAAGAATGCCAGGAATCCCGTGCTACCGGAGACAGGCACACCGAGGGTTAAGATCAACTGGTCGCCCAAAGATCCGTCGAAGCCAAAAAAGCCTTCCGGCGGGTTTGATAAGCCCGTGTCAAACGTATCAAAAGTCTCGTTTATTGCGCCGCTCATTGTGATGGAAATATTCGTCGCGGTGCCGACAAATTCGTCGGCGACAAATGATCCGGACAAATCCGCTCCAATTGTACCGATACCGCCAGCGGAAAAATTGATGACGACGGGTGAAGCCTGCGCCCGTTGAGCGCCAACAGCGGCGAGAAATGCAAGCACGGATACATACGCCAATCGCCTCGTCCAGGTGAAGATAAAATTGCGGATCATAGCGTCCTCCTTGAATTCGAATCGAACCTTTTGCAGGGGCCCATGGCCGAACGAGGAAATTCGATGAATAAGTTTCAGTGCGATAATTCCGTGGCCACGAGAGCCACGCCTTCTCACTTCCATTTTTCCGTGACGTGGACGGGAAAGCGATAAGCTTAGGGCTGGAATACCTGGAAGTCAACGTAATCAATACGGAAGCAGCTGCAAGCTATCCGAGGCCACCGCCCGTTACGAAACAAGAATTGCTGGAAGACCGCCCTACATAGGCACACGCGCACTGGGTTTTGCGGATCGCGCGGCGAGCGGACGAGGCTTGGTGTATTCTTCCACATGATGAGCGAAAAGGGCGCGGCGCCGCGGCGATACCCGCGCAAACAACTGAAGAAAGGACTTCTGGTGGCCTGGCATGGAGCGGGCGGGCGGCACACGGATCGCGCCAAAACGCTGGGCATGGGAGGACTCTACATTGAAACGAGCGAGGCGCCCGGTGCGGGGACGTATATTCAACTGCTCGTCGACACGCCAGAAGGCGAAGTGCGCGCACGGGCGGTCGTTCGCAACGCTGAGCCAGGGCGCGGAATGGGCGTGGAATTCGTAGGCATGGACCAGGCGGCGCGCGCGCATCTTTACGGCCTGATTAAGCGGCTGCTTGCGTGAGCCGGAACGCCTGACATGCGTCAGGCGCGGGCGGGACCTAATCGGTCCCTACATGCCCAAAGAAAAGCTGGAGTGGAAGGGTCTGAAGAACCGCCCCTACGTGCACCAAGAAAAGCGCACAGTCTGAAGAGCCTGTGCCACGTCGCGCCAGCCGGTGGCTATCGCGAAGGCGGGGCGGGCGGCGTGGCCGAGGTTGTCGTCGCTGGCGGAGTTGGCGCTGCTGACGGCGCTGACGCGCGCAGGTCGAAAAATCCGGAGATGTCGACGTGGCCGGCGAGGGTTTGGGCTTCCTGGCCGTGAATCAGGATTTTGAGCCGCGTGATTCCCGGCACGTTGGCCGCGAGCGTTTGCACGATCGAATTTACGGCCATCCACTCGCTCAAAATTCC
>Ga0307374_10006144_pt1 | contig 19036 bp, 20 predicted proteins | sample OX3MG_FD_202532 | JGI IMG/M metagenome (GOLD analysis project Ga0307374, IMG submission 202532) | Soil microbial communities from Risofladan, Vaasa, Finland - OX-3 | ecosystem: Environmental > Terrestrial > Soil > Coastal area > Acid sulfate soil | place: Finland: Risofladan, Vaasa | collected...
CAATTCAATCACCAGGTCCGGAGCGGCCCCTTCCTCCCAGACGAGGTAGTAGTCGCGCGGCTTGTCCTTGGGGATCCCGCGCACCACGAAGACGTCCGGCGAGACGTGCTTCCACTTGTCGCCCGGCACGTAGTACATGAACATGTTCCCCGACACGTAAACCAAGTCGTCCGCGACGAACCACTCTTCCAAAACGTCGATCGTGCCGAGGAGGTTTTTCCGGTGGATCGGGGTTTCTGCCACGGGGCGGCCGTCCGAGCTGGGATAAACGACGTCCCTGGGGCCGGGAGTCGCGGGGGAGATGGGTGGAACGATCGACATGGGCTTACCTTGAGGCCACACGTGGCACGCGCGCCGGCGCGAACCTAGTTTATCCCATCCAGCGGTGGGACTCAAGTAAAGGGGTTTCGCATGGGGCAACAGAAGGAAGAAAACGCCCAGTGTTCAGCCGCCCGACTGGCGAAGGCGCAGGGCCTCAAGCTCGCTGCGCAAGCGCTCGATCTCGATCTGCCCCTCAAGAACCCGTTGTCGCTCGGCGTCGGCCCGTGCTTGCTGCTCGTCGGCACGTTTCCGTTCGGCCTCGGCACGGGCGCGCTCTTCTTTCGACGTGGGGAGCCAACGCGCACCACGAGGGTCGTAAAGCCGCAACTCGTCGCCGTCGGCTTCCAGGTGTAAACCGAGCACGTCGCTGGGTAGCCGTCCGGCAAGCGGCGACACGCGCTCGTACGCCCCTGCTCGCAGGCGGTAACCTTGCAGCGGCGGCTCGAGGTACTCGCCGTGAGGATCGAAAAGAAAGTACTCCCGCACCTTCAGCACGTCGCGATACAGCGGCAGCTTCCAGTCGACGTCCTCGTCGCAGGTCGATTTGCTGGTCATTTCAATCACCAGGTCCGGAACGGCCCCTTCTTCCCAAACCAGGTAGTAGTCGCGGGGTTTGTCCTTGGGGATCCCAAGTACCACGAAGACGTCCGGCGAGACGTGCTTCCACTTGTCGCCCTCCACGTAGTAGATGAACATGTTCCCCGACACGTAAACCAAGTGGTCCGCGACAAACCACTCTTCCAAAACGTCGATCGTGCCGAGGAGGTTTTTCCGGTGGATCGGGGTTTCTGCCACGGGGCGGCCGTCCGAGCTGGGATAATCGACGTCCCTGGGGCCGGGAGTCGCAGGGGAGATCGGTGGAACAAGCGACATGGGCTTACCTCATGGCCGCACGTGACATGCGCGCCGGCACGCATTCAGTTTATCGAGTCCGGCGGTGGGACTCAAGTAGAGGAGTCGATCGGCAGCCAGAGGCTGGCTGCGCCCAAGGCCGCGTTGCAAAGAACCCGGTCTATCTCTCGCGCCAAATGTCGTCGGAATACGAGCGCTCGACGATCCGGCCATATTCGTCCAGCGAGCGGCGCTGGCCGACCGAGTGCCAGGGGTTGATCCCCTTCAGCTCCGGCATGATCTCGACGAGTTGATCGACCAAGGTCTGGGCCAGCCGCTGAATCGAGGTATTCTGCGCCTTCTCCATGATCGCGGCCACCGTCTTCATCACGCGAACCAGTCGCGCGCGCTCCATCACCGGTGCCGATAAAGGGGCCCCCGAGTCGACCAGCAGGTCGGCCACGGGCACTTCCAGCGCTCGCTGCCATTGATAAAGGCGGCTCAGCGGCAAGTCGCTGGTTTCCTCTTCTTCGCGGCGCAGTTCGCGCACCTCAGTGCGCAAGAGCAACGCGACGCGGCGCAGCGAGACCCCTTGCTGGTGCCGGACCTCCTTGATGCGGTGCAAAGGATGATCGATGTCGTCGTCCATGTACTGCGACGGATCGATCGAATCCTGGTCCTGTTCGTAATCGAGTTCCGAAATGCTCATCTCGTGCTCTCCTCGTTCCGGGCAGGCCGGAACAGTCCTCTCAGTGCGGTAAATGCGAAAAAACGTCTGGCAGGTACGACGCGACGGCGAACGGCTCGCGCGACGAAGCTTGGCAATTCCGTCGGCGCCAACGCCCTAGGGGCGCGGCAATGCCGTCATTGGATGACGAAAGAAGGTACGCTCTCCCACCGGTTTGGCCGACGTCGTGCGCCGCGGCGGATTGCCGGCTAGGACATCCACCACGACGTTGCTTGCCCGCAACGCCGGCTAATCAGACTGACCCGCTGGTGCGTTCCTGTGCTGGAGGGTGACAGACAGGGTTTCTTACTACCCCTCGCCTCTCAATAATAGCCACCGTCCAACGATCCGGCAAGGGGGCGACGACGAAAAAGGCTCCTCGGCGCAGCCGAGCAGGCCCAAAAAAAACTCGTCCCGCCGCCGAGAAAGGCCGCCGCTAGCACGCTTCACGGAGGTGAATCCGATCCAGCGATCCCTGCGACTGATATGGGCGGAGCCGGTCATGCCCGTGCCAAAAACTAACTCCTTCGTCTCCACGACCCCCACAGATGAACATCCGGCACCTTCCCGCCCGCGATGAGGATGTGGACCTGGTTGCCTATTCGCCCCAGGCGAACTCCTTGATTCGCGAAATGTAATTCGGCCTTCGTGCGCCACTGTGAACGGCGGCCAGTGGCTGTGGCACCAAACCCGGGCGTGGCCAACTCGCCGGACCCTGACCCCAAACTGCCAGCCGGGCGGGTTCGCCCACGACTTCCATGCAGGTATATCTATGACCGACGATGTAGGCCAGCCAATCGTCATCATCGGCGTCCCGACGCCAGGCATCGAGTGCCCGGCGACGGACCATTTGCCATTCGGGTTCCGTCGGCGCGGCGGATGGCGTACCGCCGGGCGCCGCCGTTGCGAGGCCGATCGTGACGCGGTCAAGCCAGCGGTGACGGGATTCACCGATATTCGGGATGTTGCCGGATTCGCGAGAATCATGGATACGGCCCGCCACGCGGGCAACGGCCAGATCGTGTGTCCGCATGGCTTGCCAGAGCTGGACGAGGCAGCCCAATCCCAAGGAGCAACTTTCGCTCCGATAGAGCACGATCTCGGACGAGCTGTGCAGCAGGCCCGTTCGCATCGACGCGGCCCGTCCCCAGCGGGCGGGGTGAGCGACCAAATGGACCTGCGGATAGAGCAAGGCCAACTTGCGGGCGATTTCACCCGTGGCATCGTGCGAGCCGTCGTCGATCAGCACGAGTTGAAAGTGAGGAGTAAGGTCGGGCAAGACCTCAAGCAGGTGCGAGACCAGCGACGACACGGTATCCTGCCGGTTCCAGGCCGGTAAGAAAACGCTGAGCGATGGCTTCAAGACGGGATCCTTTGTTCGAACGGCCCCCTGCGTCGGCCACCAGCAATCCTGGCCGCGGCGAGGGGCACACACGTTAGCATCGGAATGGCGCGCCGGGCGACTGAAGGACGGCCGAAGTTTGGCATGAAACACAATCTATTCCACAATGGCCGATCGTACCGGCTGTAGCCTACCGTGAGGCAGATTTCCATGGGGCCATCAGCGCGCGTTGGTAGCGGAACTCGTGAGAGTTCCGGTCTTGCGCCCCCACTTCTCGGAATTCTCACGAATTCCGCTACGCGTCGGGCCTACCGTGGGGCAGATTTCCAAAGGGCCATTACACACAATGGCTCCTTGGAAGCCTGCCCCACGGGTGCTATGCTGGAGTCATCGGTCGTCTTCGTTGATTCAGGCCCATCCGTCAAATGCCGTTTCATGGCGCAACATCAGCCCGCCGCCGTCCCTGATTTTTCCAAAGGGGACGGCCTGGTCCCGGCGATCGCCCAAGATGCCGATACAGGCGAAGTCCTGATGCTGGCCTACATGAACGCCGAAAGCTACGCCGAAACTTTGGCCCACGGCCGGGCGGTCTATTTCAGCCGCTCGCGCAACGAACTCTGGCGCAAGGGCGAAGAGAGCGGACACGTCCAGGAAGTCCGCGCCGTTCTGGTTGACTGCGACGGCGATACGATCCTGCTCAAGGTCCACCAGCGCGGCGGCGCCGCCTGTCACCAGGGCTTTCGGAGTTGCTTCTTTCGGCAAGTTACACCCGGCGGCCTTGAATTCGTTGCCGAGCGCGTCTTCGATCCGGCACAGGTTTACTCGAGTAGCGGAAAAGAGTGAGAGTTCCGACGGTCCCGCGCCGACGCCCCAAGATCCAAGTCCCAAAATCCAAGATCTAGAGCGCCCGTCTCGGAATTCTCACGAATTCCGCTACCTGATCGTCAGCCGTCTATTTCGGCTTGTTTTCATCGCCGTCTTGTTTCGCCCGCCGTTGCATTTGGTCGACGACGCGGCGAAGTTCCTCCAAGTCGGCGAAGCCGTCGCCGTTGGCGTCGATCTGAGCGAACCGCCCCCTTAAGGACGGCGGCATTTCGTCCTGCGTCAGCTTGCCGTCGCCGTCCTTGTCCATACGTTCGATGAGCCGCCGCGGATTGAAGCCAGCCAGACCTGCGCCGCCCGGTTTCGCTTGCCCCTTGCCATTACCCGGCGACGCCCCGGCGGATCTTGCGGGCGCCTGGGGTGCTTGGGCGCCCTGGCCCAGCTCGCGACGCGACAGCGTGCCATCGCCGTCCTGGTCGAGCTTCGAAAGAGACCGCGGGGCGTTGGCAAGTTCCTCGGCCGACAGCTCGCCATCGCCGTCGAGGTCCAACGCCCGATAGAGCCGTTGGCCCGGACCTCCCGGTCGTGTCTCAGCCTGACCCTGGCCCGGCGCAGGGGTGCCAAGGTATTGCCGTACCTGTTGGTGTCCTTTGCGGAATTCATCGAGCGTGAGGGCCTTGTCGCGGTCGATGTCGGCGCGCTCGAAGAACTGGCCAAACTGCGGGCGACCTTCGGCGGGCACCTCGTCGAGGACCAGCTTGCCGTCGCGATTGGCATCGAGCAGATTGAATAATTCCGTCGGGTCGGCTTGCAGGAACCTGGTGAGTTGCTCGTTCGGCTCCGCTGGCGGCGGCACGTCGGCCGGGATTTCAGGAGGGGCTTCCTTGAGTCCGGCCGTGAATTCGGTCAGGCTCAGCGTACCGTCGCCGTCGGCATCATGGCGGCGGAGCAGCCGCTGGAACAGGCGGCGATGGTCCTCGCCCGCTTCGTCCCCGGCCAATTGCCCGTCGCCGTCGGAATCCAGTTGCTTGAAGAGCGTCTCAGGGTTCGGCACTTCCGACGGGGACGGTTCGTCTTCGGCCCGGACGAAACACGCAAGTACGATGGCCGCCAAGGCGGCCAATCCTACGGCAAGCGGTCTGGCCATGATGAGCTCCTGATGTCGAACCAAGACGCGACCATCATTGAACCACGCCGGGGCCCCAAAGTTTCGCGGGAACCTGTCGGAGGGGGCCACGTAAGTACCGAATGTACCCAGTTTGCGTTCGACTTTGCAGCCCCCTCGTATCGCCTATCGCCCAACGCCTGCCGCCTATTGCCTAACGCCTGCCGCCTATTGCCTAACGCCTATCGCCTAACGCCTATCGCCTACCACCCCGCGTTCCTCGCCAAGGTGGAAAATGTAGATCGAGTAGCCCGCCCTGGCGACCGGCTCCATCTCAAGGAAATACGTGAAGCACCCCTGCTCGGCAAAAGCATTGCCGCCGTGGCCGTTGGGAACGCGGTGCGCGTAGCCGTGCAAAAAGTTCACGCTAACCGCGTACCAGCCCGGCGGCAGGTTCGCCGGCCGCGTCGAGCGGGCCTTCAGCCCCTCACCGACGAGCGGACCCTTGGGCGGCAATGCGAACTCGATCCCGGCCAGGCCCGGATCGACCAGGCCGAAATACGCCAACCGTAGCGGCCGCGCCTCAGAGTGGTCGTCGAGCCAGCACTTCAGGTACAAGAGATCCTGTCCCCAGTCGATATTGGCGTCGATTAGGTGGGCGTGCCCGCCGCGGGGACCGCCCGCCAACTCGTTGAAGTACGACATGCTGTGCGGGTAGAACCACAAGCTGCTCGCCACCGAACAGATCAGCGCCGCGAGAGCCAGCGCCTGGATGACACGCAATTCCGTGGGGACCAGCCTCCCTGCCGTTCCGTCGTCTGTAGGGAACGGCCTCCGTGCCGTACCGCTCGCGTCGGGCTGGCGCTGCCCGCCCGATTTACTCGTTCCCACGCTCCGCCGACCCGCTGCGCGGGTATCCCGAACCGCTCCGCGGACGCTCGGCGTCCTCGTTTCCAACGGCGTTGGGTCATCACTGGGCTGTGGAGCGGCCGAGCCGGGTGGGCACTGCCACCAGATTCGTTCCGCGCGCTGTTCGCGGTGGACTCTTGAGTGCCACTTTCGTTCGTGTCGCCCGTGGGTTTGGTGGGCTGTGCCCACCCTACGAACGGGCACCATCGCGAATCGCGAAAAACCCCACTGGCCCAGATGAACGCGTAAGGGGCGATCGGCAGCACATAACGCAGGTAACGGCTGATCCCGGTCTGCGAACTGACGAGCAACAGCACCGCCGCCAAAGGGGCGAGCAAGGCCAGCTCGTTGCGCCACTCGCCGGGTCGCCCCGATACCGTACTCGCGCGACGATCGCCAGCAGCAGCAAGGCCCAAGTCCCCAACGGAACCTTGATCGCCAACGCGTAGAGGTAGTAGTACCACCATCCGCGGGGGCGCCACTGGCCGCGCAGGTACGAGGGCATACCGCGCTCGAAATCGCGTCGCTGGAGGTCAATAGCCGCGACGTAGTTGGCCGGCAGCGGCACGGGCACCGCGCCAAGCCAACTGTTGGCGAAGCGGTTGCCGATCCCCGTCGCGCGCGCGACTCCTGCGTTCGCGCCGGTGAAGAGCCGGCTGACGAAGGCAAAGTCGCGCAGCCGTCGCCCCGTCCCCTCGAAGCCGTAACCCAGGTTGATCACGTAGATCGCCAACACGATGATCGTCGCCATTTGCGCAGCCCCGGTAGGCCCGACACTCCGTGGCGGGTTCATCCGCGGCGACTGTCGCGGCCCCGCATCTGTCTGCGTGCGGAACATGCGGCGCGCGACGCCGCGAAATCCCGCACTCCAAACCCTCCACGACCACACGCACGCCACCACCGGCCAGAGGGCGAACAGCACCAGCCAAGTCATCTTCGTCAACTCGGCGAGCCCCAGTACCATGCCGGCCGCGAGAGCGCGCGACCAGGTCGGCCGACGGAGCCATTTCCAGAACAGGTAATTCGCCGCCACGCCCAGCGCTGCCGCCCCAAGGTCGGGCGTGATGATCGCCGCGTAAGCCAGAATATTGGGCGAAAAGCACCACAGTGCCAGTGCCGCCAGCCCCGCCGTGCCGCCGTACAATTCCCTCGACCAGAGATAACAAACCCACGCGCCAACGAGGCTCAACGGAATCGCCGCCCACCTCGCCAGCGTAAAGAGCAAGAACGAGCGCCTGCCGTTGGCACGCACGAAGTCGTCACCTACGCTGAACTCCGCACGCGCCCCCACCCCCTCGAAATAGCTCGACCAATCGGTCCTTGCTCCCGCCGCCAGGACGGGAAGCGCCGCGATCATCCGCACCAGCGGCGGGTTGACCGTGTAGACCCCGATGCGGCCAAACTCCCAATGGCTCACCCCCGCGGCCACGTGCGCCAATTCGTCCATCACCGGTGCATGAACCCAGCCGCTGTACGCGAGCAACGCGGTGTGAACTGCCAGCAGCGCCGTGATGACGAAAGTTTGGCGGCGAGGCGTAATCGTTCGAGCCATAGCAAAGCACACAGATTGTCGAGGGCTGCGCCGCGCGATTCTACCACGCCGCGAGGACCGCGGCCAAACTTGAATGGGCTATACGCGAGGTTGTGACGAGAGGTGGCCGTCTTGGCAGCCGCCGTCATGTCGCCGTCAAGTACAAACTCATGGCAAGGCGTTTGGCTAATCGCTGGGCAGCGGTTCGAGGCGGAGAATGACGGACGCCGCTTCCTTGGTTCTCGCGACTATCGCAATACCGCAAACGTTCGTCGGCAGGCGTCGCACCCTGGGATGCGCACAATTGGCGATTCTTGACGACGCGAACGGCTCAGAGATCATCTCAGAATTGTTCCGCTCGTGATGTTTCCGCCACCGCCCGGCTCGCCCCGGTCGAGCGATGATTGAATACTAAATGACCTTGCATGATCATGGGAGGCCAAACATCTGTAGGGAACGCCCTCCGTGGCGTTCCGTGTTCCCATGATCGTGCAAGGTCATTTAGCAATTCCAGCCGAATGCGCGCTCCGCTCTCCCATTTTGCGTTCGCTGCCGCCGGAGGCGGCAGCGAACGCAAAATGGGAGAGCGGAGAAATGGTTGCGATCACATTCGACTCTAGCTGTCAATCATCGCTCGACGGAGGCAATCTCCGTCGTGGCGGAACGAGAACAGGATCAAGTCTGACGACTGGCGACCCCCGATTTCGCGCACCCTCGTCCCACCGGCCGGGCAGGGTGAGATCCGCCGGGGGCCCACGGGCAGCGCCCCCGCCCACAAAGCCGGGTTGCGCGCGGAAATTGCCCCGCCCATAGTGGAAGTATTCCTACCATTTCATGACCCCAATCTCCGGATTTGGACCGAAATCTCAATTTATCTAAGGGAGGCGCTACGCGCCGCGCGGCCGTAGCTTGCGATCTCCCCCGGATTGGCTACTATTGGGAAAGGGATCGATCCATGTTGAACTCACACGATCAGTTGGCCCAATCGAAGCGGCTTCGCGCGTTGCTCCGACTGGCTGAAGCGAAGCTCGAGACAGCGAACCTGGAGACAACTGCGGCACGCTCGGCCGCACCGGCCTCCGGATTGCCGTGGAGCATGTTTCACGCCATAGGCATCCATGATGAAGTGCTCGACGGCCTGGCCGCCGACGGCTTCATCGAGCGCGGTGGGGGCCACAGTCGCGGAGCAAGCGGCGGTCGGCCGAGGGCGAGTTCTCGCAAGCCCGCTTCCAAACACGATTCGAGTCTCGTGCTTACCGCTTCGGCCGCGGCCTTGCTCTTTCATTGGCTCGCGCACGGAATGTCGTTCGCACTGCCGACTTCCGTCCACGGGCTTCAACTCCCGCCGCGAACGCACCGGGCTGCCGGCGGGGAGACAGCGCAGCATCGTTCGGCCGCGGCTGAACGGCCCGCTACATCGCGCTTTCCCGCCGCCATCGCGCCTCGCGCCACGCACTTCGTCGTCCCAAGGCCAACCTGGGATCGGCGAGCAGGGGATCTGCGGTGGCAAGACGAATTGGCCCTGCACCTCGCCGGCCACGCGTCGGTTCAGGCCGACATCCTCGATGAATTTGAGCGCCTCGACTTTAACTGGGTGGTCCGCTCTCCGCTGGCGCCCGAGACACTCGGCGACAAGACCGCTCCGAAGCGCCACGCAGTCAACGAGCTCAATGAACGGCAAGGAAACACACCCATGATCCACTTCGCCTCGCTCCACGGTCGATTCATCTGCTGGTGCCCCGCGGAATGGCTCGCAACGGACAGGTGACTCCGACGATCGTCCGAGTTGCGCGGTGGAATGTGGGGGACTTGCTATATTTCGTCCTACGGCGCAGACCACCGTCGGGCCGAGGTCGCACGATGTTCAACTGAGGAGAACTCTTTGTGGTAGCGCTCGTCCCGTTCGTCGTGGGTACCTGCTTAGTTGTCTCTGTTGCTGCTTTTGGAGAACTTGGCTAAAACTTGGACGTTTTTTACGGTATGTCGACGATTTGCAACCGTCTATTCGATTGCTGAAGTCGGTCGAAGAAGTTCGCGTGCAGTGGTGATTTCAATGATTCGACGTATTCACCATAATGTCGATCGGGCAAGTCTGGTGACCGCAATCCTCGTGGGTTGCTTCTTCTATTTAACGATGGCCGCCGTCGCGCTTCTGATGATATCTCCATGTGCCGAGAGGACCAGCGTTTTTGCCGCCGACAACGATGAGGTCGCGCCGCCGCCGAATTCGGATCAAGGCGAATCGGATGCGGAAGAAAAAAAGAAACGCTCGTACCTGGAGAAATACGCCAAAGCGTCGGCACGCCTGGAAGCGGGAGTTTCGCGGCTGCACGCACGCGGCCGCTTTCGTCGATTCAACGCCAAGGATCAGCAACCCATGGCCTGGACCGCAGTCGAGTATTTCGTCGAAGACGACAAGCTTCGCATCAACATGGATCACGGGCCTTCGAAAAATGATACGGATGCCCAGCCGCCGTACGCACTGCTGCTTACGCCTGACGTAGCGGCTCAAGTGGTTGACCCAGGCACCGATCTCGCGTGGCCCAAGTATCTCGCCGAGACACCAAAAAGGAGTTTCGAGGCTGAAGTCAAGATAACGGCGTGGAGGTTTCTACGCGCGAGCTATTGTTGCACAGGTTCCTCTGTGACGACGCAGTTGGCAAACGGTGGTTGGACGCTTGAAAGCGTTGAGGCAGACCCCGAGAACAACGGCTGGCTGCTCGTTCGCTGCAAGTACGTCAACCAGCACAAGGACGATCCCCGCCGGAACAGCCAAGGCACGGTGGACATCTGGATGGACGAGTCGCAAGATTTCGTGATACGCAAGGCAAGGTCGGCGTCCAATCTCGCTGATATGTCGATCGATGCAGGTCCGTACGTCCGAGTGGGCGACGGCGGGTGGCTGCCAAAGGCGTTGTCGTGTGTTTGGTACTTGCCGAGCACGGACCACTCTGCCCCTGGGCGTGAACAGCGCCGTTTCCTCGAGCGATGGGAGTTCGAGCTTCTGGACGACGTGGAAACGTCGGATATTCCCGATTCCTACTTCACGCTCGAGTCGCTTGGCATCGCGTCACCCAGCCATCGTCGATGGTGGACGTTGCTTGCTTCAGCGGCGGTACTAATTGCCGCGTTCCTGGCTGCGTGGAGATGGCGTGCCCGATCGCAGCGCGCGCCGCATTCCGGCGACGAACCGGGCCGAACGGAGGCCTTGTAATGACTGATACGGCAGAAGCCGGCGCTTCAGCCGTCGCGCCGATCAAGCGGCGCAGACCCTGGCGGTTCGTCGTTTTTTTCGTCTTCTTTGGAGCGCTCGCCAGCGCAGCAATTCGATTCGGCGGTGCGCGCGAGGTGCAAAGCTTTTTGCTCGACGCGCCGACGACAATCCGTGCTGGAAGTCGCGCGACGTTTCGATACTTATTGCGCAACGAAACGGGGCGAACGGTCAGGCTTCGTCCGCGGACTTTGATCTGCGGAGTGCGGCTGGAAGGCGTTCCATTGGAACTGTTGCCTTACGAGTCTCGGGAAATCAGCCTGTCGCTGACCACGAATGGTCTAAACGGGCCATATCGCGCTGCCGCGGCCATCTCGACCGACGCGACCCCACGGATCCTCGAGTTGAAAAGGGACGTCACGATCCACGCCGACTGGGTCGTTCGCCGCGTCGAATTCGGTTCGGTTCCGGGCGCCCTTCAAGTGAGTCGGCGAGTTCGAATCGGCAATGTGCCTGCGCGGAACCTCGTCAGCGTCGGGGACCTCGCGGCGCCCGGATGGTCGGCGCATGTCACCTGGGCAGGGGACAGGTATCTGGAAATCGACCTGACGGCGACGCTCCCGCCCCTCGACGCGGGACAGTCGTACCGACGCGAACTTTGCGACTTCAGTCTCTATTTCGCCGATGCCGACGTGCGCCGCGTTCAGGTCCTGGCAACCGCGATCGTAGCGGATGACGCCAGCCGATCCAATGACGCGAGCCGCAAGCGGCGGTCGGCGACCGGCGAAGGGGTACGACGCTGAGGTAGCCCGCATGGCGATTAATCCCAATTGGGGCAAGTTTCCGAATGGAGGAAATGAAAAATGTCGAAGCTTTTCGTAGCGGTCTTTTGTGTCGTCGTAGGCGCCGCAGGATTCTTCTTCGCCGAGGGAATTGCGGGCCTTACCTCGGCCGCGCTCGCGCAGACAGGCCACGGGGGGAATAATGACTGCGAAGGGTATTGTAATCCTCGAGACGGCTCCCCCGGTGATTGCTGCGCTCAAATCATTTTTGGGTTGTGCGATTGCCTGTTCGGCGAACTCGACCAGGGGGATTGCGTATATGGTCCCTGTTAGCGCGCGCCTACCGGTCACGGGCGACATGAATACAACGATAGATCGCCGGGTAAGATCCCGCTATGACGCGTTTGAGGAACACGCTCAGCACCGTGGCGAAAATGTCGCGGCGTAATTCGCACGTCGGCCTGGTTACATTGGCGATGCTCTCGCTCTGTGGCAAAGGGTGCAGCGAAAGGCGCGATTCGCGCGCCGGCATTATCGCCGCAACGCCCGCGGAAAGCGTACTGACGAGCAAGGAAAACCTACCGCTGGTGTTTAGAGAGGTAACGCTTGGCGTGATTCCTCGCGCGGGGAGTCGCGAAACCGTGACGCGCTTGACCAATCCGACCAATCGAACCATCAGATGGTCGAAGTTACGGACGAGTTGCGGATGTCTATCGGTCGTTTCCAGTACGAACGTAATCGCCCCGCGTGAGGACGCCTTTGCCAAAATCTGCTTGGACGTTGGCGAGGAACCGGAGTTCGTTGGTAGCCTCGCGCTTGAAGTGACAGCGGTTGGTTCCGACGGCGCCGATGCGTTCCGCTTCGACGTCCGAGCAGAAGTAGTTCCCGAAACGGAGCTCACATTCAGTTCCAAACCTTGAGTGCAGAGGGAATTCCGATGCTGGCGAGGAATTCGTTCAGCACGATCGAGGCGCCCACCCGATCGCGGAGGGCGTCAATCCTTTCGTTTGGGGCGGTGCTAGGTTGCCTGCTCGCGGTGTCGCTCGCGACTGACCTCGTTCGGGACCATCTACTCCGCGCCTCTGGATACGCCATTAGCCTCGTTCCGTCAAGGAGGCGCGTGTCCGTCGATTCAGGTCAAAAAGCTCGGGTGAGCGTCATGGCCCGCAACCTTCTTCCGCGAAGCGTCGCCATTGAGGGAATGTCCGCGGATTGTATTTGCTTGTCGTCAACGAGCTTTCCACGGGTCATTCCCGCCAGTGGAGAAATGGCTCTGGATTTCGAGGTAACCGCACGAAGGTCGCGAAACACGTCGAACGTCCGGCTGGCGGCAAGGGTTGACGCAATACGATGAATGACGACACGGGCGATGTGGCTCACCCAACCGATGGCTCGGAAAGCGCACTCGCCTTTCGCCATGCATTCACCCTCATCGAACTCCTCGTCGTGATTTCGATTATCGGCATGCTGATGGCGCTGTTGCTGCCGGCGGTGATGCAGGCCCGGTCGACGGCCCGCAGGAACACGTGCGCCAACAACCTGCGCAACGTGGGATTGGCGATTCTCGGTGAGACGGATAGTCGGCGACGTTTCCCCGCGACGGGAAACTTCGGCGCCGACGGAACCAACTACCATGGTTGGGTGCTTCAAATTCTGCCTCGCTTGGAGCGCGGCGAAATCTTCCGGAAGTGGCAGTTCAACGAGCCCGTCGATTCCGCCACCAACGCCGCCCTCTCGAAGGTGCAGATCGACGTCCTGATCTGCCCCGATGACGATTCGGCGGAGCCGGACAACGGAAACCTGAGCTACGTCGTCAATAACGGGATCGGCTTCACCACGCCCGTCGACGTCCCCTCGACGTGGCGGTCGGCACGAAGCCCGACGCCGGGTGTCCAACCCATCGACTTAAACGGCAACGGGATCATCTCGCTCAATCCCGGTGTGCCTGACCCGCCGCCTCCCACCGACCGGCAGTTGCTTTATGCCATGTCGCTTTTCTTCGTGGAGAATTGGCCGCCGGGAATCGGCACCTGGCCATCGAGCGACGCCGCCCCGCCGCGCTACCACTCGCTCGACAGCATTGCCGACGGCACATCACAAACGATCATGCTTTCGGAGAACGTTCGGGCGGGGTACGACCCGTCGGTAGGCTCGACGTGGGCGAACCCATTTCCGACGCGCAACTCGTTTTTCATCAGCGGCTACATTTGCGACAACGGCAGTTGCTCGCCGGGCCACGTCGATTACCGCGCCGCCAACGGCGGCGGCGGTGCCGCGCCCGCGCGTTTCGAAAAAATCAACGCGGCGTTGACCCAGGCGGAAGGGCAGGCCCCCTGGCCTTCGTCGTGGCACACGGGGAATGGCGTTCATTGCATGTTCGTCGACGGCCACTTGAAGTTCGTATCGGCGGACATCAATGGAGTGGTGTACTCCGCGCTAGTGACGCCGCGCGGTACGACCGTCAACGGACCTCTGTGGCAGGGACCGATCGATGATGGGTATTGATGTCGGGCCCCGCTACTACCTTCGAAATCTGCCGCGGTACTATTGGGGTCGGCGCAAGGCGGGGCTGCCGGCCTGCGACTGGAAAGCGATCGTGAATCCCTTCGGCGAACTGCGCCGAAAAATGCACCAGCGGCTGCCATTGCCCGAGGTGCTCGACGAAGCTCTCGATTTGCTCCGCTCCGCGGGCGTGCGGCTGTCGTTGCCGCGGGTGCGGGTGGAGGGGCTCGTCGGCGCGTGGTGGTCCACACGCGCGGTCCCTGGAGACATGATCGAATGTGGCGCGTACCGCGGGGCGACGTCTCTGCTGCTGGCGACGCTTTGCCGCCTCGCGAACGTCGGTAAGCGCATGCTGGTGCTCGATGCCTTCGAGAACCAGCTTCCGATTTCGCGGCACGACGGAATGCGGACTGGAAGCGAATACGTTTTCGTCGGCAACGCAGTTGAACGGCTACTCGATCAAGCGGCGCGGTTGAATGTGCCGGACCGCGTTGGAGTGTTGCGCGGCCGATTTGCGGATACGTTCCGATCGATCGACGGGCGCCAGGACCGGTTCTCTTTCGTCCACATCGACGCGAACTATTACGCGGGAACGTCGGATGCGTGTAGATTCGCGCTCGCTCGCACGTTGCCCGGCGGGGTGATCGTGTTCGACGACTACAACGGCCTGTGTGACCTCGGGGCGCGCCTGGCCATCGACGAATGTTTGGCGCCCAGCGGGATGCGGCCGATCGCTCTTGCCGGCAGCTCCGCGATGTTGAGGATACCTGCATGACCCGACCCTGGCTGAGCGTGATCGTGCCGACCTATGACGGGGCCGCGTACTTGCCGACCGCTTTGGAAAGTATCTTAGCGCAAGGCGACCCAAACATCGAGGTCCTGGCCGTCGACGACGGCTCGACCGACGCGACGTTGCGCATCCTGCGCGCCTATTCCGGCAAGTTGCCGCTGAAAATCATCGAACAGGAGCACGCCGGCAATTGGGTCGCCAGCACGAACGTCGGCATCGCGCGGGCGCATGGTGAGTACCTCAGCTTCCTGCACCAGGACGATGTTTGGCTCCCGCGACGGTTGCAAGTCTTGCGTCGTTTTGCGGCGCGGTGGCCGGCCGCCGCGGTGGTCGTCCACCCTTGCATCTTTCTCAACGCGGCGGGTCGGCGGGTCGGCTACTGGCACTGCCCGTTGCCGCGCCGCGAAGGATCGTTGGCCGCGGCCGAGGTCGTGCCGCGGTTGTTGGTGCAGTGCTTCATTGGAATGCCCGCGACGTTGGTGCGGGCCGACGCGGCCGCGGCGGTCGGGCCGCTCGACGCGAACCTCTGGTACTCCGCCGATTGGGATTATTGGCTACGGCTGGCCTCGCTCGGCCGGACGGTCTACTGTCCCACGCCTTTGGCGGAGTTTCGTATTCACGGCGGCTCGCAGACGCTGACTCGAACCAATTTGCCGCGTGAAATGGAGCGCCAGCAAGGCGTGGTCCTCAGCCGCCATTTGCCACGCTGGCAGAATGAGCATCCTGACGGGCAATGCGTGGCCCGCGCCGCGAACTTCTCTGCGGAAGTCAATGTGGCGCTGGCAAACTATACCCATTGCCAGCCAATCGACTGGCGCCGGTTGGCTCTGCGGTCGGCTTCACTGGGACCGGCGGCATGGGGGCGGTACCTGCGCGATTCGCGGATCGTCGAGCGTTGTTTCAGCCGTTGGCACGCCGGCGCCGTCCCTCATCGCGGCCGGCTTTTGCGCGCTCAGCGAAGGCGGATCGCGGACGAGGCCGCGCTTGGGGCACCGGCGATTGGCGTAAGCTCGGCCGAAATAGGCTCGCTTGTATGCGAGTAGGCCGCCTGATCCGCCGCGCCATGGGACCGTTCGAGCGGCCGGGAACTCACGCCTATCGCAGGTTGTTCGTCGATCTCGACGCGAGCGCGTACTGGTACATCCGGAATCTGGTCCTGACGGGCACGCCGTTTTTCCCGATGGGCCTGTCGCCCGGCACTCATGCCCTTGCGCAGGTCCGCGCCGATATCTGGAGCAGTACGTTGCTTGGCTGCGGAAGCGCCGAGCTCCCGTGGTTGCTCGGCTGCAGCGTGCGGCGGTCGCTTGGGCCTCTGCACCTTGCGGCATGTCTTGCGCTGCCATTCGGCGCGGCGCGGCTGCTCCTTGACGGCGCGCGCGGCTGGCGCGACGGAGCCGCGCAAAGCGTCGCGGGCGCTCGCGCGCTGCTCGTTCCGCTGACGATTGGCGCCGCGGCGGTGTTGGGCGCGACCCCGTTCTGCGCGGAGATAATCCCTGGTACGCTCGACAGTCTGAGGGGAGGCTATCTCCCGCCGCGATTCGGCCTATGTCCTTTCACACTTGCGGTGCTCGTGGTGCTCGCGTCGCTCGATGGATGTCTCGGATGGTCGATCTTCCGGTGGCCGGTGCGACAGCTCGATTTTTCGTTCGCGCACGCGGCGTTGGCAGTGGTCGCGCTCGCGCAACTGGCGCCGCCGAGGGGCCAAAGCTATCCGGCAAGTCTGCTTGAAGGGGCGCTATGCTCGCTACCGATCATGTTTGCCGTCGTGATCCAGTGGCAGGTGCGCGATTGCTGGCCTCGGCTGCGCGCCCCGTTCGTCGTCGGCGTGCTTTCCACCGCCGTGGTGTCCTTGGCGTGTGGCGCGCTCGGCGCGAGTTGGCACGCGCGCTTCGCGACGAATTACGATCGGATGTTCTCGACGAGGTTCTTCAGCAAAATGGCGGAACACGGCCGTGAGGATGTGCGAATCTGCACCCTCGCCCACCGGTATTATCCATTCCTGGGCTCGCGACGGCAGTTTGCCGCGGCCAGGCCGACTTGGCTAGCGAACTATGCGTCACTATTGGAATACGTTGGCGCGCAAGGCGCGACGCGGCTGGTTACGAACATGCATGACATGATCCCTGGGAACCCGGCGCGGGAAGTCGAGCGATTGGTGCGCGCCGATCGCTTGCGATTTATTCCCGTCGGCGCGGACAACGGAATTCTGTCTTACCGCGTCGACCAAGAGAAGCTCGAGGCGACACGCGAAATGCCGATCGCGCCCGCGACGGAGGCAGGCCAATGAACGCGGCGCATCGGCGGTCGCGAGCGGGGCTGTGCCTGCTTCTTGCGACACATGGCGGCCTACTGATGTGGAGCGCGGCCATGCACTCGCCGACGTACGACGAGCCGTTCCATCTGGCTGCCGGCGTGCGGCGCGTGGTCGAGGGACGTTTCGACCTCGACCTCGGAAACCCGCCGCTGCCGGCAATGGTCGCCGCGGTGCCCGTTGCGCTCGCCTCAGCGGAAACCGATTGGCGTCGGTTCCCTGAAACGATTCCTGTGGGATACGACTTTGTCGCGGCGAACGGGCGGCGGATTTTCTGGCTCGTGACGCTCGCCCGCTGGGCATGCATACCTTTCAGCTTGCTCGGCGGCTACGTTTGCTTTCGCTGGGCGCGCGAATTGTATGGGGAGGCATCAGGATGGCTGGCCCTTATCCTGTGGTGCTTTTGCCCCAACGTGTTGGCCCACGGGGCGCTGGTCACAGCCGACATGGCCGCCGCGTCTCTGGGATTGACCGCGTGTTGTGCCTTCTGGCGGTGGCTCGAGTTGCCGACGTGGGCGAGTGCAGGCTGGGCCGGGCTGGGCTTGGGTCTCGCCGAGTTGACCAAATATGTGTGGCTCCCGCTCTACTTCGCATTGCCAGCCGTCTGGATGGTTTGGGGCTGGTCCTCTCGGCGCGACATAGCACGGCCACGATGGCGCCGCCAGGCTGCGCAATTGGCCGGCGTGCTGCTATTGAGCGTATACGTGATCAACTTTGGCTATTTTTTCGAGGCAACACCGCAGCCTCTCAGGCGGTTCGCGTCGGGCGCCCACGTGCTACGGAAAATCGGCGCACAGCGCGACGATTCGCCGTTACACTGGCTGGGTTCGGTCCCCGTGCCGCTGCCGTCCAATTACGTCCGCGGTGTCGAGCTGGTCGATCAATGGTTCGACCGCACTCACCGTTCATACCTTCACGGCCAGTGGAGCGAGCGGGGCTGGTGGTACTATTACCTGGTCGGCCTGGGCTTGAAGGTGCCATTGGGGACCTGGCTGCTGCTGCTCTTGACGCTCGGCCTGAGCCTCGCCGATCGGCGTTACAACGCCGGCCTACGGACCGAGCTGTTGTTGCCAGCTTTTGCTGTTTCTTTGGTGCTTTTCGTGAGCGTGGTGACCACCGACCAGAGCCACGTGCGCTTTGTCTTGCCCGCGCTCCCCTTTTTGTTCGTCTGGGCCGGGAAAACCGCGCGCGCGCTTACGCTCCGGTCATGGCGCGTGGCGGCGGCCGTGGGCGCGTGCCTCACGTGGACCGTCTTCAGCAGCCTTAGCATTTATCCACACAGTTTGTCGTACTTCGACGAGCTGGCGGGCGGCCCAAAGGGCGGGCACGATTGGCTGCTCGACAGCAACATCGACTGGGGCCAGGACCTCTTGTACCTGAAGCGCTGGCTCGACGCGCAACCCAACGCGGGGACGCTGCACTTGGCCTATTTCGGGTTCGTCGATCCGCGGCTGGCGGGGATCGAGTTCCAGTTGCCGCCTTCCGCGACGGAACTGGCGACGCGCGGTGCGGATCGGGGCACCGCGAATCGACGAGTGCTCAAACCGGGATGGTACGCCATCAGCGTGAACCTGTTGCACGGGTACTCAATTGCGATTTCCGACGGGCACGGAGCACTCACACTGGCATCACCCTCGGACTACACGTATTTCCAGCGATTCACTCCGGTGGCCATGGCGGGCTACTCGATCTACATCTACCATCTCGACCAGCATGACATTGACGACTTGCGAGGGGGACCGAGCAGTAGCCCGTAGCGCGGCCGCGCTTCGCTCCTGGTTTATCTGCCGTCGTCCGTGTCGCCTCGCAGGCCGCCGAAGGCGGCCAGGGAGGCGACCCGGAAGACGGAAAT
>Ga0307374_10006145_pt1 | contig 19034 bp, 15 predicted proteins | sample OX3MG_FD_202532 | JGI IMG/M metagenome (GOLD analysis project Ga0307374, IMG submission 202532) | Soil microbial communities from Risofladan, Vaasa, Finland - OX-3 | ecosystem: Environmental > Terrestrial > Soil > Coastal area > Acid sulfate soil | place: Finland: Risofladan, Vaasa | collected...
ATCGAACCCCGGTTACCAGATTGAGAATCTGGCGTCCTAACCTCTAGACGATACCGCCGCAAAAAGTATAGTACAAGGCACCCGGGAACCGGAATGCCCGCCGGGATCGTGTGACGGTCGTGGGCGCGGCCGCCGATCGGCATTCGGGGCAAACGGTCAGAGGGGCCCGCGGCAAAGGCGCCGCAGGCCCCTCTCGATCCGCTTCCGCATGACGGCAGGCGCGATTTTCAGCGCCGGGCGCCCGAATTTACTCCCCGTTTGGGGAAATCGAGATGAAAACGGTCTGTCCTCCCCGATTCACCAGCAGGACCAGGGGCTGATCCCCGACTTGCTGGACGAGTTGGTTGTAGGCGGAGACGTTCGGAACGTGCTTCCGGTTGATTTCCTGGATGACGTCGCCCCGCTGCAAGATCCCGGCGGCCGGGCCGTTGGGATCGACCGCTACGACGACCACGCCGTAGGTATCGGCCGGCAGGTTCAGCTGGCTGGCGATTTGCGGCGTCAGGTCTTCTACCCGGACGCCTTCGAGCGCGCTGCCCTGACCGGCGTTGGACGACTGCTGCGTGCCGGTGGATGTCGAGGCTTCCTCGAGAACGGGATAGACATTGAACGTCTTCCCGTTGCGGAATACCTGCACGGTCACCTTGGTCCCCGGCTGTACTTGCGTCACTTGCAGGACCAGGTCGTTCATGCTGGAAACCGGAGCGCCGTTGAACTCCAGGAGAATGTCGCCCCGCTGGATTCCCGCCTTGGCGGCCGGGCTGCCCGGCTCGACGCTATCGACGATGACCCCCTCGGCTTTCGGCAATCCGAACTGCTTGGCCATGACCGCGTCGACGTCGGAAATGTTGACGCCGAGCTGGCCGCGAGTCACCTTGCCGTGCTCGATCAGCTGCGTCATCACGCTGCGCGCCAGATCGCTCGGGATCGCGAAGCCGATACCCAGATTCCCCTCGCTGCCGTTGCCGCCGGTCACGATGGCCGTGTCGATGCCGATCACTTCGCCGCGGGTATTGATCAGCGGCCCGCCGGAATTGCCGGGGTTGATGGCCGCGTCGGTCTGGATGAAGTTCTGGATGCTCCGGGGCCCTTCGATCCCGACGTTGCTGCGCCCCTTGGCGCTGATGATTCCCATCGTAACGGTTTCACCCACCCCGAACGGATCGCCGATCGCGAAGACGATATCGCCCACGCGAAGCTGAGACGAGTTCCCGAACCGGAGTGGAGTCAGCCCGGTCGCGTCGATTTTCAGCACGGCCAGATCGGTCCGCGCATCGGTGCCGAGCACCTTCGCCTTGAACTCGCGCTTGTCGCTGAGGGTCACGCGAATGTCGGTGGCGCCGCGGACAACGTGATTGTTGGTCACAATGATCCCGTCGGGCCGGACAATGAAGCCCGAACCCAGGGCATGCTCTTTCTGCGGAACCGCGGGGCCCTGCTGCTGGCCGAAGAACTGCTGGAAAAACGGGTCATTGAAAAATGGAGAATTGTAGGTCTTCCGGTTGACGACCGTCGTCGTCGAGATATAGACAACGCTCGGCAGGTCCGGCTCGATGATCGGAGCAAAACTGTCGGGCAGGGGCCCGACGGAAGCGGGTGGCGCCGTAGCGCCGTTGCTCGCAAGCGTCGGCGTCAGCACCCCGGTGGTGAACAGGGGATAGCCGTTTCGCGACGCCCAGGAGCCTAGCACCCCGCCAGCCACCACCCCGGCAAAAACGATCGCAATCAGAAAAACCCACCATGAACGGGTGGCTCTCTTTTCCATTGAATTCCTCCCTCAAGATCCGCTCGAATCCGGAGCGGTCTGCACACTCACCACGTATTTCGGGTCCTGGAAAATTGCGGTACCCAAAAAAGACGATTGGGCCCGGTCAAAAACCGCTTGACCGTTACGCATTGTAACATATAGGCATCCCCGTTCCAACCGCTCATTTCGCTTGCGCCGGCGCCGTGCGGCAACGGTCGTCGATATTCCGACCCGCCTTGTATTTTGGATTCCGCGGGGCATCCCTAAAGAGGGGCTGTCTTTCCGGCCCGGTGGCGCAAATCCCGGAAAATTGGCCTATGCCATTCAGTTTAGATGCACGAAATGAGAAAGCAAGCGCGCCGGCTGCGTTCGGACGCCTGTAGCGTCGCGGCGGCCGGCGGAGTAAAATATGAATCTGTACCGGGAAATTTCATCCTTCCCCTACGGCGGCCTGCCAACCAGGGCCGGCCGCTCGACCTAAATCAGGCGCGATAATCGGAAATGCGTCCTCCGGGCGGGTTTCCGAATCTCAGTAACGAGGATTCAATTTCAATTCCGTAAGTCAGGAGGACATGATGGCTCAATCCACAGCTTCCCAACCCGCTCACGTTTATCCACACCAACTTCCTCCCTTGCCCTACGCGTATGACGCGCTGGAGCCGTACATCGACAAAATGACCATGGAGATTCATTACACCAAGCACCATGGCGGCTACGTCAACAACCTGAACAAGGCCCTCGAGAATCAACCCGATCTGCAAAAGCTTTCGGTGGCCGAACTGCTTTCCAAAATCAGTCAGGTTCCCGAAAGCATCCGCACGGCCGTCCGCAACAACGGCGGCGGCCATATGAATCACTCAATGTTCTGGAAGCTGATGCGAAAGGGCGGCGGCGGCGAGCCCCAGGGCGAGTTTGCCGAGGTGCTCGGTAAGGCTTTCGGTTCCTTCTCCGATTTCCGGCAGAAATTTACCGCCGCGGCGCTCGGCCGTTTCGGTTCCGGCTGGGCGTGGCTTGTGCTCAAGAACGGGAACCTGGCCGTCGAATCCACACCCAATCAGGACAATCCTGTGATCGATGGATCACGGCCGATTTTCGGATTGGACGTCTGGGAACACGCCTACTACCTGAAATATCAAAACCGCCGCAACGAATACATCGAGAGCTGGTGGCACGTGATCAACTGGGAACAGGCTGCCCAGAACTATCAAGAGGCACGCAAGTAACCTGTCGCCGCCCTCCCGCCGAGGCGTCCCGTTGCAGCAGAACGGGATGCCTCACGGGTGCGGCAGCAAGCTGTATTCGGCGGCGAGGATCGCCATCGCCGCCGCCGTCGTGACCAGAGTCACCAGCAGTCCCACGCGCACGAACTCCCCGAATGCCACCCCGCCGCGGCTTTTCGTGTGCTGCAATACGATCAAACTGGCCACCGAACCGAACGGGGTGGCGTTGCCGGCCAGGGTGGCCGTGCATGCCAGGGTGAGCCAGACAAAGCGCGTGTGGGGAAACGCGGGGACCAGGGGCCGGAACAGAAGCACCGCGGGCACGTTGCTGACGACGTTGGAGAGCACCAGCATTGCCCCGCTAACGCCGAAGAGTTGACCCACGGCGCCGCCGCCCAGCCAGGGCTCGAAGACCTCGACCATCCGGCCGACGACGCCCGAGGCGGCCAGGCCGCGAATGACCACGAACAGGGAAGCGAAAAACAGCAGAAGTTCCCAATCGACGCCCGGATGAATTTTGCGCGACGGCACTCTTCCCAAAACCATCATCACCGCGGCCGCGGAAATCGCCACCAGTGGAAATGAATAGCCCATCGCCCAAAGAACCACCACGAGCGCCGCCGCCACCCCGCATTTGGCCAGCAGAGTGCGGTCGATCGGCCCGGCGGCGGGCGCGGGGGCTTTCGGCAACGGGCCGAAGATCTGGTGTCGATAGACGAGGGCCAGAATCGCCAGCTCCAATCCCAGCCCGACGAGCGAAACCGGAGCCAGGTGGCCCAGAAAATAGAGGAAGGTGAAGTGCGCCGACACGCCCACGAGCGCGTTTTGCGGATTTCCCGTTACCGACATGGCCGAGCCGATGTTGGCGGCCATGGCCAGGGCGATGGCGTAGGGGGCCAGCGGCAAATCCAGTTCCTCCGTTACGGAGAGCACGAGAGGGGCGAAGATGAGGCAGATCGTGTCGTTGACAAAAAAGGCGGAAAGGATCCCGGAAGTGAAAACGATCAGAGCCAGCAGCTGAAAGCGCGTTCGGGCTACCCGGGCCACCGACGCCGCCACCCAGCCGAAAAATCCCGATACCTGGAAATGCGCCACCAGGATCATCATCCCGAGCAAAAAGACGATCGTGCCCCAGTCGATCGCTTGCGCCGCATCGGCCGGCCGCACCGATCCGGCCAGCACCATCGCCACGGCCCCGCAGAATGCCGTCGCCGTGCGGTCCAGATGCCAGCCCAGGTTGCTTTCGATCGCGATCAAACCGTAGGTCAATAAAAAGATGGCAAGGGGAATCCAGTGGAGCTGGGTGGCGAGAGTCATATCTGTCTGTGGCGAGCCTAGCCGGAAGTTCGCCGGCGAGACAAGTGCCGGGCGATCCCGCACGGCCCGACGCATGTTAGATCCGGATAGAGCGCAGACTCCACCCGAAAGACAATCTCACGAAGAAAGTTTGATAAGGCTGTCAGCAGCGGCGGACGCTGTTCGGCTGCGAGCGCGGCGCATCGCTACGAGGATCTGACGTCCCCGGAGATCTGGACTCGCGACCTCCCGCCTGGGCGTAAGGCCTACTTTGGCAAATAGGGTGCTAGCTTCACCACGCCCTGATAGTCGAGGATTCCATTCGGCGGCATTCCGTTGGCGGCTTGGAAGGCCTTCACCGCCTCGCGCGTTTTGGTGTCCCACTGACCGGTGAGAGGCCCAGTATAAAAGCCTACCTTGGTGAGCGCTTCCTGAATGTCCTTTCGACCCGTCGGCGTGCTTCCCAGCCAGTAGGCCAAAGCGTAGTCCATCGCGGGCTTCGCCGGGACAACCCTAGCAGGCGACTCTGGCAGGAACGGCATGAGCCCCTTGATGGTGGCCAGGTCGAGTGCGCCGGTGGGCGGAAGGCCGTTCGCGGCCTGGAAGTGGCGCATCGCGGCAGCTCCGTTCGCGTCCCACCTGGTCGTCGGGGCGGTGTGCAAGAAGCCGGCCTTCGCCAGGGCGTGCTGGACGTCGAAAATCAGTTTGGGCACGCGGGTGGCCGCCATCCAAAAGAGAGGCGGCAGGGGATGGGCCGGCTGAACCGAGGCCGGAACGGGCTTCGGGGTGGGCGGCCGCGGCGGCTCGCGATAGGGGATGTTGGCGATATTGACGTAATACATGCCGTCGTCCGGGGCGTAGAAGAGCCTCAGGACCTTGCTTGGTCCGGTCATCCTCGCGAAGGCCTCCCATGCGCTAACGCCCTCGAGGGGCAACGTCTTTTCCGGGCGCAGGAATGCGTTGCTCGGGGCGGACGCGACGCCGAATTTGTAACCCCAGGCCTTGGTAAGTTGTTCGCAGACCGCTCCCAGCATCCCACCCGCGGAGGATTCGGATGGAACGTTGACAACCGTGCTCAAGACATCGGGCTGGTAGACGAATGTTCCCGAGCGGCCACGGGCCTGCTCGGGATATACCTCCCAGCGTGTGGCGTAAGGCGTCTTTAGCTTCTTGACCAGGAAAACCTGCCCGCCGTCAGTTGCATATTGGTTGAGAATCTGGCGGATAAGCCCCGTGATCCCGACCTCAGGTTTTGTCATGACCGGGGCGCATCCGAGCGTGGCCGCGTTGCAAGTGCCCAGGTACGAGAGGCCGTCCGGCCTGCCGTTCACCTGCCAGTACTCGAGGGAAATCGTACGGACCCTCGGGACCGGGATGATGCGTCCGGGGCGGGAAGTGACGCGTTCGATGTCCTGGGGGGCGGCGTACTGCGGATCGGCGTAGTCAATCAGGACGCCGTACCTCTTTTCGACCACGTCCATCGCCCTGGCCACCGGCCGGGCGCCAGTGACATCGATCGTTTCGGTGGTCGGGCCGGCTTGTGCCGGTTGCGCTCCGACCGGGGCGCCGCAGAGGAAGTAAGCCAGGATTCCAGTTCCCGCGAGCAGCCGTCTGCCGGAAAGCATGAATCTCCTCCTCATGGGTTGCATTTCTTCTTACCCACCTTCGAGTTGGAGTCGTATTCGCACTCCTTAACAGTGGCGCCGCTCTGCGGTTCGACCTCAGAATATATCTCCGTCGGGTAAACGACATATATGAGCTGGTTGGTGGTATACGGCACGAGCGAGACCGGATACCCCGGGGGCGCCGTACGCCCGCCGGTGATCATGGCTTGGTGCATGGTGGCCACGGCCCCGCAGAACGCCGTCGCCGGGCGGTGCAGATGCCAGCCCAGGTTGCTTTCGATGGCGATCAAACCGTAGGTCAACAGAAAGATGGCAAGGGGAAGCCAGTGGAGATGAGAGGCGAGCGGCATGGCAACGGGAGGATTGCACGCGAAGCGCCCGAGATCAAACTCCTCGCCTTCCGGTTCGACGAGGGGAATCGGGCAGGTCGTACTTACTTCGGATTTGCCAAAAAGGGCGCGAGCTTTTCTGCCGTCTGATAGGTCAACCACCCGTCCGGCTTCAGCCCATTGGCCGCCTGGAAGGCTTTCAGCGCCGCATCCGCCCGGGGGTTATTCTCCGAACCGCTTATGGGACCGTTATAGAAGCCCGCCTTTGTGAGAGCCCCCGCGATTTCTTTCCGCCCCTCCGGCGTGCTTCCCAGCCAGTAGGCCAGAGCGTAGTCCATCGCGGGCTTCGCCGGCATGACGCGCGCCGGACCCTCAGGCAGAAATGGTTCGAGCTTGGCGAGAGTGGGCACGTTGAGCTTGCCCGTGGGCGGCAGGCCGTTCGCAGCCTGGAACCGGCGCACCGCAGCCACCGCATTCGCGTCCCACTTTGTTGTCGGGGCAGTTTGGAGGTAGCCAGCCTTCGCCAGGGCGCCCTGGACGTCGAAAGCCAGCTTGGGCACGCGGGTGGCCGCCATCCAAAAGAGAGGCAGCGCGGGCCGGGCCGACTGAACTCGGGCCGGAACGGGCCGCGGGGTGGGAGGCCGCGGCGGCTCGCGATAGGGCAGCGAGGCAATATTTATGACGTACTCGGTAGTGCCAGGACCGGTGAACATCCTCCACACGAATGGAGGGGGGCCGAAGGCTCCTAGCACGTTGACCAGCGCCTGCCGTGCCGTCACGCCCTCCGCGCCGCGACTCACTTTCCCCCTAGTCGTGGCGTAGATCGGTTCCTCCCCACTCAGGAATTTGCGGCCCCACTTCTGCGTGAGTTGCTGGGCGATCTGTCCGAGCATCTCGCTCGCCGTTCGCTCTGCTGTTGGAATATTGATGGTCGCGCCGAGGAAATCTGTCTGAGGAACAAACGTGCCCAAGGCGTTGCGTGCCTCTTTAGGGTAGACGTCCCATTGCGGCCCGGTCAGTCCTTCCAGCTTCCTCACGCCGAAGACCTGACCGCCCTGGGCCGCGTAGTGCTTCAGCAGCTGTTGAATAAGCAAGGTGATGCCGCCCTTCGGCTGGCGGCGCTGGTTGGGTATGTAGCACGGGATGCGTCTTCCCTGCGGGGGCGGTGGGCAGGTCTCTGCTTTTCCATTTACCTCGATGTATTGGAATTTCAACGTTCGAATCCTGGCGATGAGGGTGGGCACCGTGAGCGGCTTCCCATGCACGGAATACAGTAGCTGCGTATCGACGTTGCTGGCGTACACGGGATCGGAATAATCGATGGCGACGCCGTACCTTTGCTCGATTACGTCGAGCGCCTCGGGAATCGGCCTGCCCGTCACGTCAATCGTCATCACCGACGGCGCGTTGTTCGTCCCCGGCGTAGCATGTTGTGCGGCCTGTGCCGGGGCGGTGCCACGGAAGAGAGCAAGGGCCAAAAGCCCGGTGCCTGCAATCACCGCTGCGTGAGCTCTCATGGCGACCCCCTCACTTGCATTTGCCCTTACCCACACCCTTGGCGGAGTAATTCTCGCACTCCGTCACCATTTGGCCGCCCTGGGGCTGAACCCCGGTGAGCAGCTCCGTGGGTTTAATCTCGGCGGGCATCAATGTGTTCGTCGTGTACGGCTTCGTAGCGGGGCCGGTGCGGGCATCGATTTGCATCGCCTGCGGCCCTGTGACCTCGCAGGTTACCCCCTTCGGCCCCCAATAACTCTGGTGGAAGCTGTCAAATTGGCTATCCGCGCCGATCATTTTCCGTAACGCTGCCGACATTTTGATGCATTGGCGCATGGCCCGAAACTTTACCGCCGCGCACCCGATCCGGATAATGGCTTCATGATCACAAATTCGCCTGCTTCTCTCGGCCATTCATCCGCAATCATTCCCGAAGAAATCCCGGGGTCCCATCATCCTTTCGAGCACGACAGCCGCTGGCAGGTGATGAGCAAGAATTTGCGGGGCGCGATCCAGGCCCTCGTCACCTATCGCGCCAACCGGCGCCGCGTGAAGCGCGGGGACTATAATCTTCGCCCCCTGATCGCCTCCTATTACGTCACCCACCGCTGCAATCTGAAATGCCTCTACTGCACCGAACACTATCCGATCCGCGATACGGTCGATCTCGATACCGAGGGCGCGTTCGCCGTTCTCAAACGCCTGCGCCGGGAGATGTCGGCGATCTATTTCACGGGAGGCGAGCCGCTGGTCCGCCCGGATATCGTCAAAATTCTTCGCGAGGCGCGGCGGCTGCGTTTCTTTCCCATCCATCTCGGCACCAACGGGCTGCTGCTTCCCCTGCGGGAAGAGGTGCTCGACTACGCCGACCGCCTGATCATTTCCCTCGACTCGATGAACGCCGCCAGTTGGGACGATCTTCTGAATGCCGGCCCCGGCCAGGCCCGCCGCATTTACGAGATCATCGCCCACTACGCGGGCCAGCAGCGCCGCCGCCGCGTCTCGATCATGGTCAACTGCGTCATCACGGGCGACACGATTGCCGAAGCCTACCGGGTGATGGAATTCTGCTTCCGCCACGATGTCGTTTTCGCCCCGGTTTCCGCCACGACCGACTCGCTTCCCGACCGCAACCTGCTGGCGCGGGCCGATTATCAACGCCTGGTCCGCCATGTCGTCGAGCTCAAGCGGCGCGGCTACCCGATTCTCGGCTCGATGGAATCGATCGAAACGCTGCTGCTGGGGCGGCCGTTCCCTTGCTACGCGACGGCCATTCCTCATGTCTATCCGAACGGCGACGTGTTCTACCCGTGCCAGCCGCTGGGCCGCATCGGGGGCAATCTGCTCGAGCTCGGTTCGGTCGAAGCGGTCTACCGGGCCGGCGAACGTAAATTCGGCGCGTGGAAGGAATGCTGGCGCGGCTGCGCCCTGAATTGTTACGTCCTCAGCGCGTTCTACATGCACCACTTCTGGGATCAGATGGTTCTGGAATCGGTCGCGCAGTTCGCGATGCAACCGGGAACGGGCAAGCGCCTTCCGGCCGACGCCGCCCTGGAGCCGCTCTACGAAGATCCCGCCTCATGGGAACCGACCTATTCGATTTCGCCGCCGCCCGGCGCCGCCTCCTACGATGTTCCCCTGGCGCAACTCTCCCCGGCCGGTTATCAGAGGCCGGTGAGGGAGGCTTTGCTGGCGGGCGGTTTTCCGGAAGGGCCGACGCCGTAGCGTTGCGGGATCGCCACTTCGATCGGCCGCGACTTGGCCGCGGGCAATCGGCCGACGGCCAGCGAGACGACGCCCGCAATGAGGCCGGCCGCGATGATGATCGTGTCCCAGGCCAGCCCGACGCCGACGACCACGCCGGCGGCCGCGCCGAAGGGCGCCAGGAATGCGGCGAGAGCGGCTTCCCGCACGCCAATTCCCGCCTGCCCCAGCGGAACAAAGGCCGAAATTTTCGCCAGAGGCCATGCGAACAGCCACGCGCGATACGGCAGGTGAAGGCCGCAGGCCGCCCCGATCAGCGTCGTGAGCGAAAGAAAACCCAGTTGAACGAAAAACGCCAGGCCCAGCGCGCCGACGACGCGCCCCGGATGCCGCGCGACCGACCGTCCCGCGCGCCGCAGCCGCACCAGACGCCGACGGTTGCGGTAGCAAAAAAAGCGCCCGGGCAGAAACATCACAACGGCCGCGCCCGCCCCGACCGATCCCACCACCACGATCAGGACGATCAGAAATCCGCGCCGGTCGGCCGGCTCGAGTGTCGGGGCCACGGCGGCGCCGAGCGTCGCCAGGGCCACGAGCGCCCCGGCGTCGAGCAGGCGGTCCAGAAGGCTGCCCACCAGAACCCCGGCCCTGTTTCGCGCCAGCCGCAGCGCCAATCCCGCCTTCACCAGGTCTCCGCCCACGACCGTCGGCAGGAATAGCGTGCTGAACAGGCCGGCGAAATAGCAGCGCGTCGCCTGCGGGAAATTCAGCCCGGCGTCGGCGCCGTTCAGCATGAGCTCGTACTTGCTGACGCCGACCAGATGCAGGAAGAGATAGGCGAGGAGCACCAGGAACCAGTACAGCGGCGGGAGCCGGCGCAAGGCCTGCCATGCCTCGGCGAACGGAACGAAGTAGAACAGCAGCGCCAAAATCGCCGCACTGCCGGCCACGCGCGCTGCGGTGGCGATCCAGGGGCGTTTGCGGGACCCGGAGGGCACGGCCGAATTATGGCCCCCGCGGCCGGCGCCTGCAAGGCGCGCCAGCCCGGCCGGGGCGGCTCGGACACGCCCATGGCTTCCCCCGCAGCGTTTGCCGGTAGGACGCCATTCCAAGGAAAGTTGGCGAAAAAGATTGAATGGGGATATTTCTTTGTGATAATGGGCATTCACACCGGAGTGCTCGAATGAAAAAGAAAATACGGGTAGTGCAATACGGGGTAGGTCCCATCGGCGCAGCCATCGTTCGTCTGATGCGACAGAAGCAAGCGCTGGTGATCGCGGGCGCCATCGACAAGGATCCGGAAAAGGTCGGGCGCGATCTCGGCGAAGTCGTCGGGGCCGAGGACGCCCCCTGGGGCGTGACGGTGTCCGCCGATCCGGCCGAGGTTCTTTCTCACCCGACCGACGTCGTGGTTCACACAACCTCGTCGTTCCTGGTCGACGTCGCCGGTCAGTTGATGGAGTGCCTGGAGGCCGGGGCGTGCGTGGTCTCGGCGTGCGAGGAGCTTTCCTATCCGTTCCGCAAGCACCCCGAACTGGCGGCCAAGCTGGACGAGGCGGCCAAGGAATCCGGCGTGACGCTTCTCGGCACCGGCGTCAATCCCGGTTTCGTCATGGACAAGCTGATGCTCGGTTTGTCGGCGGCGAGCCAGAGAGTCGATCACGCGAAAGCCGTGCGCATCGTCGACGTGAGCCTTCGCCGGCTCCCCTTGCAGAAGAAGGTCGGCGTCGGGCTGACGGTCGAGGAGTTTCAGCGCGAGGTCGATGCCGGCTCGGTCAAACATGTCGGCTTGCCGGAATCGGTGGCCATGCTTTCGGACGGGCTGGGCCTCGACGTCGATACGATCACCGAAACCATCGAGCCGGTGATCGCGACCGAGCCGTTCCGCGGCGAATTTATCGAGGTGCAGACCGGCCAGGTTTCCGGCATCCACCAGATCGCCCGCGGGATGGCCCATGGCGAAGAGCGGGTGTATCTCGAATTGAACATGTACGTCGGCGCCGCCGACCCCAGCGACACGATCCAGCTCAGCGGCGAGCCGAACCTGCGCATGGTCATTCCCGGCGGAACGCACGGCGATACGGCCACCGCCTCCATTGCGGTGAACGCCATCCCCGCCCTGCTGGCCGCCCCCGCGGGCCTGCGCACGGCAAGGGATCTGCCGTTCTGCTTCTTCCCGCCGCTCTCCCCTCCATAGCCCTGGACGGCGCGGCGGCCGCTTGCCACGTTCTACGCTTCGGAAATCACCGCGAATTCGACCCGCCGGAACAGCGGGTCGATCCTCTCGGCGCGAACACGCACGCGGTCGCCCAGGCGAAAGCGGCGCCGGCGGCTCCGGCTGACGATGGCGTGATCCGGCTCGCGGAAAAAGCAGGGCTCACCGGCGGTCTCCTCGATGCGGTCGATTGGCACCAGGCCCTCGACGAAAACCTCCATTAGCTCGACGAAGAAGCCGAATTTCAGCACCGAGATAATCATCGCCTCGTATTCTTCTCCGAGGTGCTGCTGCATGAATTCGGCCGTCTTCCAATCGATCACCTCACGCTCCGCGTCAACGGCCCGCCGCTCGGCCTCGGAGGATTCGGTGGCCACCTCTTCGAGTTCCCCGCCGCGGTAGGGGCCGACCAGGGCTTTTTCGCCGGAATTTTCCAGCGCCCATTTCAGAATTCGGTGAACGATCAGGTCGGGATAGCGCCGGATGGGCGAGGTGAAATGCGTGTAGAAGTCGATGGCCAGGGCGAAATGGCCGATGGGCTCGGCGGCGTAGCGCGCCTGTTTGAGCGAGCGAAGCATGAGGTAGGAAAGGATGCGCTCCTCGGGCCGGCCGGCGATCTTTTCCACCAGCCGCTGATAGTGAGCGGGACGGATGTCGATATCGAGCGGAACGCGAACCGCCATGGGCCGTTCCCGGCGCCCGCGATAGCCCGAACGCGTCTGGGCCACCAGGCGGCCGTGGCGGACGGCGACGGGACGGTCCAGCACGGCGCCCAGTCCGAGCGTATAACCGAACGCGCGGGCCAGCTCCTCGAACTCGATGACCTTCTTGGTATCCGGCTTTTCGTGGGCGCGGTGCAGCGACCGCAGGCCGGCCTCTTCGAGATACCGGGCCACCTGTTCGTTCGCCAGCAACATGAATTCTTCGATCAGGCGGTGGGCGATGTGGCGCTCGCTGCGGGCGATGGTCAGCATGTGGCCCAGTTCGTCGAACTGGACCACGGGTTCGGGCAGATCGAAATCGATGGCCCCGCGGCTCTGGCGCCGGCCGTAGAGCACCAGGGCCAGCTCCTTCATCAGGCGGAAACGGTCCGCCAGCGCCTCGTAGCGCCGGGTGGCGTCGGGATCGCCTTCGAGGACCCGGTTAACATTGTCGTAGGTCATCCGCTCGGCCGAGCGAATCACGCCCGGCGTCAGTCGCGCATCGACCACGCGGCCGCCCGCGTCGATTTCCATGATCACGCTCATCACCAGCCGGTCTTCGCGCGGATTGAGCGAACAGATCCCGTTCGAAAGATCGTGCGGCAGCATCGGTATGGCGCGATCGGGAAAGTAGACCGACGTGCCGCGCAGCCGCGCTTCCTGATCGAGGGGCGAGCCGCGAGGGACGTAGTGGGCCACGTCGGCAATGTGCACCTGGAGCTGGTAATGGCCGCCGGGCAACCGCTCGACGTAAACGGCGTCGTCGAAATCCCGCGCCGTCTCCCCGTCGATCGTGACGATGGCCAGTGCGCGGAAATCCTCCCGGCCCGCCAGGGCATCGGATGGAACCGCCTGCGGGACCTCGCGCGCCTCGGCCAGAACCTCTTCGGGGAAAACATGCGGCAGATGATGCTTGCGGACAATGATTTCGACATCGACGCCCGGCTCGCCGGGTTTTCCGAGAATTTCAATCACGCGTCCGGAGGCCCGCACGCCGCCGCGCGGAAAGCGCGTCAGCTCGACATTCACCGCGGCCCCGTCGAGATTCGCTTGGCGCGCGGGCGGCTTACCGGGCTGCCGCAACGGCTCCGATATTTCCTCGCCGGGCGGCACCAGAACGACCTCCTGCGCGAGGCGAGGCTCGAGCGGGGTCACCACGCCGCCACGCGCGGCGTATCGAAATATGCCCACAACGGTCGGGTGCGCGCGGCTGATGATTCGAACGACTTTTCCTTCGGCGCGGCCGTCGGGACGGCGGCGCTCGATGCGCGCCAAGACCCGATCCCCGTGCATTGCATCACCGGTGTTGTCGGCCCGGACGTAGAGATCGCCTTCGATGCCGAGCGGGGCGTCGGGCACGACGAATCCGTAGCCGTCGCGATGCAGCATGATGCGGCCCGTAAAAAGGTTGGGATCGCGCGGCGCCGTCTTTTTCGCCTTTGGAAACTCTTCCCGCCGCGCATGCCCGCTGCCGCCACTTGGAGAGGAAAGCGGTTCCCGCGTCGCCTGAGCGGGGGCGGCGCGGAAAGCGCGGTGGCCGGCCTGGCGCATCTCGACGATCTCTCCGTTTCGCTTCAATTCGCCGAGAACTTGCCGCAGCTGTTTTCTGGCTGCGCGGCCGGCGCGGGAAAGCCCGAGAGAACGCCCGAGCTCGCGCAAGCCCATCGGCGCCCCTTCCGCGGTGAGGGCGCCCAGTACTTCCTGTGCCGTGATTTCCGCTTGGCGAGGCATCGCGCTCCTCAGTTGTATGGCTGCATGATCATCCCGCCGGGCATTTGAAGGACGCCAAACTTGCCATGGGGTTGGCGGTCGATCACCGGCGCGTAGAGACCGATGAGTTTCCGCCGCCACCAGCGCCCGGTCGCGCGTTTCGTGGCCCGGGTGGTGAACCAGTATTGCCAAAGCATCGCGCGCACCTCGCTCGGCGGCTTGCCGGCAAACGGATTCCCGGCGAACAGGTCCAGCACGTAGGGATCGTTTTCGAGCAGCCGCTCCTCCACCTGCAGCACGAATGGCGACTCCTGCCACGGGCCGAGCGAAGCGAACCACAAATTCCAATCGAAGCGCGGCTGGTAGGGCGCGTAAATGCCGGGCGGCGACGACGGATCTTGCGGCTTGTAGCGGAACGGATAGGCAACCCATGTCTTGCCGTCGCCAGAGCCCTGGAACTCGATTTCGTAGCGGTTGCGCGTCATCACGGCAAATAGACCGTAAAGGTTGGCGAAACGAAACGGGGAAAGAACCGTTGCGGGCCACAGCGGCAATGCGCCGCCGATGAATAGGGCGACGGTCGCGTAGAAGATCCAGCCCAGAACGATTCCACTGAGCCAGAGCTTACCCGTCGCCAGCCAGTTGCGCCAGCCCCGCGAACGGGCCGCCCCCTGGGCTGCCGGGGCTGGCACTGGAGTTCCCGCCTGGGCGGGTTCGAGGCCGAGCGAAAGCACGGCCGGCGTTTGCGTCGTCACGGCGGCTGCCGCCGGCGCCTGGCGCGACAAAAGTCTCTTTGGCAGCAAACAGCCCAGAACCCGATCGTCCAGAAGGAGAAAGCCCTCGGCCAGCACGAGGTAGTTCAGGAAGGCGTAGTTGGCCGTGAGAATGATGACGATCTGGACCGCCGTGGTCACGAAGAACAGGCTGATGCGAAAGCGCCGCGGCAGAAACAGCAGCCAGGCGAGTCCCAGCTCGACCGCCAGGATCAGCGCTACCGTGGCCGCTTGAAACCAGTGCGGAAGATGCTGCGCGTACCAGCCGATCCAGGTCGGTAGGGGGCCGTTTTGATAATACCGATCCATGGCGGTGAAGTTTCGCCATTCGGGATCGTGCGCGGCCATCTTCGCGAAGCCCGATTCGAAATAGATCCGGAACCATTCCCAGCGCAACAGATACAGGCTCGCTCGCGAGGGCGGATGATCGGCCCCCCAGCCGGGCCACCAGCCCGGCGGCGCGAAGAACAAAGCCAGCAATCCCGCGGCCAGCAGCATGCCGTCGGATTGATAGTTCGCGAAATCCTGCGCCGCGGCGACAAAGGAAAGGTACAGAATCAGGCAACCCAGAAAGGAAAGCCGCGGCCAGAAATTCACAATCGCCAGAATCGAAGCCGCCATCCCCGCCCAGCACAAAAGTTCGAGCGCCTGGTTGCCGCTGCCGGTCCAAAGCAGCGTCGGTGCATACCAGAAGCGCAGCCCGCCGAGAGCTTTGGCTACCGCTGCCAGATAGCCGCCGGCCGGCAGAATCCCGCGCGGGCCGATCAAGCCGCGAATCTGGAAGGCCAGGGAAAAAAAGGCGGAAAAATAGATCAGCCCCAGCGCCCGCAGGAATATCCAGCGAACGACCAAATAGCCGGAACTGGGACCGAGGAGGAAACGGGCGAGCTTGGCCGGGCGGTATTCCATCGCCGCGGCCATTATACGAGCATGAGTGCGGCGGAAATTCCTCGCCGCGCCGGAAAAAACGGGCGGCCCGGAATGACGTGCGCCGCCGGTTTTGCATCGTCGCTGGCGGGCAACAGCCGTTAATGGCGCCCCGGCAAGTGCACGGCGCAGGAGCCGTCCACGCAGGCTTCCCGGTTCCACCGGTAGCGGTTCAGGGCCACCCAGGCGTAGATCGAGCCGGCAATCCCATGGATACCGGGAAGTTTCAGCAGCCACGCCGCCGGCCGCCCGCCGGGCAGCGCGCGGCAGATTTCCGCCCAGGCGTCGACGCCGCTCGATACGCGGCCGTTGGCATCGACGGCCTGCATGAGCCGCAGGGCCTTCTCCGCATCCACTTGGGGAAAACGCGCCGGGACGCCCGGATCGCGCAGATCGACGAGCGCGATGCGATGGCCGTGATCGAGACGCCGGACGCGGTCCGCGCTGGCTCGACAGAGCCTGCAGGCGCCATCGTAGAGAACCGTCAGTTCACCCACCGGGCAACCTCCGGAGCGCGCGAGGATCACTTGCGTTATTTTATCGCGAAGAGAGCATGGCAGCGGCACAGCTCTTTCCCCTGCGTGGGGTGCCCTCCGAGGAGTGCCCTGGCACTGGGTGAAAAGTAGACGCGCTGTAGGGCTGGGTGGATCTTCTCGTTGCGTTAGCTGGGGGCGGTTCCGGACCAACATCGGGCGGGCTGCCGGTTCAGTGCCCTGCCTTGTTGCGCCTGAGCTGCGATAGCAGTTCGGGCCGATCCCTGGAAATAAACTCCTCCACCACAGAACGCAACTGCTCTTCCATCTCCGACAATGTAGGTTGCTTCGTGACTTTACCGGGGTCGGGGATACGCAAGCCAAATCTTCCCAGTTTCCGTAAATCGTCCATTTCGTTCTCAGCGAAAGGTCTACCTTTGGTGGACCCAGCCAGCCGTAGCTCCCCCGAGAAGACGGGTCGCGCAGGCAAGCCGATCGGTCGGGCGAGACGTAGCGGACGTGTCGTTCAGGCTGGCCTGCCGGGGTTCGGCGCGAAGAAGCTCACAGGTACCTCCGGCACGGGGCTCAGGCAAGTTCAGGGGAGGGGAAGAGCGCCTGAGCCGCCGCTGCAGTGGCAGTCGCCACTGATTCTTCCCAGCCCGTCTTGCTACGACCAGCAGGTCAGATGAAACAGCCCAGTTCGCCGTCGAATCCCTGTTCCACTTTGCCATCGGGCCAAACGACGATGGGAACCATGCTGCCGTATTTTCGCGCCTCATCGAGCAGCGCCTGGCTCAGCTCGACGCGGCGCTCTTCATAGGCGACGGCTTCGGCGTCCCACTTCTGAAGAAGTTTTACGCAGGCATTGCAGCCGCGAATGGTGTAGACGACGGGAACGGGGTTATCCATATGCGTTCGTTATCCGTGATCCGGCGTTATTCGTGATTGGACCCTATTCGTGATTGGAAATGCTCAGGGTTGTCGCCAGCAGCGCGCGCATCTCCCGAATCGATTGTTTTCGCCATTCCGGGTATCGGGGCGTGATTCCGGCGATCACTTTCTGAATGAATTCCTGCCTGGCGGCCGCCGACGCGGTTCTGAACGTCGTTCCCCGCGGCAAATTCATTTCGGATGCGACCTGGTCCATGATCGCGGCCAGCTCGGCATGAGCGGCCGCCGATCGCTCGGTGAAATGCGCGATATAGCGAGTCTCTTTTGTGTGAAAGACGAAGACGGGTATGGCGCGGGATTGGCCGTCGTTGCTGAGGAACTCGTCCATGATGTCCGGGTTTTGGTCGCGCAGAAAAATGCGCAGGTCCATGCCGCTGGCCTCGGCGATGCGCGCCACGGTGGGCAGCTCGCGGTAGACGTCCCCACACCAGGCTTCGGCAATCGCGAGGATTTTCGCCGGACCGCCGGGCAAGGCAGCCGCTTTCTTGAAAAACGCGATGTCATCGGACGATAACGGGGAATCCTTATAATACAGCTCGAATTTGTCGCGATTGACCGTTGCCTGCGCGAGGAAATCCGCGTACCGGAGTCCTTGCTCGAAGCGCTCGGGCGTCACCACGCTGGTTGCCAGAGGCACGTCATCTCCCTCGGATAAATCAAAATGCCACGTATACAGCATATTGGATGAAGAGCCGATGATCAGGTTGCGTGGAACGCAGGCAGTTCGGTCGACCCCCGGGGGCGGGGCGTAGACGCTTCCCGCACTGCTGCTACCCCTCGGCCTGGCGCTGCCCTCGGTACTTTTCCAGCACGGATTTAAGCACCTCCTCGATACGTGCGCCGCGGCGTTGGAAGCCTAGTTCCGGCAACAGGTCGCCTATGATTTCTTCGTCCGTCCGCAGACGGCCATCCGACTCAATCCAGTTGAGCAACGCCATAAGGTCCCTCTCAGAATATCCCGCCACCGTTTCGCGCCTTGGGATATTGGGACGGGGCCCACGGGTCTGACCCTTGGCCTGTGGTGGGTTGGTGGAAGACGGTATTGGCGCCGATGTCTGAGAATAAATCTCGGGGTTGTCCACGGCAGCTACGGCGCTCTGGTAGGCCGCAAGCGCTCGGGTGATCTCCTCGTCCTTGCGCATAAACCAGTCCGTTGACCAGATTCGGTGGAATTTCCATCCTAGGTTCTCGAGTTGTTGCTGCCGCAGCCGATCGCGGTCTCTTGCGGTCTGGCTGGAATGATACGAGGCACCATCACATTCAATGGCCAGAACGCACCTGCCGGGCCGCTCCGGGTGCTGAGCGACGAGGTCAATGCGGTAGTTTGAGGCGCCAACCTGGGAAAGGAGGGGAACACCCTTTGAGCGCAACACGTCAAAAACCTCCGCCTCAAAGGAGTTCATTGGAAATGAGGTCGAAGCAATGTCCCCTAGCCTCTTGCCCCCGCTAGCGGCGTATTCGAGATAGTGGCGAAGTAATTCCACGCCAGTGCCGGGCTTGACCCTCGCCAAATCCATGTCGATATGGCTGAATGAGGAGACCAGTGTCATCCTCTCCCGTGCTCTCGTCACCGCGACGTTGAGTCGTCTTTGCCCCCCAACGGATAAGAGAGGGCCAAATCTGAATGGAAGATTGCCCCCTCGGTCCTTCCCGTACCCTACCGTGAGGATAATTGCGTCGCGCTCATCTCCCTGAACCCGCTCCAGGTTTTTGACGAAAAACCTCTCTTCGTTGTTCGAGTCGAAGAACGGGCCCAGTTCAGGCCTCTGCTCTAGTGCTTGGTCAAGGGCTCGCTGCACGCGGTCTGCATGCCGAATTCCCATAGCGATGACGCCCAGGGAACGGGTTGGCCTGTTCTCCGCGTGT
>Ga0307374_10006146_pt1 | contig 19025 bp, 12 predicted proteins | sample OX3MG_FD_202532 | JGI IMG/M metagenome (GOLD analysis project Ga0307374, IMG submission 202532) | Soil microbial communities from Risofladan, Vaasa, Finland - OX-3 | ecosystem: Environmental > Terrestrial > Soil > Coastal area > Acid sulfate soil | place: Finland: Risofladan, Vaasa | collected...
TGGAATTCAAAGAGACAAGGAATTGATAACTTCTTTTTATCATGAACCTAATGTCTCCTATGCCATGTAGGTATTAGTAATGACGGAAAATACATCCAGGCTGAAGGTCCTATTTGATAATGAGCATTTTTTGTATCCATATTGTCCCCTTTAATGAATGCTTTGACCAGACTCCTTTGATGCCTTGAAAACTTCATTCCCCGAACTATAAAAATGCTTGGGTTTTCCTGCTGCTGGCCTCCTGATACACTCAAAAGGTTATTCCGTAGCCTTTTGGCTTTTATTTTTTAATTTAATCTCATTTAGATAATTATCTAAAGTATCAAACCGGGCATTCCAAAATTCTCGATAGATCCCTACCCAATCTGACACTTCGTGCAATTTCTCCAATTTAGCCTCATAATATCTTTCCCGCCCTTTCTGAGAAATAATTATCAGACCACATTCTGTCAGTATTTTTACATGCTTATAAATGGCGGTACGGCTCATGCTAAAATTTCCCGCCACTGCGTTAACATTTAGCGATTGATGCGCAATCAAACCGATGATTTCTCTCCTGGTTGGGTCGGCTATTGCCTGAAATATATCTCTTCTCATAAAAAATGAAACCTTTTGGTTGCAAATTAAATGAAACCTTTTGGTTGTACAAGTTTTTTTTAATACCCCTCAAAGAACATTTTTACTCATTTTTAATATTCGATGACATGTTTTTATATAATTGTATTTTATATAATTATACAATATAAATAATATATATATATATGTATTAGGAAATTCCAATTTTTATAACTCCAAAGGAAATATTGGAAAGTAATAGCAAATGGGAAGAAATATCCAAGGCAAAGCAGGTTAGAAAGATAACTCTAGATATTGGTCGGTCTCCTTTAAAGGAAGCCATAAAATAAATATGGTGCTGATAAACTGGAATTACCTGGAATATTTTCTATCTTGTATACTTCTTCTTATCCAAGAACAAAAAGTTTAATGGGGTCGGAAAATTAATATCCTAAAATCAATTTATGTATAAAAAAATGATATCAATCGCGTGGCTTTTTATTATATGCCAACTGGGTTCCAACCAGTCCTGGGCCCAGGTTATTAACAAACTCACTGCAAAGGAAAAGAAAGAAGGATGGAATTTGCTTTTTAATGGTAAAAATTTAATGGGCTGGCATTCATACCTGGAAAATCGACCTGGCGTGGACTGGCAGGTGCAAAATGGCTCCATTGTATTGATTAAAAATGCAAAAAGCTCTGCCCGTGATTATGCTGACCTTGTCTCAGATCAGGAGTTTGGAAATTTTGACCTTAAAGTACAATGGAAGCTAAAACCCTGCACTAACAGCGGGATCATGTTTTATGTGCATGAATCACCCAAGTATAAGGAAACTTATGAAACCGGCCCTGAGATGCAAGTGGTGGACAGGAACTGCAGCCCGGACAGCAAGCTTCTTCTTCACCGGGCAGGTGTGCTTTATGACCTGATATCAGTCGACACAGAAACAGTAACTCTGGGTGGAATGTGGAACCAGGTTGAAATAATCTGCGACCATGGTCATCTAATATTTTACCTTAATGGTTATAAAGTGGTGGATACACAATTGTGGAATGCCCATTGGAAAGAATTAATTGCTCACAGTAAGTTTGCCCGAATGCCGGGTTTTGGAACTTTTCATTCAGGTCATATATCCTTCCAGGGCACTGAACGGGAGACCCAGGTATGGTTCCGTAATATTAAAATCCGGAAGTTATAGCGTATGATTTCAAGGATATGGTAAAATTGACGATTCTGCATATTATCAGCTTCCCTTCAAGCCTGATTTCCAAAAAAATAAAAATATGACTGAAAGAAAACATCCATTCGGAAATAAAACAATGAGCAGGGGTAAGTTTATCAAAAACACTGCTTTGGCAGCAGCCGGCTTTTACATCATTCCTCGTCATGTTCTTGGGGGGAAGGGTTATGTAGCCCCAAGTGATAAATTGTATATCGCCGCAATCGGTTGCGGGGGTGAAGGAGAAAATGATATTCATCATTATGCCAATGCTCCATTGAAGAATGCCGAAATAGCCTTTCTATGTGATGTGGATGACCGGATGGCTGCTCCCAGACGGAAAGAATTCCCTAAAGCAACCTTTTATTATGACTGGCGGGAAATGTTTGAAAAAGAACATACTCATTTTGATGCTGTTTCCGTAGCCATCCCGGATCACAATCACGCCATCGTAGGATTAAATGCCATGCAACTGGGTAAACATATTTATTTGCAGAAGCCCCTTGCTCATGATATATATGAAGCCCGCATCCTGACAGAGGCAGCAAAAAAATATAAAGTGGTCACTCAAATGGGAGATCAGGGAGCCTCCTGCGAAGGGGTTCGAACCCTCAGGGAGTGGTTTGAAGCAGGTCTGATCGGCGATATACTCAAGGTATATAATTGGACTAACCGGCCTGTCTGGCCCCAAGGGATACCATGGCCCAACCAACATCCCCCCGTGCCCAAAGAGTTGAACTGGGATCTTTGGCTGGGTACTGCTGAAAATGCAGATTATATTGACAACCTGGTCCCGTTTAACTGGAGGGGTTGGTGGAATTTCGGAACCGGAGCCTTGGGAGATATGGCATGCCATATCATTGGCCCATCTTTTAAATTACTCCAACTGGGATATCCCACTGAGGTGACCTGCAATGCAAGCACTATTTATTCGGGTATATTCCAGGAAGCTGATTTCCCACAGAGCATACCGGTATCCAGCAAACTTCGATATAAATTTAAGTTAAAGGATGGCCGCGATCTGGAACTTTATTGGATGGACGGAGGGATGATTCCTGATCGTCCAGAGGAATTGGATCCGGATGTGAATGAAAATGAAGCACTGGCGGATACTCCTCAGCAAAATGACTATGAGGGAGGAAGCCTGTTCATTGGAACCAAAGGAAAGATTTCCTGCGGATGGGGTGGTAATAATCCCAGGCTGCTACCCCTTTCCTTGAATAAGGATATACAGGTTCCTAAAAAGTATCCCCGTGTGGAAGGGGACATGGATGGTCATTGGTGGCAATGGATCAATGCATGCATTGCCGGTTATGGAAATGCGGAAGTCGATTCTCCCTTCGAAGGTTATGCGGGTCCACTGACTGAAACTGTATTAATGGGAAATTTATTATTGCGTAGTTTTAACCTCCGGGAAAAAGTGATTAAAAACGATCCTGTTTATGGAAAAATGGAGCAATACAATACTCCTGGGCGATATATTACCTATAAATGGGATGGAGAAAATATGAGAATAACCAATTTTGAGCCTGCCAATCAATTTGTAAAAAGGGAATATAGAAAAGGATGGGGAGAGCTCACACTTTGATAGCCAATACTGCTTGAGAAATCCATCTCCAGGTCATGGCGATTCCGGTTTTTTGATGAATCAGCCTGCATGATAATTTTTAGGGACCAAAGAATTGCTAGTTTGTTTTAATCAGTCCCCGAAGTTGATATGCCCAGCCTTCCCTGATAATAATCCATGATACGGTTATCCAGGATATAATTATATTTTGCAGCAATCAGATTCAACCTGGCTTGATTTAACAGATTTTCTACGGTAATATAATCCACGGAGTTTATGGAACCTGCATTAAACTTTACCCCTGCCTCACGAAAAGATTCTGCATAATCCTTCACCTGGTCCTCCAAATTCAGATATGAACTGTAAGCATTGGTCATATTAAGATAATCCTGTTCAATAGCCTGTTTCAACTGTATCTTGGCGGTTTTTAGCTGGAATTCAGACTGATCTTCGGTTATTTTTGCCTGGGCTACTTTTCCCCGGGCCTGCAGGCGATTGATAATCGGTATTTGCAGGGTAAGTCCAATATAGGAATTAAAATTATTGTTGATCTGTTTCTGGTATGGTATCATCAAGCTGTTATAATTTGAAACAGGGCCATATACCGGGTCCTTAGCGTTATTAATCATCACATAATTGCTGGTGAGTTCATCCGATGTACTGATCAATTCCTGGGAACTGGCAACACTGGAATAATTGGTAGCCAACCCACCATTCAGGGAAATGACCGGAAATAATTGTCCCCTGGCAGATTTCAGACCTTCTTTCGCACTTTCTTCATGGAGCTTTGCTGCCCGGACAAAAGGTAGATTTTTCAAGGCATACTGATAAATCCGGTCAACTGAATCACTGTAAAGTATCATCGACGAAATTTTCAGCGGTTCTAATTGCATAGCTGTATCAAAAGGAATGTTCATCTCCTGGGAAAGGGTCAGTTTTGCCGTTAATAATGCATTGCGTGTATTGAGGACCTGAATCAGGCTGCTGTTTAACTGACCCTTTTCATTATACAGGTCTGAAGGGGCTATTGCGCCCTGGTTATTCAATGTGGTTAACCGGTCCGTCTGCTCCTTATTGACGCTGGCCTGGGACAATGCATTATCCAGTTGTTCCTGCAGATTCAACACGGCCAGATAATCCAGGATTACTGTTATGGCTGTCTGGTCCCGGGTCTGTTGCCAATCCATTTTCCCTGCCTGGTATGCCAGTGAACTTTGTCTGATGTAGTTATATATGCTGAATCCGTTCCATAGGACAATACTGCCGGTAATCTGATAATTGTCTGCCGTGTTCCCCTGATTGATATAGGCGTTCGTGAAAGGGTTGATGCTTTTCCCATTAAAGATAGACCGGGAGAAAAATCCATTTACACTGGGCAGCATATTCCCAATTGCTCCCTCAAGGTTCACCCGGTCATTTAGCATGGTAAACTCAGATTGTTTTACCAAGGGGTTATTCCGGATGGCCATTTCGACACATTGTTGCAGCGTATAATCTCCCTCAGATAGCGTCTTCTGTCCATTGCATATTAATCCGAATAAAAAAAATGGTGCTAATATTAATAAAAGCAATCTGGCTATGTTCGATCTTTTTTTTTCCATTTTATATGATTTGACATTATTCTTCTTTATCAATGTGGCCATCCAGCAGATGAATGATCCTTTTCCCATATCCTGCATTTTTTTCTGAATGGGTGACCTGGATGATGGTCACCTCATCTTCGCTGTTCAGTTTCTTAAAAAGATTCATAATTTCGTCCCCCTGTCTAGAATTCAAATTCCCGGTAGGTTCATCCGCCAATAGCAGCTTCGGTCTGCAGATCAATGCCCTGGCAATTCCGACAAGTTGCTGTTGCCCTCCGGAAAGCTGGGCCGGGAAAAGATCCTTTTTACCCACTATTTGAAAACGGTCCAGCATATCAGCGACCAGGGCTTTCCTTTCGGCTGATTTAATATTATGGTAGATCAGGGGTGTCTCAATATTCTCATAAACCGTAAGTTCATCAATCAGGTGGTAAGCCTGGAAAACAAAACCTATGTACTGCTTAGTCAGGTTTGACCGCTGTTTTTCCTTCAGCAGATGAACTGCTTCTCCCATAAAATACTGATACCCTTCAGTAGGTTCATCAATGAGTCCCAGAATATGCAACAAGGTGGATTTGCCGGAACCGGAAGGGCCCATGACGGACACAAATTCCCCTTCCCGGACAGAAAGATTTATATCCTTCAGTACATAATTTTTGTTCCCTCCGGTCATATACCATTTGGAAATATGAGTTAAGTCTATCATTTACCCGATTTTAACAAGCTTAAATCATCCAGCATTAATCTCTGAAGATCAAATCATATTGTTTAATCCTATTCTGATCTTAATGCCTGAACCGGATTTGTCATCGCTGCCTTAAGGGTTTGCATACTGATGGATACCAGTGCTATGCAAATCGCCAGAAATCCCGAAAGCAAAAATATCCTCCAGGAAAGGGCAACATGAAAAGCAAAACCCAGGAGCCATTGATTCATAGCCCACCAGGCTATCGGTGTGGCGATTACCAGGGCGATCAGTACAAGCTTTAACAGATCAGTTGACATCATGGCAATTATTCCCATCACTGATGCTCCTAGGGTCTTTCTGATCCCGATTTCCCGGAAACGTTGTTCAGCTGCATAGGTGACCAGACCGAACAATCCCAAACAGGCGATAAAAACAGCCAAAATCGCAAATGAGATGAATATTTGTCCTGTCCGCTGTTCGGACTGGTAAATCCGGTTGAAATCATCATTCATAAAAGAATAGCTGAAGGGTTGACCAGGTGCCATGGAACTCCAAATGCCGTTAATCCGATGGATCAGACCCTGGATATCAGCGGTATTTATTTTCAAGGCAATGCTCCCTTCATCTGTGCCGAGTATCAAGGCCATGGGAGTAACCTGTTGGCGGAGGGAATTGAAATTAAAATCCTTCACCACCCCGATCACATTCCAGGCAATTGTGGCATCCAAATGATTACCTACAGGTTGAAATAGTTTTTTGTTGATCGGATCCTTCCATCCCAGCAATTTGACTGCTGCTCCGTTCAGTATGACCGCATCTGAGTCTGAAGGGAACTGGCTGGAAAAATTCCTTCCCTGAACGATCTTCATGGAAAGAACAGGTATATAGTTTTCATCAATTTTCCACCATTGCATGGATATGGCATCCTGAGGCGCCAAGGTTGGGCCCTTAAATAATGTCGTCTCATCATCGTTATTAGCCGTGGGCAAAAAACCGGTCATGGTGACTTCCGACACTCCTGCCAGCCCGGAAATATCCGCTCTGAAAGCCGGGGCTTGATTTCCGAGGGGATAACAATTATTAATGATCAAAACATGATTTCGGTCATAACCAAGGTCTTTGTTTCGGATATAGCTCAGCTGGCTATAAATGACTATTGTACCTACGATTAAAACAATGGAGATGACAAACTGGAAAACTACCAGGCTGTTTCTTAGCCAGCCACTACGAAATCCACTGGCAAGTTTTCCTTTTAACACCTCGACAGGCCGGAATGAAGACAAAAAAAATGCCGGGTAGCTGCCTGCCAGAAGACCTACAATTAGCAATAAAATCAACATTCCAGGGATCATTTCTGGATCTCGGAATAAATCGAGATGCAGCTTTTTACCTGCCAGCTCGTTAAAATACGGCAATAGTAAGGTGGCTAAAAGGATGGCAAATAGCATGGCGATCCCGGTGATTAATAATGATTCTGCTAAAAATTGTGTAATCAGGTTACTGCGCAGCGATCCAAGGACTTTCCGGATACCCACCTCCCTGGCTCTTCCGGATGAACGCGCGGTAGATAGGTTCATGAAATTTATACAGGCAATCATCAGAATAAATAAAGCTATTGCGGAAAAAATATAAATATATTCCACATCGCTGTTGGCTCCAATTTCACCTACCTTATTGGAATAAAGATGTATCCTTCCCAGGGGCATCAGGCTAAACTTCATATAATTGTTTTTAGCCTTTAACTGATCCAGGTTGACATGCATCAACTGCTCTACCTGGGGACCCACATATTTGCGGACCATCCCCGGAAACTTCGATTCAAGGGATACCGGACTAGTTCCTTTTCTCAAGAGAATATAGGTGTTAAAATTACTGCGAAGCCAATTATTGCTTCGGCTTCTCCTTTGCGAGGACAAGGGCAGGAAAAAATCGAAATGAAAATGGGATCGGGAAGGAATATCCCTGATCACCCCGGTTATCCGGTACAAAGAGCTATCATTGATCAGCAATGTTTTTCCAATCACTTCAGTAGAATTGAAATATTTCATTGCCATCGAAGCGGTGATCACTATACTGTTTGGGGCGACAAGGGCTGTGGCCGGATTACCTGCAATCATTGGCAGAGTAAATACCTTAAACAGGGTAGAGTCCGCAAAGATGACCCTGCTTTCCTGTATATTTTCATTTCCCTTTTTCACCAGGATTCCTCCTAAGCTCCGGAAACGGACATACTGTTCCACTTCGGGATCATCTTTCTTCAACACTGGTCCGAGAGGTGCCGGTCCCACTGCCAGGATCAAATTCGACCCTCCAAAACGGATATTGCAGTCCAACCGGTATATCCGGTCAAAATGCTTGTTGTACCGGTCATAGCTTAGTTCATGTTTGACATACATAAGGATGATCATGCAGGTAGCCAGTCCAATAGCCAGTCCAAGTATATTGATCGCTGAAAAACCTTTGCTCTTCCAGATATTCCGTAGGGCTACTTTAAAATAGTTCCTGATCATAGAAATAATATTTAATTTTTTCCAAACCAATACCGATCACCCCGAAGTAAGTCTTAATAATTAATATCCCTTTGTTGTAATCTCTTCTTTCAAACATTAAAAGCTAATTATCCCTATTTATTCCCCATCAACCCTGTTTCATTCTCTGCGAAGGCTGTTTACCGGATTGGCAACCGCTGCCTTTAGGGCCTGAAAGCTGACCGTCATCAGCGTAATCAGGATAATTGCCAAACCTGCTGCAGCAAATACCCACCAGTGTAGTCTGACCCGGTAAGCATAATCCAGAAGCCAACGGTGCATAATCCAGGCTGAAACCGGAAATGCGATTACACAGGACAACACCGTTAAGCGGAGAAATTCCCCGGATAATAATCCGGTTATACCTGAGAGAGTGGCTCCAAGCACTTTGCGGATCCCGATTTCCCTAGTCCTGCGTTCAGCAGTGAAGGCCGCCAGGCCGAAAAGGCCGAGGCAAGAAATGAAAACCGCCAGGCCGGTAAATAATGCAGCCAGCTTACCGATTAAAGTTTCAGTCTTAAAAAGCTTGTCAAACTCGGTATCAGCGAAATAATATTCGAATGGATAAGCCGGTGAATTGGCCCTGATGACAGAACCGATACTGCTGATGGCCTTGCTCAGGTCCTTCCCCGGATTTAACCTGACATACAGATAAGAAGTAAAGGCTGGATTGCAGAAAAAGATCAATGGGTCCGCTGAACTGTACATGTTATTGTAAATAAAATTCTGAATGATCCCGATAATCCTGAAATGCTGGGTGCCCCTGGTGACAATCGTTCCGATCCGGCCATCCCTTCCCATCAGGGAAGCCAGGCTTGCATTAATGATGATATCAGTACTGTCATAACCTGCATCCCGGATAAAATCCCGGCCAGTTTGCAATTTTATCCCTATCGTCCCCAGAAATCCCGGACTCACCCACTCCTGGCTGATCAGTATATCTTTCCCCGTACTTTTGCCCGGCCAGCTGAAACCTCCCCCGTTTGAGTCAATATTAAATATGATCTGATTGCTGGAAGCTACATGCTGGGCATATCCGGTCGCCAGGAGCTCCTCCCTGACGGCACTGAAATGCCGGATGATACTTTGGCGGATCGGGATATAGATCAAATTCCTCCTCTGGTAACCAAGATTTCGTTGTCTGACATGCTGCACCTGCTGGAAAATGATCACCGTGCAGATGATCAATATGGCGGAAACAGTGAACTGTAACACCACCAGGCTCCTGCGGATAAAACCCGCACTGTTTTTATCATTGATTCCCCGGAGTGCCCGGACTGGATTAAAGGAGGACAGGTAAAAAGCAGGATAGCTTCCGGAAACCAGGCCGCAGACTATCCACAAAGCGAATAACCCTGCCAAATGGGCAAACCGGAAAACATGTAACGACAAATGCCGGTCAACCATTATATTGAATGCCGGCAGGGTGATCCAGACCAGAAATATGGCCAATAGAATGGATATAAAAGTCATCATCATGGATTCAGCTATAAAGCGGGTCACCAGTTGCGCTTTCCCCGAACCCAGGGTTTTACGGATGCCCACTTCCCGGGTCCGGAGGCCGGAGCGGGCTGTTGCCAAATTCATGAAATTGATACAAGCCAGTAATAGAATGATCCAGGCGATCAGGGTAATCAGCCGGACATATTTGATATCGCCTCCCGCCTGTTTCCCGTTTTCAAAATGACCATATAAATGCCACCTGTCCATGGGAAATAAAAATAACCTGGCTTTCGCCGAACTATCCTTGGCCTCAATGAACCGGTAAATCATTTTATTGATCTGGGTAACATCCGCCCTGGGATCCAGTTTAACATAAGTTTTAATACCATTGTTTCCCCAGTTGAGCAGCCAGGGATTCTTTTCCCTGTAAATCTGCATTGGCATCAGCCAATCCGGCCTGAAGGAAGAGTTTCTGGGATAATCCTTCATTACCCCGGTGATGATATACTCCTGCTGGTTATCCACCCTGAGTTCCCTGCCCAAAACCCGGACCGTTCCAAAGAATTTCAGGGCCATTTTCTTTGATATCACCAGGGAATGCAGCTGGTCAAATGCCTGGGCAGAATCTCCCTGAATAAAAGGACTTCCGAACATGGAAAAATAGCCGGTATCTACATAGATCCCGTGTTCATAGATTGATTTGCTCCCCAGGGAAAACAAGGAACGGTTATCCCAGGTAGTTGCCGTTGTATGCTGCAAACCTGGGATTTCCGACCTGAGCGCAGGAGCAAGAAGAACGGGAGTAGACTGAAAGGTATTGGTAACTCCGCTGTAAGTCTGATTATCCATCACCTCATAAAGCAGGCTATTTTGGGTAAACTGGTGATCAAAATCCAGCTCATCTTCCACCCAGAGTAAAATCAGGATGGCACAGGCGATACCGACCGCCAGGCCACAGATATTCAATAAGCTATAAGCCCCATGCCTTCGGATACTCCTCCAGATATGATTTAATTGGTTGAGCATCAGTTAACTCCTTTTAAAATAATATTTCCTGGCCTCGATATTCATTCGCGGTTTTAATTTTAACTTTCCTTTATTCTGTCCGCAATGATTTCACCGGGTTAGCCACCGCTGCTTTAATCCCCTGTGAGCTCACAGTCAGGAAAGCAATCCCGATAACCATAAAACCAGCCAGTAAAAAAATGCCTGGTCCCGGGTGAATGTGATAAGCAAATTTATTCAACCAGTTGTTCATGACCAGTAAGGCAACCGGGATCCCGATGATCATGGCCATGATCACCAGCTTGATGAAATCCCCCGAAAGCAGGGTCATGATATTCCATACCGATGCCCCGATCACCTTGCGGATGCCTATTTCCCGGGTTCTGGACTTTGTGGTAAAAGTGGCCAGTCCGTATAAGCCCAGACAGGATAATAAAATCGCCACCAGGGCGAAAAACCTGAATAAGTTTCCCATCCGCTGATCGGTACGATACATCCGGTCAAAACTTGCATCTAAGAACCGGTAGGCAAAAGGATATGATGGATTATACTGTTCCCAGACAGCCCTGGCAGCTGCAAGGGCCATGGCAGCATCTCTTCCGGTGGTTTTCACATAGAGTATACCAGGCTGCGGTTCATCATAGAATATCAGCGGTTCGATTTTTTGTTTCAGGGAAGCGTAATTAAAGTCCCGCACCACTCCGATGATGGTTCCCGTGTCTTGCCATAGGATGAATTTCTTTCCAACCGGATCGGTGATCCCCGCTTCTTTTACAGCAGTTTCATTGAGGATGACATGGGCAGCATCTGTGACTGACCCGCTGAAATTGCTCCCTTCCAGCATCTTCATCTTCATCAGGGGTATGAACTGTGCATTGATACCCATCGGGTGGATCATGAACATATTTCCCGGTGCTTTTCCATCCCACCAGGTATCCCCGGTAGCGGATCCAATATGGATGATATTGTCGTCCGCACCGGCCACTCCGAAGACACCCGGTTGTTGGAGCAGCTGGCTTCGGATTGCAGCATAATGAGACCCGATATTATTCATTTCCATGGTAAACACATAGGACCTATCAAAGCCTGGAGACCGGCTCCGGATAAAGTGCAGTTGCCTGCCGATAATCAAGGTTCCTGTAATCAGGATAACTGAGATAACGAACTGGGTAATCACCAGTACCTTGCGAATGGAATAGGTGCTGATTCCAGGAGTAAATTTTCCCCTGAGTGCTGCAACCGGGCGAAAGGAAGACATGAGCATTGCCGGATAAAGTGCGGAGGCAGCTAAGGTGCCGGCAATTGCCAAGATGAAAATCTTCCAGACTCCTGGGTCTTCAGGATTGAATACCATTTGCCTTCCACTGACCTGGTTATACAGGGGCAATAAAAGTATAATCAATATGATGGCCCCTGCAATGGCCATGATAAATAGCAGGATCGTTTCAATGATAAACTGTAAAAAAAGCTGGAACCTGGCAGCTCCAATGATCTTTCGGGTGCTCACTTCCTTTGCCCTGACCAGGGACCTCGCGGTGGACAGGTTGACATAATTGATACAGGAAATCGCTAAAATCAATAAGCCAACCATCAAAAATATCCTGACCGCCTGCATGGCAGAATCGTTCCCATCTGCCCCATACAGGTGCATATTCAGCAAAGGCTGGGGAGTAAAGAATTCCCCCTTCCCTTCCGGCCCTTTTTCTCCCTTGTAGATCCGGGTCAATTGCGCGCAAACGGTGTCGGCTGATATGCCTGCCTGCAGTTGAATGAAAATCTGATAGTTAAAGTTACCCAGATCCGTGTCAATCGTCTTCCAGGAACCATTTCCCAGGAAATTACGGGCCAACAGGCTCATAGGCATCAGCATATCATAGCGGATGCTGGAGTTCTCCGGAAAATCCTTCATGACCCCACTGATCACAAAATTGGTACTGTCATTGGCTACCAGGATCCTCCCCATGGGATTCTGGTTCCCAAAGAATTTCCTGGCGGTAGTCTCCGTGAGGATCAGGGAATGGTTACCGGTAAAAGGTTTTGCAGGGTTCCCATAAATCAAGGGAAAATCAAACATGGAAAATAATGCCGGGTCCACATATGCAGCCTGATTTCCCGTGAATGATTTTCTTCCATTGCGAAATAGCGTATATACATTATCAACACTTATCCTGACTGAATGAACCACTCCGGGGATATCCCTGGTGGCAAATATAGCCAGCGGAGAAGGGGATTCCCCTAGGGTAACCTGAGAATTTCCCGTACCTAAATGGGAAATGACCCGGAATATATTTTTTCCGTTAGGGTTAAACCGGTCAAAACTGAGTTCATCCTTAACCCAATATAACACCAGGATTCCCACGGCAAGTCCGGTGGCCATACCGAATATGTGGAGAATAGTATAAAATTTATTTCTGGTGATGCTTCTCCAGGCGGAGATCAGGTAGTTTTTGAACATGTCGTGAATTATTCTTGGCTGTTTATCGGATCAGCACCAGGGTGGCGGGTTGCCTGACTTTGGCTGAATTGATGGCCCTATCCCCTGTTGCAATCTGATACTGAGAGCGGGTTCAAACCAAAATGTTTTCTGTAACCGTCTGTCCATCCAGCATGCGGATGATCCGGTGACTGAACCGGGCATCGTGCTCACTATGCGTCACCATAACGATAGTTGTCCCCTGCTCATTCAGGTCCGTAAGGAGTTGCATGACTTCATTGCCATTGCTGGAATCCAGGTTCCCTGTGGGTTCATCGGCAAGGATCAGCCTGGGCCGGTTTACCACCGCCCTGGCCACAGCAACACGTTGTTGTTGACCTCCCGATAGCTGCTGGGGAAAATGGTTACGGCGGTGCATGATCTGCATTTTATCCAGCACCTCTTCCACCCTGGTTTTTCGCTCACCAGATTTAACCCCGGTATAAATGAGGGGGAGTTCCACATTCTCAAAAACCGTGAGTTCGTCGATCAGGTTGAAACTCTGGAAGACAAATCCGATATTATGTTTGCGCAGGCTGGCCCGCATACGCTCATTGTAATGGGCAACCTCCGTGCCGTTGAACAGGAAGCTTCCTTCATCCGGGTCATCCAGCAATCCCAAAATGTTCAGCAGGGTGGATTTACCACAGCCTGAAGGTCCCATTACGGCAACGAATTCCCCTTCACCGACTTCGATGGAAAGCTTATTCAGGGCAATGGTCTCCACTTCCTCCGTCCGGTAGATCTTTTCCAGATCAGTTATCTTAATCATGCTCATGGACTCGATTTTAACAATGAATAATAAATATGCTGATGGTTATTTGACTCAGTTCTTCAGTATCAGTTCCTGTACATTCCCGAAATTTTCATAGCCTGAGGTGATCACCCGGTCCCCTGGTTTCAAACCCTGCAGCACTTCATAGTAATCAGGATTCTGACTGCCCAGTTCAATGGTTGTCCGGTAAGCAGTATGACCATCCTTGCTTAATTTGAAAATCCAGTTTCCACCAGTCTGCTCGAAGAATCCCCCCCTGGGCACCAGGATGGCTTGTTTCGGATCACTGAGGGCCAGCAAAATCTGCAGGGTCTGGCCCCTGCGTAATCCGATGGGTGATTTTCCCACAAAGGCCATATCCACCCGGAATCTCCCGTCAGTGACCTGGGTATAAACCTTTTTGATTCGCAGGGTATAAGTGGTATCCGCAAAGGAAAATGTCCCGGTAAGTCCGGTAACGATCCGGTCAAGATAATGTTCATCAATATCCATCTTAACCTTAAATCCACCCAGTTCATCAATCTGGCCCAATTGATCCCCCTTGTTCTTGTTTTCTCCGATTTCCGCATCCAGGGAAGTCAGTTCACCATCCACCGGAGCTTTCACGATCAGGTCCCCCACTTTCTCCTGCATTAACCTAAGGGATTCTTTAGAACCCAGGGAGGACTGCCTGGCCTGATTGAGTTGTTGGGTATTCATCGCCGAATCCTGAGCAAGGATCTTTTGCATGAGCTTTTTTTTCTGCTCCTGGTACTGGTAATTATTGCGAGCCTGCTGGTATTCCTGGTAACCAATGGCCTTCTGGGCTAGCAGGCGCTGATCCAGCTGGTAAATCCTGTTTGCTTCCTTCAGGTTGTTTTCCGCATCAGCCATGAGGTTCAGGTTGGTGATCAGGTTTTGCTGGGCGGCATTGCGGGCGATCTGCATCTGGGTCAGTAGATTGTACACATTGGTCTGCTGGTCCACCAGCTGAAGTTCCAGGTCGGTATTGGACATCCGGAGAATCGGCTGACCTCTTTTCATGATCGAACCCTCCTCCACATATTTTTCTTCCACCCTACCCCCTTCCTGGGCATCCAGGTAAATAGTGGTGAGTGGCAGTACAATACCATTTTCCGTAATGCTTTCCTGGAAGCTGCCTTTGGTCACCGTACTGATCGTCAGCCTGTCGGTGTTCACATTCTGTTTGGACCCACCGGAGGTGTAATAAATGCTGGCAATGATCAGCAGCAGGATCGCCATGATACCAGAAATAGTCAGTATCCGCTTTTTTGACCAAAACTTTTTGGGAATTGCTCTGTCCACAGGGAATTTTTCTATCGTTAATGAATGATCAGGTGTGTAATAATCTCTTCAATTACATGCCAATAATTAAAATAATGATATTCAAATACTTATAAAGTTAATAATTGTTAAAATTGTCCGTTTTCGGACATTGAATGTCCGTTAACGATACAGGGGACCGTTAAGCAATGATTTTTTATCCGGATGAATCGGCATTTACGGTATACTTCTTTTAAAAGGTCAGGGAAGCTGTAACAAGGGTCAATGGTCAAATCCTGATAAATTATGGTAACATTGCAGCGAGCCTTCACTAAGTCAATCCATGCAGCTGAAACAATCCAGTTTACTGGTCATTGATGATGATCCCGATGTCCTCACAGCGGTCAAACTGCTGTTGAAAACAGAAGTCAGGGAAGTGGTCACGGAAAAAAATCCCGGACAGATCCGTCACCTGTTAAACAACTGCCATTTTGATGTAATCCTGCTTGATATGAACTTTGACAGTTCCGTCAATACAGGGAATGAAGGATTATTCTGGCTGAAGAAAATCAGGGAATGGGATATTACTGTGAGCGTGATCATGATTACTGCTTACGGAGATATCAACCTGGCAGTCAGGTCCCTAAAGGAAGGGGCTTCGGATTTTATCATTAAACCCTGGCATAACGAAAGACTGCTGGAGACTGTCCGGGAAACCCTTCGCAAGAAATCTTCAGGAAATGATATTGAGCTCCGGCCAAATTCTTCCCATATCATCGGACCAGATATGCTCGGCCGGTCTGAAATCATGATGGAAGTATTTCATAAAATGGAAAAAATAGCCGTGACTGAGGCTAATATCCTGATCCTTGGCGAAAATGGAACCGGGAAGGACCTGATAGCCAAAGCCATCCATCAGCATTCCTCCCGGTCTGCCAATTCTTTTGTCAAAGTGGATATTGGCGCCTTGACAGACAGCCTGTTTGAGAGCGAGCTTTTCGGTCACACCAAAGGTTCCTTTACAGATGCCACAGGGGACAGGACGGGCCGCTTCGAATCTGCCCATATGGGCACCCTATTTCTGGATGAGATCGGTAATATTTCCCTCCAGCAGCAGGCGAAACTGTTAAGTGCTTTACAGAATCGCCAGATCAGCCGATTGGGATCCAATCTGCCCATCCCCATAGATATCCGGCTCATTTGCGCCACCAATGTGCCGATTGAAGTCCTGAGTAATGAAAAACGCTTCCGCAGAGACCTCATTTACCGCATTAATACCGTGGAAATTACCGTACCCCCGCTTCGGGAACGGGGGGAAGATATCCTCCTGCTTGCCCGGCATTTTACCCAAATCTATGGAGATAAATATTTCAAACCGGATATCAGTTTAGCGGCCAGTGCAATAGAAAAGCTAATCTCCCACCAATATCCGGGAAATGTCAGGGAACTTCAATATACCATGGAAAGGGCCGTCATCATGGCGGAAAGCCAACAGTTACAGGAGCAGGATATTATTTTCTCCCCCATGGAAACAGTCCGGTCTGTTGCGGAACAGTTCCGGGAAACCAAGCTGAGTGAAATAGAACGGAATGCCATCCTGAAAGTGATTGAAAAAAATCAGGGTAATATTACCCGTGCAGCCAGGGAACTGGGAATAACCCGGACCGCACTATACCGCCGTTTAAGCAAATATGATATCTAAGCCATATGACTGGAGTATACTGATCAGGGTCCTGCTGCTTTTTATCACCCTGCTGGGCGGATCATTTTTTACCGTAAACGGACCCAGGATTTACCTGCTAGCCATAGTTCCCTTGGTTATTTTCCAGCTCATTAATTTTTACCGCTTCCAGCTCAAGGCTCAACATGAAGTGGACCAGTTTGTGGAATCGGTCCATTACCGGGATTTTTCCCGGCACTTTAGCCTGAAGGGCACCCCTCCTGAACTCAGGTCGCTAAGAAAGGGGTTCAATCAAATCAACAGCACTTTCAAGGTCATCAGCAGGGAAAAGGAAACCCAATACCAGTACCTGCAAAAACTCCTCGAGTTGGTGAACACCGGCATCATCGCATATGATTCGGATAGCGGGGAAATAAACTGGATGAACGATTCTTTTAAAAAATTGCTGGGAATACCCTATCTGAAAAGTATTCATTCCCTCAGAAAACGGGATGAGCACCTGTATGAGGAGCTGCTTAACCTGAAGAACAGTGAGAGCCGGATAATTAGCATGAACAAGGATAGAAACATGTTTAAAGCCCTGGTAACTGCCACTGCATTCCAGACTGAGGGTCATATATTCAGGCTGATTGCTTTCCAGAATGTGGATGAAGCATTGGATGAGAACGAATCCCAGGCCTGGCAGAAATTACTCAGTGTGATGACCCATGAGATCATGAATTCGGTAGCTCCTATTTCTTCCCTTGCAGAGACTTTAAAAAAACGTCTGGTGGAAAGAGGGGAAACCGGAAATCTGGAGGATCTGGAGCTTGGGATAGACACTATTATGCGGCGCAGTGAGGGATTGTTGAAATTTGCCGAAACCTACCGTAACCTGAACAAGATTACCCAGCCCCGGCTAAGTCCGGTATTGGCCCGGGATCTTTTTGAACATATCCACCAGCTCATGCAACCCACCCTATTATCCAAAAACATTGAACTGGAAATCATTTTGAAAGACCCATCACAGATTCTAAATATAGACAGCAACCTCGTGGAACAGGTGTTAATCAACCTAGTCGTGAATGCTATTGATGCGGTCCGGGACCGTCCTGAGCCCCGGATCATTTTAACCGCCGCTTATGGTCCGGATCATAAAACTGTCCTAAAGGTTTCGGATAACGGGATTGGAATGCCCAAAATCGTGGCTGATAAAATATTCATCCCGTTTTTCAGTACCAAGAAAAACGGCAGCGGGATAGGTCTCAGTCTGTGCAAACAGATCATGTTATTGCATCATGGTAATATCCAAGTGCAGACCATTGAAGGGGAAGGAAGTACTTTCAGGCTGCAGTTTTGAAATTCCTGGTCTGAAATATATTCTTATCTTCCTAAAGTTTCGCCCTCGACGGAATAATTTATCGATCAATTCAGGCGCCAAATCTACACTGATGGTTAAAAAAACGATTACTTCCCCAATCCTTTTGATTTCCATTTCTATCCTGCTAATAACAGGATGTGTTTACCAAAAAGCCTATTATATCAATCCCATGTTCGGCCGGACCAATCCATATATTGCCAAGCCATTGTTGTCTGATTTTGTGAAATCAGCCAATTATGGTGAACTTACCTATTCAGCCGGAAACAATAACTTCTTATTTAACGATCAGGTGAATGCATTGGATGCGCAGTTCTACCATACCAACCAGGTAAACCTTTTTCACTTTTATTATGGGGGAAACCTCAGCTTGGGAAATTACCGAGTGTCCTCATATTCCAACTCATATGAGTCAACAGGGATCGATACCGCATACCTGAATGCCCATTCAGGCTATAAATTCTTTGGAAATCTGGGGATACAGGGGGGTGCAGATTTTACGCTTCCATTGGGTAAAAGCGAATGGCGCTTTATCGGAGTGGATATTTCTGTGAACCGGGAATTCGGTCAATACCTGAACTTCAGAAGATCCCTGAAAGATACCATGGTATCAGGCGTGACCAGAAGCGCTTTCCTGGCCACCCTGGGCATTTCTTCGGAAATGACCTTTCATCTGAAAAATGGTAATTTTGGATGGAAATTGGAAACAGGAACTCAGCTGGGAAACCTGGGTTTTGAACAGGTTTCCAATTCCGGAAATACCCTGACAGGTCATACCACCGGTGTTTTTTTTGACTTTGTGTTTCAGGTTACCTATAAACAATGGACCGGCTATTTCGAAGCGGAACAGGGCACCCTCCAGTCTAATGACATGCTCGGCTTGATTA
>Ga0307374_10006147_pt1 | contig 19024 bp, 14 predicted proteins | sample OX3MG_FD_202532 | JGI IMG/M metagenome (GOLD analysis project Ga0307374, IMG submission 202532) | Soil microbial communities from Risofladan, Vaasa, Finland - OX-3 | ecosystem: Environmental > Terrestrial > Soil > Coastal area > Acid sulfate soil | place: Finland: Risofladan, Vaasa | collected...
CGTCGTCGAGCATGATCATGCAGAACGGACAGGCCGTCGAGACCACGTCCGCGCCGGTCGCGAGGGCCTCGTCGGTGCGCTCCATGTTGACGCGCTTGCCGATATTCTCCTCCATCCACATGCGCGCGCCGCCCGCGCCGCAGCAAAACCCCCGCTCGCGACAACGTGCCATCTCGACCTGCTTCACACCGGGAATCGCGTCGAGGACGTTGCGCGGCTCGTCGAAGACGCGGTTGTGCCGGCCGAGGTAGCAGGGGTCGTGGTACGTGACGGTCCCCTGGTACGCGACGCCCGGCACCAAGCGGCCCGACGCCACGAGGTGGCTCAAGAGCTCGGCGTGGTGGATCACCTCGTACTCACCGCCCAACGCGGGGTACTCGTTCTTCATCGTGTTAAAGCAGTGCGGGCAACTGGCGACGATCTTCTTCGCCCCGACGCTATTTAACGTCTCGATGTTGGCCTTGGCCATCTCTTGGAAGAGGTACTCGTTGCCCATGCGCCGCGCCGGGTCGCCGGTGCACGATTCACGCGGCCCAAGGATGGCGAAGGTCACCCCGGCGCGATGCAACATGCGCGCCGTCGACTCGACCTGCTTACGTCCGCGCTCATCGAGCGCCCCGGCACAGCCCACCCAGTAGAGATACTCGACGTCATCGGGGATGGCGTCCTCGATGATCGGCACCTCGAAGTCGAGGGCCGAGAGCCACTCGGTGCGCTTGGACGATCCGAGTCCCCAGGGGTCGCCCTGGTTCTCCATATTGCGAAGGAGCAGGCTCGCCTCACTAGGAAAGCGCGACTCCATCAAGACCTCGAAGCGACGCATGTCGATGATGGCGTCGACGTGCTCGATGTCGACCGGACACTGTTCGACGCAGGCTCCGCAGGTCGTGCACGACCATAAGACGTCGGGGTCGATCGTCGTGGGCACGAGGGTCAAGACGTCGCCCTCGTGTTCACCCGAGAGCAGGCGGTCGGCCGAGGCGAACATGTTGTCGCGCAGACCCATGATGAGCAACTTCGGGCTGAGTGGCTTACCCGTCGTCCACGCCGGACACACCGACTGACAACGCCCACATTCGGTGCAGGTGGCGAAGTCGAGCATCTGCTTCCACGTGAAATCCTCGGCCTTGCCGACGCCAAAGACCGTGTCTTCGGTGACCTCGTCCATGTTCATGTTGGGGGTCTTATCGAGCCCACCCAAGGCGCGCGGACGACGCGAGAAGGCGACGTTGATCGGAGCCAAGAAGATGTGCAGGTGCTTGGAGTACGAGACGAAGACCAAGAATCCCGCGATCACCGCGACGTTGAGCAACAAGAACATCGCCTCGAGCACGCTGTTGACCCCCACCCCGAGCGGCGCGAGCCACGCGGCGACGAGTTTTGAGGCAAATGCCCACGGTGAGGCGAAGTGGTAGAAGAATGACGACGAATTCGGCACGGACTGGCCCTGTAATGGGGCGTAGCCCACCCAGCCATTTTTCAAACCGGGCTGATGGTACGGAAAGTGACCGGTGTCGATCTGGGCCGCGCGGTACACCAGCAGCGTGATGATGACCATCGCGATCATCACGAGCACCAGCCACGCGGCGCCCGTGTGCGAACCATAGAAACGGCTCGAGCGATCCTTGCGCGCCGGAGCGTTGAGCGTACGAATGATCGTAAAGACCACGAGACTCACGAGTACGGCGGTCGCGAAGAAGTCCTCCACGAAGGCGAGCCAGTTGCTCTGGCCGATGACGGGAATGTGAAAATCACGCTGGAAGAGCGAGCCGTACGCCTCGACGATGGTCGTCATCAAGACGGTGAATCCCCACATCGTGAAGAAATGCGCGATGCCGGGGACCGTCCAGCGAAGCAGTTTGGATTGACCGGCGACCTCGACGACCTCGACCTCGCTGACCTTTCGAACACCCCGCCAACGCCGTGGCGCCGGTTGACCACTACGAATCAACGTCGAGAGCCAGTAGAAGCGTCGACCGGCGACGCCAAAGCACACGACCGTGATCGCGAGACCGATGATGATTCGGGCCAGCACTACGCCCCCCTTCGACGACGAGACGTCACTTCTTGAAGTTCTCCGAATACCGGCTCGGGGTCGGTCCGCGCTGTCCGCGATACTTGGATCCAAGGCCTGATGAGCCGTAGGGCCGGTCGGCCTCGGTGGTCATCTCGAAAAAGCTGATCTGGCCGATCTTCATCCCTGGGTACAAGGTGATCGGCAGGTTCGCGACGTTCGAGAGTTCCAAGGTGATATGGCCGTCCCAGCCCGCGTCGATGAATCCAGCTGTCGAGTGAATCACCAGACCGAGTCGACCGAGCGAACTCTTGCCATCGAGGCGGGCCACGAGGTCATTGGCGATCGCAACGCGCTCGGTCGTCGAGCCGAGCATGAACTCGCCGGGGTGCAGGATCATTGGCGTTTCAGGGCCGACGTCGATCAACTCGGTGAGGTCCTCTTGAGGTTCTCGCACGTCGATCACCCGCTGGGAGTGGTTACGAAAGACCCGAAAATACTGGTCTACGTGGAGGTCGACCGAAGAGGGCTGAATGCAGTCGTCGGTCAGCGGTTCGACGATGATTCGCCCCTGCTCCAGGGCCTCTTTGATGGACCGGTCCGAGAGCACCATTAGAGAATCACGTTAGCCGTTCTGTCCAAGACCTTTTTGGCCCTGACCCAGCGCGCCCAACCCCCGCACCTCGGGTTGGGGGCCCGCTCCGACGTTGCCGTAGCGATGGTTCGCCACCGCCACGCTTTGTTCGAGTAGCCAGCGTGGCCCCTCAATCGCGCCACGCTGGGCGATCGTACGTCGGTCCAAGACGCACCCTCGTTCCAACAGCGCCGATGCGGGAGCGATTTCTCGACTCAACCAGCGAACCTTCGTCCCTGGCGCGCAACGAGCGACAAGTTCCTCTGGCGATTCAACGACCAAATCGTGATGCGTTCCGACGCTCGACGCGCTGGAAAAACTCAGCGAGGCGCCGGTAATGGCCGAGAGCGCGGCGAGGAAGGCGTCTTGACCCGGCGACCAACGCTCGTCCACGCGCACGGCCACGGGACTCGGGTAGAAACGAAAGCGGTGCACGTTTCGCTCCACGCGAAGCCCCGAGGGATCAAGGGCGAGCGCGCCTTCTTCGAACCACCAGGCCACCAGCTCATCCACCGCCGCGCTCGTGTCGCTCAACGCCGGCCACGAACACAGCGACGCGACGTAGTGCGCGCCACCGGCCTTCGCGGTGGGCCCCACACTCGAACGCTTCCAGCCGCCAAAGGGCTGGCGTTGCACCACGGCACCGGTCGTGACGCGGTTGACGTACACGTTGCCCGCTTCAACGTGCTCGAGCCACCACTCGCACTGTCCGTCGTCGAGTGAGTGCAGACCCGCCGTCAACCCGTAGGCGACGTCGTTCTGCCATCGAGTCGCGGTCTGTAGGTCGGGCGCGACCATGACGCCCAGCACCGGCCCGAACCATTCGTGGTGGTGCGACCACGAACCGGCCGCGACGCCAAGACGCACTCCGGGGCGCCAGAGGTAGCCCGCCACGTCAATGGCGCGAGGTTCGACGAGCCACGACTCGCCGGGATCAAGTTGGCCCAGGGCGCGCGCCAGCGCGACCTCGGGAGGTCGAATAATGGGGCCCGTGACCGTTTCGAGGGTGGTCGCCGGACCCACGACGAGGCTCTCGACCGCGTCACGCAACTGACGAAGAAACGCTCCGCCGTCAATCAGGGTCTGATCGACAATGGCCAGGCTCGCCGCCGAGCACTTTTGTCCCGCGTGCGAAAACGCCGAGTCCACGAGGTCCTTTACCGCGGCGTCCACGTCAGCGCTCGAGGTCACCACGATGGCGTTCTTCCCACTCGTCTCGCCGAGCAGGCAGAGATCACTTCGCCACGACGTGAAGAGCTTGGCGGTCGCGAATGAACCGGTGAGTATCACGGCGTTCACGTGCTCGTGGGCGATCAGCGCTCGTCCGATCTCGTCGTCTCGGGTCGAAACAAACTGCAGCACGTCGCGGGGGATCCCCGCTCGCCAGAGTTGACCCACCAGTTCCCACGCCACCCCGACCGCTTCAGGGGCGGGCTTTAAGATCACGGCGTTGCCGGCGGCCAGAGCCGCGAGCACCCCACCGGCAGGAATCGCGTAGGGGAAGTTCCAAGGCGGTACAACCACGACCACCCCAAGGGGGTCGGCCTCTTGGGCGTCGGCCACGTGCTCGGCGTAGAAGGAGGCAAAGTCGGCCCCCTCGCTCACCTCGGCGTTCGCCTCGTGCTCGGTTTTGCCGGTATCGCGGGCCATCACGGCCGACGAACGGGCTCGCGACACCAGCATCTCCGCTGCGGCGCGGCGCAAGACCTCGCGCCGTTCGACCGCCGGCCGCGCCGCCCACGCCTGATGGCTCGCACGCGCCCACGAAACGGCCTGATCGACCTCCTTCAACGTCGCCACCGCGTAGCGATACCAAACTCGACCTTCGTCGTTGGGGTCACGACCCTGTTCCCACTCGCCGGCGTCGACCTCTTCGCCGGCGATGACGAGGGGAATCGTGACTTCACCGGGTTCAAGAACCTCCGTTAGGGCCGCCTCGTACGCCGCGCGCCACCGGGCGTCCGTGGGATCGGCGTTCGCGGCGTTTTCAAATGAAGGCGACGTCGCCGCGCGTTCGTCGTGGCGCCTCGACGTCGTCGCCACCCGGTGTCGCGCGGCGACGGCCTCCTCGAAACGATGAGCCTGTAGGGAAAAGGTGCCCCAGTCGTGATCAATAGCGAAGGCCGCCCGCAGGTAGTTCTCCGGCGACGTGTTCTCATCGAGTCGACGCACCAAGTACGCCACGGCCGCGGCGAAGTCCTCTCGACGCGTGACCGGCGCGTAGAGAATGACGCGCTGGCCTCGCGCCGAGAACACGAGCGCTTCAGCGTTAGCCATCCCTTCGAGCATTTCAAGATCGAGTTGCGTTTCGACGTGTCGCCGGGCCGCAACCAGAAGTGCGAAGTTGAGATGAAAGAGATTGTGGCTCGCGGCCCCTACGCGCAGCGCGTCGGCGTGCTCGGGGCGCAGCGCGCGGTCAACGAGTCGCAGGTAACTCGCGTCGACGTCAGCCTTCGATCCATAGGGTGCCGCGGTGAAACCTTGAAGTTCGGCCTCGGTGTGCTCCATGGCGAGATTCGCCCCCTTTACGAGACGAACTTTGATCGCGGCGCCCCCGCGTGCTCGCCGCTTGATCGCCCACGCGATGAGTTCTTCCAACGCGTCGTGAGCCTCGGGAAGGTACGCCTGAAGCACGATGCCCGCCGAGAGCGAGTAAAACTCTGGCTCCTCGAGAACATGTAGAAACGCATCGAGAGTCAGGCGCAAGTCGCGGTACTCCTCCATATCGAGATTGACGAAGACCTCTTCACGTTGAGCGACGCGGTAGATCTCGCGCAGCCGCTCGGCGACGCGTCGCTGGCTGCCCGCGACGTCAAAGGCGTTCAACTGACTGACGACGGACGAAAGCTTCACCGAAACGTAGTCCACGTATGATCGGCGCATCATGGCAGTGATCGACCAGAGTCGCTGCTGGGCCTCGCCCTCGCCCAAAACCGCCTCACCCAGTACGTTCACGTTCAAGAGTGCGCCCTGCGCGCGCCGTCGCGCGACGTGGCGAGACAAGGACGCTTCCTCAGAGGGCAAGATGAGTTCACTCGAAAGCTCGCGCACCCTCGCGTGCACGACGCGTAGCACCGATCTCGGCGCGACGCGAGCGGCCACGGCGAGTAATCGCAGACCGATGGTGTCCACGAGACCAAAACCGCGGACGCTCGCGCGAGCGCTGGCCCGGCGAAAGAGCACCACGGCCGCCGTGGCCGACGCCGCTCGCATCACCTGATCAGTGAGGGCCATCGTCACGCTGATCGCAGCGGGGTCGCGAAACAGGCGCTCGAATCGTCGTCGCGTGCGGCGCTCACGAAGCGAGCGACGCCGTCGCGTCTCTTCGAGCAGCGTGCGTGTCGCCATGACGCTCGACGACGCCAACTCATCGAGCGTTGGATCCGTCGTGACCACCACTACCTCCCTCGCCGACGCTACCCCTGGATCAAAGGGTGCGTCATCGTCTCAGGAAGGAACCTCGAAGTTGAAAACGTTATTGTCAAAAACCCGATAACTCGAGTAATCGAGCAGGTCATAGAGCTCGGAACGGGTTTGCATGGCGCCCAGCACCGACGCCACGGACCCCTCGCTCGAGAGCGCCGCCAACCCTTGATCACAGGCTCTCATGGCGAGACGCAGCATCGAGACGGGGAAAATCACCATGTTGACCCCGAGCGCCGCCAGCGAGGCAATGTCCAACAGCTCGCCCTTGCCGAACTCGGTCGCGTTGGCGAGAAGGGGCACGTCGATCGCGGCGCGCATCGCGGCGAACTCGAACTCGTCGAGCAGCGCTTCGGCGAAGATGGCGTCAGCTCCCGCGTCGACGTAGGACTTCGCTCGAGTGATGGCCTCGTCGAGCGAGTCGGTCGCGCGCGCGTCGGTGCGCGCGATGATCATCAAAGTGTCGTCGCGTCGCGCGTCGACGGCCGCACGAACTCGTCGCACGGCGATTTCTCGATCCACGACTTGCTTGCCGTCCAGATGACCGCATCGTTTGGGATTGACCTGATCTTCGAGGTGCAACCCGGCCACGCCGGCGTCCTCGAGAAGTTGCACGCTGCGCGCGACGTTCATGGCTTCACCAAAGCCCGTGTCGGCGTCGACGAGAAGCGGCAGGTTGGTGACTCGCGCCACCTGTCCAGCGCGCTGGGCCACCTCGCTGACGCTGGTCAACCCCACGTCGGGCAGTCCGAGATCGGCGGCGAGGACCGCTCCCGACAAGTACGTCGCCTCGAAGCCGCGACGCTCGATAAGCATCGCCGACAGCGGGTTGAACGCTCCGGGCAGCGCCAGGATCTCACCGGTGGCGAGGCGCGCGCGCAGGCGCGCGCGCTTGTCGACCGGCGTCGTGGTCGCGTGCAGCATCAAAAAATCCCTTCCGTGGCGACGACACCCTTTAGCGTGTCCTGAGCGGCGGTGACGTTCAATTGGCCTAGGTCACGGGAAGAAAGCTCGTCGAGTCGCGTCACGACGTCGAGAAACCGGTCAGCCTCGCCTGATTCGATCACACCGTCTGAGAGCCGGCGGAACTTTTCGACGTACTGGGCACGCGCGAAGGGACGTGCCCCGTACGGGTGCGCGTCGGGCAACGCGATCTCCTCGACGATCACCGTTCCGTTTGAGAGCGCAATCTCGACCCGGCCCCCGAAGGCGCGCATCTCGGGATCACTCGAGAGATAGCGCCGTGACCACTCGGGATCCTCGACGGTTCGCACCCGCCGCCACAGGGCAACGGTATCCGCTCGGCGAGCGCGTGCGGGCGCGTACGAATCTTCGTGATGCCACACCCCGTCTTGAAGAGCCACGGCAAAAATGTAGGGCAACGAGTGATCAAGCGTCTCGCGCGACGCTTCGGGATCGAACTTTTGTGGATCGTTCGATCCCGTGCCGATGACGAAATGCGTGTGGTGCGAGGTATAGATCACGACCTCTCGAACGCGTTCGACGTCAAGCAACTCCGGGTGCATCCCCCGCAGACGTCGCGCCACGTCGATCCACGCTTGGGCCTGGTATTCGGCGGAGTGCTCTTTCGTGAACGAGTCCAAAATCGCACGCTTCGCTTCACCACGGGCGGGCAACGACACGCGGTAGCGCGCCTCGGGCCCGTCGAGCAGCCAGGCCACCACGCCGTCTTCTCCTTCGTAAATGGGCTCAGGCGCACTCTGTCCGCGCAGGGCGCGGTCGACGGCCTCGACGGCGCACTTGGCGGCGAAGGCCGGTGCGTACGCTTTCCAGGTCGAAATCTCGCCTTTGCGGGACTGGCGAGTCGCGGTCGTGGTGTGCAATGCCTGATTGATTGCCTGAAACGTCACGCCGGGCGACAGTGACAGCAGCGACCCGAGTCCAGCCGCGATGGAGGGGCCGAGGTGAGCGACGTGATCGATCTTGTGCGCGTGCAGGCTCACGCCGCGCGCGAGGTCAATTTGCACCTCGTAAGCCGTCGCGAGTGCGCGAATAATGTCGCGGCCGCTCAGCCCCCGACGCTCGGCGAGGTGTTGGGCGACCGCGATGATGGCGGGAACGTTGTCGCCGGGGTGCGCGTATTCGGCGGCGAGGAAGGTGTCGTGAAAGTCCAACTCGCGAACTGCCACGCCATTGGCCCACGCGGCCCACTCCGGTGAAACGCGCGTCGTGGCGGACAGACCCAGAATCGTCGCCCCGGGACGCGCTTCGTGGTGAAGCGCCTGATCCCTCGCGGCCGCGACGGGCGCCCGGGCTAACGAGGCTGCGGCAACGGCGGCGTCGTCAATGATCCGATTAATAATCATTTCGCTCACGTCGTCGTCAACCTTGGCGTCGTCGTCGGTGGCGAGTTCAGCGAGCTTCCAAGCGAGCTGATCTTCGCGACGAAGCCCTTCGTCACTTCGATACGTGCGAAGTTCGTGTTCGATCACGGTATTCGCCGGGTGATGGCGGCGCTCGCGCGCTGCAATTCACTCACCAATGAGTCGACGTCAAAGGGGATGTCTTCAATGTGACCCGAGACTTGAATCGCGGCGATGACCTTACCGCCGCGGTCCATCACCGGTACGGCAATCGAGACGCTGCCGCCTTCGCCCTGACCTTGGCCCAGGGCGTAACCGCGCTCACGAATCGCACTCAAACTTTCGATGAACTCGTATCGATCCAACTCGCGTCCATTAGCAAAGGGGATGTTCTCCACGCCATCGAGAAGTCGCTCAAGATCATCGGGAGAAAGTGCGGCGGCCAACACGCGTGCGCCACCCAACGTAAGCGGCACCTGTTCACCGACCGTAGCTTGATACCGAGGCGTAGGCGAACTCAAGACCCGCATGACGCGAACTTGAGTGAACTCGTAGCGCACCGCAAGCATGGCGGTTAACTTCGTCGTCATCGTCAACTCGAGGAGAATTGGCTCAGCAATTTGGGTCAGGCTATTGGTCAGGAGATACGTGAATCCGTCGATAAGTGAGATAAGACCGAGACGATATTCCACTCCGTCGCGTTCGACATAACCGTGTTTGATCAGTAAATTTACGAGCCGCTGCGTCGTGGCCAGGTGCAGTTTGGTGGCGGTCGCGATTTCGGTAAGGCGCATGGGCGCCCGGTGCTCACGCAGTACCCCCAGCACCAGGAAGGGGCGATCGAGTGACCGTACGCCGGCCGCGGATACTTCGTCGCCATCACCACGTTCGGTCGACTCAGCGGGTTCCTTCTCGTCGATTCGCGAGACGTCATTCGCGTCGTCCGCGTGGGCCTCTGAGTGAGAAGTAGCCACTCTCGTCACGCCCGCATCACGCGCCCGACCCTATCTGGTCGTCACGGGTCGAGGGGCGGCTCGGCGATTCTATTAGCGTCGCCCAAGGCGAGAGTGCGCCCTTGTAAGCGCGGGAACCGAGTCGAAAATGCTGAGCCTGTTCTTCGGTTTCTATGAAAGGCAAGTCCATGGGAAACAGTTCATCACCGCGTGGTCGAGGACCGGCCTTAGAGACGTGACCCCAGAGCGAATGTCCGACGACCTTTTCAGCCAGCACCGCAGCCTCAATCAGTCGATCAATGTCGACCCCATTGGCGATGCCAAGTTCGTTCAAGAGGTCGACGAGATCTTCGGTCGCGATCATACGCGTCATACGTCCGTGGCCACCGTAGGGGCAACCACCCATTCCTCCTACTGACGAGTCGATGACGAGGGTGCACTCCGGGCCAAGTGTGCGAATCGCTTCGTACGCAGAGACCAACGCCACACCCCGCGCGTCGTGCAGGTGTAGATGGAAATGGACGATCTCAGGCCAGCGTTCACGAATCGCGCGTAACTGTGACTCGACGTGATGAGGCAGATTCCAACCCATTGGATCGCCAATCCACACGCGCGTGACCGCGATACCTGCGTCGTGCCACTTGTCGTACTGGAGTTGGAGCATTTTCATGCGATACTCCTCGTCAAATAGGCCCAGCCAGTTCGAACCCCAAGCGGCGTTGATAGCAATTTCTGCTCCAGTGGCGCCTGCATCGCGCGCGCGCGCAATCGTGTCATCCCACGCATCGATCTCTTCGATTTGCGATCGATTGGTGTTACGACGAACGAAAACGTCGCAGAGGTGCACCAGCGTCTGGGGCACTTCGTGGGCGTCCACCAATGGCGGCATGTAGTGGCTCATTCGCTCGCGTCCACGTTCGTTGAGCGCTAACGCGGTGTACGTGACCCCCTTCACGGGCGAGAAGCGCGTGACAATCTCATCGATTTTGGCCATCTGGGGCGTCCACTTTGGGCTTACGAACGAACCCACCACAATCGTCGAGAGTCCGGTCTGTGAAAGGGCGTCGAGCAAATCTAGTTTCGAATCGACACTGATTGATGCGCTCTCAATCTGCATCCCTTCACGCATTCCTTCTTCCACGATTTCAACGCGCGGGTAACCCTGATTCAACGGCTTGGTCGCACTCATACTGCGCCCGCTCGCTTAAGTTCGCCAATCTGATCCGGACCGTAACCGAGTTCGCTCAAGATCTCCTCCGTGTGCTGTCCGAGTCGCGGTGGGGGCATGGACGGTTCGAGTGCTGCGCCGTCGACGTGTACGCCACTGCCAAGTAGTTCCACCCGCTCAAAACCATCAAGATCAATCTCCACTTCGTGCATCAAGGAGCGAACCCGAACCTGCTCTTGCTCGAGTGCTTCCGCCAGTGAAAGAACGCGCCCGGTCGGTACGTTGACGTCGGCCAGGAGCTCCTCCCATTCGAAAGCACTCTTGGCGTCGAGGGCTAATTCAAGTTCCGCCGTAAGCAAATTTCGATAACGCTTGCGCAATTCTCGATCTATAAATCGCTCGTCGGTGACCAAATCCAGTCGCCCAACTACTTCACAAACCGACTCGAACTGACGTTGCGTGTTGGCAGCAATATTGAGCAAGCCGTCTCCCGTACGAAACGTACCCGAAGGCGATGACGCCGCGTTGTTGTTGCCTTGGCGCGTCGCGACTCGTCCAGAGATGAGGTGTTCCGAGGTCACCCAGCCCATCGCGGTGATTGCGGACTCCAACATCGAGACGTCGAGCATCGCGCCCACGCCCTCACGGTCACGACGCACCAGTGCGGCGCAAATTGACATCGCCGCGACGAAACCGCCCAACGTATCGCATACCGGAAAACCAACCCGTAACGGATCATCGGAGGGCCATCCCGTAACGTCGCACATTCCAGATAGCCCCTGGATTATCTGATCGTACGCGGGGCGTCCTGAGAGCGGTCCAGTCTGACCAAAGCCAGACACGGCACAGTAGACCAACGTTGGATTTATGCGTTCAAGTGTTTCGTAGGAGAATCCCAATCGAGTCAGGACGCCGGGGCGCATATTCTCCAAGAGCACGTCAGCGCTCTCGACTAATTTCGCGAAGACCTCTCGGCCCCCATCACTTTTCAAATCCGCCGTAATCGAGCGCTTCCCCGCATTCTGGGCGAGAAACGAAGCTCCCATTCTGGCGGCGGCGAGGACCTTGTTGTCACCCATTTCGCGCGCCAAGTCCCCTTCGCCGGGGATCTCAACCTTAATTACTTCAGCACCCATGAGACTCAGTTGATACGCGGCGAACGGGCCTGCGAGCACCGTCGTAACGTCGAGCACGCGTACTCCGGTGAGTAGTCCTGACACTGTATCTATCCTCTTTGAGTTGTTCTTGTAACACCGCCGTCAACAAAAACGTTGAACGAACACGCCACTGGCCGTGAGTCGGTGCCGACGAAGCGTCCCTGGACGTGGCGGACGACTGGGGATTTCGTCGTCCGCCACGCCAGGGCTGGGGGAAACTACGTTGCCCTTACTTCTCCTTCGACACAACGGTGGCCAAGTTGGCCGGGGACACAACGGCACGCAGCACGTTGTTCAGACTCGAGTCAAAACCCAGCATCTGGAAACCACTGAAAACGTTGTGATACTTGTTGAAGTCATCATTACCGGCTGCCCCGTCGTAATTGATGTCCTTGCCCTTTTTGAGAAGTCTCACGCAAGTCTTGTACGTTCCACACACCACACCTGGTGGGTTTGAGACCTTCATGACGTCCTTGACCCAGACCTTCGGGTTCGTGGACTTAGCCATGGTCATGGCCAGCGACGCGATTACGACGGAGTCGTACTCATTGAAGGTCGTGGGAATGATCGACGTTGTGCGCCACACCAACTGGTAGTCGGCCAGGAAGTGGTTGTAGGCGTTGTCCGCAGTGCTGGGCGAGGCCGGAAGGGCCGCGGTCAGCTCCGTCGAAGCGGTCGGACCGAAGGACTTCGCGTACGAACCCTGAGGAGCCGACTGCAGGTCGTCACCAATCCACGGAACGTTCATGTAGCCCAACTGCTGACCATCGGAGAACAAGGTCGCGGCCGTGTTGGCGTCCATCGAGTCAAAAATCACCGAAGGATTACCAGCGAATGCCTGCGTCAGTTCAGTGCTATACGAAGACTGTCCGGGCGTCAAGGTGATGTCTTGTTGCACCGTCCCACCGAGCGCCTTGAAGGCGGCCTCAAGAGGCGCGACGAAACCCTGCGAGTTGTCCGAGTTGTCAAAGATCAGCGACGCTGTCTTGGCACCCTTTGAAATCGCGTAGTACGCCATAGCAATCGCCTCGTTCGAGTCCGAAGAAGAGGTACGAAACACGTAGGGCTGCTTCATGTTGTCGAGCGTCGTAAGACCGCCAACCATGAAGTCAACAACATTGTTTGGCTGGAATTGGTTAATCACTGCCTCAATGGTGGGTGAGAATGGCCCAATAATGACCTTTGGGTGACTCAACATGAGCTTGCGAAACGCCGGCAGCGCATCGACTGAGTCAGCCGCGTCGTCAACGTATGAAGACTTCAGTTGGTGGCCCAAAACGCCACCTCCATGGTTCACCTCATAAATGCCCACTGCCACACCGTGTGTTCCCCAATTGGAGAGAAGCGACTTTGAACCCGTAAATGGGAAAATGCCGCCCACTACAATTGGCTTCAGCCTCGGTGCCGCAACGGCCGAACTACTACTCAATCCAAAGCCCACGAGGGACACCATTGCCGTAAACGCCAAACCAACAGTGGCGCTACGACGGTACCCCTGTGACCGTCTAAATACTTTCATCTCGTAATTCCCCCTCTGTATCTCTTTTTCGCAACGACGGGAATCTCCCGTTCTCTACGACCTTTTTGCATCCGCGCGACCCAAGAAGATCGACGCCAAATCCAGCGCGGCAATCTCTGACGCGGGACCATGAATGTGATTGGATCCAGCCACAAAAATGTGCACGAAATCCGCGTGCTTCAACGCTCGCTCCACGTTCTGCTCCACGACCAAAACCGCGGTATTGGAGTTTTTAATAATCTCAATCTGACTCCACACCACGTCGGTGTAGGCGGGAGAAAGCCCCGCCGTGGGTTCGTCGAGCACAATAACCTTGGGTTCAACCATCAACGCTCGGGCGATTGCGAGCAGATTCTGCTGACCACCCGATAGAAATCCCGCTTTCTTCTCACGAGCTTTGGCCAAGTCGGTGAAAATCGTAAGAATTTCCTCCATCCGCGCGCTGGTGTCCCCCTTCGCGGCAAACCCTCCCACTTCCAAGTTCTCGCGAACCGTCAGGCTCTTAAAAATGTTGTCATTCTGTGGCACGTACACGAGACCGTTTCGGGGAATTAAATGACCCGGCATCTTGGTGATGTCCGTGTTTTCGACCATGATGCGACCCGTCGTCGCCCGCAGGATTCCCACCATGGTTTTTGCGAACGTCGACTTGCCAGCGCCGTTGGGTCCGACAATCGTCGTGATCGTACCCACCTCGGCGGTCAAGGAAATCCCGTTGATTATGGGCGTGCGACCGTAGCCGGCCGTCACGTTTTCAGCGAGTAGTGCTGGCATCGATGACCTCACCTAAATAAGCCTGAACAACTTCTTTGTTCTCACGTAATTCCGACAAAAGACCCGTCGCGAGCGTGCGTCCTTCGGCGAGCACGATCACGTGGTCGCAAATCTGCTCCACCACGTTCAAGTTGTGCTCCACCATCAAAATCGTCATGCCTTGAGCTTTGAGGTCGAGAATGTAGCCGCCGATTTTTTCAATCAGCGCCGGGTTTACACCGGCCATCGGTTCGTCCAGCAGAAGAATCTGCGGAGAAGCCATGACCGCGCGTGAAATCTCAAGCAACTTCTTTTGGCCACCCGAGAGCTCTCGAGCGCGGTTATCGCGCAACGCGTAGAGGCCATAAGTCTGAAGAATCTCCAATGCTCGATTGACATTGTCGCCCTCTTCGCGCCTCACTTGACCTGGTCGAAAGAAGACATTGAACAGTGATTCGCCGGCTTGAATCTTTGGCGCGACGAGCAGGTTTTCGAGGACCGTCAGTCCGCCAAGTTCGCGAGACAACTGGAAGGTGCGCATCAGTCCCAAACTGGCGATGTCGTGACTCTCCCAGTTCGAAACCTCGAGCTCTCCAATGTGCTCGGTCCCACTGTCGCTCAACATTGAGCCTGAGAGAATGTTGACGACCGTAGTTTTACCGGCGCCGTTGGGCCCAATCAATGCGGTGATCTGACCACGTGGAACGTCAAAGGTAGCTCCATTGACCGCGACGACTCCCATAAAGGCCTTGGTAATGCCTTCACAGCGCAACGCCCATTCGCCCTTAAGGCTTAAGGACACATCAGCTTTTCTCACGCGTTACCCCCTTCGTTCAAAGCATTCTCGTGGACCAGCACGTCGGCGCTGGACACTGGCATGAGTTTCGTCAACGCCGAACTCTTCCGTACACGTTCTGGGATCACGCCTTGAGGACGGAACCAGAGCATGACCATCAAGAGCACACCAATCAACATCGCGTCGATGTACTCAATGAGCCCGGCGTGGCCGGGAATCGCCGGTAAGAAGGCGGGTAGGTGAACAAGAAGCGTCTCAACCAACAACGAACCAACGAGAAGTCCGATGTTGTTTCCTACACCACCAACGATGATGACGGTGAAGACCACGAACGTCTCACCAGGCAACCAGGCCGAGGGATTAAAAGAGCCACCAAACTGAATAATGAGTCCGCCTCCAATACCGGCGTAAAACGAGCCAATGAGCATCGCCGTCAATTGGCGACGAAACACGTTCTTACCCAGGGCCGCAGCAACTGTCTCGTCATCACGAATGGCACGAAACGTGCGGCCAAGTGGTGACCTGGTAATACGGCTCATGACGAACCAGAGAATCATCGCAATAATTCCTGTCACGATGGCAAAAACCGGGATGAAGGAATTCGTCGTGAGTTTTAAGACGCCCGCCAGAGGTGCGGGAACGTTATAAAGGCCGTCCGCACCGTTGAACAGCGGCACAAAGTTGTTGCAAATGTCGTAAAGCACGAGCGACAGCGAGATCAGCACCATCGCGAGGTAGTCAGTACGTAGACGTCGCAACGAAATTAATGCGACCAACACCGCAAAGGCCGATGCCGTAAGACCACCCACTAGCAAATTGAAGGGGAACGGCATGTTGAGCCCCAAAATGTAGTGCTGGCCCGTGCCGGCCGAGTCCGGCAAGCTCACCGCCCCGGTGACGTAGGCACCGATAGCAACGAAGCCGATGTAGGCGAAATTCAAGATGCCCGTCTCACCGTATTGAATATTGAGACCCATCGCAAGGATAAAGTAATCGAATAAGAAAAAGACGAGTGTGAAGATGTAATAGAAGACCTGAGTCATGTCCTCACCCCTTTCCCGGTCGCGAAAAGAGACCGCTTGGTCGAAAGAGCAATGTCAGAATCAAAATCACGAACGCCACGTCAAGCTTGTAGGCGGGATTGATGAAAGCCGCCGAGACTTCCGTCGCGAGTCCAATAAGCACCGCGCCAGCCATCGCGCCGTAGATCGAACCAACACCACCCACGATGACGGCGGCAAAAATCACAAACAAGAAAAGTTCGCCAGACGCTGGCGTCAAATTGCCCTCCGTGAGTCCGAGCACCGCACCCGCGAGTCCCGCGAGCATGCCAGAAATAAACCAGGTGATGGTCGTGATGCGCTTGGTGTCAATGCCACTGGTCATCGCGAGCGTCGTGTTGTCCGACATTGCTCGCATTGACTTGCCGAGACGCGTGGTCTTGAGAAGAATGTGCACGCCCAACATCAAGACAACAGCGATGGCCATCACGATGAGCTGATACGCCGTCAAGAGCATGGGCCCAATGTGCATCGCTCGATTAATCGGCACACTATAAAAGCGAACCGTCGCCCCCCAGATCGAATAAATGACGTTGAGGAGAATCAGCGACAGTCCAAAGGTGACGATCAACACGTAAAACGTCTTGTCGAAGCGTCGCGCGAAGGGACTCAAGATTATGTGTTGAATTATGACGGCGAAAATACCGACGACTATGGCCGCGGCCACAATGGCCAGCCAGATGTTCCAATGCAATACCTCATTATTCAAAACAAAGGTGAAGTATGCACCGAGAGCCATGAAGTCTCCGTAAGCGAAGTTGATGTAGTTCGTGATGCCGAACTGCAAACTGAGTCCTACGGCCGAAATCGCGAGCACCGAAGCGGTGACCAACCCGAAGCCGAACGACAGCCAGAAAAGCTGCACTACTTCCCCCCCTCAAGAGATTCACGAGGGTACCAACCCGTCACGAACTTGATAGTTCCTATCAGAATCGAACACACTCGTCAAGAATTGACTAAGAATATCTATAATCCCTGATAGAGGCCCATCCCTACTCCCCAGTAAACAGCGCCACCCTACGACCTCGTCAAATTTAAAAATAAAAGTACTCGACAATCACGTCTAGTGGTACGTCGGGACGACACTACGATGGGCGTTCGCGCGGGCGTAGTTCAGCGGCAGAACATCAGCTTCCCAAGCTGAGAACGCGGGTTCGATTCCCGTCGCCCGCTCCAACGATTTTGGTCTAAAACCCTTTGCTCGAAAGGGATTGAATGTGACCAGTGGTGACCACGAGTGACCGCAATTGCCCCGTGTTACATGCCCATATATGCCCGCAGTATGCCCGTGGTATGCCTGAAACTTGAAGAGGGCTCACACCAAGATTTCGTATTAGAGAGAAAGGCTAACTCGCCATATCGACCGGCGCGAGGACCTAGCTATTGGCGGGGAACATCCGTAAGCTCGCGACGTGAACTACCCAAAGTGGCAGTATTTCCCCTCCTACGCCCAGGCTCCGACTTGGGTTAGTGACTTCATCAAAGTGATTGCAATTCACGGTGCCGACGTTGATTCACGCGCGGTGGAGAATCTCACGAGCGATCGAGTCCTCTCGCATATTGCAGACGATCTGGCATCCCTCGGATATCATGTCGAAACTGGCAAGAAGGCGATCCAGAAGATCCGACGTCCCGTGCTCTTCGGTGAGGAGGGAGTTGAAAAGGTCTCGTATGAAATCGATGCCTTTCACGATTCTTTAGGAATTGCCGTTGAAGTCGAAGCTGGTCGTGGCGCAAGGGGAAATGCTGTCTATCGCGACCTGATTAGAACGTCTTTGATTGTGGGGGCGAAGTACCTGGTGCTTGGTGTGATGATCGAGTACAGGCATCAGTCATCTGGCAAAGAGGTCACCGTTCGGAGCTTTGAAGATGCACGGAGCCTGATTGAAGCAATCTTTAGCAGCAGAAGACTCGGCTTGCCCTTTGAGGGCATTCTTCTGGTGGGTTACTAAAGGGAGCTAAGACTGCAGTCGTGCTCATGGGGCTTAATTGGATTGCATCCACATGAATGGGGGGGAATGGCTTACTGGGCTTACGAGAACTGGGTCGCCAACGGTCACCGCGTGACCGTTCATGTAGACATCTGCAGCTTCTGCAATTGCGGTAACGGTGTCCACGGCGGCGGTAGGACGGCGAATGGCGAGTGGCATGGCCCCTACGAGAACTATGACGCAGCCAGAGATGCCGTTGCAAAGGTTGATGTTGCTATTCGGAACTGTTTGAAGTGCTCACCGAGATGATTGAACGGAACAACGGGGCGCGGTAGCCGTCTGGATGGCGCGGATCGCCGAAGAGGAAGATGGTCCTTAGTTTATGGAGATTCGTCACACTGATATTGGGGTACGCGACTTGAGCGCGTTGTAATCAATCCTTGAAATGAGAGTCGCAGCGCTCCAGAGATTATTAGGACCCTTTTTGCAGACACCTGGATTACTAACGGTCTAGACACCTAGCGCGAGCATATCCTCACGGAAAGATGCCAACCATGGCGCGAGCCAATTCAGCCGACTCCCGCAACGATGTTGTGGCGCTTGCTAGGAGACACGATCATGCGAACTCCCACCGTTTCATCAAGAACTCAAGGATCGCAGTCCTTCGGCTCTCGATCGTCGTCGGCGTCCAGTCGAAGTAAGTAAGTAGCGCCCTCTCTTGTTTCAAAGGTGAGTTGGCGTAACACGGCGTGGCCCAGCCAATTTCTCCCCGTTTCTCCAAGAAACTCTTATTACCGTACGAACTGTTGTCATAAGTAAGGCAGAGATTGCCTAGGTCGTGCACCAAAGACGCTTGCTCTTTCTCACTGAATCTTTCTAGCCAGTATGCGTTTCCAGCAGACTGAGGCAAGATGTGTTCGACGGTATGGTCAAGACTTCGACCTTCCACTCGATCCCAAGACATCATCGGTGGGTGACTCGGAGAACAAAGACTCAACTCGTATTCGTACAGCATGTATCTGAGTAGCCGCCACCGATACCAATTGTCGATTCGGCTCAATGCGAATCGCGAGTCAATCTTGGGCGCAAACTGATCGATTGCGTCCCTGAGCGACCGAAGGACCCCGCTTGGACTTTCCTTGCCCTGACGAACTCTGTGGGCCAAGGGGAATAGCAAGCCTTGCCCGGCATCACTCCTGGAGCCAGTGAGTGTGAATCGGCCTGGGAATTCCGGAGGCTCTCCCGCTTGGGAGAGAGGATGGAATCATGGAAAAGAAGCGAACTGGGTACA
>Ga0307374_10006148_pt1 | contig 19020 bp, 21 predicted proteins | sample OX3MG_FD_202532 | JGI IMG/M metagenome (GOLD analysis project Ga0307374, IMG submission 202532) | Soil microbial communities from Risofladan, Vaasa, Finland - OX-3 | ecosystem: Environmental > Terrestrial > Soil > Coastal area > Acid sulfate soil | place: Finland: Risofladan, Vaasa | collected...
GCGCGGTTTGATGCTGCTCAGAGGTTGCCGCGGCGTGCCTGCTCCCGCTCGATCGCCTCGAACAGCGCCTTGAAGTTGCCCTTGCCGAACCCCTGCGAGCCGTGCCGCTCGATCAGCTCGAAGAACACGGTCGGGCGGTCCTGCACCGGCTTGGTGAAGATCTGCAGCAGGTAGCCGTCCTCGTCCCGGTCGGCCAGGATGCCAAGCTCGCGGAGCGCCCCGGCCGGGACGTGGGTCTGGCCGGCCCAGTCGCCGAGGGTGTCGTAGTAGGCGCCGGGGGTGTCGAGGAACTCGACCCCGGCCGCCTTCATCGCGGTGACGGCGGCCACGATGTCGTCGGTGGCCAGCGCGATGTGCTGGACCCCCGGCCCGCCGTAGAACTCCAGGTACTCGTCGATCTGGGACTTCCGCTTCCCCGCGGCCGGCTCGTTGATCGGGAACTTCACCTTCCGGGAGCCGTCGGCGACCACCTTGCTCATGAGCGCGGAGTACTCGGTGGCGATGTCGTCACCGACGAACTCCTTCATGTTCGTGAACCCCATGACCCGGTGGTAGAAGCTCACCCACTCGTCCATCCGGCCGAGCTCGACGTTGCCGACACAGTGGTCGATGTCGGTGAAGAAGGGCCGGGCGGGCGGGCTGCCGACCGGGCCGGCTGTCACGTACCCGGGCAGGTAGGCGCCGCTGTAGCCGGACCGCTCCACCAGCGTGTGGGTGGTCTGGCCGTAGGTGGCGATGGTGGCCAGCACCGCCTTGCCGTGGTCGTCCTCGGCCAGCCTGGGGGCGGCCACGCCGCGGGCACCGTGCGCGGTGGCGTAGCTATAGGCCGCTTCCGCCGAGGGCACCTCGATCGCCAGGTCGATCACCCCGTCGCCGTGCTCGGCGACGTGCCTGGCCAGAGGGGTGCCGGGCCGGACCGGGCCGCGCAGCACGAACCGGGCCCGCCCGGATTCGAGCACATAGGAGGCCTCGTCCCGGCAGCCGGTCTCCGGGCCGCGGTAGGCGACGCAGCGCATGCCGAAGGCGGCGCAGTAGTAGTGCGCGGCCTGCCGCGCGTTGCCGACCGCGAAGACCACCGCGTCCATGCCGGTCACCGGGAAGCCATCGGCCTCGCGGGCGTATCCATGCTCGCTGCCGCCTGCCATCGTCACGCTCCTTCGCGTCCCGGTGCTGCCGTTAGGGGCAGCATGAGACGGGCAGGCAGGGTGCGCAACAGCTGGTTGTTCTGGTAGGCGACTTGCATAGCCACAGTGGCAAGTATTCGGCAGAGCTGTACAGTCTGCTGCGTGTGAGTGCGTTGCCGTGTGAGAGGGGCGGACATGGGTGCCGAGACCGGCCCGGTCGACACGCTGGATGCCCGGCTGATCGAACTGCTCGCGGCCGAGCCCCGGGTGGGGATGCTGGAGGCGTCGCGGCGGCTGGGGGTGGCGCGCGGCACCGTGCAGGCCCGGCTGGACCGGCTGCACCGGCGCGGGGTGGTGACCGGCTACGGGCCGGACGTGGATCCGGCCGCGCTCGGCCACCGGGTGACCGCGTTCGTGACGCTGGAGATCCGGCAGGTGGGCGGGCACGATCCGGTCGCGGCCCGGCTGGCGGAGATCCCGGGGGTGCTGGAGGTGCACACCATCACCGGGCCCGGTGACATGCTCTGCCGGGTGGTCGCCCGCACCAACGCCGACCTGCAGCGGGTGATCGACGCCATCGTGGCAGTGGCGGGTGTGGTCCGTGCCTCGACCGTCATCGCCCTGGCCACCCCCGTCCCGTACCGGGTCCTCCCGCTGGTGCGCGCCTCCGCCACGGCGCCGTGAACCGGGGTCTGTTGGCCGGGGTCAGGGAGCCGGGGCCGGGGCGTCGGCGAGGTCGCAGGCGACGCTCAGCACTGCCTCGTGCAGCTGCTGGGCGCTGCCCGCCTCGCGCTGGAAGAGCAGCGAGGTCATCCCGATGGTTACCACCGCCATGGCGGCACGGATCCGGTCGGGCAGCGCGGCGCCCGGCGGCGCGAGCAGGTCGCACAGCTGCATGAACTGCTCGCGGAACAGCTTCTTGCGGTGAGCCCCGTCCGACGTCAGCGTGTGCATGGCGGCCTGGTTCTGCTCCATGAACCGGATGACCCCCAGCCGCCGGCCCACGATGTCGGCGTACCGGGCCAGGATCTCCGCCCGGGTCCCCGGACCCGGTGGCTGGGCGGCGCCCCAGGCGATGACCGCTTCCAGCTCCACCCGGTAGTCCTCGGTGAAGCTGCGGACGATGTCTTCCTTGGACTTGAAGTGGTAGTACAGCGCCGCCTTGGTGACGCCAAGCCGCTCGGCGATCTCCCGCAGCGAGGTCTTGTCGTACCCCTGCTCGGCGAACAGTTCCAGGGCGATCGACTGGATGCGCTCCCTGGTGCTGCCGCCGGGGGCCTCGCTGCGCCCGCGGTGCCGGGCCGCGGCCTGCCCGCGGGCCGGGCTCACGCCACGGGCACGGCTCCTGCCCCGGGCCAGGCTCCCGCCCAGCGCCGGTACCGCGCCCCGGGCGGTGGCGCGTGTCACTTCATCCATCGTGCCGCGCCTCGTGCTCTCTCGGCAAAACTTACTTGACGACCGGTTAGTAGCGAGTCTAGGGTAACCCGTGGCAATATACTAACCGGTCGGCAAGTAGGTAGCGAGTATTCTCGTACGGGGCCGGCCATCTGGGCGGGCGGTGCGGCCGGGGGAAACCGGCGCGCCAGCCCGGGGAGCCGGCGGATCCAGCCGGCGGAGGGAGCCCGAAACGATGGCAGAGAACGCGTCAGCAGCCACGCAGGAGGCGCCGTCCGGCGCCCGCCGGGAAGTCCTGATCATCCTGCCCGGCCTGCTGCTCGCCATCATGCTCGCCATGCTCGACCAGCTGGTCGTCTCCACGGCGCTGCCGCGCATCGTCGGCGACCTGGGCGGGGTTACCCACCTGTCCTGGGTGGTCACCGCCTACATCCTCGCCTCCACCGTGACCACGCCCCTGTACGGCAAGCTGGGCGACCAGTACGGCCGCAAGCGCCTGCTCATGTTCGCGATCATCATCTTCCTGATCGGCTCCGCGCTGTCCGGGCTGTCGCACTCGATGGACCAGCTCATCGCGTTCCGCGCGCTGCAGGGCCTGGGCGCCGGCGGGCTGCTGGTCGGGGCCATCGCGACCATCGGTGACCTGGTCTCCCCGCGCGAGCGCGGCCAGTACATGGGCTACATGATGGCGGCGATGATGCTGGCCATGATCGCGGGCCCGCTGGTCGGCGGCTACATCACCGACAGCCTGTCCTGGCGCTGGATCTTCTACATCAACATGCCGATCGGCGGCGCGGGCCTGATCTACCTGTTCCTTACCTTGCACCTGCCGCGGCACAAGGTCGCGCACAAGATCGACTACCTCGGCGCGGTGCTGCTGGCCGTGGCCACCACCTCGATCGTGCTGCTGACCACCTGGGGTGGCACCCAGTACGCCTGGGGGTCGGGGCAGATCCTTGGCCTGGGTGCGCTGGCGGCCGCCACCACGGTGGGCTTCATCGCCGTCGAGGCCCGGGCGGCGGAACCCATCCTGCCGCTGCACGTCTTCCGCAACCGGAACTTCTCGCTGGTCGCGGCCATGAGCTTCCTGCTGGGCATGGCCATGCTCGGCGCGCTCACGTTCCTGCCGCTGTACCAGCAGACAGTGCAGCACCTGTCGGCGACCGGCAGCGGGCTCATGCTGATCCCGCTGATGCTCGGCTCGACGCTCACCACCTTGATCGCCGGGCAGGTGACCACCCGCACCGGCCGGTACAAGGCACTGCCGATCATCGGCAGCGCCATCATGACGGTCGGCATGTACCTGCTGACCGGGCTGGGGCTGAGCACCACCCGGTTCACCAGCGGCCTGTACTTCGTGGTGCTCGGGGTGGGCATGGGCTTCCTCATGCAGATCACCACCCTGGTCGCGCAGAACAGCGTCGGCCCACGCGACATGGGCGTGGCCAGCAGCTCACGGACGTTCTTCCAGCAGATCGGCGGGTCGATCGGGGTCGCCGCGTTCGGCGCGATCTTCGCCCACCGGCTGACCAGCGGGCTGAGCGCCCGGCTGCCCGGGGCTCACCTGAACGCGGCCGGCGGGCAGCTCGACCCGGTGGTGCTCACCCACCTGCCGCCGGCGGTCAAGCTCGACGTGTTCGCCGCGATCACCCACGCCGCGCAGGGCGTGTTCTTCTGGGCGGCGCCGAGCGCACTGATCGTGTTCGTCCTCGCCTGGTTCATCAAGGAGGTGCCGCTGCGCGGCCGGGCACCTGCGCAGCAGCAGACCGCCCCGGAGGCCCCGGAGCTGGTCAGCTGAGCCGGCTCAGCCAGGCTGGCCGGCCCAGCCAGGCCAGCCAGCTGGGCCGCGGTTCAGAACTCCCCGTAGGGGACCGCCTCGAGGATCTCGACCGTCGCCGCACGGCCGTTCGGCATGGTGTACGTCGCGGTTTCCCCGACCTTCTTCCCGGAGATGGCGGCGCCCAGCGGGGAGCGGGGCGAGTAGACGTCGATCGGCGACCCGCTCTCCTCACGCGAGGCCAGCAGGAACGTGACCTCGTCGTCGCCGGGGTCGAAGCGGACGGTCACCGTCATCCCGGGGCCGACCACCCCGTCGGTCCGCGGCGGCTCACCGACCCTGGCGTTCAGCAGGATGTGCTGGATCTGGTGGATGCGGGCCTCCTGCTTGCCCTGCTCCTCCTTGGCCGCGTGATACCCGCCGTTCTCGCGCAGGTCACCTTCGTCCCGGGCAGCCTCGATCTTCTTCGCGATCTCCACACGCCCCGGCCCCGACAGGTGATCCAGCTCCGCTTTGAGCCGGTCGTAGGCCTCCTGGGTTAGCCAGGTGACGTGGTCATCGCGTGTCTCGGTCACGGGTACTCCTTGGCTGCAGAGCGGACGTCGAGGTCCGCCGGAGCCCTGCACGGCTCCTCGGGGTAATTCTTTGAGGCTAACAAGGCTTAACGCATGAGTGGCATCAGTCAATAGCCGGCGCGGCGATACGGGTGACGCGCCGGGAATCACGATCCCTCGCCGGCGCGTTGTGGTGCAGGATGATTTCCCGTGCCTGCCCACCTGCTGAGGGGACAACGAAGTGCCTGCCACCTGTGACGATCCGGCCGTCCCGGGCGATGGCCGCCCGGCTGACACCGGCCGGCCCGCGCCGCTGCGGCTGATGGCGGTGCACGCGCATCCCGATGACGAATCGAGCAAAGGCGCGGCCACGATGGCGCGTTATGTCCGCCAAGGTGCAGATGTCTTGGTCTGCACCCTTACCGGTGGCGAGCGCGGCGACATACTCAACAAGGCGATGGACCGGCCCGAGATCCGGGCGGACCTGGGCCAGGTCCGGCGGGAGGAGATGGCCAGGGCGCGCGAGATCCTCGGTGTCGGCCAGCGGTTCCTGGGCTTCGTCGACTCCGGGCTGCCCGAGGGCGACCCGCTGCCGCCGCTGCCCGAGGGCTGCTTCGCCCTGCAGAAACTGGAGGACGCGGCCGAGCCGCTGGTCCGCGCGGTCCGGGAGTTCCGCCCGCACGTGATGCTGACTTACGACGAGAACGGTGGCTACCCGCACCCCGATCACGTGATGACCCACCAGGTCAGTGTGGAGGCATTCGATGCCGCCGCCGACCCGGACCGCTACCCGGGCTCCGGCGAGCCCTGGCAGCCGCTCAAGCTGTACTACTTCGTCAGCTTCCACAAGGCCCGGTTCACGGCGCTGCACGAGGAGATGGAGCGGCGCGGGCTGGAGTCCCCCTACGCGGAGTGGTTCGCGCGCTGGGAGAAGCGCGCCGCCGAGCACCCCGAGCGGCCCGAGCTGGAGATCAGCACCCGGGTGCCGTGCGGCGACTTCTTCGGCATCCGCGACCAGGCGCTGCTCGCCCATGCCACCCAGATCGACCCGGCCGGCTCGTGGTTCGCGTGCCCCCTGGAGGTGCAGCAGGTGGCCTGGCCGACCGAGGATTATCACCTGGCCAGGTCGGTGGTGGATACTGAGCTGTCGGAGGACGACCTGTTCGCCGGCATCCGGGAGAGGGTGAGCCTGTGACGAACCTGGCCGCCGTCTCGGCCAGCTCCGTGGTCCCCGGTGTCCTCGGATTCCTGGTCGTGGCCGGGCTGGGCCTGGTGCTGTTCTTCCTCCTGCGCTCGATGAACAAGCACCTGCGCAAGGTAGTCAGTGGTCCGGCGTGGCGGGAGGACGCCAAGGGTGCGGGCACCGGGACGGTAACCGCGCAAGACGTTCCGCATAACGAACCCAGCGGCGGCTGACGCTATGCCCCCCGGTCACGCGCCGGGCAGGAGCAGGCCGTAGGCGAGCAGGATGACGCCCGGTGCGGGGACGGCGTCCCGGTCGGGGAGACGGCCGAAACCAGCCTCGGTGTACAGCCGCTGGGCCGCCTGCATCTGCGGCATGGTGAGCAGGACCAGGTTCCGCACCCCGCGGCTGGCGGCCCGCTGCGTCACCCCGGCCAGCAGCGCCCGGCCGATGCCGCGACGGCGCGCCTGCGCGGCCACCGCCAGTGCCCTGATCTCGGCCTCGCCGGGTCCCCTGACCACTTCCCCGGCGCACGGCCAGGCCTGGAGCATGACTGTGCCCACGATGAGCGAGCCGTCCACGGCGGCCAGGATCTCCCCGGTGCCGTCGGCCCCCAGCGTGCGCAGCGTGTCGGTGTACCCGGAGGTCTCGGACAAGAACCCGTCGGCCCGGTAGGCGGCGACTCTCAGGTCGCCGATCGCGGCAAGCTCGTCCGGCCGCGCGTCACGTACCTGCACGCCTGGCTCAACGGGCGCCGCCGGCACGGCATTCCGGCCCCGGTAGCCTGGCGGACGGAACCGCGGCGGCCCGATGCCGCCGCGGCCGGTACCCCCGGAGGGATTGGATGAGTCAGGCCAGGCCGGTACCCCAGGTGCCCGCGGCCGAGGTGCCCGCGGACGTGTTCCTGCTCGACGTGCGTGAGCACGACGAATGGGAGGCCGGTCACGTACCGGGGGCGCTGCATATCCCGCTGGGTGAGCTGGGCGCGCGGCACACCGAGATCGGCCAGCCGGGCACGCTGTATGTGATCTGCCGCTCCGGGAACCGGTCGGGCCACGCGGCACAGGCGCTGGCCGGGGCGGGCTGGCAGGCGCACAACGTGGCTGATGGCATGATCGGCTGGCAGGCCGCGGGCCGCCCCATGACGAGCGAGTCCGGCCAGCCGTTCGTGGCCTGACCGGCTCGCCCGCCGGGGTGCCGGGCGTCCTCAGCCGGCGTCGAGCTGCGCGATCCCGGCCGCCGACAGCTCCAGGTCCGCCGCGGGACGTAATCTTCATTACCGGGGACCGTTGTAACTAGACCCAGCGATCATGAGGTGATCATGGAGTACGTCAACCTTGGCGCGACCGGCATGCGTGTGTCCCGCGTGTGCCTCGGGATGATGAGCTTTGGGAACAACAGCCAGCGGCCGTGGGTGCTGGACGAGGACGCGGCCGAGCCGATCGTGCGGGCGGCGGCCGACGGCGGCGTGATCTTCTACGACACGGCGGACGTCTACTCCTCCGGTGCCAGTGAGGTGGCCACGGGCCGGCTGCTGGGCAAGCTGTTCCGGCGCGACGACGTGGTGGTGGCCACCAAGGTGTTCATGCCGGTGGGGGAGGGCGAGAACGCCGGCGGGCTGTCCCGCAAGCACATCATGTCCGCGATCGACGCGTCGCTGCAGCGGCTGGACATGGACTATGTGGACCTGTACCAGATCCACCGGTGGGACCCGCGGACGCCGATCGAGGAGACGATGGCGGCGCTGCACGACGTGGTCCGGGCCGGCAAGGCCCGCTACATCGGCGCGAGCAGCATGTTCGCCTGGCAGTTCGCCAAGGCCCAGCATGTGGCGGACCTGCACGGCTGGACCCGGTTCGTCTCCATGCAGAACCACTACAACCTGCTCTACCGGGAGGAGGAGCGGGAGATGATCCCGCAGTGCCTCGACCAGGGGGTCGGGGTGATCCCGTGGAGCCCGCTCGCGCGCGGCGTCCTGGCCGGGAACCGGACCCGGGATGGCGAGCGGCGCACCACCCGGTCGAATTCGGACCCCTTCGGCGACAGCCTGTACACCCACCCGGCCGACTTCGATGTGGTGGACGCGGTGGCGCAGGTGGCTGCCGCGCGTGGGGTCCCGCGGGCCCAGGTGGCGCTGGCCTGGCTGATGCACCGCCCGGGTGTGACCGCCCCCATCGTGGGTGCCACCAAGCTCAGCCACATGGAGGACGCCCTCGCCGCCGCGAAGCTGGAGCTGACCGATGACGAGATGCAGCGCCTAGAAGCCCCCTACCTTCCCCACCCCGTCCTCGGCCACCAGTAGGGCCGCTCAGGCTGCCCCGCACCGGCGTAGCACGGGTTTGGTCACCCCATACCGGGCAAACCGGGCGGGGAAACGACCCAAACCCGTGCTATGCGGGGGAGCGATCCCGGTCGCCGGTGGACTCCAGGCCGACCAGGTCGGCCAGTTCGCCAAGGGTGATGTCGAACATGGCGGCCGCGTCGTCCAGCGCGAACCGCAGGTGGCCGAACACCTCCAGGCTGACCATGCCGTACAGGCGGACCCAGCAGCGCAGGAAGGTCAGGCCCGCGCCGAGCGGGAGGTCCACCCCGAGCGCGTCCCGGTAGTGGGCCAGCTGCGCCCGCAGGCCGGGTTCGATCTCATCGTCGGCCGGGATGGGGAAAGGCCGATGCCGCCACAGCTCCAGGAACAGCGCGAAGAACGTGCCGCTGAACTTCTGTGCGCAGGCGTCGACCACGTCGTCGTGCACGCCTTCCAGGCCGGGCAGCGGGCTGCCGAACAGCAGGCCGAACTCCTGCTTGTGGCCCAGCGACCAGCGGCGGAACTCACCGCAGGCGGCGACGAGCTTGGCCGCCATGTCCCCGCCGCTCGCCACGCCGGCCGCGACGATCGCGGCGTGGATGTCGTCGGCGATCTCCTCGAAGATGTCGGCGACAACGTGCTTGATCAGGTCCTCGTGGCTGCCGAAGTACCGGTACAGGGCGGGCGCGGTCATCCCCATCTCGCGCGCGATCGCCCGCAGCGAGACAGCCTCCGGCCCCTCGGCCACCAGAATGCGCCGTGCGGTCTGCTTGATCTCGCCGGTGGTCGCGGCCCGCACGCGGTCGCGGCGGCTCGCTGCCTGCACCACGCCGGCCTCCTCTCCTGGACGGGCTCGCCCCCGCCGGCTCGCTCCGCCGGGTTCGCCCACAATGGCTCGCCCGCAACGGGCTTGACAACCGTGAACGACGTATGCGAAGTTAACACTGTTTGCAGTTTACATCGTTTACCAATGTGAACAACTGGTAACAGTCTAGCGGTGGAGGGGCCGATGTTCGAGGCATGGGGACGTGTCATGTACCGCCGCCGGCGCCTGGTCCTGCTGGTAGCGGCGGTGGCCATGGCCGCCGGCGCGGTGTGGGGGACCGGCGTTTTCGGCAGGCTCCAGTCCGGCGGCGGCTTCACCGCCCCCGGCAGCCAGAGCCAGCAGGCGAGCGCGCTGGCGCAGCGGGCGTTCGGCCGCGACACCGCCGACGTCGTCGTGCTCTACCGGAGCCAGCACCTGACCGTGCGCGACCCGGGCTACCGGTCCGCGGTGACCGCCAGCCTGGCCGCGCTGCCGGCGGGCAAGGTCACCTCGTACCAGACCTACTGGTCCACCGGGTCGCCGCTGGCCGCCGGCGCCGGCGGCCACGAGACGTACGCGGTGCTCCGGCTGGCCGGCGGCACCGACGCCGCCCAGATGAAGACCTACCAGGCCATCAGCGGCGGCCTCGCCGTCCGGGGCCTGACCGTCCAGGCAGGCGGGCAGATCCCGACCGAGCAGGCGATCAGCAAGCAGGTCACCTCCGACATCGGCCGCGCCGAAGGCATCTCCATGCCGGTGCTGCTGATCCTGCTGCTGGTGATCTTCGGCAGCCTGGCCGCCGCCAGCCTGCCGCTGGCGATCGGCGGCATGGCCATCCTCGGCTCCTTCACCGCGCTGCGGCTGCTGACCCTGGTCACCGACGTGTCCATCTACTCCGTCAACATCACCACGATCCTGGGCCTGGGCCTGGCCATCGACTACGGGCTGTTCATGGTCGCCCGCTTCCGGGAGGAGCTGCGCAGCCAGCCCACGGTGGAGGACGCTCTCGCCCGGACCGTGGCCACGGCCGGCCGGACGGTCGCCGTGTCCGGGGTCACGGTGGCCGTCGCCCTGGCCAGCCTGATGCTGTTCCCGGAGATGTTCCTGCGCTCGATGGGCTACGGCGGTGTCGCCACCGTCGCGGTGGACATGCTGGCCGCGCTGACCGTCATGCCGGCCCTGCTCGCCGTGCTCGGCCACCGGGTCAACGCGCTGCGGATCCGCAGGTCCGTGCACCAGCCGCCGGCCGACGAGGCCAGCGGCGCCTGGTACCGCATCGGGCGCAGCGTGATGCGCCGCCCGGTCGCCTACGTGGCCGTGATCGTCGTGGTGCTGCTCGCCCTCGGCGCCCCGTTCCGCCACATCACCTGGGGCGGCACCGACGCCCGTGCCCTGCCAGCCACCGCCGCCCCGCGGGTGGTCTCGCAGACCCTGGCGCGTGACTTCCCGGCCAACGCCACCACCGCGATCGAGGCTGTGATCAAGCTCGCCGGGCCCGCGGGTGCCCCGGCGCAGCGGGCCGCCCTGGGCGCCTACCTGACCCGGCTGGACCACGTCCCGGGTGTCATCGCCGGGCAGGTCACCGGCGTGGCAGGCACGGTGGCCCGGGTGGATCTGCGTTATGCGGCCAATCCTGAGTCCGCGGCGGCGCGGGCGCTGGTGTCGCGGGTGCGCGCGGTACCACCGCCGGCCGGGGCGCGGGTCTACGTCGGCGGTGCGACGGCGCAACTGGTGGACGAGCTGGCCAGCCTCGGCCACACGCTGCCCTGGATGGCGCTGGTGGTCGCGCTCGCCACGTTCATCCTGCTGTTCCTGGCCTTCGGGTCGGTGGTGCTGCCGGTCAAGGCGATCGTGATGAACATCTTGTCGCTGACGGCGACGTTCGGCGCGATCGTGTGGATCTTCCAGGAGGGCCACCTGTCCGGGCTGCTGCACTTCACGCCCACCGGCACGATCGACCCGACCATGCCGGTCCTGATGCTGGCGATCATCTTCGGGCTGTCCATGGACTACGAGGTGTTCCTGCTGTCGCGGATCCGTGAGCGCTACGACGTGACCGGCGACAACACCGCGGCGGTGGCGGGCGGGCTGCAGCGCACCGGCGGCATCATCACCAGCCTGGCGCTGCTGCTGGTGATCGTGGTCGGCGCGTTCTCCGCGTCGGGCATCACGTTCATCAAGCTGATGGGCGTCGGCATGATCATCGCGCTGGTGGTGGACGCCACCATCATCCGGGTGCTGCTGGTGCCGGCCACCATGCGGCTGCTGGGCCGGGCCAACTGGTGGGCACCGCGGCCGCTGCGCCGGCTCTACGCCCGCTACGGCCTCCGCGAGGACAGCGGCCTCGCAGCGACCCCCACCCGGACCCCGGAAGCGGTGAGGTAGGCCCGGTATTCATGATCGCGACTGGGTTTCATGCTCCAAGGGGCACGCAGAGAATCCGAAACCCCAGCCCCGCCGACCAGGCACGACGGCTGGTCATCGAGTGGACCACCCAGCTATGAGACACCCGCCAGGAACGCCACCCACAAGAGTCTAGCGACAAGGAGAAGACAAGCCCGGGGCAACGCGGGAGCACATCCACACGCTCCCGCGTTGCCCCAGCCACGAGGAACCACACCACCCAGGACAGCGGCCCACCCACCCACCCTGGCCCAGGCGGCGGTCCCGGCCCCCACGGACCCTGCACCTCGTCCAGAACCAGGACCAAGAACAGGGCGCGCCCCGTCGGCCAGCCCATGACCACCCAGGCGAGCCGCCGACGTGGACCAAGGAGGCGGGTGGTATCGCCTCATGCCAGGTGGTACCCCTCGTGACCTACCGCCTCCCGGAGCCTTAGCCGGTTGCACGTTGTGGGCCGAGATTGCTCACGGCTTCCCGACTGGCTGAACCACAGCCCGCACGGGTGCCCGAGCAGGGACACCGAGCCGACCGCGAGCACACCGAGCTGATGAGTACCCAGCCGCTGCCACGTGGTCACTGATAGCGACTCGTGCAGACGGCCGAGTCAGACAGCAATTTCGATGTCCTGGCGGATCGATTCGTGTACAACGCCCCCCAGGTGCTCGTTCGTAACGCTTACCTCGAACGTGATCAAATTTGAGGCCTCCTCGCGAGCTAGCAACAGGAGGGCCGCCTCCCTAAGCACATCACTTAGCGACATGCCGCGCTTCGCGGCGAGCTTCTTCAGCGCAGCAACTAGGGTTGGGTCAAGCCGCGCAGAGACCATCTGGTCCAACCGGCGAGGCTCGCCGCGACGACCAGAACCCTCAATGAGACCCTGCGGGCGGTCAACGCTCATCGCTTCCCCTTCCACGTCTCCCCTGTTGCTTCTTCCCACTCATGTATCTCCGCACGCTCGGCTAGCCATCCGGTTACTGGCCGTAGCCAGTCACCACGCTTGTATGAATCCTCAAACAGTACGAGCCAGATGCTCGAGAGCGCCACCCCCACCACGCAGTACTGCGCGGATAGCGACTTGAACCTGACCTCTGCCCAGATTCCGCAGAGCAGTTCGTACACGATCAGCTCTGCCTGCGCGCCAAGGTGATCTGCCTGCTGGCAGTGCAGCAGGTTATTGGTCTTGGGGTCGGGATCGATCTCCGGATCGTCCCAGTCGATGACCTCGTAGCGGTAGATGTCCAGCACCAGCGCTCCACTTGATCTCATGTCATACACAGCGTACCCTGTCTGTATGACAGACAGGGCCTCAGTCCCGGACACGCCGGAAGCCATCACCCGCACATCGGTCTTGGCGTTCTTCGCCGCAGACCACGTCGCCGTCTCCGAGAACAAGATGTACGTGAACGGCGGGTTCTTCAACTTGCTGCGGTTCCCCGTCTTCCCCGCGACCCTGGCCACCCTGGGGATAGGGGCGGTGCTGCAGATACCCTTCCAGGACACCATGCAGAACCATCTGTTCCGTATCGGGCTGCGAGGTCCCGAGAACCAGGAACTGCCGGTACGCGTTGAGGGAGGATTCCGTACGGTCCCCAGCCGCGATGCAGAATTCGGTGAAGCGAACATCGCCCCGTTCGGGGTGACGATCCCCAACGTTCAGATACCCGCCCCCGGTGCTTACCACCTGGTCCTCTGGCTCGACAACCAGCAGATCGCGACCTACCGGATGCGGGCATTCCAGGTTCCGATGGTGGTGAGCGCTGGGCAACCTGTTCCACGTGGTCCTGGTGAATGATCACGGCGCCTATAACAGATCGTCCTAAGGGAGGTTCCCCCCGCAGCCCCTTTCTTACCCTGGAGGTCCGACCCAAGGCCCCCGCTACGCGGGGGCACAATCACCAAACGCACAGGCAGGACACCAAGCTGACGCGGAACCAGCGCGACAGCACAGGCCGAAACCACAGCAGACACGGAGGGCCGGCTTGCGGGGAACCTGAACCATGGTCAGGCCAGCCGGGCAGGCAGCGGCCATGCGGGTAGCCTGGCATGCAGGCATCAGGCTAGGAAGCAGGCCACCCAGTGAACCAGGCGCAGACCCTCGGTGACAGGCTCCGTGACATCCGCAAACGGCGCGGCTTAACCCAGCGCGAGCTAGCAGACCTGTCCGGCGTCTCGGTCTCCCTCGTCACCAAACTGGAGCAAGGCGAGCGGGACGACGTGCGCCTGGAGACGGCACACAAACTGGCTAGTGCGCTGCGCGTGCCCACCACAATGCTGATGGTCCAGCCCGAGCGGGCCGAAGAGGCACCCCCAGCCACCGCCGCAGACTGGCAGGAAGTCCACAAGGCGCTCGCCGGGCGGATACCCCACCCCGACGAAGAACCCAGCCCGTCAGGCACACGTGAGGCACTCCAAGCGCTGTCCCCCGCGCTGGCATCCCACCAGTACTCAACCGTCAAAGAGGTCCTGCCAAAACTGCTGCGCGACGCCGATGCCCTCGCCCCCGGGCCAGAGACACGCCAGATACAGTCCAGCATCCTCAACACCACCGGCTACCTGCTCACCCAGACACGCCAGTTCGCCATCGCCGAGCTAACGCTGCTGCGCGCCATAGACGCCGCCGGCGAACACCGGCTCGACGCCGCAGCGGCAGCCGACACCATGCTGTGGCTCTACCTGCGGCAGGGCAGGCTCGCTGAGGCCAGGCAGTTCGCTGCCCGCTGGGCAGACGAAACCGAGCCGCGATTCTCGCGCGCCACGGTACTCGAACTCATCCTGTGGGGCCGGTTCCTGCTGAACATGACCAACGCGGCAATCCGGGATAACTGCCCCGGAGAGGCTGAAGACGCGCTCCAGCTGGCCACCGCAGCGGCAGCCCGCATCGGCCACGAGGTCCGCCGCCACCCCAACAGCCAATGCGTCTTCGGTCCCGTCACCGTCGCTTACATACGTGCCGAATCACGCGTCATCATGCGCCAGCCCGATCTATGCCTGTCGATCGCCGACTCACTCCCCGGCGAAGTCCCGTACCCGCAGCTGGTAAGCAGGCTCCGGCACAGGCTCGACATCGCCAACGCCAAGACCATGCTCCGTGACTACACCGAAGCCTTCGCGATCTTGCAGGAGGTCCGCGCACGCGCGCCGGAATGGCTCGTCCAGCAGCGCTACGGCCGCGACATCCTCGGCAGGATAATCGACCGCCGCCGCAAGCTCACACCTGAAATGCGCAACCTCGCCGACGTGATGAATATCCCTCTCTAACAGTGCGTGGCAGTTCTGGAAAGCCGCTATTCCAACTGTCATTGTCCAGGCACTGCGGGCCGTTCTACCGTCACCCTCATGGACGACAGCCACACCCAGCCCACACACGCCAGCCCGCCTGCGGCTAGCGGGAGCACGCTGCGCGCACTGGAAAACCTTGCCGCCACGCTGGACCCTCGCGACTTCGTCATCACCCTGGTCACCGGGGAAGGCCGCAGAGCGTGCCTGACTGTCACCAGCCGTCACACGGCCAAGGGAGAAGACGTCTATGCAGCGCACGGCTGGTACTGGTGGAGTTGGGCAGAGCGCATCGCTCTGACCGACGACGCGCACGGCGCCGCAGCCAAGATCGCCCTTGCTCTGAGCGGCCCGGATCAAATGGTGACCGCTGCGCTGCCCAGCACAAGTGCCGCACTAACGGCAGACCACGGGCAGACACCACACCTAGGCCCGGAATCCGGCGGCCCGAATATCGCCCGCATCTACGATTACTGGCTAGATGGGAAAGACCATTTCGCCGCCGACCGGGACGCCGCCGATGACGTGCTCGCTGAATTTCCCGAGGTCACCCAGGTAGCCCGCGCCAACCGGGCGTTTGTGGCGCGCGCGGTGCGCCACGTCGCCGCCCAGGGCGTCACCCAGTTCATCGACGTCGGCGTCGGCTTACCCACCTCGCCCAACGTCCATGAGATCGCCCGGCACGCGAATCCGGCAGCCTGCACTGCATACGTCGACAACGATCCGGTGGTGCTGGCCCACGCCCGCGCCCTGCTGGCCGATGGGCCAGGCGTCGCCGTCGTAGCAGGCGACCTGCGCCGCCCCGCTCCGATCCTGGCCGATGCCACCCTGCGTGCCCTGATCGACTTCCGCCGGCCCATCTGCGTCCTGCTCGCCTCGGTGCTGCACTTCCTGGACCTAGCCGAGGCCAGCACCGCCGTGGCCGCGTTCACGGCGTTCATGGCTCCCGGCAGCTACCTGGTGCTCTCCTGCGGCACATCCACCGGCACCGACCCAGCCCTGATCAAGCGCCTGCGCGCCGCGTACGCATCCACCGCGCCGATCAGTGACCCCACCGCACACCAGGTCGCGGACTGGTTCACCGGCCTGGACCTAGAGCCCCCCGGCGTCATGGCTGTGTGGGACTGGCGGCCCGATGAACCCTGGTGCTGGCTCACGCCCCCGGCAGCGCGCATCATCGGTGGTGTCGCCCGCAAACCAGGCAGCCGCATGTGAGCATTCCCCACCCCGGGCGTGACGAGATCATCCTCACGCGCCCACAGGGCCGGCACCTTTGCAACGACCGCGCGCACCGCAACGCAGGCCGGCTGGCCGAAGTCATCGTCACGTTCGGGCAGTTCGGCGAACCGGGCCACGACCCGTACTGGCGGGAATGCTGGGGCCGCTCTTTCCCGATGTGTTCCCAGTGCTGGCGGCAGACCAGCCAGGCCGCCGCCAAGGACCGCCCGTACCTGGTCATCACAGACCTGACCCAGTGACCACGAGCAGCGTACCGGGTGAGGCACCCGACCCCGAGCAGCGCGCCGAGGCCGCGCGGATCGAGGCCACCAGCCCGCAGTGGGTCGTGCTGTGGGGCTGCGGCTCGCGGCGTTTCTGGGGTTTCCCGCTGTTCGCGGCCCCGCGCGGCACCATCGTCAGTGCCGCCGACACCGCCACGTTGCTGGCCCGCATGCGGCAGGCCGAAACGGCCAGTGCGCCTGGGCCGGCCCAGTCATCCAGGCCCCAGCACCTGTAGCCGCGGCCACCGCGACCCGGCCGCCGTCACCCGTTGCCGCGCCGGACGTGTTACCGCGCGGGCTCGTGCTTCGGCCCGGACCTGTTCATCAGTCAGGCCCGGGCGGGTGGGCAGCCCCGTCCGGCTGCTCTCCCGTGTCCTGGCCGCCGTGCTGCCAGGCCTGCTGGTGGCCCGGTCGGGCGCTGGCGGCCCGGCCAGCGCGGGCGTCACCGCTGGCCGGTCTTGTGGCTGGCTTTCACGGCGCGCGCTGACCTGGCACCACCCCCCTGGGGCGCCCGGCCCTTCCCTGGCCAGGGTATGGTCCCCCGCTCTCCCAGCCCATGGCAGGACACCGCCCAAACAACCCACCGTCCACACCCCACCAGGCACCACCCCAGTACTTTCGGATTCAGCACACACCCCCCAGGCGCATGAAACCCACCACGATCATGTGGGTCCCTCTCGCTAGCGGTAGCGGAAGCCGTCGCGGAAGCGGCGGAACAGGCCGCCTTCGGGGGCGAGGGCAGGGCCGGCCGGTGGCGCGGACGGGAGCTCGCGGGCGACCGGCTGGTCGTAGTCGGTCCGGGCGATGGCGTCGACCACCTGCTCCTCGGTGAAGTCCTCGGAGCCCTCGACCTCCGGCACGTAACCGACGAGATCGCCGTCCTGCATGACCTGGGCCTCCAGCCCGGCCGTGCCGTCGGTGTCCCACTCGGCCACCCGCCCGCCCGGCAGCGAGACCCGCACGCCGAACTGGTAGGTGCCGATCTCGGCGAAGTGCGCGTTGATGCCGCGTGCGCGGAGCGCGTCGGCGACGCGGCGTGCCCGGTTCTCCTCCATCGCACCAAAATACGTGCATGCGGCACCTGCCCGTGCGGGGCCGGCCCGGATGCCGGCCCGGATGCCGGCCCCGGGGTCAGCCGCCGGCCGGGTGGGCGCGCAGGAACGCGGCGATGATCTCGCCCAGCTGCTGGCCGGCGTCCTCCTGCAGGAAATGGCCGGCCCCGGTGATCACCGGGTGCTCGATGCCGGCCGCCCCCGGCACGGCACGCCGGAGGATGGGAGCCATGGCGCCGGTGATCGGGTCGCGGTCGCTGAACGCCACCAGGAACGGCTTGTCCCAGGCCGCCAGCTGCTGCCAGGCCGCCCGGTTGGCGGCGGTGGCCGGGTCGTCCGGTGAGGTCGGCACCAGCCCGGGCATCGCCCGCGGCCCGGCCTGGTAGCTGCGGTCGGGGAACGGCGCGTCGTAGGCGGCGAGCACGTCCGCGGGCAGCGCGCTCTGGCAGCCGGACTGCACCAGCCGGGACACGCTCAGGTCCGGGGCGGTCCGCACCACCTCGCGGAACCTCAGCCAGACATCAGGCATCGGGTGGTCGCCGGTGGGCAGCCCGGTGTTGGCGGCGACCACCCGGGCGAACCGGTCCGGGTGCTCGGCGACCAGCCGCAGCCCGATCAGGCCACCCCAGTCCTGCCCCACCAGGGTCAGCCCGCGCAGGTCCAGCCGGTCGAAGGCGAACGCGCGGACCCATTCCACGTGCCGCGCGTAGCTGTGGTCGTCGATCTGGGCCGGCTTGTCGGAACGCCCGAACCCGATCAGGTCCGCGGCGATCGCCCGGAACCCGGCATCGGCGAGCACCGGCATCACCGTCCGGTACAGGAACGACCAGCTTGGCTCGCCGTGCAGCAGCAGCACCGGCTCGCCGTCGGCCGGCCCGGCCTCGACGTAGGCCGTCCGCAGGTCGCCGACGCTGGCATAACGAGGCTCGTAGCCGAAGCCCGGCAGGTCCGCGAAGCGATCCTCGGGGGTGCGAAGCACGCGCACCCGATCATGATGCCACGCCGCGCCGTGCGGCTACCGTGGGCGCCATGACGCAGGAGCGGCCGGAGCCCGGCCCGGCGGAGCAGGTGGGGCGGCTGGTCGCACAGGCGCTGGCGGCGGGCGACCCGACCGGCTGGTTCGAGCCCCTGTACGCGGCGGCGGCGGAAGGCTCCGCGGTCGTCCCCTGGGACCGTGGTTCGCCGCACTGGCTCCTCACCGGCTGGGCGGAAACCACGGGGCTGAACGGAGGTGGGGCGCGGGCCATCGTCGTCGGCTGCGGGCTCGGCACGGACGCGGAGTACATCGCCGGCCGTGGGTTCGACGTCGTGGCCTTCGACATCTCGGCCAGCGCGGTCAGGGCCGCCCGGGAGCGGTTCCCCGGGTCCGCCGTGGACTACCAGGTGGCCGACGTGCTGAACCCGCCGGCCGGGTGGCGGGAGGCGTTCGGCCTGGTCGTGGAGAGCCAGACCATCCAGGCCCTGCCCGACCCGCCGCGCGGGGAAGCGATCGCCCGGACCGGCGAGTTGGTGGCGCCGGGCGGGACGCTTGTGGTGATCACCCTGGCCCGCGGCGACGACGAAGAGCCTGGCCAGTGGCCGCCATGGCCGGTCACCAGGGCCGAGGTGGATGCGTTCGCCGGGGCCGGCCTGGTGCCGGTCCGGATCGAG
>Ga0307374_10006149_pt1 | contig 19017 bp, 13 predicted proteins | sample OX3MG_FD_202532 | JGI IMG/M metagenome (GOLD analysis project Ga0307374, IMG submission 202532) | Soil microbial communities from Risofladan, Vaasa, Finland - OX-3 | ecosystem: Environmental > Terrestrial > Soil > Coastal area > Acid sulfate soil | place: Finland: Risofladan, Vaasa | collected...
ATGCGGTCATCGGCCTCTCCGGTGGCATCGACTCCTCGCTCGTAGCCGTCATCGCCGTCGATGCGCTCGGTCCCGACCGGGTCCACGGGATCTCCATGCCGTCGCGGTACTCGAGCGAGGGGTCGCGCCATGATGCGGGCACCCTCGCCACCCATCTCGGTATTGACCTCCATGTGGTGCCGATTGAGGGAGCGCATGTGGCGGCCACCGACATGCTGGCTCGTGTGCTCGGTCGTGAGCCCGCCGGCCTCACCGACGAGAACCTGCAGTCCCGCCTGCGCGGGGTGCTGCTGATGGGTGTGTCCAACGCCAAAGGGTGGATCGTCCTGACCACGGGGAACAAGAGCGAAATGGCGACCGGGTACTCCACGCTCTACGGGGACTCGGCGGGCGGGTTCGCGGTGATTAAGGACGTACCCAAGACGTTGGTCTACGAGCTGTGCCGGTATCGCAACAGGCAGGCCGTCCTCGACGGCCTGCCTGGTCCTATCCCCGACAGCGTGCTCGACAAGCCCCCTTCGGCCGAGCTGCGCCCGGACCAGCGCGACGACCAGTCGCTTCCTCCCTACGAGGAGCTCGATCCTGTCCTCCAGGGGTACGTGGAGCGCGATCGCACCGCGTCGGATCTCGTGGCCGAAGGTTTTGACCCCGCGGTGGTGGACCAGGTGGTGCGCCTCGTCGACGGCGCCGAGTACAAGCGCCGCCAGATGCCTCCCGGCGTGCGCATCAGCGTCAAGGCGTTCGGGAAGGACAGGCGGATGCCCATCACGAACCGCTACCGCCCGCCCGCTCCGGGCGAACGGCCGAATGGCTGACGCGCCGCGAGGTGCCGCACCCTTCCGCACCATTGAGGCGTTGGCGGAGCGTTGCGGCCACTACTGCTGGACGGAGAGCCGTCTCTTCGCGCTGACCGGGGCTTGGTCGGCCCTGCGTTGCGACGCCCACCCCGAGGTCGTCGTGCGCCTCAGCGAAATGTCGACCGAGCACGCGCTGCTCGCCACCCAATGGGGTGACCGCCTCCCCGTGCGCGCCGGCGTCGACGCGGCGGCCCTCGTCGTTGCACCGCCCGGCCCCCTGGCCGAGGCCCTCGCCCTCCTGGCGACGGCGCCGTCAGCCCTGGCCGGGTTGGCCGGTCTCGTCGCGGTCGTGCTCCCCCGGGTCCTGGCCAGCTATCGGGAGGACCTGGAGCACGCGTCCCCGGTGAGCGAGGCCCCGGTGCGGGCCGTCCTGGGCGCCGCCATCCGCGCTAGCGAAGGGGAAATTTCGGCCGGACAAGGCCTCTTGGCCGGCCTTGTGCTGCCCCCGGAGACGGCCGCTATTTCGTCACAATTTTGCCAGCAAATGGAGCGTCCGTTTGAGGGCTCCCGCGGCATTGTCCCTGCTGCACGGGCATCTTGACGCGTCTATTACAATGTATCCACAGCCCCCGCGTGCCAGAGACGGGACGGGGCTGTGAATTCATTGTGATCGCCCGGCGTGGTAGCGACCCGCCGCGGCCTGTGTGAGGGAAGGTTCGGCAGATCTTGGCGAAGGAACGAATTGAGCGGGACGATGAAGACCTTGTCCGCCTGTATCTGACAGATATCGGCCAATACCCCCTACTGACGAAGGACGACGAGGTGCGCCTGGCCCAGGCCATAGAGGCCGGGCGGGAGGCCGAACTCGACGTGGCGAAGGCCCCCAAGGGCCTCAGCACCGCAAAGAAACGGGAGATGCGGCGTGCCGTCATGGAAGGCGAGCAGGCCCAGCAGACCTTCGTGCAGTCCAACCTGCGCCTGGTGGTGTCGATCGCCAAGAAGTACCAGGCGTCCGGTTTGCCGTTGCTCGACCTCATTCAGGAGGGCAACCTCGGCTTGATGCACGCCGTCGAGAAGTTCGACTGGCGCAAGGGCTTCAAGTTCTCCACCTACGCGACGTGGTGGATCCGCCAGGCCATCACCCGGGGCATCGCCAATACGGGGCGGACCATCCGTCTCCCCGTGCACGCCGGCGACACCTTGGCCCGGGTGCAGAAGGCCCAGGCCCGCCTGGAGCTCAAGCTGGGTCGGCCCGCCACGCTGGCCGAGTTGGGCATTGAGGTCGAAATGCCCGAGGACAAGCTGGTCGAGGCGCTTCGCTTCCGTGCCGAGCCCCTCTCGCTGTCCGAGCCCTTGCGAGAAGACGGCGATGCCGAGCTCGGTGACGTGGTCGAGGACCGCTCAGCCGAATCCCCCTTCGAGGTCGCCGCCGTCTCGCTGCTGCCGGACGAGATCGGCCGGCTCCTCTCCCCGCTGGACGAGCGCGAGCGTGAAATCCTCCGCCTGCGGTTCGGCCTTGACCGGGGCGAGCCGCGCACCCTCGAAGAGGTGGGCGAGCACTTCAACCTCACCCGGGAACGCATCCGTCAGATTGAGGCACGGGCCATGTCGAAGCTGCGGCACCCGTCGTCTGACACCGGCGCTCGCGACCTGCTCACCGTTTAGCCCCGCCCTCCTCACCCACGCGCGGCCGCCGTCCGGGAGCCCCAGCAGGGCCGGTAGGCTCACTGGCCATGAAGAAGCTCATTCTCCTTGCCCTGATCGTCGGCCTGGGCGTTGTTGCCGCCCGGCGGTTGCGCGACGCCTGATCAGCCTCTGAACCGACCGTGATCAGGCGGCGGCCCGGCCCCCGGGCTGGTGCCGTCGCACACCGCGTCGCCACAGGATGAGGGCGGCCCCCGCCACCGCGAGGCTCGTCGTGACCACCGGCGTCGTCCGGCCTACACGGTCGCGCAGACGGATGGGCTTGGTGAACGTCCGCATCTCCCAGCCGCGTTCGCGCGCGACCTTGGCCAGGGCGCGGTCGGCGTTGACCGCGACCGGGCGCCCGACGGCCTCGAGCATCGGCAGGTCCGTGGCCGAGTCCGAGTACGCACTACTGGCGGCCAGGTCGATCCCTGTGCGCTCGGCGAGTTCGCGCATGGCGATGGCTTTGGCCTCACCGTAGGCGTAGAAGGCCATCCGCCCCGTGTAGCGGCCCTCGTCGTCCACCTCGCCGCGCGAGCAGATCGCCCCGTCCACGCTCAGCATGTCGGTCAGCGGGAGCACGATCTCCTCGGGTGACGCCGAGACCAGGTACACGCGATGGCCGGCCGCCCGGTGGAGCTCCATCAGTTCCAGCGCCTCGGCATACATGATCGGCTCAATGGTCTGCAGCAACGTCTCGCGCACGATCTGTCGCACCTGGGCGCGATCCCATCCCTTGGTCATCGCCAGCATTGCCTGGCGGACACGGACGAGCCGGTCTTCGTCCGCACCGAAGTAGAGGTAGATGAACTGCGAGACGGCGGCGCGTGCCACCACCCGCCGGTTGATCAGGCCGCCCTTCATGAACGGGCGCCCGAATGCGGCTATGGAGGCGCGATCGATAACTGTCTTGTCGAGGTCGAAGAATGCGGCCTCCATGGACACCATGGTACGGCGATGCTGGGCCCGTCCTTGGCACATGGTGACCGATGCCCCACATGAACGCGACGACTTGTTGTCGCCAGGCAGGGCCTATTTGCGTATAAACAGGGAGTGGACGGACTCTTCGGCGTCCGCCGTGACGAGCACGAGTACCTCGTCGCCCGACTGGAGCACGGTGTCGCCGCGGGGCACGATCAGACGATCCGCACGCACCACGGCCACCACGACGGCGTCTCGGGGGAAGTCGAGGTCGGCGATGGCGAGGTCGTTGGCCGGTGAGTCCTCCGCCAAGGTGATCTCCACGAGGTGGGCCGCGCCGCCCTGGAATTGCAACAGCCGCACGAGCGAGCCGACCGAGACGGCTTCTTCCACGAGGGCGGTCAGGAGTTGAGGTGTGCTCACCGAGACGTCCACACCCCAGCTCTCGTTGAAGAGCCACTGGTTCTTCGGGTGATTGACGCGGGCCACGACACGGGGGACGGCGAATTCCTGTTTGGCCAGCAGTGAGATCACGAGGTTGTCCTCGTCATCCCCCGTGGCGGCCACGACGACGTCCACCGTTGCCAGTCCGGCCGCGTCGAGCGACGACACCTCGCAGGCGTCGGCCTCCACCCAGGTGATGTCGAGGGTCGGTCGCAACCGCTCGACCAGATCGGGATCCTTTTCCAGGACGAGCACGTCATGGCCGTTGGCGTGGAGATCCTTCGCGATGGCCGTGCCGACACTGCCCGCTCCGGCGATGGCGACTCTCATGTCGCGGCGCCTGCGCCGAGGATGTTGTCGAGATCGGGTCGCGCGTCGTGCATGACGGCAATATGCAGCACGTCGCCTTCCTGGCCAACCAGATCGCGCGCGTCCAGGCGAGGCACGCCGGCGCGCGTCACGGCGACGAGGTTGAGCCGGCCCGGCTCCTCCAATTCCACGAGCCGGCGACCGGCCCATGACTCGGGAAGCGACCGGTCGAGGAGGGTGAGCGTGCCCGACGGATCAGTCCAGTCGTTCACGTCCACGTTGGGCAGCAGGCGACGACGGACCTGGTCGATGGTCCACGTCACGGTGGCGACGGTCGGGATACCGAGACGCTGGTAGATCTCCGCGCGGCGGGGGTCGTAAATCCGGGCGACCACGTTGGGGATGAGGTAGGTCTCGCGGGCGATGCGCACCGTCATGATGTTCGTGTTGTCGCCGCTCGTCACCGCGGCTAGCGCGTCCGCCCCCACCGCGCCGGCCTTCTCCAGGTCGTCTCGGTCGAAGCCGGAACCCACGATGCAGGGGCCGTCCCAGTCCTTCAGCCGCCGGAAGGCCCGCGCCTGCCGGTCCATGACGGCGACCGAGTGGCCCTCGGCTGTCAACGATTTGGCCAGGCCGGACCCCACCCGGCCACAGCCCACGACGATCACGTGCATGCCACAGCACAACACGCGACGTGGCCCGGTGCAAAGAGCGTCTTCTCGGGGCAGCGTCTTTCCTCCTACGCTGGCGCCCGTGGCGACCGAGACTCACACGCACGTGAAGCCCCCGGTCCCCCTGCCGGGCCAGGCCGCCGAGTTGATCCCCGAGACGCGGCGCTACCGGATCAAGAACGTCCTCCTCGGCCCACCTCTGGTGACCGAGCAGCTCAGCTCCGAGCGCCTGGGCCGCCCCACCGCGCTCGGCGTCCTGGCTCCCGACTGCATTTCCTCCTCGGCCTACGGCACCGAGGAGATGCTGACCCAGATGGTCCCCTACGTGGGGTTGGCCGCCTTCGCCCTCGTGGTGCCGATCATGCTGGCCATTCTCGGCGTGCTCTTCTTCGTGACACTGTCCTATCTCGAGGTCATTGCGCTCTACACCAAGGCCGGGGGCTCGTACGTGGTGGCCCGGGACAACTTCGGGCCCAAGATCGCGCAGATCGCTGCGGTGGCGCTGTTGATCGACTACACGGTGACCGTTGCGGTGCAGACGTCGGCCGGTACCGCCGCGCTGACCAGCGCGGTGCCCAGCCTGGCCAACACCTTCGACACCTTGGCCATAACGGTCGGAGTCGTCCTGATCCTTCTCTACGGGAACCTGCGCGGCATCCGCGAGGCCGGAAGGTTCTTCGCGGTCCCTACGTACTTCTTCGTGTTCTCGCTGGCCTCGGTCGTCGTCGTCGGCTTCGTCAAGGAGGCACTCGGCCGGCTCCACCACATTCCGCTCCCGGCCCAGCACCTGATTTACGGCGGTCACCTCGGCACCCCCGGGCACGGGTGGATCATGGGCCTGGCGTTCATCACGCTGCTGCGGTCCTTCGCCAACGGCGGGTCATCGCTCACCGGTCTTGAGGCGATCTCCAACGGCGTCAGCAGCTTCCGCCGGCCCGAATCCAAGAACGCCCGCTTCACACTCGTGGTCATGAGCTCGGTGCTCGCCTTCCTGGTTCTCGGGGTGACGTTGCTGGCTCGGTGGACCCACGCCATCCCCTATGCCTCCGGCTCGCCCACCGTCGTCTCCCAGATCGTCAAGGCCGTGTTCGGCACCAGTGCGACGGGCCACTTCCTCTTCTATGTCGTGCAGCTGGCCACCCTGTTGATCCTCTACACGGGTGGCAACACCAGCTTCAACGGGTTCCCGTTCCTGGCCAACTTTGTCGCCGGCGACCGCTTCCTTCCGAGACAGCTGACTCGTCGCGGGCACCGTCTGGCGTTCTCCAACGGCATCCTGGTCCTGACCGCGGTGGCGCTCGCGCTCATCCTCGTGTTCCGAGCCAACGTGACTGGCCTGGTGTCGCTCTACGCCATTGGGGTCTTCACAGGCTTCACGATGGCGGGATCGGGCATGGTGAAGCACCACCTGACCGAACGCGGCCCGCACTGGCGGCGCAGTGTGGTGGTCAACGGGTTCTCGGCCTTCCTGACCCTGGCCGTCGTGCTGATCTTCGCCATCGCCAAGTTCAAAGAGGGCGCCTGGGTCGTCGTCGTGGTCGGCCCGCTCATGTACGCGGGGCTGATCCGACTGCATGGCGAGTACGAGCGCGAGAGGGAACAGTTGGAGACCGGCGCCGTCGAGGCCTCGGAGGCACCCATCCTGCGTCGCCACGTCGTCGTCGTCCTGGTGGACCGCCTCGATATGGCGACAGCGCGCGCCATCCAGTACGCACGCACCCTCTCGCCCGACGACCTCCGGGCCGTCCACTTCGACATCGACTCGGCGGCAGCCCGCGAACTGGAGGGGGAATGGGGAAGTCTCGGGTTGGCCCGGCTCCCGCTCGACATCATTGAATGCCCGGACCGGCGACTGGGCCGGGCGGCCATCGAACTCGTCGCCGACGCCACCCTCGACGGCGACACCGAGTGCACCGTGCTCCTGCCCCGCCGTGGGTACTCACGGGTATGGGAGCGCTTCCTGCACGACCGCACGGCGGACCGGATTGCCTCCGTGCTGTCCCAGGTGCCCCACGTCGCCGCCACCATCATCCCGTACAACCTGCCGGGGCGGTTGAGCGAGCGGGTGCGGTCCTACGGGCACTTCGTCCAGCAGGCAGCGCGGCTGCGCAGCACCACGCAAGGGAGCACGGGTGGCGCGCCAGGACAGCCCGTGGATGCCGAAGGTCGGACCGGCCTCGACCGCACGCCCGGTCGCCGCGAGGCGGCCCGGCGAGGAGCGGTGCTGGAGGCCGACGACGCGTTGGCCCGCCGGGCTGGCGTCACGACGATCTCGTCGGTCACCGCCCGCACCCGCGTCAAGGTGGCGGGCCGGGTGAAGTCCGTGCGTGTCCAGCCGAGGGCGGGCACCTCCAACCTCGAATGTGTGCTCAACGACGGCACCGGCGGCCTCCTCCTCGTCTTCCAGGGGCGGCCGAAGATCGCCGGTATTGAACCGGGGGCCCGCCTGGTGGCCGAGGGCATGGTCGGCCTATGGGGGAGGCGGCCGGCCATCCTCAACCCGACCTTCGAGGTGGTCGCCGGAGCCGAGAGCGATCGGGCACCGCACTGATCCGAACGCGGCGTGTTTTGCTCCACCGTGCCCCAGTCGCTAACGTGCCCCCCGGCCCGTCGTCGGGTGCGCCCAGTCGGTCGCGCCTCCGGCCTGGGAACACGGTACCGACCACCGGAGTGGGCGCCGTCACACGGACCGAAACAGAAAGGGCACACCAGGCATGATCAACCTCCTTGCTGGCGAGGGTGGATACCAGAACTTTCACCTCGGTGGATCAGACAAGACCTGGCTGTATATCTGTCTCGCGGCGGGCGTCGTTGGCATTGCCGCCGGTCTCCTCCTCGCCCGCAACGTGCTGGCGGCTGACTCGGGCACGCCGAAGATGAAGGAGATAGCGCTCGCGGTCCAGGAAGGTGCGCAGGCATTCTTGAAGCGCCAGTTCCGCACCATCGCCATCATCATCGTCCCCCTCGCCATCCTGATCTACTTCACCGCGACCAAGGTGGTGGCTCCCGCCGGCGGGCACGGCCTGACCTTCGCGCAGGATGGCCTCTATCGGGTCATCTGCTTCCTCTTCGGCGCGGCGTTCTCCGGCCTGACCGGGTTCATCGGCATGAGCATCGCGGTGCGGGGCAATGTCCGGACCGCGGCCGCAGCGTCGAAGGGCGGCGGCATGGCCGCCGCCTTGAAGGTGGCCTTCAGGACCGGAGCGGTGACCGGGATGCTCTGCGTCGGTCTCGGCCTACTCGGTGCCACCGCCATCGTCCTCATCTTCCAGAACTCGGCGACCGCGGTGCTCATCGGTTTTGCGTTCGGCGCATCGCTCCTGGCCCTGTTCATGAGAGTCGGCGGTGGCATCTTCACCAAGGCGGCCGACGTCGGAGCCGACCTGGTGGGCAAGGTCGAAGCCGGTATTCCAGAGGACGACCCACGCAATGCGGCCACCATTGCCGACAACGTGGGCGACAACGTCGGCGATTGCGCCGGCATGGCCGCGGACCTCTTCGAGTCCTACGAGATCACCATCATTTCGTCACTTATTCTCGGGTTCTCGGCCTTCAAGACCCTGGGTGTCAACCCGACGCCGGCGGTGCTGTTCCCGCTCATCGTCCCGGCGATCGGGATCTTCGCCTCTGTCGTCGGCGTCCTCGTCGTGCGCGCCCGGCCCAAGGACCGCAACGCAATGGCCCCGATCAACCGGGGCTTCTGGCTGGCGGCGTTCCTCACCGTCGTCGGCGCGTTCCTTGTCGCCCACTACTACGTGCACAACTGGAAGGTCTTCTTCGCCGTCCTGACCGGCGTGATCCTCGCCCTGGTGGCCAGCCAGATCACCGAGCAGTTCACCTCCACGGAGCGGAACCCGGTGCGAGAGATAGCCGAGTCGGCCCGCACCGGCCCGGCGACGACGGTGCTCTCGGGCTTCTCCATCGGTCTGGAGTCCTCCGTCTGGGCCATCATCTCCATCGTCATCGCCATCGGCGTGGCCATCGGGCTGGGTGGCGGCAACATTGAGTTCACCTTCTACCTCGTCGCGCTCATCGGCATCGGCCTGCTGGCCACGACCGGCATGGTGGTGTCGGAGGACAGCTTCGGCCCGGTCTCTGACAACGCGGCGGGCATCGCGGAGATGTCCGGCGAGTTCACCGGCGAGGCCGAGCGGGTGATGGTCAGCCTCGACGCTGTAGGCAACACGACCAAGGCCATCACCAAGGGTGTGGCGATCGGATCGGCCGTGATCGCCGCGGTGGCGCTCTTCGCAGCCTTCATTGAGACGATCGGCCAGCAGCTCCCGAGCCTGCACGCGACGGGCTCCAAGCTCTTTTCGGTGATCCAGATCAACGTGGCCAACCCGACGACGTTCACCGGCCTTCTCATCGGCGGGTCGATCGCCTTCCTCTTCTCTTCGCTGGCCATCCGCGCCGTCGGCCGGTCGGCCGGGACGGTCGTGCTTGAGGTGCGCCGCCAGTTCCGCGAGCACCCCGGCATCATGGACTACACCGAGAAGCCCGAGTACGGCCGCGTCATCTCCATCTGCACCGCGGCCGCTCAGCGCGAGCTGGCCACGCCGGCCCTGCTCGCCATCCTGGCGCCGGTCATCGTCGGCTTCGGCATCAATTACCTGGCCCTCGCCGCGTTCCTGGCCGGCGCCATCCTGACCGGCCAGCTGATGGCCAACACCCTGTCCAACTCGGGTGGGGCGTGGGACAACGCAAAGAAATACATTGAGGATGGCAACGAGGGGGGCAAGGGCTCGGACGCCCATAAGGCCGCCGTCATCGGTGACACCGTGGGTGACCCGTTCAAGGACACCGCCGGCCCGGCCCTCAACCCGATGATCAAGGTCATGAACCTGGTGTCGCTCCTGATCCTCCCGGCCGTCATCTCGTTGCGCCATCACAACGGTGAGCGCTACGCCATCGCCGCCGTCTCCCTGGTGGTCCTGCTGGGCGCTCTGGCCTTCTCAAAGCGCAAGACCGAGTCCATGGACGCCGATGCAAGCGCCGTGGCGCCCCCCGCTGCGGTGGCCGCCGTCTCGAGCGACTGACCTGGTCAGAGGGGTCATCGCACCCAGTCCCGAGGGTCCTCGGAGACCACCCGGCCTTGACAGGCGGGTGGCGGACCTTCAACCTTGCTCAACCATGCCGACCCGAAATGACGTGAATCCGAGGCCCGGATCGGCGCGCCGTGGGTAAGGCCCTCGTCATCGTCGAGTCGCCGGCGAAAGCCCGAACGATCGGGGGCCTGCTGGGTCCCGACTTCATCGTCGAGTCGTCCATCGGCCACATCCGTGACCTGCCGCGCGGGGCGGACGAGGTCCCTGCCGCCTACAAGGGTGAGGGTTGGGCCCGTCTGGGGGTCGACGTCGACAACGGCTTCAAACCGCTTTACGTCATTTCTGCGCAGAAGAAGGCCGTGGTGGCGAACCTCAAGAAACTGCTGAAGACGGCCGACGAGCTGTACCTCGCCACGGACGAGGACCGCGAGGGAGAGTCGATAGCGTGGCACCTGTTCGAGGTGCTGTCACCCACCATCCCGGTCAAGCGGATGGTGTTCCACGAGATCACCCCGGCCGCGATCGCGCGTGCCGTGGAGGAGTGGCGGGACCTCGACCGCCGCCTGGTCGACGCGCAAGAGGCCCGGCGGATCCTCGACCGCCTGTACGGCTACGAGGTCTCCCCGGTCCTGTGGCGCAAGGTCATGCCCCGACTGTCGGCCGGCCGGGTCCAGAGTGTGGCCACCCGCATGGTGGTCGAGCGCGAGCGGGCCCGTATGCGATTCCGCTCCGCGACATGGTGGGGCATTGACGGCACGTTCGCCGGTGGCAGCGCCGGCCCGGAATTCCCGGCGACCCTCGTCGCGCTCGGCGGGACGGCGGTCGCCACCGGTAAGGACTTCGACCAGGACGGCGAGCAGACCACCCGGGACACGGCGCGCGTGCTCAACGACGAGGTGGCCAACTCGGTCGCCACGGCCCTCGCCGGCACGTCGTTCAGGGTGACCAGCGTCACCGAGCGTCCCTACCGCCGCTCGCCCGCCGCACCGTTCATGACCTCGACGCTGCAGCAGGAGGCGGGACGCCAGCTCCGGTTCAGCGCGCAGCGGGCCATGCAGGTGGCCCAGCGGTTGTATGAGCAGGGTTTCATCACCTACATGCGCACCGACTCGACAACCTTGTCGGAGGAGGCACTCACGGCGGCGCGCACACAGGCCCGCCAGATGTACGGCGACGAGTACGTCCCCGACGCCCCGCGGCGCTACGAGCGCAAGGTGAAGAACGCGCAGGAGGCGCACGAGGCCATCCGGCCGGCGGGCGAGACCTTCCGCACCCCCGACAACGCGGCCCGCGAGCTGTCGGGGGACGAGCTCCGCTTGTACGAGTTGATCTGGAAGCGCACGGTCGCCTCCCAGATGAACGACGCCGTGGGGACCAGCGCGCAGGTCCGGCTGGCGGCCACGGTCACCGACGGCACCGCGGCGGGAGAGGAAGCCGAGTTCAGTGCCAGCGGGAGAATCATCACGTTCCCGGGGTTCCGGCGCGCCTACGTGGAGGGATCGGACGATCCCGAGGCCGAGCTGGCGGACCGCGACGTGGTCCTGCCGACGCTGGCGGAAGGCGACACCGTCAACGGCGTCGCGTTCGACGCGAAGTCGCACGCCACCGAGCCGCCCGCGCGCTACACCGAGGCTTCCCTCGTCAAGGCGATGGAAGAGCTCGGCGTCGGGCGGCCGTCGACCTACGCGAGTGTCATCGCCACCATTCTCGACCGCGGCTACGTGTGGAAGAAGGGGACGGCGCTCGTCCCCAGCTTCACCGCGTTCGCGGTTGTCGGCCTGCTGGAGCGGTACTTCAGCGACCTCGTCGACTACGGGTTCACGGCGAGCATGGAAGACGATCTGGACGAGATCGCCGAAGGGCGCGAGGAGGTGCTGCCCTGGCTCACCCGCTTCTATTTCGGGAGCTCGGCACCGGGGGCGCAGGCTTCGGGCAAGACCAACGGGCAGGCATCGCTCGGGTTGAAGGCGACCGTGGCGTCGCACCTCGGGGAAATTGACGCCCGCGAGATCAACTCCATCCCGATCGGCGAGGGCGCCGACGGGGTCGCGATTGTGGCGCGAGTCGGGCGTTACGGGCCGTACCTCCAGCGCGGCGACGATCGGGCCTCGCTGCCCGAGGACATGTGCCCCGACGAGCTGACGGTCGAGCGCGCCGAGGAGCTGCTGGCCGCGCCATCCAACGACCGGGTGCTGGGCACCGACCCCGCGAGTGGGTTGGACGTGCAGGTGAAGGCCGGTCGCTTCGGACCGTACGTCCAGCTCGGCGACGCCGAGGACGGGGCCAAGCCGCGCACGTCGTCGCTGTTCTCCTCCATGGACCCGGCCACGTTGACGTTCGAGGAGGCGCTCGAGCTCCTGCAGATCCCGCGGACGGTGGGCACCGACCCCGACAACGGCGAGGAGGTGGTGGCCCACAACGGGAAATTCGGGCCGTACATTAAGCGCGGATCCGACACGCGCAGCCTGACCAGCGAGGAGCAGCTCCTCACCATTTCGCTGCCCGAGGCCCAGGCGCTCTTCGCCCAGCCCAAGCAGCGACGCGGTCGCACGGCGGCGCCGCCCCTGCGTGAACTCGGCACCGACCCGGCCACGCAGCTGCCGGTGGTGGTGAAGGAGGGTCGCTTCGGTCCTTATGTGACCGACGGGACGACCAACGCCAGCCTGCGCAAGGGCGACACGGTCGCCACCATTGCGATGGAGCGCGCGTCGGAGTTGCTGGCCGAGCGCAGGGCAGCCGGTCCGTCCAAGCGCGCCAAGAAGGCCCCGGCCAAGAAGGCCGCGGCGAAGAGAGCACCGGCCAAGAAAGCGGGAGCCAAGAAGGCGGCGGGAGCCAAGAAGGCGGCGGGGGCGAAGAAGGCCGCCAAGAAGGCGCCCGCTGCCCGGAACGCTTCACCGAAGGGTGAAGACGGCAACGCGACCGTCGAGCCCGCCGCCATGACACCGGCACCGACCGAACCCTTCTGACGTGCCGGCTCGGGGGCGCTTGCTCGCACTCGAGGGGATCGACGGCAGCGGCAAGTCGACCCAGGCTGCAGCGGTGGCCGGAGCGCTGGGGGCGCAGCTGACCCATGAGCCGGGAGCCACCGAGCTGGGCGCCCTACTGCGGCAGGTGCTCCTGACCCCTGACGCGCCGCCCATCGGCCTGCGGGCGGAGGCTCTCCTCATGGCCGCCGATCGGGCGGAGCACGTCGACCGCGTCGTGCGGCCGGCCCTGGAGGCCGGGACGTGGGTGGTGAGCGACCGGTTCTCGGGGTCGACTCTGGCGTATCAAGGCTACGGGCGTGGGCTGGGGGTGCCCGAACTCGCGACACTGGTGGAGTGGGCGACCGCCGGGTTGTCGGCGGATCTCTCAATCCTCGTCGACGTGCCCGTGGACCTGGCGCGTCGACGGATTGCCCAGAGCGCCCCCGACCGATTGGAGGGGTTGGGTCCTGCGTTCGCCGGGCGGGTCCGTGATGGGTATCTGGCTCTGGCCGGGGCTGACCCCGATCACTGGGTGATCGTCGAGGGGGCCATGGACCCGGCGGCACTCACGACCCATATCCTCACGGTGGTGCACGAGAGGCTCGGCGCCCCTCCGGACCGCGCGTGAGTCGAGGCGGTCAGGTGGCAACCGAGGGTAAGAGGAGCAGCACGCGATGAGTGAAGGGCGTCCGGTCGCCGCGCTGTTCGCCGAGGTGATCGGTCAGGAACGCGCCGTGGAGGCACTGATGGCCGCCGCCACGCGGCCGGTGCACGCCTACCTGTTCCTCGGCGCCGCCGGGAACGGTGGATTGGCCGCTGCCCATGCGTTCGCTGCCGCGTTGCTCTGCCCCGAAGGTGGTTGCGGCCACTGCCCGACATGCAAGGGCGCGCTCGCCGGGCGCCATCCCGATTTCCATGTGCTGCACCGCACCGGTGCGTCGCTCAGCGTGGAGGACATGCGCCGCATGGTCACGCTGGCCCAACGCCGCCCCTTGCAGTCCTCACGCCAGGTGGTGATGGCGACCGACATCCACCTGGCCGGGCGTGCGGCACCCGCGCTGCTCAAGACCTTGGAAGAGCCCGCCGGTGCAACCGTCTTCCTCCTGCTGGCCGACGACCTCGCACCGGACCTGGCCACCGTGGCCAGCCGGTGCGTGCAGATTTCGTTTCCTCCCGTCCCGAGAGCGGCGCTGGTGCAATGGCTGCGGGAGCGGGACACGCCGGCCGACCTGGCGGCGGTGGTGGCTGACAGCAGCGGCGGCAACCCGGACCGGGCCCGCATCATGGTGGAGGATCCCGAAGTGGCCGAACGGGCGGCACTGTGGTCGTCGGTCCCGGACCGACTGAACGGATCGGGCGAAGTGGCCGCACACCTCGCCCGCCGACTGCTCGAATCCGCCGAGCGCGCGGTCGAACCGCTCCGCGCCGAGCATGCCAGGGAGATTGAGAGCCTGACCGAAGTGGCCAAGGACATGGGAGAACGTGCCCTGCCGGGTCGCAAGGAGATTGTGGAGCACCACCAACGCGAGGAGCGCCGTTGGCGGACCGACGCGCTCAGGGCGGGCCTGGGTGTCCTGGCCCGGACCTACCGGGACCGCGCGGTCGTGCAGGTCGGCGCCGGGGGAGGGGACAGCCACACCAAGGCGGCGGCCCAAGCGGTCGCGCTCATCACCGAGGCTGCCCGGACCCTCCCGCGAAACCCGAGCGAGCCGCTCCTGCTGCAGTCGTTGCTGGTCAGGCTCGGGCTGCTCTACTCCTAGGTGCGGGGTCGGCCGGCAGCACCCGGTCGAGCTCGGTCAGGAAGTGGGGGCAGCGCAGCAATTCCTGGCTGGGACAGTCGAGCGCATGCGCCAGGCCCTCGGCCACGGTCGTGAGGTCGGCGATGGAGCGGGTGACCTCGTTGAGCTTGTCGGCCACCAGGGCGCGCCACTCCGGCCCACCCCCGGTCGCCAAGACCTCAGCGATCTCGGGCAGGGTGAAGCCGGCTTGCTGGCACAGGACGATCACCGCTATCCGGCTCAGGACCTCGGGCTGGTACTGGCGCCGCAGACCCCGCCGGGCCGTGCTCGCGATCAGGCCTCGCTCCTCGTAGTAGCGCAGCGTCGAAGGGGCAAGACCGGTCTGTCGGGCGACCTCGGCGATATCGAGGAGCGGACCGGCTCCGGTGGACATATGACCTCAACGATACTTGAGGTTGCCGGTGGTGCGGGTGCCACAGGAATGCAACGGCGTTGTCATGCGGGGACATGACACTGCGTACGAACGTTTGGTGGGGTAGGTGGACGTCGTGCCCCGCCGAGCGCAAGGAGATGGAGGTATGGCGGCGGTGGAACCGGACCCGGCGACGGTGGTGGGCAGTGCGGGCCCTTTTCCTGGAGATCCGCGTCCTCGGACCACTTGAGCTCCTGTGGGACGGCCGTGTCATTGACGTCGGGGGGTCGCGGGCCCGGGCACTCATCGCCCGCCTCCTGATCGACCAGAACCTGACCGTGCCCGTCGATCGACTCCTTGACGCGTTCTGGTCCGACCAGGACAGTGAGTCAGCGGAGAAGGTGCTCCGCACCACCGTGTCGAGACTGCGGAAGCGCCTCCGTGACGCCGGCGTGGCGGACGAGGTCATTGAGACGAAGGCACTGGGCTACTCCCTGAGTACCGACGCCGTCGCGACCGACGTGTACCGGTTCGAGCAACTCGTCGCCTCCGGTCGCAAGCAGCTGACGCGGCGCAATCCTTTGGAATCGATCAGACAGCTGAAGCAGGCCCAGGACCTCTGGCGCGGCGCGGCCTACAGCGAGGTGTGGGACGAGCCGTTCGCTCGCTCCGAAGCGCGCCGGCTGGAAGAGCTCCGCCTGACGGCGCTGGAATGCCGCTTTGACGGTGAACTGAGCATCGGCCGCCACAGCCACATCGTGGGCGAGCTGGAGGCCCTGACCGAGAGCAACCCCATGCGGGAACGACTGTGGTCCCAGCGCATGCTCGCCCTGTTCCGGTCGGGTCGCCAGGCGGAAGCACTGCGGGTATACCAGGACCTGCGCGCGGTCCTGGTCGCGGAGCTCGGGATTGAGCCGGGCCTGGACGCGCAATGGCTTGAACACGCCATGCTCGAGCAGAGCCCCGATCTCGAATGGATCAGGCCCGAGAACAGCAATGGTGAGGCACCCAGTGGCCATTGGCCGAGGCCGGCGATCCCTGTCCCCACGACCTGGTCAGCGTTGCACTCGAACATGAACGAGGAACCGCTGGTCGGGCGCGACACCGAGCTGGCCACGCTGCGGCAGTGGTGGGAGTGCGCACAACAACGCGAGTCCCGCCTCCTCGTGATGGACGGCGACGCCGGGATCGGCAAGACCCGTCTGGTCTCAGAGCTGGCCCGAGAAGCCGAGGAGTCCGGGGCGCTGGTGTTGTGGGGGCGCTGCGATGAAGACCCGGTGGCGCCCTTCCAGCCCTTTGCCGAAGCGTTCGATCGCTACTTCCAACCCTTGTCGGCCAGCGACATCTCCACCATGCCCGAATGGAGACTGACCGAGTTGTCGCGACTGGTGCTGCGGTTGAGCGAGCACGCCCCGCCCAAGACGATCGATCTGACCGATCCCGAGCAGGATCGTTTCCGCTTCTTCGGTGCCGTGACCGACACGCTCGTCGACGCCACGAGCAACCGGCCGGTCTTGCTCGTGCTCGACGATCTGCACTGGGCCGATGCGCCCACGGCCCGCCTTCTCCGCCACCTCTTGCGCGACACGCGTACGGCGCGACTGGGCATCGTCGGACTCTTCCGGGACTTCGACGTCGTCGCCGGCCACCCGCTGCGCACGGTGCTCTCCGAGCTGCGCAACGACCGGACCCTTGTGCACGTCCACCTGAGCGGGCTGACCGTCGAAGCCGTGGCGCAGCTGGTGCAGGCGAACGGCAGCAGCGACCAGACGCTGGCCGCCCAGTTGTTCCAGCTCACCGACGGCAACCCGCTCTTCGTCGACGAGCTGCGCCGCCAGCTGAGTTTCGACGTCGGCGCCGCCACCGCCCAATCCGGTTCGACCTCCCCCAGCACCGTGCGGACCCCCGAGGCGGTCAAGGAGCTCGTCTCCCGCCGGGTCTCACGTCTTCCCGAGGACGTCATCCGTTTCCTCCACGCCGCTGCCGTGGCCGGCCACGAGTTCGACGCCACCGTTGTGGCCGTCGCGGCAGAGCTGTCACCCGAACAGCGCATGGATGCGATCGACAAGGCGGTTGAGTCGCGCCTTCTCCATCAGGTTGGTGAGACCGCAGAGCACTACGCGTTCAGCCACGGGTTGGTGCGCGACGCTATTTACGGGCAGCTGCCACGCAGCCGACGCGTCCGGTATCACCACGAGATAGCCGTGGCCATGGAGAACGCCAAAGGATTCGCCCTCGACGGCCATGTCAGCGAGCTGGCGCACCACTTCTACATGGGCGCTCCCCTGGCAGACGCCGACAAGGCCGTGACGTTCGCCTACGCAGCCGGCGACCACGCGCTGCGCGTGTTGGCTTTCGAGGAAGCCGTCGGGCACTTCCGTCGCGGGCTCGAAGTCGCCCGGGTGTACGGCAAGGAGGATCCCACCACGAAATGCGATGCCCTTCTGGCTCTCGCCGAGGCACAGAACAAGATGGGGGACAAGCAGAGCGCCGACCGTCACTTCGAGGAGGCGGCTGCGGTGGCCCGAGCGATGCACGACCCCGAGCGCCTCGCCATGGCCGCCATGCGGGCGGGACCTCTCAGCTACATGGGCATCGTCGGGGCCAACGGCGACCAGGTACGACTCCTGGAAGAAGCCCGTCGCTCCCTCAGCGAGGAGGACTCGCGCCTGCGGGCGATGGTGACGGCGCGCCTGGGGTTGGTCATGGTGTACGAGACAGGAGTGCCGGGTCGCGGCGTCCTCAAGAACGCCCTGTCCCTCAGCGCCGAGGCGGTCGCGATGGCGCGACGGCTCAAGGATCCGCTGGCGCTGGGGTATTCCCTGAATGCACGTCTGCATGCGCTCTGGGGCATTGAGCCGGCGCCGGAGCGGCTGGCCATCGCGTCCGAGCTGAGCCAAATAGCCGACGATGTCGGGACGAAGTGCTCGCACTCCACGGCCACATGTGGCAGCTTCGCGAGTTGCTCGCCCAGGGCGACGTCGATGCCGTGAATGACGAGATCGCCCGTTCGAATGCGCGTGACACGGGACCGCGCGACCCGCTCACTGCGTCGTTCGCCTGCAACGTCCAGGCCATGATGGCGCTGGTCAACGGTGACTTCGAAGAGGGGGAGCGGTTGGCGCCGCTCGGCATTGAGCTGGCCGAGGGCTACAACGAACTCGCAATGAGCCTCTACGGCGTCCTCCTCGCCTGGACCTGGTGGCAGCAGGACCGTCTGGCGGACTTGGAGGACACCTTCCGGAGCATCCTCGACCAATCGCCCGCCGACTACCCGGTCGTGCGGGCGGCCATGGCGCTGCTCCTGTCGGAGCTGGGCCGGACCGACGAGGCGATGGCCGAGCTGGACTACCTGGCCGGGCTGGGGTGGGAGACGGTGTCGGACGACCAGACCGAAGGGGTATCCCTCGCCTTCGTGGCCGCGGCCTGTGCCGGTGCCGGTGCCGATGGCCACGCGCAGGCCGTCTACGAACGCATGCGCCCGTATGCAGGAACAGCCATAGTGGTCCGTGCTCCAGGGTCGGCGTGCCTCGGACCTGCCGACCTCTACCTCGGTCTCCTCGCTTCAGTAAGCGGTGACACCAAGCTGGCCGAAGTCCACTTCGAAGCGGCACTCCGCCTCGCCCGGCGTATGCGGGCAGCTCCCTTCATTGCCGCAGCGGAACTGGAGCTGGCTCGCACACTCCGAAAGGGTGGTCGGGAGTCGGATCAGGAGCAGATTGCGACCCTGTTGCGCAATGCGGAGGAGTCCGCGCAGCGGATGGGGCTTTCGCGCATTCAGCGCCTGGCGGTGTGTGTCAGCGCAAGCCGCCGCTGACGGCTCCCACCAACTCGCCGTCTGACAGATCGCCTGAGACGATCTGGATCGACTCGAGGGTGTCGTCGGATTCCCGCAGCTTCTTCACCATGCCCCGCAGCAGCAGGTCACGAAAGCCCGGAACGTCGGAGACGACGGCGAAGAATTCGCGCGGGCCGAACACGAGAGCGGTGAAGTTGGAGATCGTCGTCAATGTGGCGTTGCGGC
>Ga0307374_10006150_pt1 | contig 19017 bp, 19 predicted proteins | sample OX3MG_FD_202532 | JGI IMG/M metagenome (GOLD analysis project Ga0307374, IMG submission 202532) | Soil microbial communities from Risofladan, Vaasa, Finland - OX-3 | ecosystem: Environmental > Terrestrial > Soil > Coastal area > Acid sulfate soil | place: Finland: Risofladan, Vaasa | collected...
CAGGGCTTGCTGCGATCGGGGTTCGTCGAGGCCCCGATCGATCAGCAGATCGGTGTAGCCCAGAATGGCGGTCATCGGAGTGCGGATTTCGTGGCTCATGTTCGCCAGAAACTCACCCTTGGCCCTGTCCGCGGACTCGGCCCGGCAAAGCGTGGCTTCCAGTGTCTGCTGGGCGTTACGCTCGACGCACTTGAAGACGCAGGTCAGGGCAAAGACGCACAACAGAATGCCCGACAACCCCGAGAATTCCAGAAACCGCATTCCGCCGGATGTGAGTTCGACGGGGAACGTGTGGCCTTGCTCGCCGGCGATGTAAAAGCCGGCGATCGACAGCACGCTCACTATCGACCAGAAGGCGCCCCAGCGGAGACCGGCCAGGAGCACGGCCATCACCGGGACGGAGACGTACCACCACTCGGCCGGCGCGCCGTGCCCGCCGGTGAAACAACACAACGCCGTGTACGTCGACCAGGCGAGCAACGTCATCGCGTTGGCGCTGACCGTGGGCGATTTTCCGTACCGAAGCGAAAGGAGCACGCCGACGAGCAACAGACCTGCGAGAAGGATGATCGAGGCACAAGTGGGCGAGCCCAGCACGGCATAAATCGCCGAGAACACCGGAACCCAGAACATCATCGCCAGGCCCAGCGCCGCCACGCGGTTCGCCCGGCGCAGAATCTCGCGATCCTGGCGGAGGTGCTGCGGAACCAGAATGCCCCCGAACCAACGAACCAACCGGTCTGCCTTGGCTTGCATCCCCGAACCTTAAATTCGTCGCCGATGTTGCAGAAAAATAGCTAAAACCTAGTTTGCGATGCCGCGGGCTACTTCAACTGCTGCAAAAGCTGGACCTGGTAACCTACCAGGCCGGCATAGAGCAGAACGAACACGGGGACCAGGTATCCGACGCGGAAACGAGTGCCAAACAAGGGGAAGTTCTTGAAGATCAAGAGCACCGGAAGTCCGGCCGCCGTCATGACGTACTTGCCGAACAGGAAGCAAAGCGGTCCCTTGGTGAGAAAATGGCACATGAGCGGGTTGAGCTCTTGGCAATCCACATCGACCAGCTCGATCGTCAGCACCCCATCGATGACCGTCAATACGAGCAAGGCCAATATCAAGGCCATCATCGTCGGTGGAAAGCGATCGACGAAGTAAGGCAGGCGGCGGTCGACTGCCCGGCGGTTCAGCATTCGTTCGCCCGCCGAGAACACCGCGTCCCAAATGCCCGTCGGTTCGTGCCGCGGATCGGGTCCAAGTCTTCGCTCCGCCATCGGATCAGAGTTCATCGTTAGCCTCGCTGGGACCGGCTAGGAACCGAAAGTGCTGGGCATGGGAGGGTTGCCGTCGCCCGGTACGCTGGGCGCCGAATTCACACTCCAAACATTGGCCCCCAGCGATGTGAAGATGACGGTGAAGGAGCTCGCACCCGCGGATGCGTTGATGGTCACGTCGCAAGTGTAAGGACTCGACGGAGGGAAGCCCGTTTCCAGCAGGGCCAGCGCGCTGGCGACCGCCTGGGTGCTCCCCGTATCACGCTGAACTTGCTGTGTCCGGACCGTTTCGATGTGCAGGACCGATGCCAGTTGGCCGTAGGCCAAGGCCAACAATGAGGTCATCAGGATCAGGAACACGAGGACCAGCAGCATTGCATAGCCGGGCCGCTTGCTTGTGTGCTTCATGGGCTGCTCGCGGTCAGGGTATAGGTTTGTGAGATGTCGCGGTACTGGAACGCCAACGTGATCTGCACCGCTCCTCCCGAGTTTTGCAGTTCCATGCTGTTAATGTTGCTCGCCACGACGAAACTGGTGCCCGTCGTTTGATTCAATCGAACGAGCGTGTTGGAAACGACCTCATAGGAAATCACCGTGTCCGGGGGGCCCCAGTCGGCGATCCCGTTGGGGTTCGTGGCGCTGTCGAAGCAGAGCCAGAGCTGCGTACCTCCGGGCGTGGTCCAACCGACGAACTGGCACGAGGCCTGGCTGCCGGTGCGGCCCCCGACGTCTGACAGGCTCCCCCCCAAATCGCGCGCGAGAGCGGCCAGCGCCAGGTCGGCTTCCTGGGCCACGCGGCATTGAAAGGTCGTTTCGAGGAGCGGCCGGGCCATGCCGATCCAGGCATTCGACAACAGCACCGCCAGCGATACCAACAGGCCGCTGACGACCGAGACCTCGGCCACGCTGAAACCGCGACGGCCGGCACGGACATTGATGTTCCTCATGACCCTATGACCTGGGCGTAAACCGTGATTGCTTCGCCGGTGAATGATTTTTCCAACGACTGAATCTCGACGTCGTTCACCGGCGTCGACGATCCCGGTGGCTGCGGCGCGCCCGGGGCCACCGTGACCACCGACGCGGCGGCCCCCAGCTTTCGCGTCCAGGCGTCGGCCGAGGGGACCAGGTAATATGCCGTCTGGGGATTGAACCGTCCTTGCAGGTTCCTGAGCTGCTTCGTGTACATCACGATGAGAGGACAGACGCCCATCAAGGCGACGCCGAATAGGACCATGGCCACCTCGAGCTCCAGGATCGTGAAGCCGCGCCGCCAGCCGGTTTGTCGTCGACGCGCCACCGTGGGGCCGGCGCCGGGGCATCGCTGACGCTCTGCCGCCAGCCACCAGCTTTCGTTACAAATCATCGTCTTGCCCTCATTGATCGTTCAGTCTTCGTTCGCAATCCGCGATCCGCGATCCGCAATTCCTTTGATCCGCAATGCGTCCGGCTCTCATTGATAATTCGGCACGATGTTCGGGTCGCCCGTCGACGTAAGCGCGCCCGACGGCAGCCCCGTGTCATCGATGCTGAAAGCACCGTTCCAGCGAGCGTTCAAGACGCGGTTCGCCGTCGCCGTGAAAGTGTCGGCGCTGGTCGAGGTGACTTGATATACGTAGAACGTTTGTGACGAAACGATCGACGGATCGAGAAGACCCAACGATTGCAGCGCCGAAAGGTCGGTGGTGTAAGTGCGGTACTCCAGCCAATAAAGACGTTCGGCGGACCAGATGGCCCGCAAGTTGGCCCCGGCCAGGTCCGCTCGCGACTGTTCCATCGCCCGCTGGAACGATGGAGCGCTCATCGCGGCCATGACGCCAATGATGGTCGTCACCACCGCGACCTCCATCAGCGTGGTGCCGCGTCGCAATTTGGGTTTGTCGTTCATCATCGCAGCCGGTTGTTTCATCGTGGGATTCGAACGGTGCGCGTCGCGCGGGGATCAATGCACTTTGCCGGCCATTTCGAACATCGGCATGTAAATGGCCAACATCAGCCCGGCGATCGTGCTGCCCATCGCCATGATGATGATCGGCTCCATCAGCTTCGTGACCTTGCCGACGAGCGCCTCCATTTTCTCCTTGTAGTACGGAGCGATCTGCTCCATCACGGGCGCCAATTGCCCCGATTCCTCGCCGATGCGCACCATGTTGGTCATCATCGTCGTGAACAACCCGGTCTCCTCGAGGGAGAGCGCCAACGGGCGGCCGCCGGCCACTCGGGCCTGGGCGCGGGCCAGGGCGTCGCGGTAGATGGGGTTGGTGTGAAACACCCCGCCGAGCGCGGTCATGGTTTCCAGCATCGGGATGCCGCTCTTGAGCAAGAGCGAGATGTTCGAAGCGAAGCGGTACATGGCCATCTGGACGATCAACTCTCCGATCAGCGGCACCGCCATGCCCACTCCCCCGACGCGGCGGCGCCCTCCTTCGGTCCGCATGTACTGGCGGAACGCGAAGCAAGCCGCCCCCACGCCCAGAACGACGAAGATCCCATAGGAGACGATGAACGCCGACGCGTCGACGACGAACTGGGTGATGCTGGGCAGTTCCGCCCCCATGTCCTCGAACATCTTGGCGAACGTGGGCACGACCATCCAGAGCATGACCGTCACGGCGATGATGGCGACCACGATCAGGATGATCGGGTACATCAAGGATCCCATCACTTTGCGGCGCGTTTCGCGCGATTCACGGATCTGTTTGTTGAGCTCGAGCAGGACCGCGCCCATCTGGCCGGTGATCTCGCCCGTCCGAATGACTTCGATCCAATGGTGTTCGAAAATGTGGCCGTAGTTCGACGCCGCGGCGTTCAGTGAGCTTCCAGCCGCCACTCGCGCCCCCATCTCGTCCAGCGCTTTCCGCATCTTGGTACTCGGGTTCTGCTCGGAGCAGATCCGTATCGCCTGCAACATCGGAGTTCCCGAGTTGACGAGCGTCGTGAGCTGTTGAAAGAAAGTCATCGTGTCGTCGACTTTGACCTTCTTGTGCGGCTTGCTCGAGACCCGCGCATGGGCGATGAACCAATCCTCGAATGCCATGCTGTCAGCTCCCCGGCGGTTAAATCTTCAGGACTTTGTTCGACAACTGCGGGCTTACCGACGCACTCAGGACCTCGAGAAACTCCACGCCGACGCGGTTGGCGTCGGGTTCCGCCCGCAGATGGGCGACTCGTCCCAAAACGCGATTGACGATGTTCTTGCCTGATTCATCTCGAAGCGAGAAACCCAGCGCGACCGTTTGACCCATCCCGACCGCGGCCTGCGTCACCAATCCGACACCCCCCAAGCTGATGTCGACGGAATGCGCCTCAACCGTCGGCCCATCGGGCAACACGGTTAAGGATACTTCGCAGAAAAACTGAATTCGTTCGAAACGGCGGAGGTTGTACATTTTCCGTCCCTCGATCCATTCGCTCAATCGTCAGTTCTGGAATCTTCAGACAAACCGCGTCAAGTCGCGTCCTTGATTCGCAAAGAAAACAAGGTCGGAAGGAATGACATGAACAACACGGATGGAAAACTCATTTTAAAGGGGATAGGGGGATGACGAGGGGATAAGGGGATGAAGGCAGTGAGTGATGTCATTTCATTGGTCATTGGTCAAGAGTCAGGAGTCAAGAGTCAGGAGTCAAGAGTCAGGAGTCAGGAGTCAGGAGTCTGGAGTCTGGAGTCTGGAGTCTGGAGTCTGGAGTCTGGAGTCTGGAGTCTGGAGTCTGGAGTCTGGAGTCTGGAGTCTGGAGTCTGGCATTCGGAATTCTCACGAATTCCGCTACATCGCAAATGACGAATGACAAATGACCAATGACACCCCCCTTCATTCTTTCCCGGACATGGTCACCGAAATCGCCTCTTCCAGGCTCGTTAGCCCCTGCCGCACCTTGTCCAAGGCGCTGTCGGCGAGCATTTTCATGCCCTCGTCCTTGGCCGCCAGGCGCAGATCCGGCAGTGGGGTGCGCTTTTGGATCAACTCTCCCATTCGAGGGGTAATCCGGACCACCTCAAAAATACCGACGCGGCCGCGGTATCCGGTGCCGCGGCAATTGTCGCAGCCCTTGGGTCGGAACAGTTGCAGACCGTCTTCGAAGCCATGCAATCGGCTCGTCTCGGGATCACACTCGTAGGCGTGCTTGCACTCCTTGCAAAGCCGGCGAATCAATCGCTGGGCCTCAAGCACACGGAGCGTGGCCGCCAACAGAAAGGGCTCAATGCCCATGTCCTGGAGCCGGCTGATGCTCGACAGCGAGTCGTTCGTGTGGATCGTCGAAAGCACGAAGTGCCCGGTCAACGCGGCGCGCAGGCAAATCTGGGCCGTCTCCTGGTCGCGCACCTCGCCGACCATAATCACGTCGGGATCCTGTCGCAGGAAGGCCCGCAGCGCCCCGGCGAAGGTGAGACCCACTTGTGATTTGACCTGCACCTGGTTCATGCCCTTGAATTTGTACTCGACCGGGTCCTCGACCGTGCAGACGTTGGTGTCGGGCTCATTGAGAAAATTGAGGCAGGCGTAGAGCGTGGTGCTTTTGCCGCTGCCGGTTGGCCCGGTCACCAGCATCAATCCGTGCGGCGACTGGATCGACTCGATCAGGTCCTTCGATTGGCGCTCGTCGAAACCCAAGCCGGTGAGCTGGACCGGAATGGCGCCCTTGTCCAGGATCCGCATCACCATTTTTTCGCCGTAGACGGTGGGGACCGTGTTCACGCGCAGATCGATCCGCTTTTCGCCGCTCTTGAGCGCGATGGCGCCGTCTTGCGGCACTCGCTTTTCGGCGATGTCCATCTTGGCGAGGATTTTGAAACGGGAAACGATGGGGATGAACAGCGCCCGTGAAGGCGGGGCCAGTTCGTGGAGCACGCCGTCCACTCGCAGCCGGATCTTGCAGGAGTCTTCGAAGGGCTCCAGATGAATGTCGCTCGCGCCGGCGCGCAGGGCCTGCTCGAGAATCTGGTTGACCAGCCGGATGACGCGGCCGTCGCGGCCCGGCGGCGGTGGCTGGTCGAGGTGCAGGATTTCGCCCGCCGGGTCGTCGTCCGACTTCCCGTCGTCCTCTTCGACTTGCTCGAATTCTTCCGACGAGCTCATGAACTCCTTGCCGGCCCCCTTGGCGCTGAAGAGGGCTTCGATCAGCGACTCCACCACCGAACGGGGCGCGATCAGCGGGCGGACCGACAGGCCCGTCAGGAGCTGGATCTCGTCGACGATCAGCATTTCATTGGGGCTGACGAAGGCGATTTCCAGTGTCTCGCCGTCGATCGCCACCGGTACGATCAGTTGATCGCGGCAAAGTTTCTCCGGGATCAGACGAGCCAAGGTCGGGTCGAGCGCGGGGCCACTCGCGGGCAGTTCGACGATCGGTACGACGAGGTACTCGGAATACACCTTGGCGATATCCTGGTCGTTGGCAAAACCCTTCTTGATCAGAATGCTTTCCAAGGGACTGTTGTCCCTGGCTTGGAATTCGAGCAGGGCTTCCAACTGCTTGGAATCGAGCAGCCCCTTGTCGAGCAGCAGTTGCACGATCAGGGGATACGCGCCGTTCATTTCGGTAACGTTCGACATGGCAAGCCTCAATTCGCCTTGGGCTCGTGGCCGGAGTACGTCAGTTCGACAGCCTGCCCGTCGCACAGCACCTCGACCCTGTGCGCGAAGACTCGGACGACCTTGTAGGGGCCGGTCATCGTCCCCGACGTCGCGATTTCGTCCCCCTCGGCGTAGACCGAGCCGTTGATGACGGCCAGGCGGCGGCGGCCCTGGATGTGTGTGCCCTGCAGTGCCAGATCGCCCAACGTCGTCGCGATCAGCGTTTCGGCCGCCCGGGGTGGCGCGGCCGTCGCCTTCGCTTCCTGGGACTTGATGGCCGTCGATTTGGCATCCTGGGCCGTGGCCGACGTGGCCGACTTGGGGAGCACTTTCGAATTGAAGGGGTCACGTTCGGGGGCCGGCGCCGCCGGTGGCGACAGCAGCGCCGCGAGAGTTTCCGTTGCCTTCGCCGCGCCCCTTGCCTCCGGCTTCGCGGCCGGGTCGTTCGCGTAAGGCCAGCACAAGTAGCCGAACGCGCCCGCCACGATCGCGGTCGGCGCCATCATTTTGGCTCGTGCGGACATTTCAGCCCATGACCCCCAGTACGCTCAGTTGCATGATCATCGTTCCATTTCCACTGCGGTGGGGCTGAATCCGCACCGAGTCCACCCGAAAAAGTCGATCGTTCGTTTCCAGCCACCCGACAAAATGGTTCAGGTCGGGGAACGAGCCTTCGAGCTCGACGCGCAGGACCAGGACCTTGTAGGGGCCGATATCCCGCAACGGGTCGGAATCGAGCGCGGCGAGCTTCAAGGGAAAGCCGCGAATGCCGCCGAGCACGTACTGCACCCACTCGTTGGCGTCCGACTTCTCGGGAATGCGATCCTTGAATTTCTTCTGCAGGGACCGCAGGTCTTCGATTTCGCGGGCCAGGTCCAGCCGTTTCGTCTCCACATCCAGTTTTCGCGACGCGGTCTCGATCCGGTCGCTGAGCGGCATGTAGATGCCCGCGTAGCCGGCCAGCAACACGACGCCTGTCGTGAACACGCGCAACTGCACGGGGTCGTACAGGCGATTGATGAGCTGATCTTTGAACGATTTTTTCCCCGCCGCGGTTTCCATCTGTGTCATTTCCCCTTGGTTTTGGCCGCGTCTTTGTCTTGCGGTGGTTTAGGAGGGGCGTTGGCGGACTTCGGCAGGCAGATGACGGTGAAGAGGGCGTTCGCCGCGGCCTTGACGTTGGGTTGGTACCATTTGATGTCGGCCAGATCGACGATGGGGAAGTCGCGCTTCAAGAGCGCGTTGTCGCGCAGTGCCGTGAGGAAGCCGTCGATCTCCTTGGGAGTGGAACCGTCCTGAGCGATCGGCGCCGATGCCCGGATGGTGAACACCTTCTTGGGCTTGACGGCGTTCTTGCCGGAAGTCTCCAGCTCGCAAAGCCCCTGGAACATCGTCATCGTCGCATCGGCCGGCAGGCGTGTCGAAATATCATGAGTGTAGGCGGTCCAGATGATCCGCGTGGAGACGAACTTGCGGACCGCTTCGACCCTCTGCTCGAGGTCTTGGCGTTCCTTCTGGATCTCGGCCTGCGGCATCGAGGCAAGCCAGGCGCGTTTCGCGTACTGCGCTTGGACGGGCACAAGGGCATTCTCGACCTTCTGACTCCGGGTCAAAAGAAACAGTCCCATGCAGACGACCAGCGCAATCTGCACGGCGATTTCTCCCCAAGGGAAAATGTCCCATAGAGAGACTCGCGGCTTCAACGAGCGCGAAAGGTCGAAGGCGTCGAGCGGCTGCTGGCCCAGGCAGCCCAGTGCCAGCCCGAATGCCACGGCCGCGTCATTCAGCTCGGGGCCCCCGGACCACAGCAAGGGGACCGCCACTTGGAGCCGGAACTCTTCCGTTTCGAGTTTGCCGCGCAAATCGGCGCGCCCGTGAATCATGACCACGTCGAGCGGCGCGTCGATCCCGCAGTGGCCGATGAGCGCCCCCACGGAACGGACCGCGGAGCAAATCGCCGCGGTCTCGCCTTCGGGCGACCAGTTGAAGTACCTCCAGAGCACGGTGAGGTCGCCCGCGGTGACCACGGCGAGCCCTTGTCGATCGCCCAGGAAGATACGAAGTATGATCTTCGATCGACGAGGGGGACGCCGCTGTTCCACGGCGGCGCGCAGCAAGGCGCAGGGCGCCGGTTCGGCGCGAAACGGTCGTACTCCGCAAGCCTCCAGCGTCTCCAGCATGCCTGCCATGTACTTCTTGCGGCAGGAGACGATGCTCGCCAGCTTGCGCTTTCCGGAATCGGCCTTGATCACCTCCACCAGCATGTCGTCGATGCAGATGTTGGGCGACTGCAAGACCTCGTGGAGCAGGACCTGGGCGGAAGCGTCGCTGTGGGTGGTGCGGATGGGCCGGGTGGAGAAAAACACGCGAGCCGCGGGAAAGCCGACGGCGACTTGCGTGCCGCGCTTTCGCCGGCCAAGCATCGGCTTGAGCAACCGGCCGATGGCGTCGGACAGTTGGTCCGGTTCGTAGTGTTCGCTCTGGCAGGCGATCTGCACCGGACCCAACGGCGTGCTTGCGACCCGGCACGCCGTGATCTGCTGCTCACCGACGTAGAGGCCGATCGCCTTCTTGACCGCGAATCTTGCCAGTACGGATCTCACGACCGCTCCCGAACCATAAAAACGGGCGGCTGGCCCGCGCCAGCCGCCCTGGTTGCAACTTCGGTCTGGTTCCAACCGCGGTGCGGTTTTACGAACCGGAATTCGAATTGGTGCCCATCGGATTGATATCCGGCAACGTCGCGATGGTGCTGTTGGTCGCATCGTAACCGCTTTCCGTGAAGATCACGGTGTAGGAGCCGTAGCCGGCGGACGAGCCGGAGCGGGTCAAGGTCAGCGTCCACGAAGACTGGAGATCTCCCGTGGAGCCGGCGGCCGGCGTGCCCACGGTGAAATACGTCGGCGCTTGCTGCACGACGTCGAGGAGGGTGACGTCGCTCGAGTACGTGCCGTACTGCGACTGGTACCGCTCCTGCGACTCCCGCACCGCCGACAGGTAGCCGAACGCCTCGGCCGCCTTGGAGCGCTCGACCGACTTGAGAAATCGCGGCACGCCAAAGGCGGCCAGCACGCCGATGATCACGATGACCACGGCCAACTCAACCAACGTGAAGCCTTGACGGCCCTTCCGAATCAACGACTGACGACGCATGAAGGTTCTCCTCGAATTGCGGTTTCTGCTCAACGGGTGTGCGTTTGAGTAACCGGGTACGACGGGAACACCCCGTGCGGCAACACCCAGCCATCTTCAAGTCGCTTAGAGCGGCGTCGAAGGGCTCCCCTATCCCCGGTGCCATTTCGCTGGGGATAAGATTCTTTAGGTCGATAAGCTGGGGTCGTCAAATGACAAATCGCGAAAAATTGAAGGATGAAGGCGGAAGGATGAAGGCGGAAGGATGAAAAACAAAGGAGCCAGGAGAGGGGAGGGGAGGGGAGGGGATCGGTTACAGGTTACAGGTTACAGCCGGCGGTAGGCAATTGCCGACGAGCAATTGACTTCACGTGTACGCGCGAATGATTCCCTGAAACCTGAACCAATGACCGATGACCGATGACCACTGACCACTGACCACGGACCACTGACCACGGACCACTGACCACGGACCACTGACCACGGACCACTGACCACGGACCACTGACCACGGACCACTGACCACGGACCACTGACCACGGACCACGGACCACGGACCACGGACCACGGACCAATGCTCAATTCCAGGGTCCGAACAGATCCTTAAATCCCAGGCGGCCCCCATATTTCGGGCTCCTCGGTTTTACCGGCGTCACAGGCGTGATGATCGGTCCGACCGGTCCCGGCGGTTCGTGGACTTCCTGGGTGGGACATGCCTTGGTTGGATCCCAGATTTGCACGGTTAGGAGCACGATCAACTCCCTCTTGGCCAACGTGCGCTGACGCTGGCGGAACAACACACCGATGACCGGGATGTTGCTCAACCCGGGAACTCCGCTTTGAATTCGATCGTCTTCGTTGTCCATCAGCCCGCCGATCACGATCGTCGAGCCATCCGGCACCATCACATTGGTGGTGACCTCCGACGTGCTCGTCGAGGGAATGTTATTGACGACCTGCCCCGTGCTTCGTTCGGGGTGGATCTCCATCCGAACGTTGCCGTCGGCATAAATGAAGGGGCGCACACGGAGCAATGTGCCAACGTTGAGGAAGTTGACGGTTTGGACGGTGCTCACCAGCGACTGGCTGGCCGTCGTGTAGCCCAAGCGTTGGCCCAAGAGCAACTCCGCCGGCTGTCGGTTGAGCACCAGCAAGCGGGGAGTCGCCAGGACTTCGACTTTGCTCACCGAATTCAGCGCGCGGATGAAGCCCGTCACGTTGCGTTCCGCGATACCGGTCTTGAGGCCGCTCTCGTTCGCGGCGAACCCGGTGGACGAGCTTCCATTGAGCAAGCCCGGGCCTATGCCTGAGCCTGGTCCCGTGCTTGTGCTTGTGCCTGCGGCCGTCTGCAGTAGAGTCGCCGGTAAGAAGCCCGCCGTCGAGTTGAGCGTCGCCCCGTTGCCGATGACGCCGAGCGCCGTGCCGGCGCTGTTCACCACGCCGAAGTTCACGCCAAGTTCGTGGTCGCGGTTGAGCGTGCAGCTCATGATCACGGCTTCGATCAGCACCTGCGGTGGCTGCACGTCGAGCTGCTTGATGACCTTGTCGATCGTGGCCAGGTTCGATTCGCGATCCTGAACCACCATCGTGTCGACGTTGGCGTACGCATCGCCACCGGTAACCGACGACATGCCGGCTCCGCCGCCGCCGCTACTGCCGCCGCCGCTACTGCCGCCACCGCCACCGCCACCGCCGCCACCGCCACCGCCACCGCCGCCACCGCCGCCGCCTGAACTGCCCCCTCCGGTTGTCGGTGCCACCAATTGCATCAGCCCCACGCGACCCGCCGGCGACACGGTGATTTTTCCAGCGGGGCTCAACAAAGGCTTGACCATCTTTTCGATGTCCATGCTTCGAACGTAGTTCAGTTGGTATACGCGAATGTCGACGGGTGAATCGTCCTGCACGCCTCCCTCGCTTGTGAGCAGTTCGCCGGGAGTATAAACGTAGATGACTCCGTTGCTGCGTTGGGCCACCAGGTTGCACGATTTGAGGACCACGTCCAACGTCTCTTCGGGAGTCAAGCCCGTCAGGTTCGCGGTCACCTGGCCGTCAACGCCCGGCGAAACGACGATGTTGAGCGCGTGCTCGCGGCTCAGGATTTCGAGCACCTTTCGCACATCGACGTCATCGAGGTGCATCGTGGCGGACTCGGCGTCCGCCGGTCCTGGGGAGGGGATTTCCTCGTCATCCGGTATTTCCAGCAGACTTCGGAGCTTAGTCGTATCCGAGGGGGTTGCGTCGTCCTTCGGTCCCGCGGAAGTCGCTTCATCCGAACCTTTACCATGCGGATCAGCGTCCTCAGGCGCAGGGCCTTGATCCATCGGCAGCGGCGCCGCCTCCGCACCGTCATCGTCGCCATCGGGAGAAGGTGGCAAAGACGGTTCCAAGGTTGAAGGGTATTTCAGGTTAGTGGCGTCATCGCCATCGGCAACCACGGAATCGTCCGAGGCGCTCGCAGGGCTGTCCGATGCTGACGCAGTCGTAGGGTGGGCACCGCCCACAGTAGGTTCGGACGTCGGCTCTTGGCTCGTCGCCGCATTCAACGCCTGCGCCAGCCGGACTCGGTCCGCGGCGCGCGGCGCGTCGGCGGCGTTCTTCTTGAATTGGAAGCTCTTGGTCTTGGCGAGAACGGCGTTCGAGTTCTTGCTGGTGCGTCTTGAGCTGGGCAACTGGTTGCATCCGGCGACGGCCCAAAGCCAGACCCCAATCAAGGCGAACCTGGCGAGTTTCGCGATGAGTGGTTGCACGATTGGCCTGTTTCCGTTTACCAGCCGAGCCGACGCTCTTTCGAGGCATTGATCGAGTCGGTGTGTCTTCGTGGGTGCCGCGCGTTCCGTCAGAATCCGCGCGCACTCGTCGAGACGTGCCGACACGCCGTTAATCGGCACAAACTGAGAAGAACTTGACGGTTATCCCGACTTGAACGATGACGCAAAGCGAAACGGGATGTTCCAAACTTTTCCGAGGAAAGCAGGGAGAACTGGGCAATCCGGGCCGCCGTCTTCCGACGACGGTGCGCCGTATACCGTCATCCCCTGCGGCTCGAAGCGGGATCTTGCTTGGCGGGCAATGATGAGGCAAGTCGCCCCAAGATGGCAAGGTGCCTCCGATTCTGGGCACTTGCCTGTGCGTACTCCGAGGCCAGGTAGCAGCCGATCACGGCCAGGAAGAGACCGATGGTTCCGCCGAGGGTGGCCAGTTCGGTCCGGCTCAAGTTCATTGTGGCAGGCCCCAGGTCCCAACCGACCATGACCCCGACGATCGCGCCGCCTGCTCCGATGAGGGCCGTGGCCGCCCATTTGAAGATCGTCGTCACCTTTCTAGCTCCCATCGCACGGACCGGGTTTCACCCTCTTAGCAATAGCATAGGTCGAATCTTGCCGCCAAACTGGGAAATTCCCGTTGCGCGAGCCTGGCTTCGATATCGTGACCTAGGCTTACGTGGTTGTTTTTGGGGCAATAAGGGGCCGCTCTCGGGCCGCCGGAACGGTCGCCATTCCCGGCGGATCGTTTTGCGCGAGCCCGTTACGACGTTCGGGTGGTCCCATGCAATTTGCCACTATCTGGAATACCGTGGATGCCGCCGGGGTGATTTTGGCCTTGCTGGCGGTTTTCGTGCCCTTGGCAATCTGGCGGCATTGCCGGACCTTGTCCGCGTTGGCCGCCGCCAATCTCCGGTTGGGAATGAGCGTTCTCGAAGACCTGCCTTTGCCTACGCTCGTTGACGAGGCCGTTGGCATCGCGGCCGCGACGCTCAAAGTCGAGTTTTGTGAGCTGCTCCTGTTTACTTCCGAGCGAGACAAGTTGGAGTTGACCGCGGGCGTCGGTTGGGAGCCAACGGCGTTGGTCCACCTGCCGACATGCCTGGAAACGGGCTCGCAGGCCGCGTATATCATGACCCACGGCGAGCCGGTCATCATCGACGACCTGCGAAACGAGGCGCGCTTCGAAGTGCCCGACCGGCTTCGCGAGCACGGCGTCATCAGTGGCGCAAGCGTGGTGATCCACTCTCACGACAAACCCTTCGGCATGCTCGGCGTCTACACGACTCGACGGCGCGCATTTCGCGAGGACGACGTCAGCTTCTTGCAATCAGTGGCCAACGCGTTATCGGTCGTGGTGGAGCGTGAGAACACGAAGCGCGAATTGCAGGAGTACGCCGCCGAACTCGAATCCGCCAATCGCGAGCTCGAACGCTACGCCGCCGTCGCCGACGCCGCGACGCAGGCGAAGAGCGCGTTTCTGGCCAACATGAGCCATGAAATCCGCACGCCGATGGCGGCGATCCTGGGGTACTCCGAGCTGCTCATGGCCGGAAACACGGATTTGCCCGGGCAGCAAAGCAGTCTCTACGCCATCCAGCGCAACGGCGAACACCTCTTGAAATTGATCAACGACGTCCTCGATCTGTCGAAGATCGAGGCCGGTAAACTGACCGTGGAGCGCATCGCTTGTTCTCCGTGCGCCGTCATCGCCGACGTGGCCTCGATGATGCGCGTCCGCGCCACGGGGAAAGGACTCGATTTTCAGATAGAGTACGAGGGCCCGGTGCCCGAGACGATCCACAGCGACCCCACCAGGCTGCGACAGATTCTGGTCAACCTGGTCAGCAACTCGCTGAAATTCACCGAGCACGGCGGCATGCGCATCGTTTGCGGCATGGCCACTCCGGTCGACGCTGCCGAGCCGAAGCTGCGCTTCGACGTGATCGACACCGGAATGGGCATGACTCCGCAGGTCATGGAGAATCTGTTCCAGCCCTTTACGCAGGCCGACGGCTCGACGACTCGTAAGTACGGCGGCACCGGTTTGGGACTGACGATCAGCAAGCGGTTGGCGCAAGCGCTCGGTGGAGACATCGAGTTGCGTTCCGCGCCCGGCATGGGAAGCACGTTCACGGCCACGATCGAAACCGGCCCGCTGGCGGCAACCCGTCTGCTCGACTCCCCGAGCGAGGTTACGAACACGGATGACGAGCAAGACCTCACGACGGAGGCCGACGTGGCGACTATCCTGTCGGGACGGCGCGTGCTGTTGGCCGAGGATGGGGCCGACAACCAGTACCTCATTTCGCTTCATGTGCGGTCGGCCGGCGCTTCCGTCGAATTGGCCGAGAACGGCCGGCTGGCGGTCGAGATGGCCTTGGCGGCGGTCGCGGATGGCTGGCCGTTCGACCTGATTTTGATGGACATGCAAATGCCTGAGCTCGACGGCTACCGGGCGACGGCCCAATTGCGCCGGGCGGGCTATGGCGGCCCGATCGTGGCTTTGACCGCCAACGCGATGAGCGGCGACCGCGAGAAATGCCTGGCCCACGGTTGCGACGGTTACATGACCAAGCCCATCAAGAAAGCCGACTTGCTTCGTGTGGCCGCCGACCACATCGATTCTCAAGCCCTCCCCTCGGCGCCGAACCGGGCACCGGCCCCAGTGACGATTGACACCGCCGCCTCCGACGCGCCGCTGATCAGCTCGTACGCCGACGACCCCGTGATGGCCGATGCCGTGCGGCGGTTCGTCGATCGGCTGGACGGTGTGCTGGACGAATTGCGACTCGCCGCGGCGGCGAACGACCTCGCGCGGTTGGCCTCGTTGGCCCACCAGCTCAAGGGCGCCGCCGGAGGCTACGGCTTCGACCCCATCACCGCGGCCGCCGCGGTGCTGGAGCGCGCGGCCAAGGAGCCGGCTGACGCAACGGCCGCCGCGGGGGCCCTCGACGAATTGCTTGACCTTGGCCGCCGCGCGAAGACGGCGTTACTCGTACCACTCGCTTGAGGCGACGATGAACCCATCGCTATTGACGATCGACGACTCTTCCTTCATCCACGAACTGGTCGAGCTCCGCCTGGCCGACGACGACCTGACGCAGTACCACGCTCACGACGGATCGCAGGGCCTGGAAATGGCGGTCGCGCTGCGGCCCGACGTGATCCTGCTCGACGTGATCCTGCCGGGCGCGTCGGGCTTTGACGTCTGCCGCCAGCTCAAGTGCGATCCGCGCACGGCCCAGATTCCGGTGATCTTCTTGACCGGCGCGTCCGACACGCTCAACAAGGTCCAGGGGTTCGACCTCGGCGCCGTCGACTACGTGACCAAGCCTTTCGACCCGGCCGAATTGCGGGCACGCATTCGCGCCGCTCTGAGGACCAAGCGCTACCAGGACATGCTGGCCGAGCGGGCGCAGATCGACGCGATGACATCGCTGCGAAACCGGGCTTATTTCGACGCCGTGTTGAACCAGGAGGTGACGGCCGCTCGCCGCTACGACCGTGCCACCAGCATGGTGCTCCTCGACCTGGATCATTTCAAGCGCATCAACGACGCTCACGGACATCCCTTTGGAGACCGGGTGTTGCAGCGAGTGGCCGAGCTGCTCGCGGCAAGCATTCGCGATTGTGACGCCGCCTGCCGTTACGGTGGCGAGGAATTTGCCTTGGTTCTCACCGAAACCGACCTTGACCACGCGCGGATGGTCGCCGAACGCGTTCGAGACGGCGTTTGCGGATTGCGGATTGCGCACAACAAGACCCCCGTCGCGGTCACGGTCAGCGGCGGCATCGTCTCGACGACGCAGTTCGTCACCCGCGACACGCTCACACCGGAATCGTTCCTGGAAGCCGCCGACTCCGCCCTCTATCTGGCCAAAACGTCCGGCCGCAACCGTACGGAGTTGGCGGTCGTCGCAGCGATCGGATCGGCCCGTGGAGAACTGACCGCGGCGCCCGTGGGAGGTTGAGTTTAAACGGCCTCGCACAATCCTGGAACCGAGACGACTCGGTGCATCGAAGATTCAGGGAGGAAATGACCGTCTCATTCTGAGAGGCGTCGCCTTTCGCGGAGCGAAAGACGACACGTTCCAGCCTCGCCTATGTGCTCGCAGGCGCTCTTCGTGCTTCGAAACGAACGATTTCTTCTTTCAACTGATTTGCGAGTTTTTTGAGCGATTGTTTGGTTAATTCGCGCGTTCGCACGTTCGCCACTGGTTCACCGTCGAGATCCCGCAGACGGTCTTCCAGAAGCTTGAGCTTGGCGCGCGTGTTTTCCAACTGCCGCTTACTTCGAATGCTCATAGGACAATTTCAATGACGCCCTTGGGGACTGAATCACGATCCGACGCGTAAAGCTGCTCAACCAGAATGGCAAATTCCTTCGCCTCCGTCATGTGCAAATCGACGAACGGAAGTCCATCGCTTAAGTCAGCGGCGGCATCCGCGTCGCGTGGAAACTCGTCTGACATCAGCAACGCGCAATCCACGTCGTTGGGTTCAAACACATCCGTAACAAAACTCCCGTTGATGATTAGACGCTGGACTCCGGCTTTCTTCGCCATAGCGACAAGCCATCGAACAGAATCCATCTGGGCCTGGCGAATCTCCGATTCCTGGCCGAAGCGCGCGGCAATTTCGTCGAGGGACGCCAAATGCACTCCGGGTGGAAGGTAGCCAGCATCGTTGAAACGCGGAATCACTTCGATGAACTCTTTGGAGGTTTGGACGTTCGCTCCTGTTCAATTTTAGCCGAATCTAGTTCCTGCCGCCACTGTTAGCCGACCGGCTGCTTATCGGGGTCCAACTCGAATATCACGAACCGTGAGTCGGCATCCTCATACACGACCGTCAGCCAACTGGGGTGTCGCCGTCGGAGTTTGTCGAGCACCTCCACGAACAGCTTTTCCTCCGCGAAGCCGCGCATCGGCATCTGCACCAGGTACCGCGGCCGGAAATGTTTTAAGATCGCGACAAGCTCCTCCACCGTCATCAGGTGCGGGCGACCCTCAGCGTAGTAGAGGTGGCCCGGGTTGTAAACGTAGGGGCGGAACGCCGTGCGGTCGGTGTACAGGGACACCATGGAATCCAATCCGCTTGCCACGACGTCGTCTCGCCCGGAGTGTTGGCGTAACCAGGCCATGGTGCGCTCGTAGGGCGCCCAGGAGATAGGCGACTCGTAGGGCGCCCAGGAATTCGGCAACTTCATGAGCGGATAACCGCTCCGGGAGGTTATCCGGGCGTAACAGGTGAGCAGGCCCAGGTTCGCCACCACTAGCAGGCCGAGACCTGCCGCCGCGACCGACCACCGCCCCAACCCACGAGGCAGTCGCTTCGGCAACTGGGCCAACCCCATCAACAGATACACCGTCAGGAATGGAAGGATCGGCACCAGAAACCGCTGCGGGGGCCACGACCAGAACAGCAAGACCAGCAAGTAAACGGCCAGCGCCCAGGGCAGCGGCCGACCCTGCCGAAGCGGGGGAATCAGCATCAACCAGGGGATCACACTTACCGCCATCAGAAGCAACTCTCGCAGCCCTGGGGTCAGAAACGATTCGACGGCTGCGAACAAACCTTCGCAGGTGAGATCGCCGCCGCCGAACACGATCGAAGGGGCGTTCTGACAGAACACCCGACCCACCATCTGTACGCCTGTGCTCGACCAGCATCCCAAATAATCGGTGTAGTATCCCTCGATGGGGTTGCGGTCCCAGTCGCCCCGCCCTTGCAGGCACCAACAGACCCACGGCAGGGCCGTCGCCGTGGCCCCGGCGAGGCACCATCGTACCGGCCGCCTCGTCCGCCACAGCACCACGATGCCGGCGACGATGAAAACAGCGCCGATGGTCCGGCACAAGAACGGCAGGGCCAGCAGCACCCCAAGGCCAAACTGGGCTCGCCGCGACGCGGCCGGACTGGCGAGCTGGCCGTCGAGGGCCCACAGCGCCGCGACCGCCAGGAGGGCGTAGGGCATTTCCGCCATCGACTGAACGCAGAAGTAGAGAAAGAAGGGGTTTGTCGCGCAGACCACAGCACCTGCCGCCGCCGCGCCCCGCTCACAATAGCCGAATCGGACTAGGTACAGGTAACCGAACGCGACCACCCCCGCCCCACAGAGCAAGGTGAAGATCTGCATGGCCAGCAGGTTGTCGGGGAAGTTCGGCCAGAGGTAACAGATCGTGGCAAGGGTGGCCGGATAGAGGATCGGGTACTTGGTCTGTAAGGGGGCTCCGGGCACGCCGGTCAGCCGGTAACCGTTTCCGG
>Ga0307374_10006154_pt1 | contig 19011 bp, 16 predicted proteins | sample OX3MG_FD_202532 | JGI IMG/M metagenome (GOLD analysis project Ga0307374, IMG submission 202532) | Soil microbial communities from Risofladan, Vaasa, Finland - OX-3 | ecosystem: Environmental > Terrestrial > Soil > Coastal area > Acid sulfate soil | place: Finland: Risofladan, Vaasa | collected...
GGCTCTATATGAAAGAGCTAAGCGAGATAATAAAATAGATTCAGCAAAAATTGGAGACAGGATATACGTACTTGATAGTATCGATCGGTTTTCCGAAATTGAAAAAAGGGACTTGATGAAGAAGCACGTAAAAGGTTCAGCCATATCGAAATATCATCTAGATTTAGCAAAACACGAATGGTTAATTTATGCTGATTCTCAAGTCGATATATCAAAATATCCAAACGTCGAGGGGCATCTACTAAAATATAGGGGCGTTCTGTCTCTAAGAGAACAAGTCTTGAATACTGATGAGGCTTGGTTTCGTATTCGAGGGGCAAAAAGAAAATACTTCATCAATACGGGAAAACATATTATTTGTCCTTACAGATCAAAGAGGAACGTTTTCGCAATGACAGATGGTGCCACCTACGGCTCTGGTGATGTTTATTTGATTTCAGGCATTAAAAATGATTACAAGATCGAATTTCTACTAGGAATACTTAACTCGCACTTAATGTATGTCTGGCTTTGTCATCGTGGAAAGAGAAAGGGTCAGATGCTTGAGCTATATCAGGAACCGCTATCAAAGATTCCTATCCCAGCACTAACTCAAGATAATCAAGAACTCGTGCTTAGTATCGGGGGCTTGGCGAGCGAGATTATCTCTCTCAAAAACAAGAACAAGGATTTTGATACGAAAGACCTAGAAAACCAAATTGACGGACTCGTTATGGATCTATATGGGCTTACAGATGAAGAAAAAAATCTAATTAGACATAATTGAGTTTATTAAAGCAATAATCCTTGCCAGAGTTTTGGATAAAAACAGGACTCAAATAAAGTAAGATAGCGGTTTGAAAAATAAATATTTTCTCCGGCCATGCGGCCTTGAGCTTTAATATTTTCTCTTAGCGGTTTGAAAAATACTTTGTATTTTCCAATTTCTATTTATCCCCCCCCACCAACGAGCAAAAAGAAACTGCGGGACGGAAGAAGAAGGCCGAGGGCGGACGCGGTACTCCGCGGCCGCTCACGGAGCGACGACCAGCAGGGCGGAGCGGAGTGAAGTAGGGTTTGAGGTTTGCGACGAGGAGGTGGCAAAAAGCGAGTGTTGAAGCCAGAAACGGAGGGAGGTACCCCATCATGCCGAGGGGTACCGCATGATGGGGTGAATGATGGGGTAGATCGTGGGCAAAGCGGAGTGAAGTAGGACTTGGGATTTTTGAGAGTCGCCCCCAGAAAAGCCAGCAACGACGGCCAATTTCAGAGATGGAGGGTAGTCACTCCGGCATAGGGCGAGTGACTACCTCACTGACTACCCTAAAAGCCTCCGTTTCGGATAAAATATGTTCGTATTGGGTCGTACAGACAAGCTCGTAAAAATCCTTGGTTCCTGTACAGTTTTAAGTGATGAAGAAGTCTCTCATTTTCACTATCGGCCATTCGACGCGAACGTTTGCCGAATTCGCGGAGTTATTGCGAGCGCATGAAGTGGAAGAAGTCGTCGATGTGCGGTCGATACCGCGCTCGCGCCACAACCCCCAATTCAATGAAGAGACACTCGGAAAATCTTTGAAGCGAATGCACATACACTATGTGCATTTGAAAGAGCTCGGTGGTCTGCGACATACCAAGAAGGATTCGATAAATCTCGGCTGGCACAACACATCGTTCCGGGGGTATGCGGACTACATGGCGACACCAGAATTTAAAGAAGGATTGGAAGAACTCATGAAAATCGCACGGCTCCAGAAAACGGCAATCATGTGCGCCGAAGCGGTGCCGTGGCGCTGTCACCGCTCGCTTATTGCTGACGCACTTACTAAAGAAGGGTGGCTCGTGGAAGACATCATGAGCCGCACGAGCGCCACGAAGCACCGCCTCACACCTTTCCTGAAGGTACGGAAGGGCCAGCTCATCTATCCGGCACCATAGATATTCGTTCTAACATCGTCCCAGACGGTCTGCAAGGGCAAACAAGGATAATGATGCCAGTTCTTATTGTGGTTTCCACATCTAGGTCTATGGTTTATTGTGGATAACCGAACGGTGGTGGCGGATTGCTGGTACCATTCGTTTGTCTGTTGTCCACATGAGCTTTATTCACGACTCTAATCCCATTACTATGCAGCTTCTTAAAACTCCCCGTTTCCTTTCTGCAACAATCGGCACCGCGTTTTTCCTGTCTCTCATTGCTGGTGCGCCGCTTGCACAAGCGGCGTCCTTGAACGCCGATCAAATAAGCGCCATTACTAACCTTCTCCAGGCGTTCGGTGCGGATCCAGCGACGGTCGCGAATGTGCAGGCCGTGCTTGAGGGCCACACGCCTTCGACGTCTTCGACATCCTCGACTTCTGCACCGAGCAACTCGGGCTCTTCCGAGGGGGCTGTTCAATCCACCTCGAACGGGAACGTTTGTAACGTTCTCTCGGGTAATCTCCAATTTGGTTCTTCCGGTAAAGATGTATCACTGTTGCAAAAATTCCTCGGGAGTGACAAGAGTGTCTATCCCGAAGATCTCGTTACCGGGTATTTCGGCTCATCAACGCTCACGGCGGTCCAAAAGTGGCAGACTGATCACGGTATTGTCGCCACCGGCACGCCGGACTCCACCGGATATGGATTTGTCGGGCCGCATACTCGTTCGGAAATGGATAAAGAAATGGAAATGGAATGCGAGAATGGAGGCTTAAACCACTCCTCCGATGCCGTCACGGCATCTTCAACGTCCGCTGGCGAATCCGGATCCAGTTCCGGCGACCAGACAGCCTCCTCGACCACAGGAGATAATTAGTTCTTCAAACGTCAGACATCCGTCGGCAGGAGGTCGGCGGATGTTTGTGCGCTCAGTCCCCGCAGTGTGTTAGATTTCAGATGAATAGAATATTCTTATGTCCCGCCGTTTTGATTCTCACCGTACTCCTCTACCCACGCGTATGGTGCGCTTTTATCTTATAGCGTTGGGGGTCATTGGAGTCGCGATGGTTATCGCCGCGTATCTTTTCAGTCACTCGAACTTCTTCGCAATGGAATATCGTTCGGAGGCCGCTGATGCGCCAGATCGTTTCATTCCACTGCCGACCCTGGATAAGTCCGACTATGATGCGCGGCTTCTCGCACTCGCGCATATAAGTACATCGACGCTTGCATTCACAACCTTCGCGTCCACGACTGCGACAAGCACATCAAGAACAGTCGCCGCATCATCCACGCCGCGGCTCTGGCCGGTGCGGACGGTTTATCCGGACGCGGGCGCCATCCTTCCATTCAACCGCATCATCGCTTTTTATGGAAATTTCTATTCAACGGGGATGGGAGTGCTCGGTGAGTACCCGGAGGCTCAGGTGCTCTCGATGCTTGCGAGCACGACGGCCGAGTGGGCTGCCGCCGATCCATCGACGCCTGTCATTCCGGCCATCCAATACATCGCTGTGGTTGCACAGGGGACGGCAGGCAAGGAAGGTAAGTACATTCTCCGGATGCCAAACAGCCAGATCGATCACGCGCTTGACATGGCAAATCAAGTGCATGGGCTTCTTTTCCTCGACGTACAGGTTGGGTTGAGTACCCTGCAATACGAACTGCCGCGGCTGGAAGAATATCTTAGAATGCCGAATGTGGAACTTGCCATCGACCCGGAATTCTCGATGAAATTCGGCAATCCGCCCGGTACGGTCATTGGGACCTTTGACGCGGCCGACGTGAACTATGCCGCCGAATATCTTGCGGGTCTTGTGGACGAGAATCATCTCCCGCCGAAGATACTCGTCGTACATCGCTTTACCGAAGCCATGGTGACAAATTACCAAAAGATACGGCCCTTGCCGGAAGTTGAGATAGTGATGGACATGGACGGCTGGGGCTCGCAGGAAAAAAAGATGAATACATATAAAAGAGTCATCACTTCGGAGCCGGTTCAGTTCACGGGCATAAAGCTGTTTTATAAAAATGATTTAAAACCGCCCTCGACCGGCATGCTCACAACCACCCAGGTCCTTTCGCTCACCCCAGCACCGATTTATATCCAGTATCAATGATCGTGCTATGCTTGCGTCATGGAACCAGCGTCACAGCTGCTTCACGAGGTCGCCGTCACAGCCATCGTTGTGAAGGACGGGAAGTATCTCATCACGCAACGTACGCTTGCCAAGAAACGCTTCCCGGGCAAATGGACCGTGCCGGGAGGAAGGTTGGAAACGAGCGACTATATCAATCTGCCCAAAGATACGGAGGAATGTTGGTACAATGTCCTTGAGCGAGTGGTGCGCAGAGAGGTGAAAGAGGAAGTCGGGCTTGAGATTAAAAATATAGAATATGTCACTTCGCTCGCTACCAGAGATAACGAAGGTACGCCCCTACTCGTCATCTCCTGCATGGCTGATTGGGAGAGCGGGGAAGTCATCCTACAGAAGAGCGAGACCGACAGATATGCCTGGATCTCGACTGACGAGACAAATGAGTATGACCTTATCGGCGGTATTGACGAGGAATTGCGCATGGTCGATGCACGCCGGCGGGGTAATAGATTGGAATGGAAGAAATAATAGAGTAATAAGTATTTGTATTTTATAGGTATGCTATGATTACCTGCATATGGAAACCACAGAAAATAGTAAATTTTTACCAATAGCTGTCGTCGCCGCTGGGCTTCTCATTGCAGGAGCTGTCGTCTGGAACGGTTCGCATCCTGCTCCCGCAGGCTCACCTCAGGCCGGGACCGCGCCGTCGGTGGCGGTGGATATTAAAAATGTAAAGACCGACGGAGAACCCTTTATCGGTCAAGCGAATGCGCCGGTAACGGTCGCTGAATGGTCGGATTACCAGTGTCCGTTCTGCAAGCAGTTTGAACTCAATACGCTGCCGCAGATTATCGCGGATTATGTGAATGCCGGTAAGGTCAAGGTTGTCTTCAAGGATTTCCAATTCCTCGGGCCTGACTCGCAAGTGGACGCCGAATATGCGCGCGCAGTGTGGGCATTGTATCCGGCACAATTCTCCGAATGGCGCACAGCGTTTTATTCCCAGGAACCGCAGGAAAATAGTTTGAGTGCCGCAGACAATCTCGCCTTCATCCTCAAGGTGACCGGTTCGGTGAGTGGTATTGACGTTAATAAGATTAAGGCTGACGTGGCTGCGAATCAGAGCACCTATGATGCGACCATTAATGCGGACAAGACAGAAGCCGCAAACTTCGGAATCCAAGCAACTCCTTCATTCGTTATTGGCACGCAAATGATCGCGGGCGCATATCCCTACGCGACATTCCAGGCGGCAATAGAAACGGCATTAAAACAGTAACGGTTCGACGGGCGGCAATGCGCGATCGGCGAAGCCGGTTGTGCATTGGTGTATCATGCCGATATGAACGTCTTTCTCGTTTCTCTCGCCGCCTCGGCAGCTACTTTTGTCGGCGGTTCTTTTGCGCTTAAATTCCGCGACAAGCTGCATCTTATTCTCGGCTTTTCGGCTGGTGCAGTCGCGGGCGTTGCGCTTTTCGACCTTTTGCCTGAAGCCATCAATCTCGGGGCGAAATATCATTCCGCCTCGGCAGTTGCGCTTTTCATCGCGGCTGGCTTCTTCGGTTATTTTATTCTCGACCGACTTATTCTTTTGCACACGCACGAGGAGGATGGCGAAACAAACGCGCCACGCGGAGCATTCGGCGCGCTCACGCTCTCGGTGCACAGCTTTCTTGACGGCGTTGCCATCGGCGTCAGTTTCCAGGCTTCGGTTATGGTTGGCATCGTTGTCACTGCCGCGGTGCTGACTCATGACTTCTCCGACGGTATTAACACAGTCAATCTCGTCTTGAAGAACGGCGGGAGTCGGAAACGAGCGTTCCGGTGGCTTCTCACGGACGCAGCCGCACCAGCAGCCGGCGCCGCCTCCACTCTCTTTTTTAGTATTCCCGAATCAGCCATCGGGCTCGTACTCGCTGTCTTCGCTGGCTCTTTTCTCTATCTCTCGGCAAGCGATCTCATTCCCGAGAGTCATCATCGCCATCCGCGTGCTCTTACGACCGTGATGACGCTCCTCGGAGCACTCGTACTGTATACGATCGTGCATATGGTATAATTTCCCCCATGAGACTATTTTTTCACTGGTTCATCGCGGCGCTCTCCATCGGCATTGCGGCGTATATCGTTCCGGGCGTCTCGGTAACGCTCATCGGAGCGCTCATTGCGGCGGTCGTACTCGGTGCGCTGAATCTCTTTATTCGTCCCATCTTGCTTATCCTCACGCTTCCGATAAACATCATCACGCTCGGTCTCTTCTCTCTTGTCATTAATGCCTGCCTCATCATGCTCGTCTCAGTCCTCGTACCGGGATTTTTCGTTTCCGGATTCTGGACCGCGCTGCTCTTTGCAGTTGTACTTGCGATTATAAATTGGGTCTTCCACGCTTGGAGTTACTCGTCGCATGATTGATCCCGAACTCGCTGTAAAGCTTGAAGAGATAAGCGCGAAGGCGGACAAGGCATATCGGGCCGCCGAGTCGGTACGGAAGTATCTGTTTTGGACAGGCGTTGTTACGATTGCTCTTATCGTCTTGCCGGCAATCGGTCTCATCTTCGTCATTCCGCAATTCATTGCTTCCTATACGACAAATCTGACGGGAGCGGGCCTCTAAATTGCATGCTTGCCGCGGGCGAGATTGATGAGGAGAGGGAGAAAGGAAATCACGACGATAACAAGAGAGAGTGGAAGCACGTATTTGTCGCTGTCCGGTATTGCTGAGCCGAGAAAGAATCCGAGCGCTATCATCCCCGCGCCCCAGAGGAATCCGCCAATCATATTGTAGGCGAGGAAGACTCGGTATTTCATCGAACTGGCGCCAGCGAGAATTGGTGCGACTGTGCGCACGATGGGTACGAAGCGCGCGAGCACGACCGCGCGGCCGCCGTATATCCGATAGAAACGTTCGGTGCGCTTCAGGTATTCCTGTTTGAAAAAGCGCGAAGTCTTGCGTTCAAAGAGGCGTCCGCCAATCTCCGATCCGAACCAGTAACCGACCGAGTCGCCGAGTATCGCCGCCGCAACGATAATCATCATTAAGGGACCCACGATGAGGAAACCGCTCGCTGAGAGCAGTCCCGCCGCGAAGAGGATCGAGTCGCCGGGAAGGAAGATGCCAAAAAAGAGCCCGCTCTCGGCGAAAATAAGGAACGCAAGCCCAAGATAACTGCCGGTCTGCACGATTGCCATCGGGTCGAGATGTATACACGCCAAAAGAAAATTGAGCATTCGTGTGCAGTATACTGTAGGGAATGGAATCAGCACCGAAGTTGTCCACGCCTGAGGAGGAGCTCGCATATTTGCGTGAGCAGGTGACGCGTAAGGAAGCAGAACTCGCAGCAAGCGGGAAAGTGTCAGATGCGGCCGAGCGCACCCGCATTGTTTCTGAACAGGTTCGCGAACATCACGCTGCACCCGTGGAATTGTTTGCGCCCGAGTACCGTTTTGCCGAATCGGCAACAAATGACACGGCGAAAAAAGTACTTGCCGAACTTAATTTAGGCGGCAGCGAGGCTGCGATTCGAAGCTTGCAGCAGACGATGGAAGAGAAAGGGATTAAGAATGCACTCTTGGTCTTGGAGAAGCTCCATGACCCGCATCTTACGGATGACTTCCACCGGTATCTCGTACGTTACATCGCCGCAGGTCTCGTTGCTTCCGGTATTGACGAGAAGACACCGCGTTTCCAGGCGCTCAAAATGACGCTTTATGAAATCGCGCTTCCCGGGCCGAGGAGCGAAGAACCGAACACGCGCCAAAAGACGCTTAAGGAACTTATTTCCGGCATGGAACAATTCTATTCTGGACTGCTCTCGGTTGAGCAAGCGGTTCCGGGTGAACCACATTATTTCGCACTCGAACTCGCAGTGCCCTCCGACGGCCCCGAACTCCAATTCTATGCAGCAGTGCCGAACAGTAAACGTACCCTTTTTGAAAAACAGCTCCTCGCGATATTTCCAAACGCGCATCTAGCGCAACAACCAGCTGACTACAATGTATTTGCGGAGGGCGGAACCGCACTCGCTTCAGTCGCGCGCTTTACTGAGAATCCGGTTTTGCCGCTCAAAGACTATACCGACTTTGAATACGATCCGATTAACGCCATCATCAATGCATTTGCCAAGATAGAGAAGACAGGCGAAGGCGCCGCGTTACAAATCATCATCGAACCGCGCGCGGAGCGACACGTGAAGCATTATCGGAAGATCCTTCAAGCACTCCGTAAGGGAGAGAAGCGTTCGGTGGCATTCAGCGCGCCGGAAACCGTACTCGGAGAATTCGCACGCGATGTCGGAAGGACTCTTTTCGGCGGGAAGTCCAAAGATGCACAGAAGGCCAAAGAAGCAGAGATTCGCCAGGTTGAAGCGAATAAAACATATATAGAACAGGTAGAGAGAAAAATCGCAATGCCGATTGTCGGTGCGACGATACGGCTCGTTGCTTCTTCCCGCGACGCGGATACGGCAAGTCGTGTGCTCGGAGAGCTCGAAGCGGCGTTTAATCAGTTCGCGAATACGCAGGGGAATCGACTCCAATTTGCGCGCGCCACGGCTCGAAGCGCGCAGAAGATCTTTGATGAATTTTCATTTCGTCTGCCGGATGCATCGGCGCTTCCGCTGTCTTTGCGCGAATTGACAACTATTTATCATTTTCCGCCGTCGGGTATCGAGAGCTCGCCGCACCTCAAGCAGACGCGCTTCACGCATGCGCCCGCACCTGCCTCGCTCCCACAGATCGGTTCGCTTCTCGGTATCAACACCTACCGCGGGCAGGAGACGCGCGTGTATCTCGACCCCGAGGATCGCCTGCGCCACCTCTACATTATCGGCCAGACGGGAACCGGCAAGACCGGTCTGATGAAATCAATGATTATTCAGGATATTCAGAACGGCGAGGGCTGCTGTTTCATCGATCCGCACGGCTCCGACATTCTAGATATTCTCGCGGCCGTGCCGCCGGAGCGCTATAAGGATGTCATCTACTTCGACCCGGCGGATCTCTCTCGGCCGTTTGCGCTCAATTTCCTGGAATACGATATGGCGCATCCCGAGCAGAAAACTTTCATTGTTAACGAGCTTTTAATGATATTCCGTCGGCTCTACGGCGACATACCCGAGAGCATGGGACCCGCCTTTGAACAGTATTTCCGTAACGCAACGCAGCTCGTGATGGAGGATCCGAGTACTGGTTCAACTATCCTCGACATTGCCCGCGTGCTCTCTAACGGCGAATTTCGCCGCGAGAAGCTTGCGAAAAGCATGAATCCGGTCGTGAACCAATTCTGGAACGAAATCGCGACGAAGGCTGGTGGCGACGCCGCGTTGGAGAACATCGTCCCGTATATCACCAACAAGTTTGATGATTTCACCGCGAACGACTTTATCCGTCCGATTGTCGGCCAGCAGGAGTCGTCCTTCAAGTTCCGTGAAGTGATGGACACAAAGAAGATATTGCTCATCAATCTCTCCAAAGGCCGTCTCGGTGAGAAGAACGCGAACCTGCTCGGCCTCATCATCGTCGGCAAGCTTTTCATGGCGGCACTTTCGCGGGCGGATAATCCGCGGGCGCCGTACCCGCCGTTTTATCTCTACATCGACGAGTTCCATAACGTAACGACCGATTCCATCCCAGGCATTCTTTCGGAGGCGCGCAAGTACAAACTCGCGCTCTCGCTGGCGCATCAGTTTTTGAGCCAGATAGAAGAAAAGGCGCGCGACGCGGTCTTCGGGAATGTCGGTAATCTGGTGGTCTTCCGTGTCGGAGAGGAGGATGCCGAGTTCTTCGCGAAACAGTTCGCGCCAGTTTTCGAGGCGCTGGATTTTGTCAATATCGAAACTCGCAATGCGTATGTAAAAATGCTCGCGGGCGGTGTGCCCCAAAAACCGTTTGATATGGTTACGCCGGACGTGCCGGTGCTGAATCATGCGCAAACGGACGACCTCATTCGACTTTCTTCGCTCACTTACGGCCGCGATCGTGCTACCGTGGAAACGATGATTCGCGAGCGGTATCTCGCGCACTAGTATATGTCAAATCAAGAACAATCGCCGGACAAACCATATCGAGGTAAGCCGTTTGTTTCGCCTGACGACACGGTCAAGCTCAATAGGGAGAACGGGAACCTGATATCGCCGAAATCGATACCTGGAGTCGACATCGACATCAATCAAGCGCAAGCATTGCAGTATCAGTCATGGGAGCAGATACAGAAAGAAATGGATGCGCTCGCGTCTCCTGAAGTCCATCAGCCCGAGGCTGGGAAGCAGGCAGCGGTTGACAAGGAAATAGAAATCCGCACACGCCCCGCGAGACTTGAACCTAACCCGGAGGGAACGGCCGACGACTCGCCGAGAGAGAGTGTTATCCAGCATGTCCAGCGTTTGTGGGCTGAGATACGAAAACTTGAGTCCGCGAAACGAGAGAAGGACGCCGGCCGGATACAAGAGATCCGTCAACGCCTCGCCACGCTTGAGCGCGAAGCAGCAAGTCCGGCTGATTACCCGCATATTCACGACGAACTTGAAAACGAAGTGGTTTCTCTTGAAAAGGAGCTGGTTTCTCTTGAAAAGAAGTTGAGAGGTTTGGAATTGGGCGGACCACCCGCAAAGAAGAAAGTCTCGGAAAAGAAAGTCCTGGGAAAGGTCCTGGAAGCAGATGAAGCTTATTCGGCAGAAATTGGGACACCTCTGACTTCAACCATGGGAGCCATTCTTGAGCAGAATACGTGGCAGGAATCTTTTAAAGAGAATCATATGGACCATACGCCGGAGGAATGGCGTGGAGAATTACGGGAAGTCGTACGAGAGCTCAAGGAGTTAGAAGGAAAGTTCGGCATCAGCGAGCGCGGAGAGAGTTTGGAGGTGTATCTTAAGAATCGTTCGAGAGCATTGGCGGAGGAGGAGAAAACAAAAGGACTTGAAGGACGTTTCCCCTCGTGGAGGGAGGTATTCAATGCATTAAATTTCATTCAGAAGCTTGGTATTGGCGTCGGTCTCGGTGTCGCGGTGGCGATATCAGCGATTCCACCAACAGTATCGGAAACGCGTCATACGGTCGAATCCCGAACGGAAGTCAAACGTGTCGACGCTCTGCCGGCGGCCCGTCAGCCCGCGGCCGCCGTGGCGCCGGACGTTCATAACTCCGCGGTTAAGTTCCCGAGGGATATTAAGAATTTTGAAGCAACGAAGGGAATAGCGGCATCTGAAATGCCCACCGTAGGCGTTTCATCTCACGGCTACGAAGGCATGTTGAAAGATTTGATGAAGCATCTACCCGATACAAAACCTGCAAATATTCCGAATGGCAGCGATCTTGCGAGACTGTATGAAGCGAAAGCCAACCCCGGACTGCTTGAAAAGACGATGTATGAACTCGCGAAGGATCACAAGTTTCTCGTTGGCGGCGAGAGCGTTCGCATCGACCCGACCGCGCACATGACGATTGTTGACGGGCAATTGCATCTCACCGACGCTGCGCATCCCGAGGGCGTATTTGATGCCGCGTCTGACATGCACATTCTGCATCCGCACACGGACGCACACTTCATATCGGCACCCCAGGCACCTCACGCAGAGGCATCCGCTCCGGAAGCGATTACAGTGCCCCCGGCACCGGCAGAAGTCGACTTGACCAGCGCGCAATTAGCACACGAACACGAACTTGCTGCGGATACTGCAGTCGTACCCGAGCCACTGCCCGCTCCGCCCGCACCCGAGCCGTTGGTTTGGCACGACGGCACGGGTGGCGTACTGACCGATGGTTCCGGCAATCCTGTACATGCGGGGAATTATGAACATCCTGCACCCGCCGTGCACGCCGAGACATCCGCCATACCTGCCGAGCATTCTCTTATGCATCACGAAGTGCCTGTTCCTGAAGCGGTAGCGAAAGTTGATATAACTCATACTCCCGAACTTGTCAGCCAACCGCATGTGGAAACTCCTCCCGCGCATGCTGTAGAAGCAGTTGCAACACAGCCCCCCGCACCGGTGATCGAACACGGCTTTATTTCAAATCAATTCGGCCTCTCGATACCGGTTGCCGAGCCGCACATTTATGCTGATGTAGGTGCAAAACATTTATTTGTATACGGCGGTTCGCCGACGGAGAAGATGAAGATAATCGCGGAATATCTCACTAAGAATCCTGACAAAATCATTTTCAGTCCGGATAATAATGACGCATATCGCATCCCGTGGCACATCGTTGAAGAGAAAATCGTCCCGGGTGTGCCGATGCGCACGAGCGGCTTCCTCGGCTGGTTCTCCTCCTTCATGAAGCCGCCCGATCCGGAGGAATTCGAGAAAGTTATCAAGTAACCCATGCTATGATACCGCCTATGCAAGACGAACTCACCGCACTTATTGCCGCCGACCTCGGCATCAAGGAATTACCACTTACAGAGCAACGGTCGCTTATCGTGCAGTTCGGCGAGGTTGCGCTCAAGGCCACGACGCTCGCAGTTGTAGGAAAGCTTGCCGAGGGCAAGCGCGAGGAGTTTGCGAAGCTCGCGGAAGCGGGTGACGCGGAAGCGTTGAAAGCATTTCTTGACCGCGAAGTTTCGGGACATGAGGACATCGCGAAGGCGGCCGTCGCCGAGGAGGTGCAGCGATTTAAAGCTTTTCAAGCCCCGTAGTATACTCAGACCGTAATATTTTAATTATATGAAACCAACCCAGACCGGAATTGCCACTGCACTCGCGCTCGCCGTCGTTATTATGTTCTTCATTCTCCCGAGACTTTGGCCTTTTTGGTCAACCGCTCCGGCGAATAATGAAGCGGCGCCCATAGCAACAACGACCACCGATACCACTACCACTAATACTACGGCGCAAGCCGCACCCACCACTATGCCCCCCGTCACCCAGCCGATAACGCAACTCATGATGAAAGATGATGTCGTCGGCACCGGAGCCGCCGCGGTCGCGGGCGACAGCGTCACGGTGAATTATGTCGGCTCGCTTACGAACGGTACCGTTTTTGACGCATCCGCGAATCACGGCACGACCGGCTTCACCTTTATCCTCGGCGCGGGACAAGTCATCAAGGGCTGGGACGAAGGTATTGTCGGCATGAAGGAGGGCGGTACGCGCACGCTCCTCATCCCCGCGTCGCTCGCGTACGGCAGCCAGTCGCCGGCGCCGAGTATTCCGGCGAATTCCGCACTAGTCTTTGAAGTGCAGCTTCTGAAAGTAACGAAGCCGGCGGGACAATAAGTTCGTATATAGAAATTAATAACGGGCGCGAACTGTGAAGTTCACGCCCGTTGCCGTATCTCCTAATACGGCGATTTTTGAAGAACCTTGACATCGTAGCCCGGGAAGAGCGCCAGGACTTCCCGGCCGCAGTTCTCGAAGGTGTACGTTTGGCCACCAAGCGTGGCCATACCATTCGCCATGCCCCCAACGCCTGACGCCCAGGCGCCGTAGTGCGCGTACTGGTTTGCCGAAACTCCGGCAAATACCTTGGCGCCGACGCCGACGCCGACGTATCCGGCAGTAGCGTAGAGTACTCCGCTTGAGAGTACCGCTACCATATTGCTCGGGCGTACGGTATCTGTGAAGATACGGCATGCGTGTTCAGCTTCAGCGACCGCCGCGAGCTGTTTTTTGCTCACGTCGCCGAGGACGAGATAATTGAGTTTCATCTTGTCCTGTGCGAGCATCCAGTCCGGAACGGACTGATTGTGCGCGACGATGGTTGCTCTCTCGCCATCAGGCATCGTCAGTCCTATCTTTACCGCCTTGCCTTGTGTGGCGCACGCGCTAAACAGGGTAATACTCGCCAAAATGGCGATCAAACGTGCGGCGTTTCTCATGGTCAAAGACCTCCATTTTTTCCCGACTTTGAGTGAGCCGGTGAAATCTGAGGTCTGCCCAGGAATTGAGCCGAAACCTCACTGGATACAAGAATACTCTGATATTCCGATTTGTCAATACTCGCTCGATAGGGTACTTTAAAGAGTAATGAGAGCAATTTCATTCAACATAGAGGAACGAGCGGCACGTTCCGCGGCGCACGGCAACGCGCGTGCCGGTACGCTCACAACGCCGCACGGCATCATCCGCACGCCGACATTCGCGCCGGTAGGGACGAAGGCGAATGTAAAAGGCATTCTGCCGAGCGCGCTTACTCTGCTTGGCGCTGACGTCGTACTCGCGAATACCTACCACCTGTATCTCGCGCCGGGCGAGAAAATCGTGCAGAATGCCGGCGGCCTCGGAGCGTTCATGGGCTGGAAGGGACCGACAATGACCGACTCGGGCGGGTTCCAGGTGTTCTCGCTCGGGGCGGCCTTCGGTAAGACCATTTCCAAATTTGTAAAAGAAAACGCACCGGACGAAGAGGCGGTTGCGGTATATGACGAGAATGTCGCGAGCCAGCACGGCCAGCTCGCCATCATTGACGACGAGGGTGTTTCCTTCACCTCGCACTACGACGGCTCGCTCCACCGCTTCACGCCCGAGCGCTCGGTGGAGATTCAGCACGCGCTCGGCGCGGACATGTTCTTTGCGTTTGATGAGTGCACCTCGCCGATCGAGCCGTATGAATATCAGCGGGAGGCGATGGAGCGCACTCACCGCTGGGCGGCGCGCTCACTCAAAGCGCACCGGCAGAACATCGACGCGAATAAAAAACAGGCGCTCTTCGGCATCGTGCAGGGCGGCCGACATGAGGACTTGCGCAAAGAGTCCGCGCGCGAAATCGCCTCGCTCGGCTTCGACGGCATCGGCATCGGCGGTTCCTTCAGCAAAGAGGACATGCGCGGTGCTCTTTCCGCCGCAGTGGGAGAATTGCCCGAGGAATTGCCGCGGCACTTTCTCGGCATCGGCGAGCCGGGCGATATCCTGGAAGGCATTGCAAACGGCATTGATCTCTTTGACTGCGTCGCTCCGACGCGCATCGGCCGGCACGGTTCCATTTATACGCCGCGAGGCATCATCCACCTGAAGGGCGAAAAGTTCCGCGACGACTTCACTCCGCTCGACGCGCTTGGATTGAAGTCAGACTTCAATACGGATTCTAGAAGTCTGACTTCTGAATTCACGCTGGCGTACGTCGCGCACCTTGTCCGTTCCGGCGAGATGCTCGGTTCCGTCATCTGCTCCATGCACAACGTTGGCTTTATCCTTGATCTTGTCGTCGGCGCGCGGAAGGCCATTCTTGCTGGACGATTCGACGACTATCGTGCAGACTTCGTTCGCGAATACAGACATGGCTAATTTTAAACTCTATTCACCGTTTCAGCCGGCTGGTGATCAGCCGCAGGCCATTTCGAATCTTACGAAAGGACTCAAGAAGGGCATGCGGTACCAGACACTGCTCGGCGTCACGGGCTCGGGTAAAACTTTCACGATGGCGAACGTCATAGCGGCGTACGACAAGCCGACGCTTGTGCTTGCGCATAATAAGACGCTTGCAGCGCAGCTCGTGCAGGAATACCGTGAATTTTTCCCGCAGAACGCCGTGCATTACTTCGTCTCCTATTACGATTACTACCAGCCGGAGGCGTACATCGCGCACTCGGATACCTATATCGAGAAGGAGGCGATGATAAACGCCGAGATTGATCGCCTGCGCCACGCGGCGACCCAGGCACTGCTCACGCGCAAGGACGTCATCATCGTTGCGTCAGTCTCCGCTATCTATGGTCTCGGTTCGCCGAAGGAGTATGAGAAGGTGCACGTGAAGATAGAAGTGGGCGCCGCGGAGAATCGCGCGGCACTTATCCGAAAACTCGTCGGGATTTATTTTGAACGGACGAACGCCGATTTGAATCCGGGACAGCTACGCGCTATCGGCAATTCGCTGGAGTTTATGCCAGTCAACGAGCGGATGATGTACCGCATTTCCTTCGACGAAGATCGCGTCGTGCACATCGATCTTCTCGACCCAGTTTCGCGCGCAAAACTCTCTGAGCCCGCATCTGTCTTTATCTTCCCGGCGAAGCACTTCATCACGACCGAGAATGAGCGCCATCGTGCCATCGAAGATATCAAGGATGAACTTGAGGAGCAGCTCGCGAAATTTAAGCGGGAAGAGAAACCGCTCGAGGCCGAACGGCTGAAGCGCCGGACTCTGAACGATCTGGCGCTCATCCGTGAGATCGGCTACACGAGCGGCATCGAGAACTATTCGCGCCACTTCGACGGACGCAAAGTCGGCGAGCCGCCGTATACGCTCCTCTCATATTTCCCGCATGCGAAAGACGGAAGGCCGGAGTTTCTCACCATCATCGACGAGTCGCACGTGACCATCCCGCAAATAGGCGGCATGTATGCAGGCGACCGTTCAAGGAAGGATGTACTCGTCGAGTACGGATTTCGCCTGCCGTCCGCGCGCGATAACCGTCCACTTACCTTCGAGGAGTTCGAAGAGCGCGTCGGGCCGTCCGTCTACACGAGCGCGACGCCTGGGAATTACGAGCGGACGCATTCCGAACAGGTGGTTGAGCAGATCATCCGTCCGACGGGACTCATTGATCCGGAACTCGTTATCCGCGAGGTGACGGAGACCGGACAGTACCCGGGCCAAATCGCGGACTTCATAAGCGAGGCAGAAATCGTTATCACGCGCGGTGGTCGCGCGCTTGCAACCACCCTCACGAAACAGATGGCGGAGGACCTTGCTGAATTTCTCAAGAAGCGCGGTATAAAGGCCGAATATCTCCACTCGGACGTGAAGACGATAGACCGGATCGATATTCTGACGAAATTTCGCCGCGGAACGTTCGACATTCTCGTCGGCGTCAATCTCCTGCGCGAAGGACTCGATCTGCCGGAAGTGGAACTTGTGGGTATTCTCGATGCGGACAAGGAGGGATTTCTGCGGAGCGAAACCTCGCTCATTCAGACCATTGGTAGGGCGGCGAGGAACGTGCTTGGCCGTGTCATTCTCTATGCCGATGTGATGACCGGGTCGCTCGAGCGCGCAATCGGCGAGACGAATCGCCGCCGCGAGCGGCAGCTCGCCTATAACGAAGCACATGACATCACGCCGCAGACCATCAGGAAGGAGATCCATGACATCGCTGAAAGTATGCGCAGTGAGCATCAGAAAACGATTGACGAGCTTCTTGCCCTCGACGCGATTGCCTACAGAGACGACTCGAAAGCATTTATCAAACGCAAGCGAGAAGAGATGGCTGCTGCGGTGGAGAAACTCGACTTCGAAACCGCCTCCCTCATCCGCGACGAGATCTATAAGCTTGAAGGCACCGGTCCGAAGGCTGGAAAATCCCGCGCCCGCAAACCCCTTTCAGGAGGATGACTAAAGTGTGATATAATTACCCCGTACCTGCCCCGCCACGGGCAGGAATTGTCTATGCCGAAGAAGACACAAACACCGAAAGAACATCACCATAAACACGGGAGCGACTGGCTTTCCGTGCGGGGCGCACGCACTCATAATTTGAAGGATATTAGCGTTGAAATTCCGCGTGGTGCGATGACGGTCATCACTGGTCTCTCTGGCTCGGGAAAGTCCTCGCTTGCCTTCGATACCATCTTCGCCGAAGGACAACGCCGCTACGTGGAATCTCTTTCCGCGTATGCACGGCAGTTCTTGAACCAGATGGCCAAGCCCGATGTGGACGAGATCGAGGGTCTCTCGCCGGCTATTTCAATAGACCAGAAGAGCCGTTCAAATAATCCACGCTCGACGGTTGCTACCGTAACGGAAATTTATGATTATCTACGCGTGCTTTATGCACGGGCAGGCCAGCCGTACTGTATCCATCACGATGTGCCAATCGTGAAGCTTTCTAAGGAAGAGATGATTAAGATGGTGCTTGCACGTGTGGACGCGAAACGTACAACGACCGGAACCGCGGTTATGGGTATATCGGTCGACCGAAGCACGGTAACTATCTATGCGCCTGTCGTGGTCGGTAGGAAGGGCGAATACTATCAGTTGCTCTACGATCTGCTCGGTAAAGGATATGAAAGAGTCGTCGTTGACGGGAAAGTGTATTCACTTCGTGAGAAAATCATACTGGATCGCAATAAAGTGCACAGCATAGATGCGGTTGTGGACAGTATTTTCGTTTCAGAATTCGTCCGTTCAACGGCGGCGGCGCAGGAACGGCTCTCGGAGGCGCTCGAGCTTGCACTCAAGCAATCGGATGGTCTCGTGAAGATACAGCATGCCGATGGTACCGTTGAAACTCTCTCGTCAAAATTCATTTGCTCGGATGATGGAGCGTCGTTCCCGGAAGTAGAGCCGCGCCTTTTCTCTTTTAATTCGCCATACGGCGCATGTCCGGCATGCCACGGTCTCGGCACCGAGGCGCTTTTTTCGGAAGAAGTGTGTCAGGCGTGCGGAGGAAAGCGTCTGCGTCCCGAAGCGTTGCGAGTGTACCTGAAAGGTAAGAAGGACGCGACACTCGGAAAGAACATCGTGGATTTTACGAATATGTCGGTACGGGAGGCAAAGGAGTTCATAGGCACTGTCGAACTCTCTGTAATGAAGAAAGATATTGCCGCCCCAATCTTGAAGGAAATCGACAGTCGGCTTTCGTTCATGCTGAATGTCGGCTTGGACTACCTCACGCTCAACCGCTCCGCCGCAACGCTTTCTGGCGGCGAAGCCCAACGCATCCGGCTTGCTTCCCAGCTTGGAAGCGGGCTTACGGGTGCCCTTTACGTGCTCGACGAGCCGACCATCGGGCTGCATCAGCGCGATAACGATCGGCTCATCAAGACGCTGTTTGTCTTAAAGGAGCTCGGCAACACGGTTATTGTTGTTGAGCACGATGAGGACACTATTTATTCGTCTGATTATATCGTGGATATTGGCCCGGGTGCGGGAGTTCACGGCGGCGAGGTCGTTGTAAGCGGATGGCTGGATGATTTGCTTACCGCGAAGACAAATGAAAGTAATTCGCTCACGCTTTCGTATCTGCGGCAGGAGAGAGAAATAGACATACCGGAAACGCGTCGTACGGGTGAGAAAGGATGGATAAAGATTCGTGGCGCGACTCTCCACAATCTCGTAAATCAGAATATCGACGTAC
>Ga0307374_10006156_pt1 | contig 19004 bp, 12 predicted proteins | sample OX3MG_FD_202532 | JGI IMG/M metagenome (GOLD analysis project Ga0307374, IMG submission 202532) | Soil microbial communities from Risofladan, Vaasa, Finland - OX-3 | ecosystem: Environmental > Terrestrial > Soil > Coastal area > Acid sulfate soil | place: Finland: Risofladan, Vaasa | collected...
AGCAGTCCTATGGTGCTCACGAAGCGACAAAAATTTGAAATCGAAAAATTTCATCAGGACCCCTTACCTTCGCGTGCTGAGGCAGTTACAAAGAATGCTCTGAACTTTTACCGGACAGTATTGAGTTACAAAATATAGTGACAACTCTTACTGTAGCGCGGGTCTATGGTCTTTCGCCGCTCAGGCAAGCAGTGCTTGCCGCCGAGCGGCGAAAGACGCGGGTCACAGACCCGCGCTACAGCGGCGGTTGTCACTATATTTTTCAAGCATCAGAAGGCTGAGACGCACAGGATTATCGCGGAGCGCGAGGATTGCCTGCTCGCAGTCTTAAATCTTTGCCAGAGCCTGATCCAGGTCCGCAATCAAGTCCTCCACATCTTCGATTCCGACGGAAATTCGCACCAGCCCGTCCGTGATTCCCAGGCGCCGGCGGTCTTCGGGAGGGACGCTCGCGTGGGTCATCGAGGCAGGATGGGAGATCAGGGTCTCGACGCCTCCCAGGCTCTCCGCCAGCGAGCATAGCCGCACCGATTTCAGAAGCGTCCGGGCGTTTTCAATCGATCCTGTCTCAAACGAAAGCATGCCGCCAAAGCCTTTCATTTGCTTTTTTGCCAGAGCATGTTGAGGGTGGGAAGGAAGGCCCGGATAGTTGACTTTCTTCACCTTGGGATGGTTGTGGAGGAACTCGGCCACCGCCATGCCGTTTTCATTGTGCTGGCGCATGCGGACCGCCAGCGTCTTTACTCCTCGCAGCACCAGCCAACTGTCCATAGGGCCGAGCACCGCGCCGGCGGCATTTTGAATGAACTTCAAGCGCTCCGCCAGTTGGGAATCGTTCAAGACCACAGATCCTCCCACACCGTCGCTGTGGCCATTCAGGTATTTGGTGGTGCTGTGCACGACAAAGTCGGCTCCCAACGCCAGCGGACGCTGCAGGTAAGGGCTCATAAAGGTGTTATCGACCGCTACCAGGACATTATGCCGATGAGCCAGGGCGGAGGCCGCCGCGAGGTCGGTGATCTCCATGAGAGGGTTGGTGGGCGTTTCAAGGAACAACAGGCGAGTGGAAGCTCCAATCGCTTCTTCCACCCCTTCCAGCCGGGTGGTATCAACGTAAGTAAAAGTCAGCCCAAAGTTTTTCAGCACACGCTCAAACAAGCGAAAAGTTCCGCCATAAATATTTTGGCCGGCGACAACGTGGTCGCCCGCCTTTAACAGGGTGAGCACGGCGTTGATGGCCGCCATTCCCGAAGCAAAGGCGAAACCAAAGCGTCCTCCTTCGAGCCGGGCCAGATTGCGCTCCAGCGCCGAGCGCGTGGGGTTTGAGGTGCGCGCGTATTCGTAGCCCTTATGTTTTCCCATTTCTTCTTGAACGAAGGTGGAAGTTTGATAGATAGGGACAATGATGGCCCCCGTAGAAGGATCAGGCTCCTGGCCAACGTGAATTGCATCCGTGGAGAATCCCATAATGCCTTTCCGGGCGGACGGCCCTTGGGGTTGACGGCAGATTTTTGATTCCGTTCGAAATTACCGGAGCGCAAGTCCATAGTGCCTGCGAAGTCAGGCTCGAAAACAAGATCGACGCAGCGAACGGCGCTTTATGGTAAAACTTAACTATAGCATTGGAGTATGCAGAGGAGGAATTGTGAGGGGGCAAAAACAATTGAAGCCACGAAAACTGCTGGGGTTGGGGGCATTCCTCGCTTTGGGCATGTGGATGGTGATGCCGGGCGGGCTTAGGGCTGCTCAGCAAACGACGGTCCAGGTGCTCGTCAAGGACGCCACGACGGGCGATCCCATCTATCAGGCCCACCTTACGTTAAAGTTTCGTAAGCATGGGGGGCTGCTTCGACGCTCGGAAATCGTCTCCTACACCGCAAAGACCGATAAGAAAGGCCGGTGTGGGTTCCCGTTTGTGCCCATGGGCAAGATTACCTTGATGGCTACGGCGCCCGGCCATGACACCTTCGGGAAGATCTTTGAGATCAATAAAGATCGTCAGGTGATTGAGATCCAACTCAGGAAACCGAAGCCCCAGCTTTAACCTAGGGCAGAAATATCCGGCGGGTTCAGTGCGGATATGCTTAACAGTTGTGCAAAGAGTACAAAGCCGTTTCTGCTCTGAAGGTTGGGTGGTAGAAGAGGCGCTTTTTCCACAAGCTTTTCAACAAAACTGTTGAATACTTCTTTGCGCAAAAAGAGGGAATTACCTTAGAGACCTTTATGGCTCGCAAGTTCTGGGAAGCACGCCGTAATCGGAAAATTCTCTTAATCGCACCAACATACAACGCCAACCCGCAAGGCCGCGCCACCGGATTATAGAAACCTCATGCGCGTTACGGGTGTGCCGGCGTATGGGGAGCGGACTCAAGGCCGGAAGACTGTGGGCCCGACGGGGACTTGAAATAATCAGGGTCCATCCAGATATTCGCTTTGGCCTTCAGATCGTCCAACGCAGCCTGAATCTTGTGCTGACGCAAGGAATTCTCAATTTCCGATGAGACATCTTTTAACTCGGGCCGCTGATGAGCGACGACTTGGAGCTCGACGAGCGCCTGCGGAGTATCTACGGGATCGGAGAACTGGTTATCTTTAAGCTCGAACGCCGCTTTGTCCAGGGCGGGCAGCAACTGTCCCCGGCGCACCGTCCGGGGTTCGGGTTCGACCATGACAACGTTTGGCACGTCAAATTGTTTTGCAACCTGAGCGATGTCGGTCCCTTGGGCGATGGCCTTCTGAATCGAATCGAGACGCGCCTTGGCTTCTTGCGAGGAAAGTCCGGGATCGTCGGGCTTAGCGTTTTCCGACTTTTTCCTGACCACGAACTCGCGAACGCTTGCCTCTTCGAAATCACCCTTGTGGGCTGCGTAGTAGGTGCTGATTTCGTCCGGATTGACTTTGAGTTGGCGTGCCAGGTTCCTGTACTCGGCCTGCGCGAGCGTCTGGCGCCTTTGGAGCGCAATCTCCCGCTGGAGATCGGGCGAGGCGTCCAAATGATCGCTAACCGCCTTTTGGGAAAGCAAAAGCATCAGAGAATATTCCTGGCCCAGGGCGCCGCGCCCATGCGTGGCAACAGCCTGCCGCAGTTGCGGGCTGAGGTTCTGAATAAGGAAGTCCATCTGGGCTTGGGTCACTTTGACGTTGCCGACGGTCATCACAATCTTTTGGGGCGAGGAAGCGGATTCGGCTGCCGCGTGATTTCGAGAAGAGTTTGCCTGAGGCGAGCGGGCTTTCGACGCTGGCACAGGCGACGTCTGAGCGAAACAGACGACGCCAGACAAGGCTCCGGCCAGAATTGCTTTGAGAACCATGTCCGCTGGTCTAGAAAAGTGAATGTTCATAGCAGTATCCCCTCCCAAGGTCCACCTCAAGGTCAAACTACTAATGCTACCACGGGCGCTGTTTTTTCGCCAGACGGTTTTGGCTCCTCCATAGCCTTGCTCCAGCCACTCACTTTCATCCCTGCCAGAAAGCAAGCTATGCAAGCGATCTTTTCAGCAAACCTCCCGGTTAGAGAAGCGCGCGAGGCGACCTTCCTGGAAGAGTTATGGCTGCCCGCTTTGCTGGCCTACCGGCAACCCTAGCGACTCAGGTGAGGGAAGCGGCTGACCCTGTTGATAGTTTGCGTGAATCCTTGAAAACTTTGTGATGAGATCCTGCCACAAGTCGCTGTTTCGCCGATAAAGCTGGAGGATGTTGGGCAGCCAGGTGGGCAGGTTCTCGCTCAACCAGACCTCCCGGTACATTTCCGTGAGCCGGGTCGTGTAATCGCGAAGGTCTTGGAGACGGCCGTTGGTGGAGGTGATGGTACCAAAATCGCTCCCGATCGATCGACGATTGTTGCCCTGGGACTGCTCGACAGCGTCCAGGTATCGGTCGGAAATTTCCTGCGCATATTGGTATCGCATGCCGAGGGCGTCAAGCTTCAGGGCGGCAAACTCAAGGCTTGCCAGTGTGTCGCTATGGCGCTTGGCCCGGGACGCGCCATCGACCATAACCGTATAGGAGTGCTCGGCTGTCAGGCGAATCAGCGAGGCAATGGGCAGTATTTTCTCGACTTCCTTACGGCCCGTGGGCGAGAACGGATCCTGCCAAAACAAGTTGTCGCCGGCTCCGCCATAGCCCATGTCGTAAGTCTGGACGGGCTTTCCGGCGCGCATCACCTCGTTGAGGTGGCTCAGATCCATGATGGCCTTCGCAAACCGGTGGTCGGTATTTCGGTAGAAAGCCCAGTCGTACTTCCGGTTGAACTCTTCGATATCCGTCTTGCCGGGTTCCCATGCGCAGGCGGCGCCGTAAATAATGGACCACCAGTTGGGGCCGTACAGCGTCTCCCCGTCATCATTCCACACCGTGATACTGGTGCCGATAGCTCCGTCCTTCTTGCCGTCGCGAAGGAAGCCTTCGATGTTGTAAGCGGCTTCTTCATAGTCGGGTATGATCAAGCCTGTGTTGCCAACCCACGGACAAACGAAAATCCGCATCCCGGTACCCTCGAAGGGCTTCAGCCATCGCTGGTAACTTTTTGTGGCGCTATAGGTCCAACTCGCCACGATCAGATTCTTGGGCAGGCTGGGAATCATCTCGGGGTGCTCAGTGGCGATATCACCCCAGAACATGACTTGCTTGTTGTAGCTCTCGACCAGTTTCGCAACCCGAATGAGGTTATCCACGTAGACTTTTGCGTAACCTTCTTTGGCGACCAGATCCTTGGTGCGGCCTGTCCCCAATTCAGCGGTTTCATCGCAGCCGATGTGATAAATGGAAGATGGGAAAACCGGCAGCATCTGTTCGTACATGCTATTGAGGAAGTCGAGCTCGTGCGGGTCCTGGGGGGCCAGCACATTCCCGTGCGGGCGCTCAGCGAGTCCGCTATATTGCTCAAACCGCAGGACCTTATGCAGATGCCCGCAGTCTTCCGTGGCGGGTACGATTTCCACGTGGTAGCGGGCCCCATAGGCCACCAGAGAGTTCCAATCGGAGCGCGAAAGGGTGTCGCTGAGCAGGCCCCAAAGAGGCTGCCCCTTCAGCCGATAGGAGTCTTCCATGTACATGTACAGTTGATTCATCTTGAATTGGGCAATCGTTCGGACAATGCGCTTGAGGTAACTGAGTTTGGGCACCGGGCCGCGGCTCATGTCAACCTGGGTGCCGCGATATTGAAAGGCCGGCCAGTCCCGCACGCGCACGCCCAGGATCTCGGCTCCTGTGCCGTTCGGAACCACAAGCTGGCGCAAGGTCTGGGCGCCGTAAAAGAGTCCCGCGCTATCCTTGCCTGCCACCAACACGCTGCCCGCCGAGACATCCAGGACGTAACCTTGGCCGGCCACGCCTTCCGTGCTGAGATGCCGGGCTTCGAGCAGGGTTCGAACCTGGGATTGTCCGAGCAGCCCCATGATGATGGCGGGCGCGCCCTTTGGGGGTTCGGGTAAACCGACAATGGGAAAGTGCTCGCCGGTGACCATCTCAAGCTCTTTCTGAATGCTTTGAGCTGCGGAACGATCCTGGCCGGTGAAAGGCGAGAGAAGAACGATCTCCAGCTTGGAATTGACCTGGAAAGGCTCCGCCTTGCTTTCGAGATACCGGGGTTGGGGAATAAGAAGCGGCTGCATGGCCAGAAGGTTCCCGGCCATGGTGGCGGCGGCAAACACGATCAGAAATGAGAGTAAGCAATGCGCGTGGCTGCGGAACCCGGCGAGACCGGGAAGATTGGATCGTCTCATGATACCCTCCAGAGCAGTTGGAGAATGACCCGGCGTGAAGCCGGATTTACGGCAGTGGAAAACAGCGAGTGTAGTCAGTCCCACCTGCTTATGTCAAGGATTGCCTGTGCCTGGCATTGCCTGTGCCGCCGCTTCAGCGGGCCGCGCGGCGCCTCGGCAGTTTCCCTCAGGTTTGTGAGGCTATAATAGAGCACGGCACCTCCGATGGTGCGCCGGCAAGCATTTGCAGGGGTTATGGACTTCAAGCTTTTTTCCGATTACTTACCGCGAGGCGATCAGGCCACGGCCATCCAGCAACTGGTGCGCGGAGCCGCTGACGGCAAACAGCATCAGGTCCTGCTCGGAGTCACGGGCTCTGGGAAGACTTTTACCGTGGCCAAAATGATCGAGACTATCAACCGGCCGGCGTTGGTCTTGGCGCACAATAAAACCCTTGCCGCACAACTCTACCAGGAGTTTCGCGGGTTTTTCCCGCAGAATGCGGTGGAGTATTTCGTCAGTTACTACGATTACTATCAGCCCGAAGCTTACATCCCTTCAGGCGACGTCTACATTGAGAAAGAAGCCACCGTCAATGATGAACTCGACAAACTTCGCATGTCGGCGACGCGGTCGTTGTTCGAGCGGCGTGACTGCTTGATTGTGGCCAGCGTAAGTTGCATTTACGGCCTGGGTTCCCCCGAAGCCTATTACGGCATGCTGCTGTTGCTCGAAAAAGGCCAGAGAATTTCCCGCCAGGATGTCCTGCGGCGGCTGGTCGAGATCCAGTACGAGCGAAACGACACGGACTTTCGGCGGGGAATGTTTCGTGTGCGTGGCGACGTGATCGAGGTCTATCCCACTTACGATGACAATGCCTACCGGATTGAGCTTTGGGGGGATGAGGTTGAATCCCTGGCTCAAATTGACCCCCTTTTCGGACAGGTCAAGCAAACCTATACACGCCTGCCGGTCTACCCTCGCACTCATTACGTGATGCCGCGCGAGCAGCGTGAACTGGCCATCGAAAGAACCTTGAGCGAACTCGAGTGGTGGCGGGGCGAGCTGGAAAAACAGGGAAAGCTGGTGGAGGCGCAGCGCATCCACCAGCGGACGATGTTTGACGTGGAGATGATGAAAGAAATGGGTTACTGCCACGGCATCGAAAACTATTCACGCCACCTTTCCGGACGCCTGCCCGGTGAACCTCCGCCCACGCTTCTTGATTACCTGCCTCAAGACGCGCTGATGTTTATCGATGAGAGCCATCAGACCGTTCCTCAACTTCACGGGATGTTCCGGGGTGACCGCTCGCGAAAGCAGACCCTGGTTGATTATGGGTTCCGACTGCCCTCGGCGCTTGATAATCGCCCCCTGACCTTCGAAGAGTTCGAGCACCGCGTTGGGCAGGTCACCTACATTTCGGCAACTCCGGGACCTTACGAACTGACGAAATCGGGCGGGGAAGTTGTCGAACAAGTTATCCGGCCGACCGGCCTGGTGGACCCCGAAATTGAAATCCGCACGACACGCAATCAGGTGGACGATCTCTTGGGTGAAATCCGTTCCCGGGCCGAGGCAAATGAGCGCGTTCTGGTGACCACCCTCACCAAGCGCATGGCGGAGGACTTGGCGGAGTATTACGCGGAGGTTGGAGTCCGTTGCCGCTATTTGCACTCGGAGATCGAAACTTTGGAGCGGGTCAAAATTCTCCGCGACCTGCGGCGCGGCGAGTTCGATGTGCTGATCGGCATCAATCTGCTGCGGGAGGGGCTCGATCTGCCGGAGGTTTCGCTGGTGGCGATCCTGGACGCCGATAAAGAGGGATTTCTGCGCTCCGCGGGGGCCTTGATCCAGACGATGGGGCGAGCGGCAAGGAACCTTCACGGGAAGGCCATTCTCTACGCGGACCGGACGACGGATTCCATGCGCCGGGCTATTGCGGAAACAAGCCGCCGGCGCGCCAAGCAGATCCAGTACAACGAAGAGAACGGCATTACGCCCGAGAGTATCGTCAAGCCTCTGGACATGGCGCTGGTCGCCATCGTGGAAGCGGACTACTTCACGGTTCCGAGCGAAGCTGAGGCTGACGAGGTGGCCTCGCAGGATCAACTGGACGCGCTGATCGCCAACCTGGAAAACCAGATGCGCGAGGCCGCCAAGGAGTTTGAGTTTGAGAAAGCAGCTCAATTGCGGGACCGGGTTAAGGCCCTGCGAGAAAAAGGAGCAGGCGTAATGCCGGTTGTGACAGGAAAGCAGAGCGGGCAGAAGCTCCGCAATGACTAAGAGGTGCTATGTTCGCGATCGGCGGAGTGAACGTGGCGATCCCGGGCGGCCGATTGCCTTGCCGGCAGCCTTCGCTTTACGAAAGGCCCTATCCATAGGCGAATCCCCGCAAAAATGAAAACGCCGGCAAGGACAGCGTAGAAGAGAAAGATGAGAATTGTAAAAATGCCTGCAAAATCATCCATGCAGTTCAATCATCCGTTCCAGATTTATTCTTCCTTGGTTAGATGCACATTTGCTGCATGCGTCACGCAAAAGAACGTGGAAATCTTTGATGGAGCCCTGGGGATCTGATGCGGGACGGTTACTCCATACACTCCAAACGGTTGCGAGACCTTTCATCGTCTTCAGGATTGGAGCATGGCAGGCACAAAACGCCTTCAAGCGTTTGGCGAGGCCTTGATTGCCCGAATTCGGTAAGATCCTCCTTTTGATCTAATCGGCAATTCGCTGAAAGGCCATGACTGTTGTAAATTCAATCCTTCCATACCCGTCAGGCTGCTAAGGCCCCGCGCAGGGTAGGAGGATGGCATCTGATGAGCGGGCAGAGGGGAACAGAAATGCCGAGGAATTTAAGCGTGGCAATTGCCGGGCCCGGACGCTTGGGTCAGGCGATGGGAAAGTTGCTGCTCGAAGCCGGGATCGCAATCCGCTTTGTTGCCGCGCGCCGGGTGGAGCAAGCGAGACGCGCCGTCCGTTTTATCGGCGGCGGAAAGGCCGCGAGCCTGGATTCTCCACGGCTGGCAGAGGCCGATGTAATCTTAATAACCGCCGCGGACAGTGCCGTGGAGCCCGTGGCTCGCAAAGTTGCGCTTTGCCGCGACGATTGGTCGAAGCGAGTAGTTCTTCACACCTGTGGGTCGCTGCCGGCGTCCGTCCTTGAGCCGTTCAAAGCGCGCGGCGCCTGGATTGGTTCCCTCCACCCCTACCAGACGGTCCCCAGCCCGCAAGCGGGCGCCCGGAATCTTGTGGGATGTTACTGGGCCGTGGAAGGCGACCGGCAGGCTAAGGCTCTGGCCAAACGGTGGGTGAAAGTTTTTCGAGGGACCGCGTTCGAGATTGCGCCGGAAGCGAAACTTCTTTACCATCTCAGCGCCTTCCTGGTTTGTCCCACGCTGGTTACTCTGATGGACTGCTCCGCAAAGCTTTTGCGCCAAGCCGGTGTGCCGGAGAGAATTGCGGGGCCCATGCTGGAACAATTCGTTCGAGAGACGGCAAGAAACTTTGCTGAATTGGGAGCACGAAAGGCTTTGACGGGTCCGGCGGTGCGCGGCGATTGGGAAACTCTTGAAAAGCACGTAGGGCAACTTCGCCGCTTCGCTCCGGAAGTAGTTCCTGCGTACCGGGAACTGGTGCGGCTGATGCTGCATCTTGCGGGCGTGGCGCCGGGTAAAATATCCGCAAGCATTCACCCCTCCAAGGTTTCCAGGCCCTGACCGAAAAGCAGATTCCTCGCGGAGTTTACGCCCCTTCGCTTCGCTCAGGGCCGTTCGCAAGCGGAGGGCGAACGGGCTCGGAATGACCGGTCGTGGCGCCCATCATGACATCGCCGACTTTTTCAGCGACCCCGGAAAACAAAAAGGGCGGGGAACTAAGCCCCGCCCTTGAAAAAACTGCAGGGCTCAAGAGTGAGACCTGCACTTCATCCTGATTCAAGCGTCCTAGTACATTCCTCCGCCCATGCCGCCGCCCTGAGGCATAGCAGGAGACTTGTCGTCCTTGTCCGGGATCTCGCTGACCAGCGCCTCGGTGGTGAGCAGCAATGAGGCGATGGAGGCAGCGTTCTGGAGAGCCGTGCGGGTGACTTTGGTGGGGTCAATCACCCCGGCCTCGACCAGATCCCCGTAGGTTTCCGTCTGGGCGTTGAAGCCGAAGTTGGGGTTCGAGTTGGCCCTTATCTTCTCCACAACCACCGCGCCTTCCCAGCCGGCATTCGAGGCAATCAAGCGGACGGGCTCTTCGAGCGCCCGCTTCACGATGTTGATGCCGATTTGCTCGTCTTCCTCTGCCTTGAGCTTTTCGAGCGCCGAAATGGACCGAAGCAGAGCGACACCGCCGCCCGGCACGATGCCTTCCTCGACCGCCGCCTTGGTGGCGTGCATGGCATCTTCAACGCGAGCTTTTTTCTCTTTCATCTCCGTTTCGGTTGCCGCGCCCACCTTGATTTGGGCAACGCCGCCGACCAACTTGGCCAGACGCTCTTGCAGCTTCTCGCGGTCGTAGTCGGAGGTTGTTTCCTCGACCTGTGCGCGGAGTTGCTTGACGCGGCCTCCGATGGCCTCGGTCCTGCCCGAACCTTCGACGATGGTCGTGTTGTCTTTGTCAATGGTGACCTTGCGGGCCTTGCCGAGATCTTCCAGCTTCACATTCTCGAGCTTGATCCCGAGGTCTTCCGTAATGGCCTTGCCGCCGGTCAGGATCGCGATGTCTTCGAGCATCGCCTTGCGACGATCGCCGAAGCCCGGAGCCTTCACCGCACAGCATTGCAGGGTTCCGCGCAGCTTGTTGACCACCAGGGTGGCCAGCGCTTCGCCTTCGACTTCCTCCGCGATGATCACCAGAGGCTTGCCCGACTTGGCAATCTGTTCGAGCAAGGGAAGCAGGTCCTTCATCGAGCTGATCTTCTTTTCGTGAATGAGGACCACCGGATTCTCAAGCACGCACTCCATCCGCTCGGGGTCGGTCACAAAGTAAGGTGACAGATAGCCACGGTCGAATTGCATACCCTCAACGACTTCCAGCTCCGTCTCCATCGTTTTGGATTCTTCCACCGTGATCACGCCGTCCTTGCCAACCTTCTTCATGGCCTCGGCGATGATCGTGCCGATGGTGTAATCGTTATTGGCCGAAACCGCGCCGACCTGGGCAATCATGGAGCCCTCAACGGGTTTTGAGAGCTTTTCAAGGTCGCCCTTCACATGTTTTTTGGAACCATCCTTGTGGGTTTCGTCGTAGCCACAGATGCTGCGGACTGCTGTTTCGATGCCGCGCTTGATGGCCATCGGGTTGGCGCCGGCGGCAACGTTCTTGGCTCCTTCGCGGAAAATCGCCTGCGCCAGAACGGTGGCGGTGGTGGTGCCGTCGCCCGCCACGTCGGAAGTCTTTGAGGCAACTTCACGCACCATCTGGGCGCCCATGTTTTCCATTGCGTCCGGCAACTCGATTTCCTTGGCCACGGTCACTCCGTCTTTGGTGATCGTGGGGGAACCGAACTTCTTATCGAGAACCACGTTGCGTCCTTTCGGGCCCAACGTGACTTTTACGGCGTCCGCCAGTTTATTCACACCCCGGAGAATCGCCTGGCGGCTCTCTTCGCCATGTACAATCTGCTTTGCATTCGCCATCTTTAAATTCCTCCAGATTTTCCCGCCCTGCGGCCGACTAGCCTGTTAGCGGTCTCTTAAATTTTTATTGCGATTTCATGCCGATCACTCAAAATCGGCTACTTCTTGCCTCCTGCGGCGCTCTTGGCTGCCTCGAGGACGCCCAGAATCTCGTCTTCACGCAGAATAAGATATTCCTGCTCATCGATCTTGATGTCGTTCCCGGAGTATTTCCCGAACAGAACACGATCGCCCGCCTTCACGTCGAGGGGGATGATCTTTCCGTCTTCGGTTTTCTTCCCGTTCCCAACCGCTACAACTTCGCCTTCCTGGGGCTTCTCTTTTGCCGTGTCAGGAATAATAATTCCGCCTTTCACGGTTTCTTTTTCTTCAACCCGTTTGATCAAGATGCGGTCGTGCAATGGCCTTAGCTTCATGTTCACACTCCCCTTTCCATTTTGCCAAGTGTTATCCGTTTACCGACACCCTCCCCCACAACCCTTCGGAGGTTGGATGCTAAACGTTTTCCACTTGCTTTTGCAGTATATTGAAATGAAAGCATTTATTGTACCTAATAAATCCCACACACAATTAGCACTCTCAGTTAATGAGTGCTAATTTATAACATCTGGAGCTTCCTGTCAAGGGCCTTGTACTCACCTTGTACTCACCCTGACGCTGGAAAACGGCACGAGCTACGCCTACCATCCAAGTTTCGACGCCGGCCCTCGGTATCTTCTGGCCGGTCTCGAACGGAAGGAAGCAAACGACTAGTTTTTCTGAAGGGAGTGCGGAGTTAGTCCTGCAATCGGTCGGGCAATGCCTCGCTATCGCCCCGAAGCTCCGGCGGAGGGTTGCGGCTGAAGGGTGGCCTGTTGCACCCCGTCCGAGTGCGCTCGCAGGCTGGCAAGTTTGTCGAGCATGTGCTCCCGGACCTTCTGGAATGCTGGCCAGTCCTGGCGGTCTACCGAGCGCGCGGGTGGCAGCTTAAGGGCCAGGAAGTTACGGAAACTGCCGTCCTCAGCGATCCGGAAATCAAGGTGCGGCCCTGTCGCGAGACCCGTAGCGCCCGTCAGCGCGATCACTTGGCCCTGATTCACGTGCTGGCCGCGATGAACCAGAATGCGTGACAGGTGCAGGTAGTAGGTTTCATACCCACGAGCGTGGCGCAACCGGACTTCCTTGCCGCCTTCGCCCTGCCAACCGGCAAAATCCACTCGGCCGTCCGCTACCGCTTGCACCTTGCTCCCGACCGGGGCTCCGTAATCGATGCCCAGGTGCGGACGGTAACGCTTTAAGATGGGGTGGAACCGGTGATAACTGAAGCGGGAAGTTATGGGCGCGGCAAACCGCAAGGGAGATCTCAAAAACGCCTTCTTGACCGCCTTCCCGCTAGGGGCGTAATAGGCTGGCTGGCCGGAGGGTTCGCGGAACAACACGGCCTGATAATCGTGTCCTGCGTTATCGTATTCGGCGGCCAGAATGCGCCCATATCCGACGAATTTCCCGTTGAGAATTTTCTTTTCGACCACGACTTCAAATTTGTCGCCGGCTTGGGTATCCGTGTTGAAGTCGATGTCCCAGCCGAAGATGTCAGCCATATTCAGCGCCAACTGGTCGTTCTCGCCCGCGTCCTCGACCGCCCCGAAGAGTGAGTTGTGGACCGTTCCTCCCACCCCGGCAATATCGACGGCGTAAGGAACCTTTGTGACGCCAGGATGAAATCCGTTCGGCTCCTTCTTGATCCACAACATGTGATCAAGGTCGATCTCGTAACCGATCTCCATCAGTTTTCCCGTACCGGAGGTCACAAGCGTGACTTGGTTGCCGGCTCGAACCTGTGCCAGGTTGTAGACTGGGCGCGTTTCCTGGACGAGTTCCTGGACGGCACCCGCCTGAAGTCCCTGTTGCTCCAGAAATTCGCTGAAAGTCGTTCTTGAGGGCAGTTCCTTTGTGGTATGGATTTCACGCCGGGCGGCAATGATTTTGACTTCCTTTACCGCCAGGCGCTTCTCCCGGGTCAGGGATTCCTCGGCCAGGTTCCGCTGATGAATGATGTTAGCCAGCAGGGAACCCTCCACAGCCAGGAAGGCTAAGGCAGCAACCGCCAGCCACTTCCTCCAGTGCAACTCGCGAATTCTTTCTAAGGACATCATTTCACTGAACTTGCCGTAGCGCATATCCGGCGACTTTATCACAACCATTTATAATGGCAACCATTTTTTTATAGTTTTCTTGGATATTCTGTAGCAATCAGTTTTTCTCCGGCCGGAGAAAAACTTTATTGTGCTTGGTTTTATGCGCAAATTGGCCTTTGCCGTCGCCGCACTTCAGGCCGGATGGCCCCGCTGGTAGGGTCTCTACTTCCAGCTTAACAGAACCCGCTTCAGCGGCGTGATCAGTGCCGGTCCGAGCAATCCGGAGAGCGGCAGCGGCTTGAACCCGAACAATTCGCGTCCCTGCGGGGTGTTGTCCAGTAGCCCTCCCCCGTATAAAGCCTTGAGATTAGGCGGTAGCGGAGGAACGCTTGTCCAGCCTGCCACGCGGTTGATCAGCGTGTTGGTCACAAGGACTATCATCACGTTTTTGCCTGGTTTCACGGCAGACGTCACATCCAGCGTCTGCCCGCGCATCCAGATCACGCCGGAGCGGGTTCCATTGAGTTCCACATCGGCCAGGTTGCCGACATCGCCCAGGCTGAGCCGGAGTTGAAGGCCATCGGCAACGTAGGCGGCGGGCAGGTTGAACGTGATCGTGTACCGGCCGGTTCCGCTAAAGTGTTTTGTGGCCGGATCATCCGTCCAGGAGGTGAGCCGCGACAGAGTTCTTTCCGTTCGCGGGAATCCCTTGCCTTCGAGCACCATCCGCCACTCGCCCGCGATTTCATAAGGCTCCGGAATGGATCTAACATCGAGCTTGCGAGCCTCAGGCTGACCCGGGCCGGCCGGTATCGCGATGTGGATGCCATTTTGAGCGGCCAGAGCCTCGATGCCGTCCGGACCCATTTCCAATACCTTCGCAAAGCTGCTGTACGATACGTGGGGCGACTCCCCTGGCGCGAACACAACAATCGTAGACTCGAAGGGAGCCAGCCTGATGGGTAGCAGCGTGCGGCCGGCCTGTTCATCATATTCATACAGGGGCTTGATCTCGCTGTTGTAAGGATTCCACTCTTGCGGCGCCTTCCCGGACACGCGAAAGGCCACGCGCATATCAACGGGCTGGTATTGCACGTTGGAGACAAAGTAGATGTCCGCCGCGGGCAATTTCCGGTGCATGAACGTGAGGCCGTTGTTTTCGCGCCATCCCTCGCGGACAAAGTCGATGCCGAAATCCGGTGTGACGTAGCGCCGCAGGGTGTTCACGAAAGGGTCGAACACGCTCGCGCGGCGATCCAGCACCTCGGTGCGGTCGAGGACCTGTTTGATAAAGTACGTCTGCCCCTGGCCGTATCGGTGCGGGCCCGTGCCATCAAGCCCGACGAGCTCCCGGAACATATCGGCAGCGATGGCGCGAACTTCCGCGTCACGCGGCCGGTAATCGGCGAGGCCGGTCGAGGCGCCGGGCGTCTGTTCCAGCGCGATGGCCACTCCGCCGTCCCGGACGAATTGCTGGACCCGCTTCATGCTTTCGAGAGGCAGCGCATGGATGTTCGGAAGGATGAGGATTCTGTAGGTGAGGTCGCGCACCCGAATCATGCCGTTCGAGAGGTCCGCGTGATGCTGGAGCACGTCATCGTTGAGAAGGTCAAAATCATAGCCGTTTGCAAGGATCAGCTTTCCCAAGTCGCCCCAGTCGAAATCGCGAGTCCAGTGGCGCGCGTTCAGCACATCGAGGGTCCACTGGTTGGCGAGGGGCGAATACACGGCGATATCGGCCACATGGTGTCCGTAGCGAAGGAGCGCCGAGCAGCGCGCGACGTAGTCGCTGAGCAGCCGGTAGTAGGGCCACCAGACATTCACGGGGCTGATCGTGATCTCCACAGCGAAGCGCCGCGAGGGCACAAATTCGTGCTCCGGCGTGCCCGTGAACCCGGAGTTGTAAAATTTATTGGCGCCCCAGCGAAAGAACATATCGCTCGCAATTTTCAATTCTTCCAGCGTCGACCGGCCGGGCTGCCAGTGCAGAAACGTGTACGCCTCCACGCTCACCATGTTGCGTCCATACAAATGCGCGCCGGAGGAGACATAGGCTTTGGGACCAATCCGCGTGTCGAACCAGGGCACGGCGTCCTTCTCGCCCGCCGTGGTTTCCATTTCCGGGATGTCGGTCACCCCTGCGCCCTGGAGGATGTCGGTGACGAAGCCGTAAGGCTGAATGCGTCCACGAACCCCGTTGCGGTGGCACCAGCCCAGGAACGTCGCGAAGAACGACTCCATGCCCGTCTCCGCAAGGAATTCGTTGACGTCGTAACGGATCTTCGGCGACACGTCGTCCACTTCCGACCAGAGGGCGGGAAGAAAGCGCACCAGATCGTAGCCCTTGCGCTTCTTGAACTCCGCCAGCATTCCGGTGTTCCAATAAAGGCCGTTGCGGAAGATGGGCACCTCGAAACTGTCGCCAAACATGGATTCCACCGTCTTGCCGAACTCATCGCCGAAGGCGGCGCGGAATTTGCCGCCCAGGTAGTCGCAATAATACTGCATGGCGTCTTTGCTCAAATGATCGACGACGTCCTTCGTGCGGCAATCGACCAGCCAAAATGCCATCAGCCGCCATCGGCCCGGCGGAACATTCCAGGTGAGGCGGCGTCCCTCGGCAAGCGCCGTGAGATCGGTCAGAGACGATGGTTCGAGCCGGCATTCCACGATCCGGCCGGCCACCACCGACATCAGCCGGTCTTCGGGCAGGATTTTCGGCCGCGACCGGGACACGTCGTGGGGATTCAGCACGGCGTCCGTCGGCAGATCCCCCTGGAAAGTCCGCCCTCCCTCGATATCGGCAGAACTCGCCAGAAGATTTTGGCAGCGATACTTGTCGGGAACCCACTCGCCTCCCCAAACCCAATACGGCCCGCCAAAGTTCAGCGAAAACTCCATGTTGAGCCTTTTCGCTTCATGGATGGCGTGGACCACCAGGTCGAAGTAGGCGGGCGAAAGGTAAGGGTGGTTGCCGCGCTCGTAGACGGGCTCCATGGTGATCTGTTCGACTCCGCCGATCCCCTGCTTGTGCATCTGCTCCAGTTGCCAGGTGATGTCTTCTTTGGTTAGCGCGTTACCCATCCACCACCAGCGGGTATGGGGGCGGCAGCTCACCGGAGGTTCAAGAAAGCTGTGGCTCATCTCGTCCAGTGCCCCTTTCGCTTCGGCGGAGATCGCCGCCGGCGGCGCTTCAGCTTGTGCGTTCAGCACCAGGCCACCCGCGGTTGGCATCGCTCCGTGGCCGGGGATCAGGCGGACTCCTGCGGCTCCCGCTGTAGCTTGCAAAAACTCCCGGCGACTGATTCCATCCTGATCTTTGGACATTGCAATCCTCGCTTTATCCTTTTCCCCCTGGGTCTTGCTGCAGGTGGGTTCGAACGATAAGGTTCCTGGAGCCTGGTTAGTCTTTTCACCGCGCTCGGCGCGCTACGATGCAGCCAAAGTCCATTCCCCTTGCGCGTTCACTCCCGAGCTAAGCCGCGGGAAGATTTAGATTATAGCATCTCTTCCCGGCCTTCCCTGTTGGCGCGAGCCACGATTTTCCCTTGCGCCGAACACACCACGCTGCCGCCCGGAGTGTCCCTGGTCTTGTGGTAGCGATGGAGGTAACCCTGCGGCCCGACGAAGGCCGGGGAATCATAAATCCTGCCGCGATCTTTCTCAGCGAGGCCGAACCCAATCATGTGAGTTAGAATTGGCTCGCGGACATCCTGACCCGGTGGGGCAGGGAATTGCCCTGCAATTTATGCGAGATCGCATACTCTCTTTGACGGCTTTTGTGCTGGCAGGAGGAGCCAGCCGGCGCATGGGACGGCCCAAGGCAAGCCTGATCCTGGAAGGCCAAACCATGCTGGCGCGCCAGGTGCGTCTGCTGGGGCGGGTGGCGGGCAGGGTCGCTGTGCTGGGTTTCCGTCCGGAATATTTGGAGGACCTTGGCGTTCCCTTTATCTCGGATGAACTGCCTGGCCGAGGTCCGCTCGGCGGAATCTATACGGGCCTGCTGCGCACGCGCACGGAGTACAATCTATTCCTGGGGTGCGACTTGCCTTTTGCCAACCGCCAACTGCTCGCCTACCTTGCCAGGCGCGCTATCGAAGCTGAAGCTGACGCCACCGTCCCGCGGTCTCGCGACGGTCGGCTCCAGACGCTCTGTGCGGTGTACCGGCGCCGGGCGCGCCGCGCCGTTCGGGCAAGCTTGGGCGCGGGAGAAAACAAGCTCCGAAGTTTTTTCCCCAAAGTGAACTGCCAGGTTATTCCCTGGCGCGACTTGGCCCGGGCGGGCTTTTTGCCGTCGATATTTGATAACATGAATACCTCCGCCGACTACGAATCGGCGAGGAGAAGACTTGAGCCCTCGGCAATGAGAACAGCGTAATCCGGCCCATCCGGATCGGCGGCTGAGCGAGACCTGAAAAGCGATGAAGCCTGAAGAGGTGAGCAGGGAAGAAGACGGGCAGCCTTACATCAAGTTCAGCCACGTCTACAAATCTTTCGATGACCTGGAGGTCCTGATCGATGTCAACTTTGAAGTCCAGCGCGGCGAGATGGTGGTGGTGCTGGGCCGGAGCGGAGTGGGCAAGAGCGTTACGCTGAAACACATCCTGGGTTTCTTACAGCCCGATGAGGGCGAGGTCGTTGTCGCGGGCCGGGAAGTTCCAAAGATGACGGAGGAAGAGCTTTTTGAGATCCGGCGGCGCGTGACCATGGTTTTCCAGTCCGGGGCCCTCTTCGATTCGCTGACCGCGGGGGAAAACGTCGCGTATCCGCTGCGCGAACGGTCCGTGCGCGGCGAGAATCTTAGCGAAGACGAAATCCAGGCGCGGGTGGATGATCTGCTCTCGCTGGTGGAGTTGAATGAGTTTCGTGACCTGATGCCTTCGGATCTGAGCACCGGCATGAAACGCGCCGTGGCCATTGCGCGGGCGCTCGCCGCCGATCCGGAAGCCATCCTTTACGACGAGCCCACAACCATGGTTGATCCCTTGATGGCACAGACGATCGGCGACCTGATCCTCAAACTCAAACGCCAAACCGGCTTGACTTCGGTGGTTGTCACCCACGACATGAAGCTGGCCCGCAAGCTGGCCGATCGCGTCGTTTTCCTGGTCGAGGGCAAGGTCGCTTATTTCGGCCCCATGAGCCGGCTTGCCGATTCCGCCGAACCCGTCATCCAGGATTTTATCCGCCTTGATGAAGTCTCCCTCCTGCCGCAAGCTTCCTCGTAGCCGTGGCGTTCGGAAAACTCGGCGACTTACTCGATCAATGTTCCTTTGGTTGCAGCATCGGGCTTTACGCCCGGCCTGCCGCCCTGAAAGGCAGCGCTACGGGTAAACGTATTTTCCGGATGCAACACTGGAGTTCCGTAACAGAAGTTCGCAGTTTATGTAAGCTCCGGAGGAGCGACATAGTTTAGCCCACGGCGCAAGCCGAATAAGCGTTAACCTAACGGTTGCATTCTCGATCCGATGGCGATACCATTTCGGCTATGAACACCTCTGTTGTGAACGGCGAGTTTGAAGACTGGGATGTATTGCGAAGGTTTCTTCCTGACG
>Ga0307374_10006158_pt1:0-5000 | contig 19000 bp, 14 predicted proteins | sample OX3MG_FD_202532 | JGI IMG/M metagenome (GOLD analysis project Ga0307374, IMG submission 202532) | Soil microbial communities from Risofladan, Vaasa, Finland - OX-3 | ecosystem: Environmental > Terrestrial > Soil > Coastal area > Acid sulfate soil | place: Finland: Risofladan, Vaasa...
TCGAGCCGGTGACGACGCACACCTTGCCTGCGAGGCCGAGATCCATGGGGCGCTACGTTAGCGGCGTGACGACGATCTTCCTCGCCCGGCACGGCGAGACCGACTGGAACGTCGAGGGCCGCTGGCAGGGCTGGGCCGACCCTCCGCTCAACGACCTGGGCCGGGCGCAGGCCCGTGAGCTCGCGGAGCAGCTTCGCTCGACCCGGTTCGACGCGGTCTACTCGAGCGACCTGCGGCGGGCGCACGAGACCGCCCAGATCGTCGCAGCACCCCACGAGGTGCCCGTGACCGCCGACCCGGGCCTGCGCGAGATCGACGTCGGATCCTGGTCCGGCCTGACGCGCGCCGAGCTCGCGGAGCGGTTCCCAAACGGTGACCGGCCCGACGGCGAGACGCGCGACCAGCACCGGGCACGCGTCCATGCGACGGTCGAGCGGATTGCACGAGCCGAGCTCGGCCGCCGGATCCTGATCGTCACACACGGCGGCACGATGCGGGCGCTTCGCGGCCAGGTGAGCGACGGCCCCGCGCACCCGATCCCGAACTGCGGCGTGATCGAGCTCCACTTCCGCGACGACCGCCTGACGCCCGCCATCGGATAATCTCGACGGCACGGATGGAGGACTACACGAACAAGTACAAAGGCGAGCAGGTCGAGATCGCGCTCTTCGGCGGCGAGTACCAGGATGGCGTGCTCACGGCCTACTGCTATCTCGAGGACGTCGCCCACGTGGAGCTGAACGGTCACATCCTGATTCCGCTGCAGAACGTCGCTTCCCTCCACTGTTCGAGCCGCTGCGACGCTCCGGAGCCCGACTGGCCCCCGCGCGGCCTGGCCGAGGACGACGCGGACGACACCACCGACGACGAGCCCTGACCGCGGGCGCCGTGCAACGGCGGTTGCTGATCCTACGGAACGTCCTCAAGGCGTGGGCGGTTCTCGCAACGACTGCGCTGCTCTTCGGGTTTGCCGGCTGGGAGCTCGCCGGCTATCAGGTCGCACTGCTCTTCATCGGCTCGATCGTGCTGCTCGGCTCGGCGGTCTACTGGTACGCCGACCGCATCGTGATGGGCATGGTCGGGGCCCGGGAGCTCCTCCAGGGCGAGGCCCCCGCTTTGCACTCGACGGTCGAGCGGCTGGCGGCCAGAGCCGGGGTCGTGAAGCCGAAGCTGTACGTGCTCGCCGACAGCTACCCCCGTGCGCTTTCCGCCGGGCGCGGCGCCGGCGGCGGGTCGGGCCTCGCGCTGTCGGTCGGCCTGATGGGCGTCGCCTCTCCCGCCGAGGTCGAAGGGATCGTGGCGCACGAGCTCGCCCATCTGCGCCACCGGGATGTGCTGGTGCAGACGATCGCCGTGGTCGTCGCGGCGGTGATCGTGGAGAGCTCGCGGCTCGGCGGCTTTCTCCAGCGCGCGTTCCTGTTCGTCCTCGGCCCGATCGCCGCCGCCTTCGTGCACCTGCTCCTCTCACGCAAACGCGAGTTCGACGCCGACCGCTTCGCGGCCGAGCTGTGCGACTCGCCGCACGGCCTCGCCGATGCGCTCGTGCGGCTCGAGCAGGCGATGCAGCTCGTCGGCTTCGAGGCGAGCCCGGCCACCGAGCCGCTCTACACGACGAACCCGTTCGCCGAGGAGGGTCTGGCGGCGCTCTTCGGCTCGCACCCGCCGGTCGGCGAGCGCGTGCGCCGGCTACGCGAGCTCGACCCCGACTGGCGCTCGAAGCTCGCTGCCTAGCACCCCACAAAGACGAACGGCCCCTCGCGGGGCCGTTCGAAAGTAATGGGCGGCGTCCTACTCTCCCGGGGGATTGCTCCCCGAGTACCATCGGCGCTAACGGGCTTAACTTCTCTGTTCGGAATGGGAAGAGGTGTTTCCCCGTCGCTATGACCGCCCAATTGTCGAGGTGCTCCCTCGAGACGCGCCGGCTCAGCACCGTACGCTCGCGGGAGGCGCGCAACAAGCAGCGCACCCTCAAAACTCCATAGCAGCGAACATGAGTTCAAAATCAAGACCTCGAGCAATTAGTACGGGTCCGCTGAACACATTGCTGTGCTTGCACGTCCCGCCTATCAACGTGGTGGTCTGCCACGGCTCTTACTCTCTCTAGGAGATGGGAGCTCTCATCTTGAGGTGGGCTTCCCGCTTAGATGCTTTCAGCGGTTATCCCATCCAGACGTGGCTAATCAGCAGCGCTCTTGGCAGAACGACTGATACACCAGAGGTCCGTTCGTCTCGGTCCTCTCGTACTAGAGACGACTCCTCTCAAAGCTCCAACGCCCATGGTGGATAGGGACCGAACTGTCTCACGACGTTCTGAACCCAGCTCGCGTACCGCTTTAATGGGCGAACAGCCCAACCCTTGGGACCTACTCCAGCCCCAGGATGCGACGAGCCGACATCGAGGTGCCAAACCCTTCCGTCGATGTGGACTCTTGGGAAGGATAAGCCTGTTATCCCCGGAGTACCTTTTATCCGTTGAGCGACGGCACTTCCACTTGTTACCGCCGGATCACTATGGCCTGCTTTCGCACCTGCTCGAGCTGTCGCTCTCGCAGTCAAGCTCCCTTATGCCATTACGCTCTACGCACGATTTCCAACCGTGCTGAGGGAACCTTTGCGCGCCTCCGTTACATTTTAGGAGGCGACCGCCCCAGTCAAACTACCCACCAGATGCTGTTCCCGCCCCGGATCACGGCAGCGGGTTAGAAGCCCAGACTACGAAGGGTGGTATCCCAAGGTCGACTCCACCGGCACTGGCGTGCCGGCTTCAAAGCCTCCCACCTATCCTGGACAACGTACCCCGAACTCCAACATCTAGCTGTAGTAAAGGTTCACGGGGTCTTTCCGTCCAACCACGGGTACTCGGCATCTTCACCGAGACTACAGTTTCACCGGATCCCTCGAAGAGACAGCGCCCAACTCGTTACGCCATTCGTGCAGGTCGGAACTTCGCGTTCATCCTCCATTTCGGGAGGCGCAGACTATCCCTTCACCTTGACGAAATGCTCGCGAGTATTGCTTCAGCGGCATAGCGCCTGCGCCCGCTCGGATTCATCCCGTGAGCGAGCTCGACGATCTCGACGAGACCGTCTCGACGCAGGTGCACCCCGTCTGCCATCAAGCGGCAGACCGAGGCGAACCGATCGAAGTCGTACCGCTTGCTCGACAGAAGCGGGTACCGCTCGAAGTGCGGGACGATGCGACCGAGGATCTCCTCGAGTCGCCGGGTCTCCCACTTGAGGGTCTTGTCGCTTCGGTCGGGCCGGATGCTTCCGCATCCGAAGTACGTCCTTGATCGCATGAAGCACCTCGGCAGGATCTCCGTTCTGACTGACCGAGAAGCCGGGCCTCACCTCCCAGCCCACGAGCAACGTGGCCCGTGGAGCAATGGAAACGGTGAAGCAGCCTTCTCCGTCGACGTACCCGGAGATGTATGCCGAGAGGAACTCGCGACTGTTGTGCCAAGGGCCGGCGTCTGATCGCACTCATAGATTTTCCGGCAACCGCCGGAACGAGATGCGATCTCATCGTCACAGATGTGTGACGAATCAGTCGTTACGGGGTCAACCCTACTGGTAATGAGCAGTAGAGCGACTTCCCACGGGATTACCCTTTCGCTACTACGACGTCCTTGAAAGCGTCGCATACGAGGAGGGCTTCCCCGTTATTAGCCGGTTTGTCCGCCAGGATCACTCCTGACTCGGGCAATTCAATTACCCGACAAGGAATTTCGCTACCTTAGGACGGTTATAGTTACCGCCGCCGTTTACCGGGGCTTGGATTCGAAGCTTCGCCCGAAAGCTAACCTCTCCTCGTGACCTTCCGGCACCGGGCAGGCGTCAGCCCCTATACGTCGTCTTACGACTTCGCAGAGACCTGTGTTTTTGGTAAACAGTCGGTTGGGCCGTTTCACTGCGGCCATCTCGGGCTTTAATCCGCGAGGGATTATCACCCTACCATGGCGCCCCTTCTCCCGAAGTTACGGGGCCATTTTGCCGAGTTCCTTTTCGAGGGTTCTTCCGATCGCCTTGGTATTCTCTACCTGCCTACCTGTGTCGGTTTTGGTACGGGCACGTCCCACCTCCCTAGACGCTTTTCTAGGAGGCATGGTGGCGGCCACTTCGAGCTGAACGCTCTCGGCATCCCGTCTCAGGCTGTGTGAGCGACGGATTTCCCTATCGCTCGCCCTACGCGGTTACCCCAGGTCGACCATCGCCTGGGTTGGCTTGACCTACCCCGTCCCGCCATCGGTGATAGCGGTGGGTACGTGGTACTGGAATATCAACCAGTTGTCCATCGCCTACGCCTTGCGGCCTCGGCTTAGGTCCCGACTAACCCTGAGCAGATTAGCTTTACTCAGGAACCCTTAGGCATTCGGCGGACATGTTTCTCACATGTCTTTCGTTACTCGTGCCAGCATTCTCACTTCCCAAGCCTCCACGGCTGGCTTACGCCGCCGCTTCACTGGCGTGGGAACGCTCCCCTACCACTCCATCAAAAGATGAAGTCCGTGGCTTCGGCTCCATGCTTGAGCCCCGTTACATTGTCCGCGCCCGACCACTTGACCAGTGAGCTGTTACGCACTCTTTGAATGGTGGCTGCTTCTAAGCCAACATCCTGGTTGTCTCTGCAATCGGACATCGTTTCCCACTTAGCATGGAATTAGGGGCCTTAGCCGACGGTCTGGGCTGTTTCCCTTTTGACCACGAAGCTTATCCCCCGCAGTCTGACTCCCGCACTCTGGAATTACGGCATTCGGAGTTTGCCTGATTTCGGTAAGCTGGTAGGCCCCCTAGACCAAACAGTGCTCTACAACCGCAATTGAACATGCGAGGCTATACCTAAATATATTTCGGGGAGAACCAGATATCTCTGAGTTTGATTAGCCTTTCACTCCGATCCACAGGTCATCCGCCCAGTTTTCAACCTAGGTCGGTTCGGTCCTCCACGGGGTCTTACCCCCGCTTCAACCTGCCCATGGATAGATCACTCAGTTTCGGGTC
>Ga0307374_10006158_pt1:10000-19000 | contig 19000 bp, 14 predicted proteins | sample OX3MG_FD_202532 | JGI IMG/M metagenome (GOLD analysis project Ga0307374, IMG submission 202532) | Soil microbial communities from Risofladan, Vaasa, Finland - OX-3 | ecosystem: Environmental > Terrestrial > Soil > Coastal area > Acid sulfate soil | place: Finland: Risofladan, Vaasa...
CACATTCGGCGGCGGGCTCAAGGTGCGCACCACGCTCGACGTCCAGTTGCAGCAGGCCGCCCGTGACGCGATCACGCAGGTGCTGCCCGCGAGCCTCGGGCCGACCGCCGCCCTCGTCGCGCTCGATGCACAGACCGGCGCGGTGCTCGCGATGATCGGCGGGCAGAACTACCACCGCAGTCAGTTCAACCTGGCGACGCAGGGCGAGCGCCAGCCGGGCTCCGCCTTCAAGCCGTTCGTGCTCGCGACGGCGCTGAAGGAGAACATCTCGCCGGCGACCATGATCACCTCGGTCAAGCACGTGACGATCAACGCCGGTGGCCGCCTCTGGCAGGTCAACAACTTCGAGGGCGAGGCGCTCGGTCCGATCAACCTCGCCAAGGCGATCGCCGTCTCGGACAACTCGGTGTTCTCGCAGCTGACGGCGCTCGTCGGGCCGTCCAACGTCGCCACCACCGCCCGCCGACTCGGCATCACGACGCCGCTCCAGGGATACTTCGCGATCGGGCTCGGCGCCGAGCCCGCCACGCCGCTCGAGATGGCGCGCGCATACGCCTCGTTCGCCGACGGCGGCAGTCGCATCGACGGGTCGATCTTCGGGAACCAGCCGCGCGCGGTGGACGAGATCACAATCGGCGGCAAGGTCGACGTGAACAGGCCGGTGTACGTGCCTGTGCTCACCTCGACCCAGGCGGAGGTGGTCAACCAGCTTCTCCAGGGCGTCGTGCAAGGCGGGACCGGGACGGCGGCGGCGATCGCCGGGCACGCGGTCGCGGGCAAGACGGGAACGACGGAGAACTACGGCGACGCCTGGTTCGTCGGCTACACACCGCAGATCGTGGCGGCCGTCTGGGTCGGCTATCCGAACAGCCTCGTGCCGATGCTGACCCAGTTCCACGGCCACCCCGTCGTCGGCGGCACGTTTCCGGCCCTGATCTGGAAGGCGTTCGTCCAGCGGGCGATCGCGCTCAAGAAGTACCCACCCGCCAACTTCACGGCGCCACCGTCGCTGTACGCGGCCCCGGTGACCGTGGTCAATCGCAACGGCATCCTCGAACGCGACAACGGCGTCTGCAAGAACATCGCGCAAGTCGAGTTCTACGGCGGCCAGGGACCGACCCGCGTCGCGACGTGCAAGCCGAACGAGGTCGATGTCCCCAACGTCGTCGGCCAGTCGATCGCTGCGGCCGAGGCGCGGATCATCGGCCAGCCGCTGACTGCGGCGTTCGTCTACAAGCCCGCGAAGACCGGTCAGCGCATGGGTTACGTGATCGGGCAATTCCCGCGCAACGGCACCCTATCCGCGTACGACAAGATCACACTTGTCCTGGCGAAGTCGCTCCACGGTGTCATCCCACGCGTGATCGGGCTGCGCCTGCCGACTGCCCGGCCCGAGCTTGTTCGTCTGCACCTAAAGATCCGGACAGCCGGTGACCCGACCGGACAGATCGTCAAGCAGTCGCTGCCGCCCGAGACCGCTTCGGCGCCCGGCCGCACGATCGTCCTCACGTTCAAGCCGAAAACGAGCGGCTGAGAAAGCGCGAGTCGGCGAGGCCGTAGCGCCAGCGCCGCTCGGCCGCCTTCGTGATCCCGATGCGCAGGCCGGTGACGACAGCCACCGGCCCCCGCCGGGGTCGTAGGTCGAACGGCGGTTCGTGCACGGAGAGCCCGTCGTGCTCGCCGGTCAGGCCGAGCGCCTGGCAGAGCCGGCCGGGCCCCGAGCAGAGCAAGCGCGAGTCGTCGCGGCCCCGGCGGGCGCGCATCTCGCCGAGCCCGTCGGTCGGCTCGAGCGCGCGCACGAGCACTGCGTCGCCGACCCCCTCTTCGCCGCAGACGAGGTTCAGGCACCAGTGCACGCCGTAGGAGCGGTAGACGTAGACGGCTCCGCCCGGCAGGAACATCGACGCGTTCCGGGCGGTGCGCCGGTTGCCGAAGGCGTGCGAAGCCGGATCGGCATGGTCGTAGGCCTCCACCTCGACGATGATCCCGCCGACGCCGTTCACGTGAAGCTGCGCGCCGATCAGCTCGGGCGCGAGCTCGTGGACGTCACGCCGCAGGTCCACGGAGCCTCTACACGAGCGCGGCGTGGAGCGCCTCGGCGACGCGCTCCTGGTCGGAGCGTCCGAGCCGCGCGTGGAAGGGAAGCGCCATCGTACGGTTGCTGCAGTCCTCGCTCACCGGCAGCATCCCCTCCGAGAAGCCGTACCGCTCGCGCATGTACGACTGCAGGTGAATCGAAGGCAGGTACGGCGCCGTCGCGATCCCCTGCTGGTCGAGCCGGGTCATCACCGCGCCGCGGTCGGCGCCCGGCGGGAGCTTCACGACGTAGACGAACCACGAGCGAACGTGATCCTCGTCATCGGGGAACGGCGTCTCGACGTCGACCCCGGCGAGCAGCTCGTTGTAGACGGCCGCGACACCGCGACGCGCTTCGAGGATGCGATCGAGCTTCCCGAGCTGGCCGATGCCGAGCGCGGCAGAGAGGTCGTCGAGGCGGTAGTTGTAACCGAGACGACCGTGCTGCAACCAACTCGATGTCTCGAGCCGGCCCTGGTTTCGCAAAGACACCAGCAGCTCGTGCTCATCGGCATCGCCGGTGGTCACCGCGCCACCCTCACCCGTCGTCATCTGCTTGTTGGGATAGAACGCCCACACCGCCGGATGCCCGTGCGAGCCCAGACGCCTGCCCTTGTAGGTCGCACCGAGCGCCTCGCAGGCATCCTCGATCAGCGTGATGCCGTGCCGCTCACAGAGCGGGATCAGCGCGTCGTACTCGGCCGGGTAGCCGAAGATGTCGACCGCGACGAGCGCCTTGGTCCGCGGGGTGATCGCCGCCTCGACCGCTGCCGGGTCGAGGTTGAACGTCAGCGGGTCGATGTCGGCGAACACCGGGATCGCGCCCTCGTAGATCGCGCAGTTCGCCGAGGCGACGAACGAATACGGCGACGTGATCACCTCGTCGCCCGCCTCGACGCCGGCGAGCCGCATGCACAGGTGCAGCCCAGCCGTCCCCGACGAGACCGCGGCGCAGTAGGGCGAGCCGACCGCATCGGCCAGAAGCGCTTCGAACCGCGGCCCGGTCGGACCGAGCGAGAGCCAGCCCGAGCGCAGAACCTCGAGGACGAGCTCCTCGTCGCGCTCGTCGATCCACGGCGCGCTCAGGTTGATGCGAGTGGTGATGCTCAACGAATCAGCTGCGCGCGAGCTGCGGCACGTGGTCGAGCCAGTGCGACCACCGCTCGCTCTTGCCGCGCACCGTGTCGAGATAGGCCCTCTGAATCGCGAGCGTCACCTCACCGACACCGATCTCGTAGTCATCGATCGAACGGAGCGGCGTCACCTCGGCGGCAGTGCCGCACATGAACACCTCGTCCGCGAGGTAGAGGTCGGAGCGGATGAGCGGCTTCTCGATCACGGTGTAGCCGAGGTCGGACGCGATCTGCTTGATCGTGTCGCGTGTGATGCCGGGCAGGATCCCGGACGAGAGGTCGGGCGTGTAGATCACACCGTCGCGCAGGACGAAGATGTTCTCGCCCGAGCCGTCGGCGACCGTTCCCTCGGGGGTGAGCAGGATCGCCTCGTCATATCCGGCATTGTTCGCCTCGGTGACCGCGAGCATCGAGTTCAGGTACACCCCGGTGGCCTTCGAGACGTGCGGGACGACGTTCGGCGGCACACGCTGCCACGAGGAGATCTTCGCGCGGATGCCCTTGCTGAGCCCCTCCTCGCCGAGGTACGAGCCCCACGGCCAGCTCATGATCACGGTCTCGACCGGGTTGTCGCGCGCCGCCACGCCGAGCTGGCCGTAGCCGTAGAAGGCGATCGGGCGCACGTAGCACTCGGGCAGGCCGTTGGCACCGAGGAGCTCGTTGCAGGCGCTCTTCAGCTCGTCGACGGTGTAGGGAACCGGCATGTGCAGGAGGCGCGCCGAGTTGTGCAGGCGCTGCATGTGCTCGCCGAGCCGAAACACGGCGGGCCCCTTGGGCGTGTCGTAGCAGCGGATGCCTTCGAAGACACCGGTGCCGTAGTGCAGGCCGTGCACACCGACGTGGACCTTGGCGTCCGCCCAGTCGACGAGCTCGCCGTTCATCCAGATCTTCTCGGTCTCCTGCACCGCGCCGCTCCTTTTCCTGGGCCCTGGGACGATCCGGATTCTACCCGTGGCTCACCAGGTCGACGGGGCGCGCCCGCGCGAGCCGCAGGAGCTCGCCGGGGCTGATCGACGCCATGTGCGACGGGCTGCCGGCCCCGATCCAGACCACGCCGTGGGCGAGCAGCGAGGAATCCATCAGGGTTTGCGTGACGGCGCGATGCGGAAAAGGCGCCACGGCGCCGGGCTCGAAACCGGTCGCCTCGAGCACCTCGCCGGGGCGCGCCACACGAACGAGCTGCGCCGGCAGCGCGGCCGCAACCGCCCGCTCGTCGGCGCGCCGGTCACCGGGGACGAGCACGAGCACGAATGCTCCGTCGCACACGAGCACGAGCGACTTGACGATCTGGGAGAGGTCGCAGCCGATCGCACGCGCAGCCTCGCGGGCGGTCGGTGTCCCTTCCTCGAACTCCTCGATCCGGGACTCGACCGCTGCGCCACGGAGGACGGCGGAAACGCGTTCGACAGACTCGGGCCAGGCCACCGCCCGCTATGAGATCAGATAGGCCTCGTCCATGCCCTCGCGCAGCTTGGCCACGAGCTCGGGCGGGGCGGGCGAGTCGATCGAGAGCGCCATCAGCGCCTTGCCGCCCGCGCGGTTGCGCGAGACGGTCATGTTGGCGATGTTGACACCGGCTGCGCCGAAGAGCGTGCCGATGCGCCCGATCACCCCCGGAATGTCGTCGTAGAGCAGCAGCGCCATGCGCGGGGCGAGCTCCATCTCGAGATCGAAGCCGAGCGCGCTGACGAGAAAGTGCCGCGCGTCGGTGCCGATCGTCGTTCCGGCGACGCGGACGTCGTCGGCCGACACCGCCACCAGATTGGTGTAGTCGCGCGACGAGCGACGCTTCTCCTCGGACACGTCGATACCGCGGTCGGCCGCGACCACCGGCGCGTTCACGTAGTTCACCGGCTGGTCGGTGTGACCCTGGAAGGCGCCGTTCAGCGCTGCGACGGTGAGCAACCGCGTGTCGTGGTCGGCGAGCTCGCCGTACACCTCGATCGTGATGCGCCGCACGTCGCCGCCGGCGAGCTCCATCGCAAGGCGCCCGAGCTTGGCAACCAGCGGAACGTACGGCCCGAGCACCTCGAGGTCCTCTGCGCCGATCGTCGGGATGTTGACCGCATTCGAGACCAGGCCGCCCTCGAGCGCGGCGGCAACCTGCTCGGCGACGACCACGCCCGCCCGGTCCTGGGCCTCCTCCGTCGAAGCGGCGAGGTGCGGCGTCACGACCACGTTGGGGGCCGCGAGCAGCGGGCCCGAGTACGGCTCCTGCACGTACACGTCGATCGCCGCCCCGGCGACCTTGCCCGACTCGAGCGCCGCAATCAGCGCCGGCTCGTCGACGAGCTCGCCGCGAGCCGCATTCACGATCCGCACTCCGTCCAGCATGCGTCCAATCGCATCTGCGTCGATCGCGTTGCGGGTGTCGTCGTTCAACGGCAGGTGCAGCGTCAGGAACTCGGCGCGCGCGAGCACCTCGTCGAATGTCCCGCTCTCGACACCGAGCTCCTTGAAGCGCTCCACGGAGACAAACGGATCGTAGGCGAGCACCTTCATCTGCAGACCGAGCGCGCGGCGCGCCACCTGGCGGCCGATCCGTCCGAACCCGAGCATGCCCAGCGTCTTGTCGGCGAGCTCGACCCCGCCCCACTTCGACCGCTCCCAGCGGCCCTCGACGAGGGCGGCGTGCGCCTGCGGGATGTTGCGCGCCAGCGCGAGCAGCAGGCCGATCGTGTGCTCGGCCGCGGAGACGACGTTCGACTCGGGCGCGTTCGCCACGACAATGCCCCGCCTCGTCGCGGCGTCGACGTCGACGTTGTCGACCCCCACCCCGGCGCGCCCGATCACCTTCAGCCGCGCGCCTCGCGCGATCACGTCCGCGGTCACCTTTGTCGCCGAGCGGACGATCAGCGCGTCGTACCGGTCGATGATCTCCTCGAGTGGTGACTCGGTGTCGACGTCGACGTCGAAGCGCTTCCGCAGAAGCTCGACCCCCGCATCTGCAATCACCTCACGGACGAGAACGCGTGCGGTCACGCCGTAGCGGTCATACCGTTACGGGGCTCTCGTAGGCCTCGAACGCGCGCGGGACGGCAACGCCCCGTTCGATCGCTGCGCCGAGCTCGACGAGAGACAGCTCGATCGCCGCCAGCGCCGTCGCGATGTCGAACACGTCGAACCAGCCGATGTGGCCGATCCGAACGATCAGGTCTTTCAGGTGTCCCTGGCCGGGCGCAAGCGTGACGCCGTGGCGATCACGGAGGTGCAGGAGCAGCACGGCCGGGTCGATCCCTTCAGGCACCCGCACGGCGGTCACGACGGCAGCGGAGTCGTCGTCGGGCGAGAACAGCTCGAGCCCCATTGCCTTCACGCCGGCCCGCGCCGCGCGGCCGAGGCGGATGTGGCGCTCGAACCCTGCCTCGAGGGTGTCGCCGAGGATCAGCCCGAGCGCGACGTCGAGGCTACGGATCAGCGAGACGGCCGGCGTGAACGCCGCGTCCAGCTTGTCCTGGGCCTGCTTGTTCCTGGGCCAGTCGAAATAGAAGCTGCGCGACGGCTTCAGGCGCTCGAGGACGTGCGCGGGCAGGGACGCCAGCGCGAGCCCGGGCGGGCACATCAACGCCTTCTGCGAGCCCGAGATGACGACATCGATCCCCCAGGCATCCGTCTCGAGCGGCACGGCGCCGAGCGACGAGATGGCGTCGACGACGAGCGTCGCGCCGCCGACCGCCTCCTTGATCGCGCGCACGTCGGAGACGACGCCCGTCGAGGTGTCGGACTGCTGGCAGAACACGATCTCGGCTCCTGATTCGCTCACCGCGGCGCCCACCTCGGCCGGGTCCGGGACCTCGCCCCACTCATAGCGGAGCGCCTGGACGTCGAGCTCGTGCTGGTTGCAGATCGAGATCCAGCGCTCGCCGAACGAGCCGTGGCTGACGACGGCGACACGATCGCCGCTCGTACAGAGATTTGCAACGGCCGACTCCATCGCTCCGGTTCCGGAGGCGGTGAAGAGCAGCACGTCCGAGCTCGTGCGAACGACATCCTTGAGCCGCGCGAGGGTCCGCGCATAGACCTCGCGGAAGTCCGGACCACGATGGTGGACGATCGGCTCGGCCCCGGCCGCGAGCACCGCCGGGGGCACGGGCGTCGGGCCCGGCGTGAAGAGGTACCGCTTCTCCAAAGCGGTACCAGCGTAGCGGCGGTTCCCTGGCGCAGACAGGGAATGCGGCGTTCAGGCCGGGCAAGCGCCCACGGGTTGACCCACTTGACGGAGCGCGGCTCCGCCGGGCTCACAGCACACTATGACCGTGGACGTCCTCCTGTCATTCGCCGCCGCGCTCGTCTCGCTTCGCCTCGCGGGCCTGCTTGCCCGCGCACGGCGACATGCCTGGGCGGGCGGCGCGCTCTCGTTCGCGGTCGCCGCCGCCGCGATGGCGTGGGGCGCCGCCCACGGCTGGGACGCCCACGTGTTCCGGATCTGGTACCTGACCGGCGCGCTGCTCGCAGCGCCGCTGCTCGGCATCGGCTCACTGCAGCTCGCGGGCCGCCGCTTCGCCGCCCCACTCGGGCTCGTCTACACCGGCATCGCCGTCGGTGTCGCCGCGGCGATGCCCTTGCACGGGACGTTCGACTCCACGCGGGTGCCTCACGCCCAGGATCACGTCGACGCGCTCCCGCGCATCGTGGCGATCGCGGGCAGCTCGCTCGGGACCCTCGCGGTGCTCGTGGTCGCGGCGGCCACGCTGAAGCGGCGCCCACTCGGCAACGCGCTGGTCGTCGCCGCCGTGGTCGCCGCCGCAGGCGGGTCGGCGCTGACGCAGACAGCCGCCGGGGCGGCCGCCGCCTGCTTCGCGCTCGCCGCGGGGCTCCTCTATGCGGCGGTGCGCGTCTAGGAACCTGGTTGCCTGCGCAGCCGAAACCAGGATCGTGTCCTTCAGCGATCCCCGGGAGGCACCAGACGTGAACCTGGTTTCGCCTGCGGCGAGAACCAGGTTCAGCAATCGTCGCCTGCGCCACCGTCCGGACGTTCGATCCTGGTTGCCGGCGCAGCCGGAACCAGGATCGTGTCAGCGATTTCTCCGGGAGGCACCAGACGTGAACCTGGTTTCGCCTGCGGCGAGAACCAGGTTCAGCAATCGTCGCCGGCGCCACCGTCCGGACGTTCGATCCTGGTTGCCGGCGCAGCCGGAACCAGGATCGTGTCTGAAGCGTTTCGGCGAAGGTCCAACACGCGAGCCTGTCAGGTTCACGCGCTGAGCTTCGCGCGCACGCGCTCGTTGACCACGCGCGGGTCGGCCCGGCCGCCGGTCTCCTTCATCACCTGACCGACGAAGAAGCCGATCAGGCCCTCTTTGCCGCTTCGGTACTGCTCGGCCTGCGCCGGGTTTGCCTCGATGATGCGCTCGATCACCGGGTCGAGTGCGCCTGCGTCGGCGACGACCTTCTGTTCGAGGTACGGCGCGGCACTGAAGCCCTCGTCGCCGACCTTCGCGAGCGCTTCGTCGAACGTGGCCCGCGGGATCTCGGAACGTGCCGTTACGAGTTGCGCCAGCTCTACCGCGTCGACGGCGTCCGGTGAGATCCCCGTCGCGACGAACTGGTTGGCAAGCACGTTCGCCGCCTCCTTTGCATCGGCGCCCGCCGCGACGAGGGCCGACCAGAGCCGGTCGAGCCCACCCGTCACGAGCACGTCGGCGTCGTAGAACGAGAGCGTGTCGGCGACGCGGCGGATGCGCGCGCCCGGCAGTTCGCCGATCTCTCCGCGCAGGCGGTCGATGAGCTCGTCCGGCGGATGCACCGGGACGAGGTCGGGCTCGGGGAAGTAGCGGTAGTCCTGCGCCTC
>Ga0307374_10006161_pt1 | contig 18998 bp, 19 predicted proteins | sample OX3MG_FD_202532 | JGI IMG/M metagenome (GOLD analysis project Ga0307374, IMG submission 202532) | Soil microbial communities from Risofladan, Vaasa, Finland - OX-3 | ecosystem: Environmental > Terrestrial > Soil > Coastal area > Acid sulfate soil | place: Finland: Risofladan, Vaasa | collected...
GCGGGCGTGGACCCGCTGCGCTGGCACGACCTGCGCCACACGTTCGGTTCACTCCTGGCCGCTGGCGGCGTGGATCTCGTTTCGATTCAGGCCGCGATGGGGCATAGCGCGCTTGCGACGACGTCACGCTACCTGCACGGGCGGTCGGCTTCGGATCAGGCTGACCGTTTTTCGAGGGCATTCGGCCCGGCCACGGCTACCCCGGGGGAGACGCCCGTACACGTATAGCCGCTAGATGTCGTGCCTACACACGTTCCGAACGCGAGTGATCGGAGCCTTGCCGCCGAGGGCGCTGTGAGCTCGCCGCTCGTTGTAATGGCGCATCCAGTATCGCAGCGCCCGCTGGCGGTGGCCAGAGCTCAGATAGATGACCCCGTATCCCCATTCACGGGCCATGGTTTGGTGAAAGCGCTCTACTTCGCCATTCGTGCGGGGGGTATAGGGCTTGGTACGCAGGTGGCGGACGCCGCGGGCGGCAAAGATCCTCGCCAGGGACTGGTTGCGGGTGTAACTCCAGGCGTTGTCGGTCATGACCCGTCGGGTGATGACCCCGCGCGCGGCAAACCACGCCAGGGCGCGCACCACAAACGCCGTCACGGTGCCGGGTCTCAGGACCGTCTTCGTGGGTCAACCCACCGGGCGCGAGGGCTGAGGGCGAGCCGCGAGTTCCTCCACGCCCCTGGGTCCGTCAGGGCACCACGGGACGACCCATACCCGCGCGGCGAGCTCCGCCACCCGGCGCAGATGGGGAACCTCAAGATGGGCCCGACGCGATAACAGCGGGTCCTTCGTCCCGCTTGCGGCGAGGCTGCCATTGACCACCCAACCGTACGGCTCGATTCCTGCACGGCGAAGATCCTCCTGAAGCTGGGCAGCCTCGCTGATCGGCGTGGCCTCAGGGAGCGTGACGATCAGCAGGCGAGTGAAGTCCGGGTCCTGGAGGCGTAACAGGGGCGTGATGACCCGACCCGCAATGGGCTTTCGGAGGCGTCCCGTGGACCGCATGACCTCGCGGTGATAGGCCCCGGCCGTATCCAGCAGCAGCAGGGTATGTCCGGTCGGGGCCGTGTCGAGGACGACGTAGCGCTCCATACCCCGCCTCAGCGTCCGCCAAAAGGCCCGAAGACCGCGATCTCCTGCGTGCAGGGCGAGCGCAGGTCCTCCTCGAGCAGCGCCCGCTGCTGAGGATCAAGCTCACCCGCCGCGTCAAGCCGCTCGCGGGCATACCGCTGCACCTCCTGCGCCGGATCGATGCGGCTCACCGCGAGACCGCTCGGAAGATTCGCCGTGATTGAGTCTTCCCAGCGGCCGGCGGGATCGGTGGTGGAGAGGTCGACCTCGTGCCCGAGTCGAACCAGACCGAGGGCGACGGCGCAGGCAATCGTTGTCTTTCCGACGCCCCCCTTGCCCATGACCAGGACGGCGCCGAGCCCGAGTGCACTCAGCTCCCGGACGAGATCCCCGAGTCCGAGCGGGGGGGGTCCCGTGCGTGGCGTCAGCTGCTCCGCTGGCGTAACCGGAGAGCCCTGATCTCGGACCAGACCGCGGAGCGCCGCCAGTCCGATGAGGTCGCCGGCCGTCAGCGGAACCTCGTCGCGGGGCAGGGCCCGCAGGGCCTCCGGCATAGCCTCGATCGCGTCGCGCTGGCGCTGGGCGAGGGCCTCGGCGACGCGGTCGTCGGCCAGGGGATTGGCGAAGACGCCGTTCAGCGCGAGGCGCTGGTTGCCGATGCCGAGCGCCGCGAGCTCCTGCGACGCGCGGGCCGCCTCACGTAGATCGCCCCGGTCGGGGCGGCTGACGAGCACAAGGGTCGTCTGCACCGGATCGGCGAGCGCCGCCACGGCGGCCTCGTAGTGCGTCCGCTGCGCCTCCAGGCCGGCCAGCGGGCCAAGGCAGCTCGCCCCGGCGGTGCTCGTCTGCAGATAGGTGCTCCAGGCGCTCGGCAGGCTCAGCAGGCGCAGCGTGTGCCCGGTCGGTGCGGTGTCGAAGACCACATGGTCAAACTCAGCTGAAGGGTCAACGAGCAGGCGCGTGAACTCATCGAACGCGGCAACCTCGACCGTGCACTGGCCCGAGAGCTGCTCCTCGAGCGCGCGGACCTGGGCCTCTGGCAACGCGATCCGGTAGGGCGTGACCACACGCTCACGGTAGGCCAGGGCGGCCGCCTCCGGGTCCACGTTCATCACGAACAGCCTGCCGACCTCGGGGACCGAGGTCGGCAGGTGTCCGGCCGAAACACGAAGCACGTCATTGAGGTTCGAGGCCGGATCGGTGCTCACGAGGAGCACCCGCCGTCCGGCATCGGCAAGCGCGACAGCCGTCGCGCTTGCGAGCGTGGTCTTGCCGACCCCGCCCTTGCCGGTGAAGAGCAGGAGCCGGGTTAGAGGGTCACCTCGGAACAGCGATCTCAGCATCGGACCAGCGCCGCGCCCGGCACCCGCCGCAGTTCGGACGCCCCGACGACGTTGCGAGCTCTCCCCCGTGTCGCACCCTCGAAGACCACGTACGGAAGATAGTCGCCGGGCAGCCCCGTGCCCTGGCGTGGTGGAGATCTAGCAGGTGAACCTCCGCGCATCGTGGTATGCATCGCCGCTGGCTCTGAGGCAAGCAAGGCCGGGGCACCTGAGGTGTTCGTGGGTGGCTCGCTGGCCCTGGCGATGGCAGCCATCGGGCCCGCGGAGAGTTAGGGGCGGTCGTCGACACCGAGCCGTCCCTTGCTGGGTGGGCTGAGATTTCACGTCGGGTTCCTGTCCCGGAACCACCGAGATCACCCAGATCAGGCAGCCCGCCGGGGTCGGCTGGCGCGAGGCAGCAGGCCCTCGGCACGCAGCCGCCGTTCGATGTCAGTGATCGAGACGACGCCGACCGGGCGTCCGGCTGAGTCGATCACAACAGCCCGGCCCACGCGCCTGAAGACCGGATCGGCCAGGAGCGCCGATGCGCTGTGGGAGGGCTCAAGACGCAGCTCGGGGTCGCGGTGGGCGAGGGCACTGAGCATGGTCACGGCACGCTCAGGTGCCGGCAGCGCCCGCACGTCGCGCAGCGTGACGATCCCGATCGCCTGCCCCCCGGGCTCGGTGACCGGGAACGCGCCAAACAGGTAACGCGCAAAACCCATCTCGATCGCCTCGGCCACCGTCAGGGTCGCGGGCAGACTGACTGCGGGCGTGCTCATCAGATCAGCTGCGGTCCGATCGCCGAGGACACGAACGACCTCGGACGCCTGTGCCTCGGCGCCGGCGGCCACGATCAGGAACCCGCCGATGAGCGCGAACCAGAGCCCAGCGATCAGACCCTCAAGGAAGGCCAGCGCGCCGAGGGCCACGAAACCCCAGCCGAACGCGCGGCCGATGCGCGCGGCGCTCGCCGTTGCGCGATCGCGGTCGCCGTGATGTCGCCACATGAGCGAGCGGGCGATCCTGCCCCCGTCGAGCGGGAAGGCAGGCAGAAGGTTGAAGCCGAGGATGGCAACGTTGATGAAGAGCGCGTAGTCAAGGAACGCAAGCCCCCACGAGGGCAGTTGCCCTCCGATCGCCACCAGGATGATTGCCAGCAGCGCCACGATCACGGCGGTCACCGCGGGACCCGCAGCCGCGAACCGCAGCTCGTCGCCCGGCTGCTGCGCCTCTCCCTCCAGTCGCGATACGCCACCGAGCAGCCAAAGGTCGATCTCCTCAACCTTGATGCCATGCCTGCGTGCGACCACGGCGTGCCCTAGCTCATGCAGGAGAATGCCGGCGAACAGGCCCAGGGCGCTCAGCAGGCCGAGTGCGTAGGCGGCCGTCTGGCTCAAGGCCGGATCCGCGTCGGGGAAGTAGGTGCTGCCCAGCGACCACGTGATCACCCCGACGATGACCAGCCACATCGGATGGATGCCGATGGGAATGCCCAAGATGCGGCCGACTCGGAACGTGGAGCGGCGCATGATCTTCTAGGCCTGCGTCGCGCTGCCGGGCGCTGCTGATGGCCCGACGACTGGACGCCTACCCATGAACACCGATCCTGATCTTGGCGCCCCTACGCGCGGCGACCAGCGAGTAGCGGCGTGCCCCCGCGAGCCGCTCCCTCGGGCGACCGGCCTGTCGTGGGCATGGCACGTTGGTAGCGCCCCCGTCCGACGCGCTCGAACCGCGAGGCACGGGTTCCGACGTTGGCGGCGAGGCAAGACTTGACCGATGGCCACAGGAGCGGCTCACCGGGCAGCTCCTGTGCGGCTGCGTGGATCTCACGGGCCTGCATGGGCGTCCCGACTGCCTCCAGAACTCTGATGACCATCTCAAGGACCGGGCTTGGGCCGGATGGAATGGGCCGAGCGCGGGCGGCTGTGACGTGACACGAGAGCGTCTTCTGCCCGTGGCGCTCCGAGCTGCAATGGCCATGAGGACAGACGGGGCGCGATCACGCATCCGGCGGTCCAACGGGGCGAGCGAGATAGCGTTCGAACCACGCGGCTGCGAGCCGCGAGACCTCCTCGAGTGCGCCGGGCTCCTCGAAGAGGTGCGTGGCGCCCGGAACGATCGAGACCTCCGAGAGCACCCGGAGTCTGCGCTGCGCCTGCCGGTTGAGTTCGAGCACGACCTCGTCGCGGCCACCAACGATCAACAGCACCGGGGCTCGAACATCGGCCAGACGTGCGGTGGCGAGGTCCGGGCGGCCGCCCCGCGAGACGACCGCGCGGACCCGGTCGCCGAGCTCGGCCGCAGCCCACAGGGCGGCACCGGCACCGGTGCTGGCGCCGAAGTACCCCACAGGGAGCTTGGCGACCGTAGGCTCCGTGAACGCCCAGTCGGTCGCCGCAACGAGTCGCTCTGCCAGCAGCGAGATGTCGAACACGTTGGCTCGGTTGAAGGCTTCCTCCGGGGTCAGCAGATCGAGCAGCAGGGTGGCAAGACCGCGGTCGTTGAGCGCTGCCGCCACGTCGCGGTTTCGAGGACTGTGGCGGCTGCTCCCGCTGCCGTGCGCGAACACGACCAGGCCGGATGCCGACCCGGGGCCACGGAGGTCGCCAACGATCTGGCCGCTGGCACCAATGGATATCCGCACCTCGTTGGCGCGCGTCAGGGGCGGCGGCGGATCGTCCGCGTTGCCCGCGAGGAGTTCGATGATCTCGTCATCACGCGTCTGACTGAAGTCTTCGTACCAGGCGCCGACCGCCCAGAGGAACTCGGGTTGCAGTACGCAGATCACGTCGTCGGCCTCGTCGTGCAGCGCGGCGACGGTCGCCGGCGCGCCGACGGGGACGGCAAGGACCACGTGGCGCGGATGATGGGCGCGGACCGCGCGCAGTGCCGCCCGGGCGGTGCCACCGGTCGCCAGCCCGTCATCTACGACGAGCACCGCGCGTCCGGCGAGCTCGAGCGGTCGGCCAGCCCGATAGCGCGCAACACGAGCGTCGATCTCGACCCGCGCACGGGCGATCGCGGCCTCCAGTTCCTCGTGGCCGACCATCAGCTGCTGGATCGCAGACTGATCCAGCACGCGGATGTCGCCCTCAGCGACCGCGCCAATGCCGTACTCCGGGTTGCCGGGCGCCCCGATCTTGCGCACCACGAGCACGTCAAGCGGCGCCCTGAGCGCGTGGGCAACCTCCCAGGCAACCGGGACGCCACCGCGGGCGAGCCCGAGGACCACCGGGTGCTCCGAGGCGAATGCGCCCAGGTGCGTCGCAAGCTCGCGACCAGCGGCGCGTCGGTCAGCAAATGCACGGGCAGCGTGTGTGCGCATTGGATCCTTCTCTCAGTCGGTGGAGCCGGTGAGCACGGGCGCCAACAGCGGAGCGACCGGCACGAGCTCGGCTTCCGGAGGTCGGCGTCGGGAGAGCACCGAATCGGTGATCCAAAGCCGCGTCACGCCCTCGCGGAACAGTCCGCGCCAGCGCTCACCGGTAAACAGCCCGTGGGTCGCCAGGACGCCAATCTCCTCGACTCCGAGCGCGCGCAGCTCCCGGCAGCAGGACAGCAGTGTCTCGCCGGTGTCGAGAATGTCATCGACGATGACCACACGCCGGCCCGGCGTGCCGACAAACCCGAGGTGCTCGACCCCCGTCGCGGTTCGGCGCTTGCGGACCCATGCGATTGGTCTGTTGGCGTCGGCGATCGCGGCGATCGCGGCGCATCGGTCGATCGCTCCCTCGTCGGGCGCAACGAATGTCACCTGTTCTCGCCACGCGGCGGGGAGCGCGGCTGCCAGCAATGCCGCTGGTGAGAGTGATGTGACCGGTAGGCCGAGCACACTGCGGGCGGCGTCACTGTGGACGTCGACGCAGGTGACGTCATCGATCCCGCTCACGCGCAGGAGCTCACCCACCCAGGCCAGGCCAAGGCTTTGGGTGGGCAGCGCGCGGTCCTGGCGAGCGTATGCGAGGTAGGGGAGCAACGCGGTGATCCGGCTCGCCCCGGCGCGGCGCAGCGTATGGGCGAGCAGTGTCAGGCTCGCGAGGTTGGCTGTCGGCGGCGAGCTCGCGCCGACAGCTACGCAATGGCGGCCATCGACGGGCGTCGATACCCGCGCGTGGAGCTCGCCGTTGGCGAAGTGCCGCAGAACCGAGTGTCCGCACTCGGCCTCGACGACGGCCGCGGCGAACCGCGCCTGCCCGCGCATGATGAACACCAGCGGCGGCGCGCCCGCGCTGCGGTCTTGGTTCGCGTCCCCAGTGGGTATCGATGCCGCGGGCGTGCTCATGCTGTCCACCACGGCGCGTCGGGGCGACACCGTGGCTCCGCTGGGCCTTCGTGCGCCGTAGCCGGCGCCGCGTGCGCGTGTCGCGCCCGGACCTCGATCGACGGCACGCGTGGGCGCCAGCCCGAGGTGCGCCCCGGCGCACGTGATCTGAGAAGCAACGCCGGGTCGCCCAGGCAGCTTCGCTGAGCGATTCCAAATCCCGGGCCAGGGTCGGGTTCGAGGGCGCAGATTCGATTCCGGCTGCAGCGGTGCGACGCTGACCCCCCAACGCGGCTGAGCGCCGCGCGCACAGTCCGCGGCTGATATGGCACGTGTGACCAGTCTTCTCCCAGCAGATGGCGTTGGCATCGGGAGAATTCACGACCTGCCGTCGGAAGAACTACGGACGCGCCCTGGTCGGGTTCGCGATCCTCGCTGAAACGGGTGCGCGAGGCCGGTCATGTCGCTGAGCACCGAGGCGGGCAAGCGACCTGCCGAAGATGTCGAAACGCGGGGGGCGAGCGTGTTGTGGCGCGCGGCTTCCCGACCGTGTCTGCGACGCTCGCGTAGCGGGCTCAGATGCTCGCGGCGTACCGCGAGTGCGGTCAAACCCAGATACTCACGTACCACCTGGCCCAGCGGTTGAGCCCAGCGGCGGGAGCGTTTTTGACCTGGCCCGCGAGGTGTGTCGAGACATCGTCGCCGACGGCGGTGCGCACGCGGACCGGCGGTTCTGTCGTTTTGCCGGCAGCCCGTGATCAAGCTGTCGTCATCGCGATTGCCTGCGAAGCGCCGGGACTGCAGCGTGAGCGCGACTGGTCTGCACTTCGAGCGATCGGGCATGGACAGGTGCCGATGAGCAGCTCCATTGTCGTGTTTTCGACAGCGTCACGCCCCCAACGGGATTCGTACCCGTGTCGCCGCTTCGGAAGGGCGGCGTAAAGGCGCCGATTAGTAGGGGGAGGCCGGGTTCCAGACCCCAGCTAGACCCCCGCGCCGCGCCGGCTGCCCCCAGACCGGGTCATCGGGGGCTCGCGCGAAGCATCCCGGATGCGGGCCGAGGGGGCGGGGCCTCAAGCGCGGGGGGATCGTCCGGCGGAGCCGCCTCGCCGGGACCGGCCGCCGATCCCGTGTCCGGCGACGGGGGCCTCGGCCGGGCGTCCGCGTACAGGGACTCGATGAGGTCGCGGAAGTGCTCCTCGCAGACGCGCCGGCGGGTTTTCAGCGTCGGTGTGAGCTCGCCCTCCTCGGCCCGCAGTTCGCGGGGCAGGACCGCGAAGCCCCCGCACCCGCACGGCGTGGGAGGCCCCCCGGTTGACGTCGGCGACGACGCGCCCAAGCAGGCGGCGCACCTCCGCGTCGGTCCGGCCGGCCGGCCGGATCTCGTCTAAGTCGGGTGACAGAAGGGCGACGAGCTACGGCCGCCCGTGTCCGACCACGAGCGCCTCCGAGACGTAAGGGGAGGCCCTGAGAGCAGTCTCCAGCCGCTGCGGCGGCACGTCCCCCTCGGAGGTCACGATGATGTCCTTGTTGCGGTCCGTGATCATCAGGAAGCCGTCGGCGTCGAGGAACCCCCACGTCGCCGGTCCGGAGCCAGCCCTCTCCGTCCAGGACCTCGCGCGTCCCCGCCTCGTCGAGGTGGTAGCCGGCGAACACGTTTCCCCCACGCACCAGGATCCCCCCGTCCGCGGCGATCCTCAGCTCGACCCCGGGCACGGGCGGACCGACGTTGCCGACCCGGTGACGGTCCGGCCGGTTGATGGCCGCCACGATCGTGCACTCGGTGAAGCCGTACCCCTTGATGATCACGACGCCCAGCGCCTCGAACAGCTCCGCGACCTCTGGGACGAGCTTCGCCGCGCCCGACACCGCGTACCGCACCCTGCCACCGAGCCGGCTCGTGATCCGCGAGAGCACCAGCCGGTCGGCCAGGCGAAGCCGAAGGGCGAGCCACGGGTCAAGCCGGCGCCCCTCGCGCCGTCGGCCACCGCACGCCACCAGAGCGCGGAGACGGTCCGATCGCTCAGGTCCGAGGCCCCGTCAGGGCGCGCCGCCCGCGAGCCGTCAGGCCGAAGTCCGGATCGATCAGGCCGTCGCGTAGCAGGTCCGGGGCGTGCTCCCAGGGCGGCTCGCCCGCCCCGACGAAGACGTGCCGGCGCAGGTCGGCGACGGAGTCCGGCGAGGCGGTGAAGGTCTCGCGGCAGCGCATCCCTGCCAGGCGCACGCCCTCGGGGGGCAGGACGTTGGGAACCGGCGGGATCGGTCCGCGCGGGGAGCCGTCGACGGACAGGCGGTACTCCTGGTGCCCCTGCGCGCGTACCTCGACGATGCTCCCGTCGTCGGCCACCCCGTGGAAGACGAGCGGCGGCGGCACCGGCGGCAAGGAGGGCGCCGGTCCACCGTGGTGCAGGTGCGCGCGCCACTGCCGCCGCTCCTCCTCGTCGGGCACCCAGAGCGCGAGCCTGCGCTCGATGCGCGACTCGAGCCCTGCCAGGTCCCGCTCGAGGTGCCGGCGTACCGTGCCCTCGACCCCCGACAGGCGATGCTCGCCGCGCAGGTGGCGGTACCGCTCGACCAGCTCCTGGAAGCCGGGCCGCTCCCCGCTGTCTGAGTTCACGGCCCGGCTCCCGTCCGTGCGCTAGGCGCCGTGCGTGACGCCGAGCGAGGCCTCGGCCGCCGCCGCGCCGGCCGCGTGGAGCGCCTGCTCGAGGTTCCCGTAGCTGATGACGCCGACGATCGCGTCGTTCTCGAGGACCGGCAGGCGGCGCACCTCGTGCTCGGCCATCACGTGCGCAGCCGCCTCGATCGGGGCGTCGGCGTCGATCGTCCAGGCGCTCGGGGTCATCATGTGGTCGATCGTCTCGGTCAAGACGTCGGCGTGAGCCTCGGCAAGACACCGGATCACGATGTCGCGATCGGTGACGACGCCGACGAGCTTGTCCTCGGCGACCACCGGGATGAAGCCGCAGTCCTCCTTTTTCATCAGCTCCGCCGCTCGCGCGACCGTGTCGTTCGGCCTGGCGGTGCTGATCGTCTTGGCCATCGCCTCACGGACCTTCATCTCGGCACTCCTTCTCGCTGCCGGCCGTCGGCCGGCGACTCCGCAGATGCCTACAGCGTCGTCGAGTCCCTCCGAGCGACGCATCCGGGAGCGCCACAATTTCGCCCCTGGGGAAACCCCGTGTGTGTGCCCTCGGTTCGCCGGTGGCGACGACCGGGCATGGGGGCATCGGCGCGGAGCCGGGTTGCCGTGGTCGTGATCACTACGGCGGCGCGGCGGTCCCGGCGCGAGCGCGTGTGTGGTCACGACGACCCCATGCGTGAGCGTCCCCTCGTGCGCGAGCCGCTTGTGCTCTCCCGATCCGCACTGGCGTTGCCGTGTGCCGCCCGCACATTTCGTGTCGCTGCCGCGCTCTCCAGGGGTACGAACCCGACACGTAATCTCGCCGCCACGGTTGCGGCATCGAGATCGCACAGCAGCGCCCGGCGCCCCAGCTCCCGCGCCGCGCGACCGGTGCTCCCCGACCCGCAAAACGGGTCGCACACCAGCTCACCGGGCCGGCTCGATTGCGAGATGAGCGTCTTGAGCAGCCCCACCGGCTTCTCGGTGGGGTAGTGCCCGCGTCCCATCACCCGGGGGAAGCTCAACACGTCGCCGAGGTCGCGCCGGTTGCCGGATCTCGTCCCCTTGGTCAGGAACAGGATCACCTCGTGCTGGGACCGGTAGGCCCCGCCCCCGGGCCCGGGGGTCTCTTTATTCCAGATGAGCGTCTTCGCCAGGCGAAAGCCGGCACCGCGCGCGGCGGCGGCAAAGACCGGCTGTGTGCGTTCGTCGCAGATCACATACGCGTGGCGGTCGTCACGCAGGACCCGGTAGAGCTCACAGAGAACCTCGGGCAGTGCGCGGCGCCTCGCGGCGCCACGTGAGGACTTCACGCGGCGAACTGCCTCCCGGTGACTGGCGTCGCCGGGCCGACGACCACATACGCCTCGGCCGACCCTGAGTGCTCGCCGACGAGCCACACCACCGCATGCACCATGGCGGTGACCTCGCGCTCGGCATCGGGCGCCCAGCGGACTGTTTCACCGGCCACGGGAACGCGAGGCATGCTCACAAGCATCTCATGCATTCCCGTCTGGTCGTACAGCGCTTTCGCTGGGCCACCGACGTAGCCGAGTCGCACCTTTACGCCGCTTCCAGCCACGTCCGCCCCTGTCCCAATCGCACCGCGTGTGATCGCTGCAAGCGCGATCACCCACATACTGATTCTGACACCGCGCACCGAAGACCCAGCGCTTTTCCGGATCCGCGACGTCGCACTTCCGACTGTTGCCCCCTGGCTCGACCCGCGCCGGATTGTCCAGTGCTCGGCGAGGGCTAGGCTTCTGCCGCCGAGCGTCTGCAGATCGTGCGCACACGCTCGGCGCCATCACACGCTCTGGCCGACCGCACTCCAATGCGCACTGCCGTCTGCGCAGGTGGAGCCGACGGCGGCGATCTGCGGATCGCGGGCCGCGTTGCTTCACCCGGATAACCGGCGACGGCAAATTGGCTGGGGCTGTGCCGCCGACTGCAGACCGGCGCAAGAGCCCGCCATCGCAGGACCCCGCGCGCGACGGCGAGCGGACGCAGGTGCTCTGTCAAGACGGCGCTGGCACCGCCGCACTTTCTTCCCGGAGCGGGCTCGGTGGCTGTCGCCCGCCCTTTACCCGGTACCAGGAGCTGCACGTCCGTCTCGACCCGGCAAATCGACGAGTTCATGCGCTGCCATCTGCTCCAGATACGGCGCCAGGTACCTGCCGGCAACCTTGCCCGGCGGCCACCACAGCGCTGAGGCAGCACTCGCGGTGCCGTGGCTCTCGTCGCGCCCGCCAGCCAAATCGCGCCGCAAGAACCGATCGGCGTCGGCCGACCACACCAGCCCGCGCAGCACCGGCGAGGGCGGCATCTCGAAAGTGGCGATCCCCAGCTCGGCGCAGATCACAGCGGCGACACGGTCGGCCTGCTGGCATGCCAGCCCGCCGTGTTTGACCGGGAATGGCCCGGCGTCGCCGGCAACGAACACGCGCGGGGCGCCGCGCACCCTGCCGTGGCGATCGGCATCGACGAATCCGGCCTGGGTCTGTGCGAGCCCTGGCACGCGCGGCCCGCGCAGCACCGGCATGGCAATCACGATATCCGCGGCAACGGTGCGGTCCGGGACGATCTGCAGCACGCCATCGGCCCAGGCGCGCGCGATCGCGCCGGTGTGCAGCTCGATCCCCGCGGCATTCAGCGCGTCGGAGATCATCCGGGTCGCCGGATCCCCGAAGATTCCGAGCGGTGCGTCTTCGGAGGTGACAAGCACCACCCCCGCCGTAGCGGCGCCGTGCTCGTCCAGGTAGTGACGCGCCATTAGCGCCAGCTCGTAGGCGGGGATCACCCAGCCCGGACCAGGCGGCACCACGAACGCGACCCGCACCGGCTCGCCGGCGCCCGCGCGCGCGGCGAGCTCATCGAGCGCGCGACCCATCCGCGGCACGTCGCCCGGGCCGGAGAACGTTATCCCCGGCGCGTCCAGCCACGCCTCGGCCCTGGCGCCGACGGCAACGATCGCGTATTCGTACTCGAGGGTCCGGGTGGTGGTGATGATGCGCCGTCGCGGCGCGTCGACCTCCCCGAGCATGCCGTGCACCAGCCGTGCACCGGCGCGCTCCACGAGGTCCCCAAGCTGCCACCGGGCGCGCGGGACCGCGCGAAAGAGCTCGCCTGTGGCGGTCGGTGTCACGACGAACCAGCGACGCGAGCTGAGCACATCGACCTGAACGGCCTCGGGTGCGAACTCGCGCAGAGCAAGCATCGCCTCGAGCGCCGCGAACCGGCCTCCTGCGATCAGGACTCGCACCGGCCGGTGTCCGGGAGACGACTGCGGGTATGGGTCGGTCATGAGCGCATTTGCCTCGCCGCTTGGACTGTCGGGATCATCCGGGTCGCGATACCTGCGACCCGCGCGGTCGCGATCGCTGATCGCTCGGCGGGACCCGTCACACTTCGATGATAGGCCGCGCAGGCCTCGTGCAGGCTGCCCCCGGTGACGCGTGCGACGATCAACAGCAGGTCGCTGACGCGCCGACGACGGTGGTCCGGCAGGCAGCTCCCGGAGCGACCGGCACCCGGTCGCCGATGGCCGCTGGCCGGTGGCCGCCTGACACCTCGATGGGGCATGCGCACACCGCACAGCGCGCGCTGCGCGCTCGTCGTGTCGATCGAGATGTCGCCTTCTGGGCCACGCATGCGAGGCTGAAGCGCTGCCTGGCAGTGCGGGAGGTTGCTTACGGGGTGGATTTCTCCTGGCCGCGGCGGGGGTGGACTTCTCGTGGCCGCGGCGCCTGCGCGCCAGCGGGCACGCGCCACTCAGCACCCCCCGGAGCGTGATCGGCGCACAGGGGTATGCGAGCCGCGATCGTCTGGCTGCCGTCCGCGCGCGGGCCCAGTGCCGGCGCTCAGCGAGCCTGGACGGTCTCGAGCGGCGGCGGCTTCTCGGAGGATGAGCTCGACAACGACCCGGCGCCGGACGCGCTGAGCGGCCGTCTGCGGCGTTCGCAGGCGATCCGAAGGCGGTTGCATTGCCGTCGCCTGCCGAACGGCTCAAGGCGGCGCGACTACGTCGCCACTACGCCCGGCGCCAGACTGACGCCATGCGCGATTACCGGCGCCGCCGTCTGGCGAGGTGTCGGCCCGTCGTCGTCGCTGATAGTCCCGATCCCGTGCCCTACGCGGGAGTAGCCCGAATCGCGGTAAGGGTGGACAGCTTTCAGCCCCGCCGTGCTCGCCGGACTGCGCCGGTTCCCTATGCCGGAGGCTAACCGCTCCGCGAGCGCGTTCCCGCTGCGTAGCGACCGCTCGTGGATACCAGACCCACTTGGATGAATCCTCAGGGTCTTTCTCGCCCTCAGCACCAATCGCCTCAGACAGACGAAGTCCGGCGCGAAACAGGACAGCGACGAGCGCGCGATTCCGATCACCTCGTGCGCCACCACCCATTGCAGCCATGAGCCCAGCAACCTCATCCGGATCAAGCACTTCACGCGGGAAGTGTTGGTCGCGGTTGTGCCCGCCGCCGAACCCTTTCTGGACGGTCTGCTCAGCGATGACGCGCTTCGAACCCATTGTGACCTCGGTAATACGCTTTTGGTCAATTGCGTATTGTTATCGCACGATTTCTGGGCACTTCACAGCGTCTCCAGGGTTTGCGTGACACGAATGGCCAAATGGCATTCACGAATCGGTCGTCCGAGGAGGTGATTGCGTGCTTGGTTTTGACTGTCTGCTCGGCGCCGGGAGCCCGGGCGACCTTCCCTCTGACGAACAACGCCAAGCCGGTGTGACGCGCAACGCGATCAACCAGGTCGTCGGGGTCGATCCATCGACGATGAGACGATCGCCCGCGTGATCGAGTGCGATACTCCATGATGTGCCCGACCCCACCCCCCTGCTGGCGGAGACCAAGCGCACCACAGCGCTGCTGAGCGACGCTCGCTCGGTGCTGCGCCGGGTCGACAAGCTGGCCGCAGCGGCGGTCGCCGTTGACGATCCCGCGCTCCCCCAGATCGCCGAGGTGCGGAGCGCCGTGGAGCGGCTCGTGACGCAGCTGGGCCGTCGCCAGCAGGCCGAACAGCGCCAGATGAAGCGGGCGGCGGCGCGCCGGCGCTGACGAGTCTCCAGAAGCAGCCTGTGCTCTCCCCGGCGGCGCAGCCACTCGGGACTCCCGACGGCGGCGGAGACCTGCAATGGCTACCTGGGCAGGCCCGGCAGACTGACGCGCTGGGTGCTCATCGAGGGACTTGCACCGAGCCGAGCATCGCACCGAGGAGGGCGCGCCCTTGGTCGGTCAAGCGGTAGAGCACCATCTTGCCCTCGCGCCGCGAGACAACGATTCCCGCGCGGCGCAGTATCCGCAGGTGATGTCCCACGAGCTGCTCGGAGCGCTCGGCGATCCACGACAGATCGCACACGCACAGCTCCTCGCCCTCGGCATGGGCGAGCGCTGCGGCCACGGTGAGACGGGTCGGGTCACTGAGTGCACGTGCGCGCTCGGCGGCCGCCACGGCGATGTCGGGCGCCACCCGCTCGGCACGCAGCGCCTCGGCGCGGGGGAGGTCCAGGCACAACAGGTCGCAGCGGTCGTTGGGCATAGACAACATACTAACTAGTGTTTTGGTGTTTGCACAATCGGCACCGGCGACCACCGGCTGCTGAACCCGTCTGTGATGATGCGGGGGTGCTCACCCTCTTTGGTGCCGCTGCGGTCACCTTCATGATGCTCATGTACGCGCTGGAGCGCCGCCGACGCGGATTCATCCTCGCGTTCGCTTGTGGCTGCGCCCTCTCTAGCGTGTACGGCTTCCTCGCCGGAACCTGGCCCTTCGGCGTTGTCGAGGCTATCTGGGCCGTCATCGCGCTTCACCGATACGTGACGTACGACCGCTCTCCACTTGTGAAATCAGCGCTTCGTCGCGATCGGCGGGGATAGAGAATTTGGCGAGGCGCGGACCCGGCTGCCCGCGCGGGTGGATTACCTAGACGAGGCGGCCTCGGCGCCCGCGAGCGGAATCCGATGCGTCCGGGTGGCAGTCTCAAAGGTTTGGTGCCGAGCGATACGACCGTAGCGAACTCGTCAGGTCCTGGTCGCCCAGCTCCGGCCGGCCAGGACCGTTACGCCGAACCGGCCCCGCCAAGGGCGAACCCAAGATCAGCGATGAGGTCGTCGGCGTCCTCCAACCCGCAGGAGAGTCGAACCAGGCCGCCGACGATCCCTCGCCGCTCACGCTCCTCGGCGCTGAGGTCATGGTGGGTCGTGGTGACCGGCTGGGTCACCAAGCTCTCGACGCCCCCGAGGCTCGGGGCGATGGCAAAGAGGCGCAGCCGATCCACGACCCGCGCGGTAGCCGCCGCGTCCCCGTCGTAGATGAAGCTCACCATCCCGCCGCCGCCGTGCATCTGCCGGCCGACGATCGCGGCGCTGGGGCCCTCGAGGAGAGCCGGGTGCAGGGCGCGTCGCACCCGTGGGTGACTGGCCAGGTAGCGAGCCACAGCTTCGGCCGTGGCGTTTTGTGCTCGCACTCGGACCGCCAAGGTCCGCAAGCTGCGTGCCAGCAGAAAGGCGACCTCGGGGGCCATGATCTGCCCGAGGTTCTTGCGCCAGGTCCAGATCGGGGCCAACAGCGCCACCGGGCCGATGACCGCCCCGCCGGTCAGGTCGCTGTGCCCGCCCAGGTACTTGGTGGCGCTGTGCACGACCAGATCGGCGTCCAGGGCCAGTGGGTTCTGGTTGACGGGGCTCGCAAAGGTGTTGTCCACGACGAGCAGCGCTCCTGCGGCATGCGCCGCTCGGGCCGCGGCAGCGATATCGATCACGTCGAGCACCGGGTTGGTCGGGGTCTCAAAGAAGACCATGCGGGTGCGTTCGGTGAGGACCTCGGGCAGGCGCTCCGCCTCATTGGCCAGCAAGAACGTGCTCGTGATCCCGAGGCCAGGGAAGTTCTCGCGCAGGAGCTCGAACGTCCCACCGTAGACGTCCCCGACGCACACCAGGTGGTCGCCGCTGCAGGCATGGGCGAGAAAACAGGCCGCCTCGGCGGCCATCCCCGAGCTGAATGCGAGCGCCCCCTCGCCGCCCTCCAGGTCCGCGAGTTTGGCCTCAAGGGCGGTGATCGTCGGGTTGAGCCCGTACCGTGTATACAGGCTCCCCTGCACCCGTCCCTCCACGACATCGAGCACGTCCTCGGTGCACGCGAACCCGAAAGTCGAGTGGTTGTAGAGCGGGGCGTGGAGCGCCCCCTGAGGATCGCGCACGTCGCCCGCGTGCACGCAGCGGGTGGAGAGACCGAACTGGGGGACGTTGCTCATCAGACCTCCTTGATTGGAAACCGGTGTGGGGAACAGCCAGCGGCGTCGGCGGGCGGCGTGCGATGGTGCAGGCTCGATCGAGCGTAGGTCCTCGTCGCCCTCCGGGGCTCTGGAGCGCGCTGTGGTGCTCGAAGCCTAGAACCAGCGGCGCATCCAGTAGCGCTCGAAGGCGACCTTGGCCAGGTGCCAGTGCGGCCCGGGGCGGCGCATCCGTATCCGCGGCGCGCCCTCGGCATAGAAATCGCCGCTGGCGTAGCCGGCCGGCCCATTGCCCAACTCCAAGAAGCATCCCCCACGCCCGTCGAACGTGGCACCGGGCTCGCGCCCGACGAGCTCGGCGGCGATGCGCTCGGCGACCACGCCCGCTAACGGTGGATCAAACCGCTCTGCTCCGTCGTCAGGTAATACAACGTGTGGCCGTTGGGGCCGGTCAGAACGGAACCCAGTGACCCGACCACGGCCGAACCGACCCGCACCGGCGCTGCGGCGCTGCGCTCGGCAACCCGCGGAGCTTCGTCACCGTGGGAGCGGGCGCCGGCTCCCTTGGCACGGTCACGCGTCCGGATGGCAGCGAGCAGGTAACCTGCAAGGGCATACCGCTCGACACCTCCGCGCCGGATCAGAAGCCCGGAGATGCGAAGGGGCAAGCCATCAACGGCGTCGGTACGTGGAGTCCCGCGTCCGCCGCCGGCCAGAACACTCGAACAGCGCTCCGGTCGCCCAATCCGCCCCGGTCACTACCTCCGTGCCGGCTCCAAACTGCGGCGGGGGCTATGGCTACTAGCTGCCTGCGGGGGAGGGAGCGATCTCTCCCCGACCGGCGGCCTGCAGGTCACCCGGCAAGTTGAGCCCCGCGCGGCGGGCGAGTACCGCCAAGCCAACACGCCACTGGATGATCGCGGCTCGCTGGATGGATTGGGTATCGGGCAGTCGATCGAGGTTGCGCGCTGCGAGGCCGTTGGTCAGTGCGCTCAGGTAGGCATCCTCGAGGATGTAGGTGTGCGCGTAGGCGGCATGCAGGAAACGCAGCTGCGCTGTGAGCGGCTGGATAGCGGCGACGTCGACCGTGTAGGCCGCGAAGCGCCGCTCCAGGCCTCCGATCTCCAGCGATGCCTGCCGCGCGGAGATACGTCGGTGGTGGTCGGCCGACAGGATCGGATCGGCTCCCTCAAGCAGTCGGTTGACGGCCAGCCTTATCGGCTCTACCTGCTGCAGGTAGCTCTCGAGCGCAGCTAGTCCGCCTCGTTCGGAAGTGTCGGGGGATATCGAGCCGGTTCCGCAGCCAGCCAGCGCCGCGGCGATCGCGAGGGTAGCCGCCAGAACGAGCAAGACGCGCGCGCTGGGCAACGCGCGTGATGCAGCGCAACATCGCTCGCTTGCGCCCACGAGAGTCGGCCGGAACAGTGCAGTGCCCCCAGAACCTAGGTTGTGTTTTCCGGGGGCACCTTGGCCGCACCCGGGGCGGCGCGGAGATCGACGGCTGAAAAGAGGTCGTGGTGCGCCCACGCGTCCGCAACGCTTAGGCAGCCCGGGGAACCCACGGTCGTCGTCGAGCCTGTACGGCCTCTCTCGGTGGCCGCCCGCCACAGGTGCGACCGCCGCTCGACGGTCGATTGCGTAGGCCCACCGCGCTGTACGGCGCGGTGGGCCTACAGCCATTGCGAGGTGGCCGACAACCTCAGGGGCGGAACCGTCGGATGCTCGTCTGCTCAGTACCCATACCCACCACCGCCGGAGGATCCCGTGCTCGCAGGGGCGGTGGAGGATCCGCCTCCGGTTGAGGCCCCTGATTTGACGACCGTCCCTGACGGGGAGACGACGAACCAGATACCGCCTTTGCCCTGGCCGTTGGCGGTGCCGGCCGACGTGTCGCCGACAAAGGTGTAGAGCGGCCGGCCCGCATAGGTGACCGCGGTGCCACCGGCAGGATTCGCGGTGCTCCCGAGCAGGGACGCCTTCGCCGTGCCTGTGGCCGTGGCCGTCTTGCCTGAGCTCATCAGTGACGGCCAGGTCGATGCGCATCCGCCGGTGCACGTCACGCCGGAGGTTCCGTCTGGGGTGTAGATGTAGAGGACCCTGCCCTGGCCGTTCTCGAGCACTGGCCCGAGTCCGGCGACGGTCCCGGTGATGACTTTAGTGGTGGTGGTAGAGGCCGCCGCGCCGCTGGTGGCGGAGTTCGTCGAGGTGGTCTTCGATCCTCCCCCGGAGCTCGACATGCCGCAGCCGGCGACCGTGAGGCCGGCCGCTGCGAGCATTGCCATGCCGAGCACGGCGTTGCGATGATGTGGATTGATGTTCATTGCTCGCTGCCTTTCGTAAGGGCGGATGCGTCCTCGGCCGATGGACCGACAGCGGGCTGCGGGGACGTGGCGATATGTCTGACGCCGATTGCGCGATGCAAAGAGGCGAACTGAATGGCGTGCATGCCAGTCATCCTCGGACGACAACA